>SDBU01001011.1_pt1 | contig 41237 bp, 39 predicted proteins | sample 2277071 | NCBI WGS metagenome assembly SDBU01 (sample SAMN10397929, study PRJNA504765) | marine sediment metagenome | isolation source: marine sediment core GS08_GC12, 126 cmbsf | place: Arctic Ocean: Gakkel Ridge, Loki's castle | collected 2008 | reverse complement strand
GCTTTATATATTGCGAAAATTTCCTCCTACGCTCAAGGCACCGCTTTGCTGAAGGCGGCTTCAGATGAGTATAAGTTTAATTTAAATTTAGGAAAAATTGCTAAAATCTGGCGTGCCGGGTGTATTATTAGAGCTCAATTTCTTGATGAGATTGCCCAGGCATATGAACAGAACGCTGACTTGCCAAATCTGCTTGCTGCGCCGAAATTCTCCGAGTTTGTCTCTAAAAACTTTGAAAAACTTGGCCGCTTCATTCAGATGGCGCATCAAGTTGGAGTGCCTAGTTTGGCAATGAATTCTGCCTATGATTATATCCTGCAACTCTGCAGTCCGGTTATGTTTTCGGCTCAGGTAGCTGCATTGCAAAGAGATTATTTTGGTGCACACGGTTATTTTAAAATAGGCGGAGCAAACAAGCCAGAAGTTATAATTAATCCGGAGGGAAAAGTAAGAGAGTTCCATACGGAGTGGATGTTACCGGACAGACCGGAAAAAGAGATAACAAAGAAATAATGCAACCACGAATTTCTCGAATTTCACGAATTAAGAATTAATTATGTAACCACAGATTAACACAGATGTACGCAGATACTGCAAAGAAGAATAAATAATATAATATTAAATTCTTTATCTGTGTCTATCTGCGCGTATCTGCGGATAAAAAGAGGAAATTCTTATTAATGTTAAATTAGATTAATTCGCATAATTCGTGGTTGATAAACAAAAAAATAAGATGAAAAATGTGGTGATTGCCCAATCAGGCGGACCAACGGCTGTAATTAATAATAGTATTCGCGGAGCAATCGAGGTCTTAAAAAGGTCGCCCGAGATAGATAAAATATACGGAGCGCGAATGGGTATCTTAGGTGTACTTAATGAAAACTTGCTTGATATTTCCGCTCAAGACCCAAATCAAATATCTCTTCTGGAAAAAACCCCTTCTGCGGGAACAATCGGTAGTTGCCGGTATAAAATCAGAAAGGAAGAGGATTTAAAAAGAATTATCGAGGTTTTCAAAAAACACAACGTTGGTTATTTTTTCTATTGCGGTGGAGGCGATTCGATGGATACCGCAAATAAAATTAGTGAGTTGGCAAAAGAAAATAATCTGGAAATAATCTGCACCGGGATTCCCAAAACGATTGACAACGATGTTGGCGGCGGTTTGCAATCCGATGGCACATTTGCCATTTGTGACCATAACCCTGGCTATGGGAGCACCGCCAGAAATACTGCGGTAAACATCCTGGAAGCAAATGAGGAAAATAAGGCAAGTTGGACCAGCGACCCTGTTTTAGTGATTGGAGTGATGGGACGAAAAATTGGTTTTATCCCGGCATCCGCCAGGTTAGCCGACCCCGAAAGAAAAATGCCTTTACTCATTATTCTTCCCGAGGCATTGCCCAGAGCAAATCTTCGGGAAAACCTGAACTTTATAACCGAAAAAATAAACGAAAAATTAATTACTAACAAAAGATGCATTGTTATTATCAGTGAAGGAGCAGAAATAGGGGATTTAGGGGTATTAAAGGATGGTTTTGGCAATGAACAGTTTTCTGCTTCCGAAAGAACGGTTGAGCAGGTTCTGATTAATTACCTTAATGGTATTGACCGGAAAGATAGTCAGGGGAGGGCGGAGAGTAGATTAAAAGTTCCAGGAATAGCCCGCGGGGAAAGACCGGGAACGCGCCAGAGACGCGAGAACGCTTATGTCTCTGAAATTGACAGAAAGGAAGCTCATCAGGTCGGTGTTACTGCAGCAAAAATTGCCCTTGCGGGAGAGAGCGGATTTATGTCTACAATCATCAGAATGCCAGGAGCAGATTATAAGGTGGAATATACTAAAATTCCTTTAGAAGAAGTAGCCAATTCAAAAAGGGAATTCCCGAAGGGGTGGATTGCCCCAAGTAAGGTAGACGTTACGGATGATTTTATAGATTGGGCGATACCGTTGATTGGGAGGAATCTCCCGAGATTTGCCGAATTTAAAGAGATACTTGCTCGGAAAGTGTGTGGCAAAAGGAGAGGAAAATGAGTTTATCAAAATTAACCGAAAAACAGATAAAAGAGGATGCTGAACAGCAATTAAGAAATTTTAAGAGAACAAAAGAATTCTTGGTTGCCATTGATACCGACGGCTGCATTACCGACAATATGAACGGAAAACAGATGTTAATCTTTCATCCCCAGTTTATGGAGTTTTATTCACTCTGGGGCATTGAATCCTATTTCCGGGAGGTGGGAGAATACTATAATCTTTTTTCCGTAGAGAGGGGTTGTAACAGATTTATTGCTATTTCTCTTATGCTGAAAGCCCTTTCTGAGAGAGACGATGTCCGGGAGGAATTGGCGAAAAAAAGGATAAAATTACCGGATGCGACTTCATTGAATAAATACATTGCTTATACCCGTGAAAATAAATTGGGTTTGGGAAACCCGAGTTTAGAAAATTTCATCGGTAAGAATCCAACCGATTTTTGCATCTATAAACTTTTGGGCTGGAGCGAGGCGGTTAATAGAACTTTTCCCCATATCTCGGCAAAGATTCCGCCTTTTGATAATGTTCGGGAATCTTTACAATTGATGAGTCAATCTGCGGATGTTATGGTTGTTTCCAAAACGCCTTACGCCGACCTGGCTGACTATTGGGAGAAACAGGGGATTGCCGGTTACGTTCAGGTTATTGCCGGGCAGGAAATGGGTTCCAAGGGTCATCATATCGAGGTAGCGAAAAAAGCCGGGAAGTACGAGGATGATTGCGTGATGATGATTGGTGATGGCAAGGGGGATTTAAAAGGAGTAAAAACGAATAACGGACTTTTTTACCCAATAGCGCCAGGTAAGGAACAGGGGGCCTGGAATAAATTTCCGGAAGCATTTGAACTTTTTATCCAGAGAAAATATAAAGGAGAATTTGAGAATCAAATTTTAACCGCTTTTGACGAAGCATTTCTTACTCAACCGGTCTGGGAGCAACCCAACTATAACCATACCACTGCTTATCGTGAAAAGCAGGGAATAAGAAAAAATTTATATGACCGCTTTAATCCTCTGGGGAAACTGCTTATATTATGAAAACTGTTGCCGACTGGCAGAAGGAATTTAAAAATCCTTCACCTAATTTGAAGCAGAAATTAAAATCTATCTATGGAAATTCTCCTTTATTATTAAAGGAACGGATTTCCTCCTTTTCCAAATTACTCTCTAAAACTGCTTCTCTTCTGGGAAAGGAAAAAAGGATTATTCTCATCCGTATTCCCGGGCGAATTAATCTGATGGGTGTTCATATCGAGCACCGTGGAGGTTATGTTAATTATCTCACGACGCAAAGAGAGATTATCATAACTGCTTCCCCGCGAAATGACAGCAAAATCAGAGGATTCAACGTAGACCCTAAGTTTCAACCATTTTCGTTTTTGCCGGAGAGCCAATTACCCCTTAAAAAAAGAGGTAACTGGCTAAAATTTCTCTCCGCAAGCAAAATTATTCCTGGTGATTGGGCAAACTACATTAAAGGTCCAGTCCTTCGCCTGCAGGATTTTACAGAAAAAAAACTTTCGGGAATGGATTTAGTAGTCAGCGGTAACATTCCTCTCGGCTCCGGTTTAAGTTCTTCTTCAGCGCTGGTGGTGGGAGCCAGTTTGTCTTATATAACTTTGAATAAACTAAGAATATCTAAGGAAAATTTGGTAAAACTTTGTGGAGAAGCAGAATGGTATGTTGGGACCAGGGGCGGTGCTGGTGACCATGCCGCAATGCTTTTTGGAAAAAAGGGCTACGTCTCTCATCTAAAATTTTTTCCGTTTACGGTTGAAAACATTCCCTTTCCTTCCGACTGGACAATTGTTATTTGCAATTCTCTGAAAAAAGCTCCTAAGTCCAAAGAGGTGAGAGATGTATATAATTCAACAATTACCAGTTATGAAATTGCGCTGAAATTGATTAAAAAAAAGTATCCTTTGCTGTCAAAAAAAATTAAATATTTGCGGGATGTTAATCCGAAAAATTTAAAGGTAAATGAAGAAAAAATTTATGAAATTTTGCGGTCTCTTCCGCTTTCTACAAAAGATGGTTATCATTTGCGCGGCGTTGCTCTTTTTGGTCTGTCCGAATGCGCAAGGGGAAGCATTACTGCGGAACTTTTGAGAGAGGGAAAAATGAGAGAGTTGGGAAAATTGATGTTCGTTTCGCATAACGGAGACCGACTTGTTTCATTTGACAAAAATGGTAAAAAGTGTCTTTATAAGAAGGAAGTTACCAATGAGTACTTGGAGCAACTTTGTAATGGTCTTAAAAATAATCGAAAAGAATCTCAAATTGTTTTTCAACCCGGGGGTTTTCGTTGTAGTTGCGAGGAACTGGATGAGTTGGTTGATATTTCCAAAAGGGTTCCCGGAGTTATTGGTGCCGGTCTCACCGGAGCAGGATTTGGAGGAACAGTCCTGGTTCTGGTTAAAAATAAAGAGGTCAGAAATTTTTTAAGAGAGATAAAAAATAAATATTATCAAACCAGAGGACTTCCCTTTGCCGCGGAGGTTTGTATTCCTACAGAGGGAGCAGGAATTTTGAATTAAGGAGAAGAAAAAAATGGAAAAGGTTTCATTAAGTCCGGAAGGGGTAAAATATGCATTGCCTGATGAGAGAGCAGATAATAAAGAAATAAAAATTCTGGATGAAATTACCGCCGAGCAAAAGGAATTAGGGAGAAAAATTGTAGCGGTTCAGGGACTGGGTTTTGTGGGTGCGGTTATGGCGGAGGTTGTTGCCGATAGTACCGATAGTGAAGGGAAACCTATCTACTTTGTCCATGGAGTGCAGAGACCTTCGGTTCGGTCATATTGGAAGGTTCCGGTAATTAATAGAGGCGAATCACCCATTGAAGCCACCGACCCTGAGGTGGCGGAAATTTTTCCGAGGGTTGTCAAGGAAAAGAAAACCTTAAGAGCCACCTATCATTCGCATGCTTTTTCTCTTGCCGATATTATTGTGGTTGATATTCAACTGGATGCAACAAAGCCGGTTTTTGGAGATGCGAAGACCGGATATTGTGATACCGGTGGTTTTGAAAAAGCGATTGCCGATCTGGGAAAAAATATTAAACCGGAGGCACTTGTCCTGGTGGAGACAACCGTTCCCCCCGGCACCTGTCAACATATTGTCAAACCAATACTGGAAAGGGAATTTAAAGCGAGAGGTATCGACATCAGCAAGAATCCGCCGCGCATTGCCCATTCCTATGAGCGGGTGATGCCCGGGAGGAATTACGTTAGTTCCATCCGTAATTTCTGGCGCACCTATTCCGGGATTGATGAGACAAGTACCAGAATGGCCGAAGAATTTTTGACGAACGTTCTCGATACAAAGGAATATCCTCTTTACGGACTGAATAATACCAATGCCTCGGAATTAGCCAAAACCTTTGAGAATTCATTCCGCGCCACGAATATTGCCCTGGTCTATGAATGGGCACTCTTTGCCGAGGAGGTTGGGATTAATCTCTTTGAGGTAGTGAAATCAATCAGGGTGCGTCCGACTCACAGAAATTTAATGAATCCCGGTTTTGGAGTAGGTGGATATTGCCTTACGAAGGACCCGGTTTTAGCCAATTGGGCTTCGCTAAACGTTTTTAAGAGAAAGATTGGTCTGGAAATGGCGGTGCACGCCGTTGACATCAATGATTTAATGCCCCTGCATAGTTTGGAGTTGACAAAATCTGCCCTCGGGGGAGACATTTCCGGAAAGAAAATTCATCTTTTGGGTGCTTCCTACCTTAGCGATGTCGGAGATACCAGACACAGCCCTTCCGAAATTTTCTGGAAAGCGGCGGTGAAAGAAGGAGCAACCCTGACGGTGCATGACCCGTTGGTCAGGGTATGGCCGGAGGTTTCCGGGGTAGAGGTAGAGAAAGACCTCTTTGCTTCTTTAAAGGATAAGGATGCGATTGTCTTTGCGGTGGGACACAGGGAATATCTTGAACTTGGTCCGGAAGAGGTGGTCAGAGCGGTAGGAAAACCATTGGTGATTATCGATACCCAAAACCTGTTGGATGATAATAAAATTATGAAGTATCTGGACCTTGGTTGTGAAGTTAAGGGGGTTGGCAAAGGTCACATCAAAAATTTAAAGGGGTAAAGAATTTTTTAGAGGATTGGAAAACTGTCCCAAAATGACACAAAGTGTCATTGCGAGGAGCGTTAGCGATGTGGCAATCTCACGCTTCAGAATGAGATAGAAAGGGGTTTATAATAGTGAGAACTATTCAAGAATTGCAAAAAATTTGTTTAGAGGTACGTAGAGACATTATCCGGATGCTGGGAGAGGCAGGCAGTGGTCATCCCGGCGGTTCACTTTCTGCGGTGGAATTGGTTGCCTCCCTTTATTTTTCCGTAATGCAGCACAAACCGCAGAAACCTGATTGGGAAGACAGAGACAGATTTATTCTTTCCAAAGGGCATTGCTGCCCTCTGCTTTATGCGGTTTTAGCCAGATGCGGTTACTTCCCTTTAGAAAAATTGCTTAGTTTGCGAAAATTAGGGAGTCCCCTGCAGGGACATCCGCATAATTTAGAGGTTCCAGGTGTTGAGGCCTCTACCGGCTCACTGGGGCAGGGATTGTCCATTGCTAACGGCATCGCCATGGCGGGAAGATTGAATAAAAAAAGTTATCGGGTTTATTGTCTTCTGGGAGACGGTGAAACGGATGAAGGGCAAATCTGGGAAGCGGCGATGACTGCCAATCATTACCATTTAAGTAATCTCTGTGCCATTGTTGACCGAAACCGGTTACAAATAGATGGAGAAACGAAGAATATTATGCAACTTGAGCCCTATCACGAAAAATGGAAGGCATTTGGCTGGAAGGTGATTGAGATAGAGGATGGGAATAATCTTAAAGAGGTCTCGGATGCCTATGCTCAGGTCGAGAAGATAAAAGGTAAACCGACCGTAATTATTGCCCATACCATTAAAGGCAAGGGGGTTTCCTATATGGAGAATAGGGTAGAGTGGCACGGAAAAACCCCGAAGAAAGAGGAAGTAGAAAGAGCATTGGAAGAATTAAAATGAAACTAAAATCAACACGTGACGGATACGGAGAAGCGCTCCTGAAGTTAGGCGAAGAAAATCCGAAGGTGGTTGTCCTTACCGCCGATTTAGGAGAATCGACAAGGTCGCACTGGTTTAAGGAAAAATTTCCCGAAAGATTTTTTCAGATAGGGGTTGCAGAAGCCGATATGATTGGCACTGCCGCTGGATTAGCCCTTTCAGGGAAAGTTGCTTTTGTCAGTGGTTTTGGAGTTTTCGTTACCGGCAGGGTCTGGGATCAGTTAAGAATTAGCGTTGCCTATAGTAATGCGAACGTCAAGATTGGCTCCACCCATTGCGGAATTACCGTTGGAGCAGACGGTGCTAGCCATCAGGCAATAGAGGATATTGCTTTGATGAGGGTCTTGCCCGGTTTTACCGTGATTGTTCCTGCCGACGCTCTTGAAGCAACCAGGGCAACTGTTGCGGCTTCTAAAATTTACGGTCCTGTTTATCTTCGCCTGGGGAGAGCTCCTTTGCCGATTGTTACCGAAGAGGCGGAGGAGTTTACCATTGGTAAAGCACAGGTTCTCAAAAAGGGGGATGATTTAACCGTTATTGCTTGCGGAGTGATGGTTAAGGAATCTTTGGATGCCGCGAAAGTTCTCAAAGAAAAAGGGATTTCTGCAAGAGTTATCAATCTGCATACAATTAAACCGATAGATAAAGAATCTATTATTAATGCGGCAAAAGAGACGGGAGCAATCATCACCGCCGAGGAACATCAGGTTATGGGAGGGATGGGCAGTGCGGTCGCAGAGGTAGTGATGGAAGAATGTCCTGTTCCGATGAAAAGAATCGGGATTCTGGATTCTTTTGGTCAATCGGGAAAGCCGGATGAGTTGATGAAACACTACCACCTAACTGCAGATGATATTGTCCTTGAAGCAGAGAATATTCTGAAAAGAAAATGACGAAGTGAAAAATTGGAAATCACAAATTGTGATAACCAATTGTAGGGGCTTGATTTATCAAGCCCGATATGTCGATATCAGGAGATGTCTCCCACATTTTACTTTGAAGGGGAATAGAATAGATTCCCGATTACTAATTTCGGGAATGACAATTAAATTCGATCAATTCGCGTTAATTCGTGGTTAAAAATATGCAGCCGGTTATCAGCATTTCGGGAGTAAGAGGAATTATCGGGGAATCCTTTACGCCAGAGGTAATTACAAGGTTTGCCACCTCTTTTGGCACATATATTAGGGGAGGAAAAGTAGTTGTTGGCAGGGATACGCGATTATCCGGAGAGATGGCTAAATACGCTGTCTTTAGCGGATTGTTGTCTGCCGGATGCGACATTATCGATCTGGGAATTATTCCTACCCCTACCGTTCAACTTTTAACCGAAAAATTAAAAGCCAATGGTGGAATGGTCATTACCGCCAGTCATAATCCCCCCGAATATAATGGTCTAAAATTTATCTTTTCTGATGGCGCTTTTCTCAATTCCTCGCGAATGAAGAAGTTCCTTGCCATTTACACGCAAAATAAGATTAAATATTTATCATTTAATAAAGCAACGAAGATAAAAGAGTATCATCATCAGGCAATTAATTTCCATCTAAAGAAAACCCTTTCTTTCCTCAATCTTAATCTTATCCGCAAAAAACATTTTTATGTTGCTCTGGATTGCTGTGATGGTGCCGGTTCTGTTATTGCCCCTCTATTATTGAAAAAATTGGGTTGTCGGATTTCTATAATTAACGATAAACTGGATATAATTTTTTCTCGTTCTCCCGAGCCCATTCCCGAGAACCTTTCCGGTCTTTGTAATTTGGTAAAAAGGACAAAAGCGAATATTGGATTTGCTGTAGACCCTGACGCCGACAGATTAGCCATTGTTTCCGATAAAGGGAAACCCATTGGAGAGGACTATAGTTTGGCTTTAGTAACTCAATTTATTCTCTCCAAAAAAAAGGGACCTGTAGTTGCCAATCTTTCCACCTCCCAATTGATGGATGATATTACCCGGGAATTTCATTGCCCTCTTTTCCGCAGCAGGGTAGGGGAGATTAACGTTGTGGAGGAGATGAAAAAAAGGAAAGCAATCATTGGCGGTGAAGGGAATGGAGGCATAATCTTTCCTCCGCTTCATTACGGAAGAGATAGTTTAATCGGAATGGGACTAATTCTGCAATATCTTGCTGAAAGCGGAAAGTCCATATCAGAATTGGCGGAGGAACTTCCTTCATACAAGATGCTGAAAAAAAAGATTCCTCTATCCAAACAAGGAGCAAAAAAATCTATCGCTAAGATTAAGAAATATTTTTGCCGGGAAAAGATTAATCTTCTGGACGGCATCAGGGTAACCGGAGAAAATTGGTGGATTCATTTGCGTCCTTCAGGCACAGAGCCAATCATAAAGTTGATTATAGAAGCAAAAACGAAGAAAGAGACGGAAAAACTCCATAAAACGGTCTCTAAATTGATAATTAGGTAAAATCATCCACTGGAAGAGCAGAAAACCCCTTAAAAAGCAAAAATTTTGGCAATCTCTCCATCCCTTTGTCTATTCCCAAAATGCCCCCCACTGTTGTTCGGGACTGTCCCTTAGTAAATCCTCATTCCCGAGGTTAGTAATCGGGAATCTATCTCTTCATTTGTAAATTTCGACGGAGTCATTGCGAGCATTAGCGTGGCAATCTCTTTTTAGTATATTTTGCCCTATTTTCCCTTCAGATATTACTTGAAGTGAGATACTCTAACACTCTGCAAAATAAGAAGTTATGATTGAGAATCTAATATTGGTTTTAATTCTCTATTTTCCCCATTGGTTTAACACTTTAACCAGTGGTTTTGCCTCTTCCGGCATCTGCACCTTGTTGTTAAAGAGAATATCCTGCATGGTAATACCTGCTACATTGTAAAAGTTTTTATTGGCCTTTTTATCACTTAAGAGGAATCCTCCCTCAAATGATACTCCGGCGTAAAGCCCCTTGGCTCTTGAGTAAACAAGAATTGCCGTGCCTGCTCCCACCTTGGCTTCAACATCTCTACCCACAGGACCGATAGCGGCGGAGGCATCAACGCCAATCTTGAATTTGGATTTAGACAACATCTCCATACCTTCCTTATTCATAATCAGAAAGATAGAATCGATACTCTGTCCTCCAATCTGGAAACCAAAACTTCCTTCGCCGGTCCCGATGAATGCCGGTGGGCTCCATTCCTGGGTCTTTTTATCCTTAGCAAGGGCAATACCTGCTCCTCCCTTTGCCCCAAAGATAAAACCTGCCTTGTACTGCCTGAGAATAATAATCCCCTTGCATCCTTCCATAAGGGATTCGGGGATAGCGGTATCCGGACTTTCCATAATGTCCTCAAGATACTCCTGCGCCCTCTGAATCCTTTTAACCAATGTATCTTTAGAAGCGGCAAAACTTTCCGTCACCACAAAAAAACTAAAAACAACAAACAACATCAACATTCTCCCTTTCATCAATTTTCTCATCACTACCTCCTTACCAATTATTATACCTCAAAAAAGAGAATATACAAAACTAAAAAGTGGTTGCAATAATCCCCGCATCCGTGATAGAATATAGCAGTAATACAATCCGGACGAAAATGAAGATTAAAATAAAAGTAGTTGTCGAATTTTTATTAATAGCAATTTTTTTCTTTCCCAATTTTTCCTATTCCCAGGAAAAAGATCCTTTTTATGTAAGGACCAATAAAGAAACTAATTTACTTAAAACCAAAGATGGGGGAAAGGCGGCCTGGGTAAATAAGGGCTATAAACTTGAAGTCATCAAGAAAGAAGGAAACTGGTATCTGGTGAAAGTTCATTTTGGAAAGATAAAAGAGGCATGGGTAAAGGTCTCTGATGTGGAAGAGATAATAAGAACAAAGATAGATTTGCATAAATGGAAGAATATTCCTTTATTAATAAAAGACAGGACAGGAGATATCTCATCCCCAAACTTTTGTGATTTCAAAAGTTTAAAACTGAATTTTGATGATAAGCACGTCTATTTTTTGATAGAATTAGCCGTTGGCTGGAGGGAACTTTTTGCAAGAGTAAAAACTACGGGTAGCGTGGGGGCGATATATTTGGATGCAGATAATAATAAGGAAACCGGTTATGACGGCGGAATTATATTTGTTCATCGGGACGGGAAAGAGGAAAGAAAAATCAAGAAAGATGACCCCAGAATCGGAGCAGATTATAGAATTCAGGTTGATACCGGCTTTAAATCTATTTTTCAAAAAGGTAGCAGTAAAATGACCTCTGAACCAAATGTGATATACAAAATTTATTCCTGGGAACAAGGAGATTTGAACTGGAAATTTTTAGATAGAGGAGAACCTTTGTTTGAAAAATCTTTTATAGAGGTATCTGTTCCCAAGAAAATTCTTGAGCTAAAGGAAGGGGAAAATACCCTCCTAATTTTTGAGGAAGGGAATGCTTTTGGCAAGAGTAGGTATAATGTAGTAAATTTTATCTTCCGGTAAAAAGAGTAGGGGGGGCTTAATCCTATTTCTTGAAAGGAATCTTCTTTATCCCTGAGGAGACCAAATTTTGGAGGTCAGAGAAGTTGTTTATCTTCAATCCGAAATGAAGGATTATCCAGATTATCAGAATAAATATAAAGAATTTTAGGAACCCTTTTATCGGCCCTGGAATCCCTTTTCTCTTCTGCCACCTTTTGTCTTCTATCTCTTCCATCCGGGTTGAAAAAACCTTTGCTCTCTCGTGACACTTTTCACTGCAGAAAATCCCCTCCTTAGTAATCTTCTTACATTCCTCACATAGAGGTTTACCACACTGCTGACATCTCACAGTGGCAACCCGATCAGAATGGTTTATACAATATGATTCAACCATAGTGTTTTAATTTTACCCCAAATTTTACCATTTGTCAATGCTGCATGCTGTATTGCGTTTTTCTATCTGTTTTTTTGGAATAGGATGAATTGCAACAATTCCTGAATCTGTGGTAAAATAAATCTATAGCGGTACTGGCAAAAATAAACGGTTGCGGTATTTACAACATCGCAATTACTGAAGGAAGCATTAAAGCATAAACCTGAGGAGTGAGAAAAATGGGAAAAGTAGAGATGGTATCTATTCCTAAAACAACTCTGGAAACTGCGGAAACACTGGAGGATTTAGAGGACTGGCTCTTATCCAGAAATCCAGAGTTTATTAAAGAATTGCGTCGTATCAGGAGAGAAGAAGATTTAGAAGGTAAAGGAATAAGCGTAGAGAACCTGGCTAAAAAATGGCATATAAATTAAAAAGAAGATATATCGGTATAGATATCTCAAAGGAATATTGCAAGACCGCCGAGGAACGATTGAAAGAGGAGCAAAAGCAGATGAAACTGTTTTAATAATTTATTACCTCTATGGAAAAAAGGTTTAAACTGCAATATATTCGGCAAGAGCTTGTGGTTCAGGAATAGGCAAATTATCCTCCAGTAAACCCTGAATATGCATTTCAATTGCCTGATGCATATTATTTTCTGTCTCTTCCCGAGTGGTTCCAGTGGCTACACAACCAGGTAAATCTGGAGAATAGGCGGAATAGTTCCCATTTGCCTTTTCAATCACGATTAAAAAACGGTGCATTTTACTTTACCTCCTTTAATTTTGCCTGCTTCAAGATACTATTCAGTGTACCGAGAGATAAATCATCATTAAAGTTTCCGGCAATAGTGACTCTTCCTAATTTAATGGAATGTTTATATTGCCGATGGCTACCCTTTGTCACTATTAAATGCCAACCATCCTTTTCTATCATTTTGATAATCTCCCGCACTTTCACTTTCTTTATTGTATATCAATTCTGGTGACCCTGTCAATTTTTTTCTAGCTGTTTTTTCTATGGTCATATTTTAGATCATTTAATAGGAAGATTTTGATTCTGTCTATTAATGTAGTAAAATTTTACTGGGAGTTTTTGAGATTTTAAAAAATAAATGAAAAAGATAGAAAACGATAAAAGATCTCTTTTATTAGTGAGCATTCCATTAGTTTCATTATCTCTCACAATTATAGGATTTTTAAATCAAAAACCCGTCCTAACGTTAATAAGTGCGTTCGTCTCTTCGCTTTTTGCTATTATATCAATACTTATCTCTAGAATAAATAAACTTAGCATGCAATCTAATTATTTTAGACAGAACCAAGCTCTTATTCAATCTGTAAAAAAAGGCGAATATGAAAATCCATTTTTAAAAGAGGCGGAAGACATCTTGATAAAAAAAGGTTCTTATAAAGCTGTCGTTAATGAATTAAGGGAAGCTCTTAAAATTGAACCGGATAATGGAAAAGCTCATATGCGTTTAGGGGCATTGTATTTCGTGAAAGCTGTTACAGAAGGGCAAGAAGACTTACTTAATAGAGCAAAGAAAGAGTGTATAGAGGCACAAAGATCGTTTTCTGATAAAGAGCGCCAAGTATACGCAAAACAAGCGCTTGGTATTGTTATAAGTCAATCAGGGAAAAATAATGCTGAAGCAGCAAAAATTTTGGAAGAAGCCATCTCTCAAAAATCAGATATGCTTCTATCTAGGTCTGATCTGGGTTTAGTTTATTTAAAAATGGGTAAGCTTAAAGAGGCTAAACAATATTTTGAATATGATATTAAAAAATGGCCTTCTGCGTCGGGACCTCACCTTTACTTGGGAAACTACTATGAGGAGAAAAAACAATTCTTTGCTGCAATTGCCAGTTACAAAAAATCTTTACTTTTAGATTCTTGTCGATTGGCTCATTTGTTTTCTTTTTGGCGTTTAATCTCATGTAATGCAAGGGTAGGGTGTATATTTGAAGCATTATGTCTTTGTGCTGAATTTTTGGAAAATACATCAAAACATTTTAAACTACACAAAAAAGCAAGAGTATTGTGTATCTTACTCTTCTTGGAATTTGGTTGGTTAGTAATAAGAAATGAGATGGCAAAGATTGCTCGGTATCTTGGAAAAGGTATTTTTGCTGGTCCTTCTATTTTGCTTATGAGATATGCTCAAGAATCTGTACATGATAAGAATTTAGATGAGGCCTTAATTGCATATAAAAAAGCAACTCTTGTAGAGCCGCTCTTCGCCGGGAATTTTATAAATCTTGCAGTACTTTATTACCAAAAAGGACAATACAGAAAAAGTGTCCAAGCAGCTAAGAAAGCTCTTCCAATTTGTTCGAGATATAAAAACAAAAAATTAAGGGTAATAGCAGAAAAATACATAAAAAGCAAAAAGTAGTTTAAACATGCCAAGAAATAGTAGCGCTTTAGCTTTTTGTGTAAAAAGCCAGAAGCCTGTCAGGATTTACAAACTAATTTTTCGAAAGATGGGAATAGCTATCTTGATTTAAATACATAGGTAAAAGTTATGGAATCCCTTTTCTCTTCTGCCACCTTTTGTCTTCTATCTCTTCATCAGAATGATTTATACAAATATATGATGGATATAACAGAAATATTGCGTGATTTGGGATTTGGAGGAAAATTTAAGGATAATTTTAGGTGAAATTGAGAGATATAACATATTGGGAATAAAGGAGTTATGTTAGTTCAGTTAAGACATTGCTGTAAATACGAAAAATTTGTCTTTTTCTCATCTGAAGTTTACATAAGGTATCTTATCATAACAAGTATGACATTAAGAGAACAAAAAAATAAGAGGGACTGTCCCTATAATTCCCCGAATCCCTTTCCTGTCAATACTTTCAGCCATTTGTAGGGGTGACATTTATGACACCCGTTTTCCCCTCTTTTTTCCCAAATATTTCTTGATTTTTCTCAGTTTTTTCAAATTCGGTTTATTTACCCCTTTTAGCCATCTTTGGATCGTTCTTTTGTTCACTCCAATATATTTTGCAATCTCTCCGGTCTTGTAATCGGAATAAAGATAAAATTGGTGCAATTTCCTCAATTCCTCTAATTCTTCTTCCATTTTGACTTTTAGGGACTGTCCCAGAATTACCGAGGAACAAGGTGACTGGTAGATTCGGGACTGCCCCTTTCGCTTGTCATTCTGAGGTGTAGCCGAAGAATCCCTCTTTTTAAGCCCTTTTCTTCTCTTTTGACGTAGGTAATTCCCTTTTCTCTCCTTTTACCCCTTAAAAACGCTTCTTAATCACTGAAACCATAAACCTGTAACCAAATATTTACCTTTTCTCTTTGATATCACTAATTTAATCAACACATCATCCTCACTCTTATCGAATGAAGCTTTCCAAAGCACCAGGGTCATACGACCCTTTTTTAAGAAACCAAGATATTCACGTGATTGATAGTTTCCAATTCTCGATTTAATCTGCTGGGCAACGACGAGGAATTTTTTCTCCGAAATTGCTTCCTTCAACGTATCGTCAAAATCTCGGGAATATTTTTTGTAATTATTTGTTCTAAAACCTTCAAGAATGCTATCCAGAATAGGATTAGCAATTCTCTTTACTTCTTTATTGGTTTCACCAATTACATCAGCCGAGACAGAAGATACTTTCAATACCAACAAAACCATCATTATCCACTTAAGATATCTCATTCCTACCCCCTCCCCTACTTTTTCTGATATCTATTTACTGAACAATAGTTCCCGGCTTAACCTCTCTATTTAACGTAACAACCGCAAGATTCTCTTCATCTTTAGCCGCTAAAAGCATACCGTTGCTTTCTATTCCGCGAATCTTCCGTGGTTCTATATTAAGAACAACTACAACCTCTTTACCGATTAATGCTTCTTTTTCGATATAAGGTTTGATTCCGGCAACGATTTGCCTTTCTTCCTCCCCTAAATCAACCTTCACAACATAAAGTTTGTCTGCATCAGGATGGTCAGTTACCTCCTTAATCTTAGCCACCCTAATATCCAACTTCTTAAAATCCTCATAACTTATCAATTCCATTTTTCCCCTCCCCTATTTTTCTTTTTTTATTGATTCTTAAAGAAGTTTAATAAATTTGCTCACAGTTTTTGGAATGTTTTGACAATTTTTCGTCCGGAAAGAAGAGGATGTTTAGGGCTCACAAGGCAACCTGCATCACTTTACAATAAGAAGAGAGATTCTTTTCCTGAATATCGGGTTCCAAATATAATCCTATGGCCTCTTTGATGTTCTTAATTGCTTCTTTCTCTGTTTTACCTTGTGACCAACACCCTTTTAAGGAGGGGCAATGAGCGACGATGTATCCATCTTCGCCTTTTTCCAAAACAATTTTAAGTTTCATCCTTTTTCACCTCCGCAAAAATGATAATATAAAAAACTTAAAAAGTCAATGATAAAGAGAGGTATTATTCACTATTGCATTCTGGACTGCGACTGCCACATATTTGGAAAAATGCCTGGTTCGGGTTCGTCCTTCAGGGACATCATCAGCAGAAGCAAATTTTCAGGTTAGAAGATCCTGGTCAGCACCCCATCCCTATAACCGATACCTCAATATCTGTCCTTCTTAATTTCTCCTGTTTATCAACAATAGATTTCCCTATCCTGTTGCCAGAGAAAAAATAGCATGGTATAATCCTTTTGTGGAGATTAATGAGATACGCCAAGCTTTTACAGAAAAGAGATTTCGTTATACCAAACACGGTCTTGAACAAAGAATTAACAGACACATTAATTCGGAAGAAATTGAACAAGTAATACTTAACGGAGAAATGTATGAATAAATGTTCTGTCTGTCATAGTGAAACTGTTTCCAAAATTATCACTTATACTCAATGGTATGAAGGCAAATTAATTGCTGTTCAAAATGTACCCGCTGAAATTTGTCCGACTTGCGGTGAGGAGTATTTTTCTCCTGAGGTGACTGATAAAATTCAGAAAGTAATTGAGTTGCATAACAGTATTACAACTCTTCAAGTTCCTGTTTATCAACTCGCTTAACTTTTCCGTAGGTTCCGTTAAGTTCCCTTTTTCTTCTTTTCAAAATCTTTGCGATCATAGTTCGCTTTCATTTTGTGGAGTTTCTCGTTAGATTTTGCGTGCAATTTACGTGCAACCAAACTATTGCATTCTGGATTGCGACTGCCACATATCGGGATTTTCGCCTAATTGTTTCTTGAGATTATCCGTTGCTTCTGTTAGCCGGTTAACAATGTCTCCTTGCAGTTTTAAGTCCCCTGCCTGGGCATTCTGCTTTATCTGTTCCGGCTTGCGCGCCCCAGCCAGGACAGAGGTGACACCTGATTGTTCCAGCAACCAGGCAAGAGCAACCTTTGCCATCGGTTCGTGAATCTCCTCACAGATACCACGAATCTTATCTATCACAGCAAAGGTTTCTGACTCACATCCCATTTCCCCATGCCTGGCTTGTGCTCTGTTTTTGGAAAAATGCCTGGTCCTGGCTCGTTCTTCAGGGACATCATCAGCAGAAGCAAATTTTCCGGTTAGAAGACCCTGAGTAAGTGGAGAGTAACAAAGTATACCAACCCTGTTTTCTATACAGTTCTGCCTGATTCTATATTCAATAGCACGCCAGAGTAAACTATAGGGTAACTGATTACTCTGACAATCTCCGAGTGCCAGAAAAGCGGAGAGGTCTTCCACGCCAAAATTAGAAACCCCAATGGCACGCACCCTACCCTGCTTCTGTAATTTTTTGAGAGCGTCTATCGTTTCTTCCAGAGGAATGCTTTGACTTGGCCAATGCACCTGGTATAAGTCAATATAATCGGTCTTGAGCCGTTTTAAACTATCTTCACAAGCTTTTTGAATATCATTTGCCGCTAAATGGGAACCGCTCACCTTAGAAGCAATTATTACCTTATCTCTACATCCAGCTAATACCTTACCAAGAAGTAGTTCCGAATAACCGTCTCCATACGCTTCCGCAGTATCGAAAAAGTTTATCCCGGCATCCAGAGCCGCCTTAATGGTCATTATTGAATCCTTCTCCTTCTGTGGTCCCCAGTATACATCTCCAACAATAGCCCAGCACCCCATTCCTATAACCGATGCCTCAATATTCGTTCTTCCTAATTTTCGAAATTTCACTTACCCCCTCCCCTATTATTTTATCATATTAGAACATTATGGATAAAGGATGGAAAAAATATTAAAAAAGATGAGGTTAAAGTATTCTAACTAGTATTCAAATAATTTCGTGGAGTATGTTTCTAATCAGTGATTGTGTAGTAGAAGAAATATGCCCTATTTTTTTTCTAATTAAAAGTGTCATAGATAGAGTCCTCTTTGTTTTTCCAGAATTTAAAAGAAGATTCCGCAAGTTTCAAAAGCTCAAAATCTTCAAATTTAATTTTTAATAATTGGGGCAATTTTATGAGCAGTTTCCGTTGTTTTTCAGGTTCAAATTTCTTGATTGCTCTTTCAACTTCTAACAAAGATAAATTCTGTGTTTCCATTGTATTTCCCTCCCAGAATCTTATATGCTCTACATTTTTATTTTATAATGAATGTCAATGAATGTCAATTCCCATCCCATCCAGCCAATCTTGCCATCATCCACCAGAATGCCTTTCCTTTCATCCTGCAACTCTCCCGTGTAGTATGTGCCGCCTCATTACCCTTATACCGGGGATGTTCAACAGGAGTTCCCCCAATCAGATTCTGCCTCCCATCATACCAGCAATCAATATCACCAAAATCAAATAAAACCTTCTTATTCGCTTTGCAATAGTCACGAATCTGCCGGTTACGGGCAAATCGATTATGAGAAAATCCCTGGGCATTACCGGTCATATAGATAAATATTACTCCCGGATTTGCCTTCTCAAAAGCATCCATTGTCTCTAAATACTTTTGCACCGTCTGCTTTGAATTATTATTCTGTTGACAGCACCATGACCACATCGATAGATTAATTTCCGGATTATGGTCAAGTACGTTCTGGGTTGCCCTTCTACCTGCCTCTGAAGCCCAGTATTCTTCAGGAGTAATATAGGCATCATTCTCCTGACCATCGAATATGGCTAAAGAATTAATAGTAAGGGGGAAACTGCGGGATTTCCTGACAAAACTATATCCGGGCTCTGACTTTGCTATCTCCTTCATCCCCACTAAAAGTTGACCGCCATGCGAGGTATGTGCGTAATGCAGTTTAATGTTTCTCTTGGCCGCCTCAATCCATTTCATTGGAATCCGGGAAAGCTCAGTGCAGTTATGGTCAATAATAATTGCCGACTTTACCCCTGGTATATCTGCCGCATTGGCGTAACTGCTACAACCAAACAAAACCATCAAACAAAACATCCCCACCAAACTTATCCCTATTTCCCTTTTCATTTTTCCTCTTGTCATTGCGACCCTTCGCTTGTCATTCTGAGGCTTAGCCGAAGAATCTCACTCAGGACAGGCTCCGTGTAGCAATCTCTCCTCTCATTCCCGCGAACATTTTTTGTCATTCTTGGGAAGCAGGAATCTTAAAAGTTAGATTTTGCGTGCAAATTGTTAGTTATAAACTCTTTGCCAACTGATGCAATCTCTCGTTCGCCAGGGCTAGAACTTTCTTCTTTACCCGGCGTGAAAAATATTCCTTTTCGGTTTTGGACAATTTCTCACCCCTTAACTTTTTCCAGAAAAGTTCCTTCTGCCGGGGCGAAAAGACATGGGAAAGGGCGTATTCCAATTCCATCTCTTCACGATGAGAAAGAAATTCAGTCACTTTTTCCTCTTCTTGCCGAAAGTAATTCTGAAAAGTGTTGGTTAACCGCTCCGGTGACATTAGCCGCTCACCAACTTTAAACTCTTCTCCTTTTTTAAGATTCTGAACCAACTTCTGATATTTTTTTCTGGTAAAGGGTAACAATCGTGAAAGCCTCGTTGACCAGCTAAACTTAACCTCAAGCACTTTATAAAGGCAAAGCGACATAAAGAGCAATCTATCAAGATTTTTCTGTTCTACCTTAGTTAAGTGCATTCTGACTGATTGGTAGTCAAAGAGACCTCTTTCGGCACTGTTTGCCAGAAGAACCGGAAAAGCCTCCCAGTAACGAAGTTCTTTGCTTTGCAGCACTTCCGTCAAGGTAGCGTTGGCATCAAAAGTTTCCTCAGTTTTCATCAGAGGAAATCCAAGCCATCTTAATCTTTTTGAAAGTTCTTCATTGCTCATACAATTTTCTTCTCCTCTCTTAGTAATCCTTGTTTATCTATTTGGTAATCCATTAAATTATACAACAACTTGTATGCTTAAATACAATACCTTGTATCAAATCATACAATAATATTAATATAGTATAACTATTTATGCAATCTGTCAAGAAAATCACCCAACTGTCATTCTGAGCCAAAGGCGAAGAATCTCGCCTTTATGTGTCATTGCGAGGAGCGATAGCGACGTGGCAATCTCTCCTCTCATTCCTGCGGAAGCAGGAATCTTAAAGGTTAGATTTTACGTGCAATTTGCGTGCAATTTGCGTGCAATCAGTACTTTATTTTAGCATATATTTTATGGCTCTGCCGACACCTATTCTTTTAATTAGCCCCTTACTTTCCAGTAAATTTAAATCATAATTTGCGGTACGTAAAGACACCTTGAATTTCTCGACATACTGTGAACGGGAAACGGTCTGATTTTGAATAATAAATTTTAAAGCGATTATCTGGCGTCCTTTCAGCCCCATCGTATTTGCCTTTTGTAAAACAGTGTTATATTTAATTATCCTTTCACCCTTCTGTTTTATCTGATTCATTTGTGCTCTTAACCCTTCAACAAAATACTCAAGCCAAAAGGTCATATCCATATTATTATCCCGCACGGACTGAATGGCTTTATAATAAGATGGTCTGTCTTTATCATAATATTCCGAGAGAGTAAATAATCTCTTAAAATCATATCCTGTTTTATAAAGAATAAGCGTTGATAGTAATCTTGCAGTGCGACCATTGCCATCCAAAAAGGGATGAATATGAACAAATTGGAATTGGGCGATACCCGCAATAAGAATATCTGAAATGCTTTTATCTTTATTTAACCACTGGGTAAAATCTCGCATCAAATAGGGCACCTCTAAAGGTGGCGGGGGTGTGTAAATAATTTCTTTCGTTCTAGAATTCACAACATAGTTTTGAATTTTACGGTATCTACCCGGCTCTGCTTGACCACCTCTTACGTTTCTCACCAGGGTCTTATGGATTTCTCTGATAAGACCTTCAGTAACAGGATCTTCTTTGCCTAAATATGTAGAAACAAAATCCATTGCTTTCTTGTAATTCAATAGTTCCTTTTTATCATCTGGCTTTACGCCTTTAACGTCCTTACCACCGAGAATCCTTCTCGCCTGCTCCAGAGTCAGAGCGGTACCTTCAATATGGGTAGAATAGTGGGTTTCTAAAATAAGAGTTTCTTTTTGTACCGCGGAAAACCATTCTTCTTTAATCTTTATTGCATCCAGGAATCCCCTCACTCTTTCTATCTCCACCAGAGATTTATTGATTTTAGCGCTTATTCTAAAATTAGGATTAAACAGCATCAAAACCTCCTTTATCTCCCTCCCCTGTTTTTCTTTTCCTATGAGAAATTAATATTACCCCATTCATTACCCTATTCAGAGACATATTACCCCCTTCGTTTCCATTTTGCGGATTGCCCCTTACCAAGGCACATAATCTGCTCAAATTCTCTGTAGGCAGAATTTATCGTTCCTAAAAAATAAGATGCCCATGGTTCAATATCATGTTTGGCTTCATGCCAACCATTAGAACTCTTCTGTAATGCTTCATAGTAAGTTTTTTTTGACTGTTCTGTTATTCGCTCAATACTAATATATTTTCCCACTCCATATCCCTGATGATATAAAGTTAGAAGTGTAAGCAATCTCGAGACCCTGCCATTACCATCTCTAAAAGGATGAATACAGAGAAAATCCAAAATAAGGCAGGAAATTGCGTAAAGTACAGGACACTTTAGTTGTTCTATACTATGCCTATAAGATAAACACAATTGTGTTATTGATTCAGATACTAAAGCGGCTGAAACAGGTTTAAAAATTATCTCTATGGTACCATCTGGATTTTTTCTGATAATTTCATTATCCTTTTTTTTCCATTCACCTGCATCTCCTGACCCAGTGTGACTTAAGCGATGTAATTCCAGAATTGTTCGTGGAGAAATATCTAAACTATTATGTTTTCTGTGAATTAAATTAAGCGCTTTGCGATACCCTACCACTTCTTCCTCTGATCTATCCCGAGGTTTACTATGGCCAAGGATAAGGGGCTTAACCCTTCTTTTCTCTATAATTACTCCTTCAATACGGTTTGATGATTCTGCACTTTCGATCAAGGCCATCTCAATAAGTGCCTTAAGCACTTGAGGAGATTGCCTGACATATAATTCCTCTTTGCCTTTATATTCGGCTATTGAATTCATCAACCAAACCACTCCCAGGGGTAGTTGTAACTCTTTTTCTGTTTTTCTAAATGAGTTCATCTTTGTCTCCAATAATAGATAAATCTATAAATTAGAGCAACTTCTATTCCCTTGACTTTTCTTAATGATTCCTTAAGAATTATAGTTAGTATTTCCATTTTCTTGTAGTCCTTTCTGACTACAACTGTAGCCTATTTTGACTACAAAAACAATCTACTCTTGCCATTGCGAAACCATAGTTGCTTGATTTATCGAGATTGCCTCTCAAAGACCGTATTTTGCGTGCAATTTGCGTGCAATCGGCAACAAGCAAAACAAATTTTATTTCAATAGTTCATAACGACCGCTGCGTTTTGGGCCAATGAATCTTATCTTGCCAACTCTTTTTAATTCCTCAATATCTCTTTCAATTGTCTTTTTATTGACCCCAAACTTCTTTGCTAATACAACTAAAGTAAAAAGTTCATTCGCTGTTATTTTCTTAAGTATTAAATTTTTGCGTTCTTTTTTACCGACACCTTTTACCGACACTTTACCGACACCTTGATGTTGTTATTGTCATCAACTCCGATAAAAATTCTTCCACCCAGAGCATTGGCAAATGCCACAATCTCTTTTGCTAATGATCGAGAAAATGATTCTTTAAACTCTATTTTCTGCCCTTCACCTTCTTGAAGGATTATTTCTATATCACTTTTTGTCAATTTCATATTAACCTCTCAAGTTTGCCTTTGTATAAACTCTCCCATTGTCATTTCCTGTCTCTTGTTATCCTTCCCTCCTTGCTGTCCTTCTGACTCCCCCTCCTGTCATTCTGAGCAAAGCGAAGAATCTCTCACATTCACCTGTCATTGTAAGAGATTTTTTTCGGAGCAATTTGCTTACCTCTTATTATTTAGGTTTTTTGCTAACTGGTGCAATTTCTCATTTGCCAAAGCGGCAACCTTTTTTCTTATTGTGCGTGAAAAATATTCCTTCTCGGTTTTTGATAAAACGTCTCCGTTTAATTTCTTAAGCAAAATTTCTTTCTGTCCCGGTGAAAAAATCTGTGAAAGCGCATATTCAAGTGCCAGTTCTTCTTTTTGAGATAGTGTTTCTTCAAAAGTTTTTTCTTTGCTTTGTAAATAATTTTGAAAGATATTAATTAAACGTGTAGCAGATATTAAAGTTGTACCAAATTTAAATTGTAATTTCTTCTGGAATTCCTTCAATTTTTTTGAGAATACCTCTTTACTAAAAGGAATTTGTCCTCTAATCTTTTTCATCCATAAGAATTTTAAACCGAGATTTTCATATAAAATTAATGACATCAGCAGAAGATAATCCAGATTTTTTTGTTCTATAGATGTTAAATGTTCCTTTACTTCATTATAATTAAAAAGACCATTTTCGGCACTATTCAGCAAAAGAACGGGAAACCCTTCCCATAACCGTAATTCTTTACTCTTTACAACTTCAGCCAGTGTGATATTAGCATCCACTCTTTCTTCTATTTCCAGAAGAGGAAAACCCAGCAACCTAACTTTTTTCAATAATTCTTTTTTATTCATTTTCATATTGCATTGACTTATACAATTACTTGTATGAAATTATACATATTGTTGTATAATATTATACAAATATTTAAAATTTTTGTCAATACTTTATATTTTTTTTACTATCTTAATCTTCTGTTAATTTCCTGCTTGTCCTTGTGTTAATCCCCCCCATTATCATTCCGCCCCCTCCCCTATTTTCATCTCACCAATTTTAAGATTTCTTTAAACTTCCTGCCTTCTGCCGTTTTCAACAATTCAAAAAGAACGGTCTCCACGCTGGTTATTCCAACGCCTGAATCTCTCATCCTCTGCAAAGCAATTTCTTTGTTCCCCTCAGTTCTTGAAGAGACGCTATCGGCAACTACCTGAACCTCATATCCTGCATCCCTTAAACCGATTGCCGTCTGATAAATACAGACATGGGTCTCAATCCCGCAAAGAAGAACTTGCTTCCGGTTTAAGCCATTAATCTTCTCCATAAAATTCTTATTGTTAGAGCAATCAAAAGTCATTTTGCTGATAGGAGAAACCTCGGAGAAAATTTCTCTAATCTGGGGAATGGTTTTACCCAGGCCTTCCGGATACTGCTCAGTCAAAAGAATTGGGACATTCAAAATTTTCAGCCCCTTAATAAGAATTTGAATATTCCTGATTATTTTTTCCTTTTCCCATATATGCGGAATCAACTTTTCCTGCACATCTACAACAACCATCACCACCTCATTTAAACTAATCATCATTTCCCCTACATTCTTTTTCCTGTAATCTTTTAAATTTTGCTTCCTTGCTGTCATTAACATCTGAACTATTGTTATCCATATAAGGAATTCCCGAATGAGTTATGCCTTTTGTTTAAACATTATCTTTAGCTGGTTGTTCGAACAAATTTCCCGTATCTCTCAAAGCATCGACGTGCAGTTCCGGAGACTGTAAAATCTTTTTTGCTTTTTGAAGCAATCTTTGTTCTTCTATCTTCTTATGAGATTCTAGGTCTAACAACTCCTTTACTCTGCTTTCCACAGCTTCACGTAGTTTTTGAGTCTCCTTAATCGGATCTGAAAACCAATCGATGGACCAAATGCGGTATAACTTCCAACCCAATCCCTCTAGAACTTCCTGTCTTAATCTATCCCTATCCCTTGCAGATTTAGAAGAATGGTATGTGTGTCCATCACATTCAACTCCCATTATAAAGCCATGAGGCCATTTGGGATGCCTTACACCAATATCAATATAATATCCTGCTACACCTACTTGGGGTACTGGTTGACAACCAATAGATGTTAACTGGGCAATGACGTATTTTTCAAAATCCGAATCCGGTTCCTTCTGTGTTAATTCATAACTTAATAACTGTCCAGAAGCACAATATTCTAGCCAATGTTTCAACATTGCAACACCTGGATTGCTTTGATCTGTGGCCTTAATATCGATAGATGTCATAGATGAGAATGTTACCATCTTATGCTTAGCTCTAGAAAACAGTACATTCAATCTTCTTTTACCATTGATGCCATTTATCGGACCAAATCTTTGCATAACAGGTGCATTTTTCTGTTTCGGACCATAAACTGTACCAATATAAATGACATCCCTTTCGTCACCCTGAACATTTTCAAGATTCTTGATGAAAAAAGATTCTAGTCCATCATTTTGTTCTTCCCAATATTCGATATATTCTTGAGCAATAAGGTTCCTAGCAATCAAAAACTCCATTTCCTCCATGACTAGTTCTCTTTGCGGCTGATTCAACAAAACTATTCCTAAGGACATTTTTTTGTGGTTATGCATGAATTCAATGGCTGCATTTGCTATTTCAGATGCTTCGATAGGATTAGTACTGCTAGAATACAAACCATCAACTTTGCGAATAGAAACTCCTTTAGTTTTACTATCAATGTCTGGTGATGGGAAAACTATCAACTCGTTGTCGTATACATATTTGTTTGAAAAAGCAATAAGAGTAGGATCTTTGGACCTATAATGCCAGCGAAGACGTCTACATGGTCTAAAAACAGAATTTGCCATTTCTAGAATTGACTCTTCAGTTGTTAGATCATCCTCCTCATCCTCATCAGTAATAGCAATGAACTTTTTGAAAAAATTAGTTGGTGGCAACTGATTTGTATCTCCTACGATTATGGTTTGTTTAGATCTTACAATAGCACCTAAAGCATTTTCAGGGGTCATTTGAGAGGATTCATCAACGATTAAAAGATCAAAGGTTATGACCCCTTTATTTATGTACTGTGCCACGGCTAATGGGGACATCATCCAGCAAGGTTTTATTTCAAGGAGTGCCTTGCTTGCTCTTTTAGTTAATTCACGTGCAGGCAAAAATCTTTTCTTTTTTGCCATTTCGTTGTCCAAAAGAGCCATTTCTGTGCACTCACTTTTCCTTCCGGACCGACTTCCGGAAGGAGGAGATGCTTCTGATATTAATTTTGACCTCAATCTTTTGCGTGATAAAAGCAAAATTTGTTTATCAAGTTCTGCAATTCTCTTGCGTAAGCCGTTTAATTTCACACCATTGTAACTTGCAAGAATTTTTCCAAATGTTGAATATACTTCTTTGGCTAACGACTGTCCGATTAATAAACGTAATATTTCACGTAGGTTTTTCAATCCTCTTGGCAAAGTCAGCAAATAGTCTATTACATGACCATACCCTGCCTCAGACAGATCAAGTTTGCTAGAGTAAAGCTGTGAAAAAGCAATTAAACCTTCTTTGTCTTCAGAAGCCTCGAAAAAGTATTCTTTTAATTCTGTATTGTTAAATGAGCTGAAATACTGTTGTGAGTCAACATTTATTAAATCTGATATTTCATGCAGGCTAGAAACAGCAGAAGCATCATGAGATATCACGGAAGTGAGTATATCTAAACCTTTTTTTATTTGATCATTAATGAGTGCTGATAGCAATGAATTTTTAGAGTCTTGCGGTATAAGTTGCATAATGCCTAATAGTTCAAATGATGGTTTAAGCGAATCCGGCAGACTAGTTGGCCCGTCGAAATAATCCCCCAGAAGCCCCTTTATTAAATCATCCGTTTTGAGTTCATTCCATTCGTCTTGGAATTTCTTTAATGAATGCATAAAGGAGGAATATTCTTTTAGATTGAGAAGGTTATCGGGTTTTAAATAACCCAAACTTTCTGCTATTGTTTTTTTGCTATTTTCATAAGATAGCAGTTTGATTTCTAATGAGGCAATTACTTCAACTAATTCTTCATAGCTTTCTTCTTTTAAGTTTCTAATAGGATGTTTTTCATCGATTTCAGGAATATCTATAAATGCTGAAAGAGGATCCTCATACAAAACTTTTCTCAAGTAAGCGCACTCAATACCCCTTAAATCGCTATCAATTTTGTCGTAAAAAGTAAGTAGTTGTAAAAATGGAGTAAAGTTAGTTTCAATTCCATCAAAATGAGTTCCTAGAATGGCTTGTATATCTTTGTTGTTACGAAATTCTTGAGATTCAGCAAGCCACTTCTCTATCTCCCACAAGTTTAGGAGAACATCTGCTTTCTTAAAGCCTTTTTTAGATGCGATGCTTTTGTAAAATTTCTTTGCCTTATGGTATTTTGGAGTGAAGATAGAAAAAAGCCCAGAAAACACTAATACATCTAATGATTCCTCTACTCGAGATTGTTCAATATTTTTTAGAGAATAAAATATATCACCAAGTTTAGTTGCTCGTTCTAATAGTTGCTGAGCAATCTTTGATGCTTTAAGGACTCTTTCCTTAGTTTCTGGCTCTAAAAACACTTTACCTCTTAAAGATAGGACATTTTTAGAAAATGAGGAAGCAATGTCTACAAAAAGCACAATTAATGAAATGGGCAGATTCTTTACCAAGTCGAAAATCTGTGAGATAATTTTCAGTGTTTCTTGCGCCGCTTTTTTTGCGGCAATCTCAGATTTAAGTAAGTTTATTTTCTCTTCAGCATCGCTTACAGACGGTATCACCATCCCTATTACAGATAAAGCATCTGATAGTGCGGTAAGTTTTTCAGGTAGCTTTGGCATTAATGGGTCAATTAGAAATTTATGAAATTCATCTTTAGAAAGTAGCAATTTCCTTGATTCACTGAAGAATGAGTTTAACTTCTCGAATGTGTTACTATCGACTACTCTTTCCATAAAGGAGATATCTAATGCTTCATATGATTCCAGAGATAATTTGAATAAGTCTTTTAGGTCACATGCAACTTCTTTAGTTATATTTTCGCTTAAGCTAATCTCTTTAAGGTGCACACGCTGTTGTTCACATTTTTCATATGCTACAGAACAATTCTTTGCTGCCAACAATATTTCTTCAGCTGTATATGGATCAATGTTCTTCTTTTTAATAATTGCCCATGTTTTTGAATATTCGTTTGCTTTATTCCAGCAATTTTTAACTTGGGTACAAAGATGATAAATGTCCTCAAGTTGTTCTTTCTTGATGTCTCTCAAATTAGGTAGTTCTAGCCTATTTTCTAATAGGTCTAGCTTCCTTAGAGCTTCATGTGATTGAATTCCCCATCCAAGAATTTCATATACAGTAAATGAGGTATCAGCGAACATAGATGAGACAACTTTTATGTATCTGTTAATCTGGGTTCGAACGCTTTTGAACTGACGAATTTTCTCATCAAGTTCAGCTGGATTTTTTTCTCTTCGCATCAGGAACTCCCGAGAAAGTCGATTTTTAAGAGATTGCACAACTAGTTTTTTTGAAGCTCTATTTGCCTGCAGCGTTAATAGAAATTCGCCAAGTTCACACGCCTCTAAACGCGATCTTACAACTTCCAGAGCTGCCATTTTTTCAGCGACAAAAAGAACTTTTTTGCCCTGTGACAAAGCTACAGCTATTATGTTGACAATGGTTTGAGATTTTCCTGTTCCGGGAGGACCCTCAACAGCAATATTCTTATTATCGACAATATCTACGATAACACTGTGTTGAGAGGAATCAGCATCTGTAACTAATGTTCCTAAAGGAACTTTGATTTCAATTTTAGGCTCATCGATTTCATATTCTTCAGCGAACGGCGTCTCAGTAGTTTTATTATCTCCGGCACCTAATAAGTCGTTGATAATATTGTGACTTGCAAAGTCCCATGTTTTGGTGTTTAAGTCATGATACATTGCCATCCTGGCGGACGGGAAAACCCCTATAGCAATTTGTCTCCGCACTTTCCAAGAAAGTTCTTTATTGCATATTTTCGATACTTCTAGAAAGTAAGCTTCTACATCTATCTCTTTCTCTTCGGAATTAAAAATAGGGAGATTTATGCCAAAATCAATTTTCAGTTTTTCCGCAAGTACTGTATTTGTTTCTGGCAAATCCCCCTGGCCAGATACCCAATATTCAAATCCCTCTCGTGTGGTTTTTCTGTCTATCTGAACAGGCAGCAAAACAAGTGGTGCGAATGAACTTTTAGAGCCTGCAGCGTCACGCCATTCAAGAAAACCAAAAGCTGCACGTAACACATTTATGCCTGTTTCTTGGGTCCATGTCTTATGCTTACTCATTAGAGAGTTTAATTTCCTGTTTAAAAAATCGGGCAACAGTAGGGTCTGAATAAAGTTATCCTCATGCCTACCATCCTCATTTTTCTCTTCAGGTAAAAATAAATCATAAGAAGGTGAAATTTTGTGTATCTTAGCATGTTGAACAAGAGAAAGATTTTGTTTTGTTTGCCGGGGGAGCATCTTTAATGCTACTCTCAGTCGATCCTTTAACTCTCTTTCAGCATTAACTAGCTCTCCTGCAGAATCATCAGAATCTTGGTCTATATTATCTAAAGTTTCAATATATAGTTGGTCAGTTATTCGAGCACCGACAAGAGCTCTTTGAAATTCTGCGGTATTTTCATCCCTTGGTTCCTTTTCTAGCGAAGGTAGAGGTGCAAAACGCATCTTTTCATTAATAATCTTATCAAATAGAATTTGGGGCAACTCATCTACTACTCTCACATGAGAATGAGATCTATCTGAAAACCTTGTAGCAATAAGGGGGTTTCGCCGACCAAGATCTAATAGTTTCAGACGAAAGTTTTCAATACGTGAGTTTATCAAGTTAATCAACTCGTCGCGGTTTTTATCAGACACTGACACCTCCACATAATTCAATACTTACACATTCATTGTATTTTATTGTGTCACTATTGATCTAAAACGTAAATTAAAGTCTATTGCCAATCTTTATGTGGGGAATATATCTTCCCGATATTCCCGGAACTTCATCGCTGTTTTATAGTCTAAACCCGCTAAATAAAAATCCCCAACCTGACTGAATTTCAGTTGAGTTAGGGATATAAACAATATTTTTCCGGAAAGTCGTCATTACAATTTCATACTACCATAAATCTCATTGTTTGTTAAGGGATTATGAGGATTGCATTCCCAGATATAACAGACCCTTATCCGGAAGAGATAGCTGAACGGTATACTGATTTGAGGGCTTCTAAGGGGTATGATAGACCTGATAAAAAATTAATATGTCTTTTTTCTTAATTTCGCAAATCGCAAGACCTGACCCTAATTTCATAAAATTTTTCACCTTATACTTTGGATCTATTAAATTTGGGACATATTTAATGTTTCTCAATGATGGAATTATAAAGCTCTATTGTAAGATCGATATATTCATTGAATTTCTCTGTTTGTCTAGAAAGCTTGTAAGCGTTATGCTCAATTCTTAATGCAGTATCTGGTTGTCTAATTATATCCTTAATTATCGTCGTGAATTGCTTTGTATTTTTGGGGTCTATTGATAAAACGTTTTCTCTGTTGGTTAACTTCTCATAACATCCCTTATTGTAGAGTTCTTTACTAATGATAAGACATTTTCCAACCGCCATTACCTCTCTCGGGAGGATAGGCGTATGATACTGGATAGGAAATTCTCTCTCTGGTACCACTACACAGGTGGAAAGTTTAATTATAGATGGTATTTTCCATGGAGGAACGAAACCTATAAAAATTGAACGTTTCTCCAGTTTCTTTTCTCGTATCAGGTTTTTAAATTCTGCTAATCCCTTTCCATTTGCCACAAATAATAGTAAAAAATTATCTCTTACATCCTTTACTGCCTCCACGAGTTCAAATAGTCCTTTAGTTTTCCAGTAGTAGTTGATCTTTCCTATATATGTAATTATCGAGCATTCAGGAATCTTCTTGTGGGTATATTGAGAGAGGGGAAATGGAGGAACTTCAGGATTAAACGCTTTTGTATCAACACTTACTTTTTGGTTAAATACGATTTTTGATTCGGATATTCCGAGAGAGAGGAACATTTTTTTCAGAGGAGGTATAGTAACAATTTTATCTACCCCCTCAAAAATCATTTTAAAGAGGGTGTTATAAGACGTTGATGGAAAAAGTTTACCAATATCACTCCCTGCATGGCGAAGAATTTGAGGTCTTCCGGTAATATTCTTAGCGATAAGTCCGGAGATACCGTAAGGAAGGATATAGTAAGAGTCAATGAGTTGGATATTGTATTCCCTTATGACTTCAATGGCAAGATTGGCAATTCTTTCGGCATATGCTTTTGAAAAAGGGATATGCCAGGGGTTAGTATCAGAAGTAGTACTGTGTATATAGACATTTGGGGGTGTATATTTCTCTCCGTTTTCGTCAATTCGTTCTTTATATTCATCTTCCACTTCCTGGGCATTCGTGACAATGTGGATTTCGTGTCCTCTTTCTCCCAGTGCTTTTGCAAGCCAATATATTTGAGAGGAAACCCCTCCCTCGATAGGGGGATATTTACTGATAATACATATTTTCATAACAACATTTTAAAATATATTATTGCTTCCATTAATTTCTATTTTATCCTTCCAATGCTACATCAAAACCTATACTCTCTCTTTCTACGATTGGTTTGGGCAAATACATTAAAGCCAAATCTTTCTCTATTCTTCTATCTAATCTTTCTATATAAGGTAAGGTTCTCATAAAATTTAGCAAAGCTTTTGAAAAAAGAGGAGTATAAACATCAATATCCAGAATTTTAGAAGTATACGAAAGAGGTTCTAAGTGTCTGGGTAGCATAACCTCTACAAAATATTCCCAAACTGCCTCATAGTCCTCTCTTTCGGACTTAGCTTTATAGAGAAAATCCCTGAATCCCAATCGAACCATTTCCTCTAAATGCTTCTTTGTATCAGGATGGATGTTCTCAAAACATGTGATCTGTCCCGTTTCTCGATGCCCCAAAGGATATTCATGAAGCCAGTATCCACCAAAACATTCATCTCCCCCATCACCAGTAACCAAAATGTTAGTACATCTTCTCACCAGTTTGCACAGAATATAAAGGTTTAAATTACCTTTATGTTTTTCTTCACCTCTACTTATTTTTTTAAATTCGCTTGTGAACTTATCTATTTCCTCTGGAGAGGGAATTATCTCATAATGCTGCGTATTAAATATCTGGGCAATCTTACGAGCAAAAAGAATGTCAGGATAATTTTTATCACGAGCAATTGTGAAAGTTAATATTGATAAAAAGGGCTGGGTCTCACGTAATAGAGATAAAACAAGAGACGAGTCAATTCCTCCTGAAAGCAAGAGAGCAACAGGTTTCGTATTAGGAATTTTTTCTATTTCAGCACTAATTAACTGTTTTAAATTTTCCGTTGAATTCATTTTAAGCAATACCTATAATATTTAGAAAGAGCATAAAGTGACCAGGCACTTCCTTCTTCTATATAATGTTCTGGCCAGAGTCCATTATCAAGTTGATGTTTTAGAAGCCATTTTGCCCCCTTGTTGATTGATTTTTTGGCAATTTCAGAGGGATACTGGAGTAATCCTAATAGGGAAACGGCTGTACAATATGGTGAAGGACCAACTGGATGTTTTTTCCATGGTCCCCACCCGCCGTCAGTTTCTTGTTGAGAGACCAGGCACTTTTGCATATTTAGAAGAAAAGGGGTTGAAGAATTCTTATCCCCACATTTTTTCAACGCCATCAGAGTAAATGCTGTTTTGTAAGTTAAAATTGGAGAACATTTCATTTCCTTTTTCATTTCTTCCGTTAACCATTGCAAAGTATTTTCCCCCCCGGAGATTTCAGGTATTAAATACAAAAGATTTCCTGTTAATGGAATCCGTGCTATATCTCTGTGATTTTTCCCCCAACCACCTTCTACTTTTTGAGATAATAGCCATTTTAAACCTTTATAGTAATTCTCAACAAATTCGTCATATTCTTTGAGCAGAGATAAATTCCAGATTGCATCTTCCACACCTACCCATCCACCGTCTTTTTTTTGTTCTCTCGTAATTCTTAAAGCAATCGACTTAAAGAGAGGATTTGCAAAGTGGGAATTGCTTTTAATGAGAAGAACAGATAATCTTGCTATTCGCTCAAGTTCTATCTTTTTTTTTATGTATTCCTTAAGCGTTAAAAGTAATGCGCCAGTTGATTTTATTATTGCGTTTTTACATCTTGTCATTTAATTTTCTGTACGGTGCTTTCTTGAAAGCCCGTCCATTCACACAATAATTTTTAAGTTTTGCACCTATCTGGTGTTGAGAAAAAACGGATCGACATTCCTCGCAGACAAAACAAATTGCCTCTTCTTCCCCATAAGGAACCGGTTTAATATTCTCTGGAAGCACATAATTTTCGCAACAGTGGCATAAAATCTTCCCGTTTACTAAATCAACTGTGAGACCTATATCTCCAGGTAAGCAACGTCTATTTTTTTTCTCCTTTTCGGTGTTGATTTCTCTAAACCAATCATCAAATTTATGAAAAAGGTCCATTCTAATTCCTTCTTTCAATTCTTCCCCAAACTCTGAAATAATAACCAATTTCTTTTTTTCTGATTCCTTAAAGCAGGTAAATAAATTAGCCATACCGGCAAGATAAAGATGGTTTTGCTTGTCGGTCTGTTCTTTCAGTTTTTCCATGTTGACATTAGCATCTTTATATCCATTTTTTATACATTTTTCTATATTTTTGCATTTGCCTGTATTGTCTTTATCGTTTTTCCATTTCTGACAGAAAGTATTACAGAAATTCTTTCCCTCCAAAATATTTACGATTGAACCAAGATGAGCTATAACGATATCGCAATTTTTCAGTTTTTCAATAGATTCTTTAAACTCTTTAGATTTTTTAGATTCTTCAGGTTTTTTCGATTTAATGTTTTTCCAATGTATATCGCCAGTATAGCCGATACTGTGGCCTTCAAATTCTATCTTAAAGCCAAAACTTTCTTTTTCACTTAAATCGCTATGCAAAGTAACAAATGGTTTTACCTTAATCTCAATCTTAATATTTCCCTTTCCTAAAAGGGAAATATCATTTAAAGGTGTCCGTAAAACTTGAATATCTCTCAGAGATTCTTCCGCCTGTTTTATAGATTTGGAATAGTGTTCATAAGCTCCTTCAGAGAGAACAATAGTCAAGAATTTTTTTGGTATTGGTTTTTTTTGTTTCTCTTTGTATAATATGTTCGTAATTTTTTGTTTCTTTCATGAAAAAGAGAAAGAAGTGATGGAAAATCATTTGTATGGTCAGGATGACAGTGAGAAATAACAACAGTATCAATATCTGTAATGCTAAAACCCTGAGAGAAAAAGTTATCCAGAAAATCGTAACCAGGGTCAATTACAATTCCTAATCGTTCCTCTTCTTTCTTAAAAAGAAGAAAATAACCGCCTCCTTTACTAGGATTCAAAGTATCTGCCAATGCTGGCGTAAAAGAGTTCCATCGTCTTAAGACCATAAGAATGGCTTGTAATTCACCATTTTTTGTATCTGGTAGAGGAATACTGTCGGATGGGAAAACAATTTTCTGGGTAAATTCGTCAGTGTTCTTTTTCATCTGTTTGACTATACTGTAAGGAGATAAGTATTCATCACAGTGTTTATTTGACGGATCTTTTTTGAAGTAAAAATTTTCAATGAATTTAGCCGCAGGATCTTCATTTTCTTCTTTCTTTTGTTCTTTTTTCTTAGATTCATCGTATTCCTCTTTACGACGTTCAAAAAACTTATCAACTTCACTGACACTTTTCAAATTATCTTTTTCAGTATAAAGGGAAACTAATTTTTTTTCTATGTTTTCAAATAGAGGCCAATATTTCCAACCTTCCTGTTTTTCTTGTTGTTTTTTTTGTTGTTTAAAGAATTCATTCAGCACATAGAAAAATCCTTCAAGGTATTCAGTATCTTCGGTTTGTGTAATAAATTTAGTAATGTGATTCTTTTCTGATTTTTTCTCATTCTTTTCTGATAATTTTTCTTTTATTTTTTTAAGTTCCCCATGAAGTTCTTCCCAAAAATTCTCATCTGTCAATTTTTTTTTGATAAGGGTTCTTAACTCTCTTTGCAACTTCCGAGTAAATTCTTTATTCTGCTTCTCAAAAATGGCGTCACTTAAGGAAAGAAGGTAATAACAGTCAATTTCTCTTTCCACCCATTTTTCTTCTGTCTGTTTTTCATCCTCTTTTATTTCTTCCCTTTTAAGGTTGCAGTATTCCGCCAAATACTTACAGGTTTTTTTGAAATTATTTCCATCCAGAGGGTCCAGACAATTTTTTAATAATTTATTCGCGTGTATAGTAAATTTATCCCAATCATTCTTAAATTCTTCATCCTTTTCATCTCTATTTTTTTTCCACTCGTTCAGAAACCGCAGATATCTTACATTAGCACTTCTCTGAAAAAAAGTTTTTTTCCATTTCTTGTTTATCCTGTATTTCTCAAGAATATCCCATGCTTTACTATATTCCTTTTGATCAATATAAGCAGATGCTTTCTCCAATTTACTTTCTGAGAATCGAGCATCTTCGCTTGATGGTTTTTCTTTTTCTGGTCCATTTTTAATCCGATCAATCACTTTGTTAAAAGATTCAATAGATTCAGTTCCCCTGCCTTGATCTGCAAGAATAATTCCAATTTTGACATAAGCGGAATAGTAATCGGAGCGACCTAAAGGATATTCCACGTCAAATATCATAGGGTCATAAATACTAATTATTTTTCTAAAAACCTGTAGGGAGGAAATATAATTATGGCGGAGACGTTCTGCTTCGGCTTTATTGTAGAGAGCAAAAGTATATAACCTGATTCTATATGGAATTTTCTTCCACATTTTTTTCCACTTATCGCTATTTTCATCAATATCTTTTTCTAAATCAGGACATATTTTTTTTAATAATTCAATAGCTTTCTCGGCGTAACCGAGCGACATAGAAGATTCGGCAAGCCCGGAATAGCAAATGGAAAACTCATTGTAACAAAGAATTTTTAACCAGTTAAACTTATCATAAAAATGTAATGTTTCGATTTTTTTGTTCTTGAAATGTTTTACATCTATCTTATCGAATGCCTTATGGAGAATATTTGTGGCATCAATATAGGTATGTTCTTCATCTTCCCGATAGTCCTTTTTGCGAGCACACAACCTTTTTTCTTTTGCTTTAATTAGTCCTTGTAAAATTTTTTTCTCATATTGCCAATTTTTCTTATCTAAATTTGCAATCTTCGTCTCAATGCTTTCAATATTAGAATCTATTTTTGTATATAATCCACGAACTGCTCCTCGAAAAGTACCGTTCTCTTTGGGATTTTTCCCGTATTCTTTTTCCTTTAGGGAATTAAAATCTATCTGGTCCATCAAACGTTCGAATTCCAGAGTTTTCTCTATTATTCCATCAATAGAATCCTTTTCCATCTTGCCTGCCAAATATCCCCCCTTTTTTATTCAAAAAAAGAATACCAAAACTTAATATTCTATTCTTACAAAAATACCATCAATTGATCGGCAAACTGTGTATCATTCACTTATTAACGGCAACCGTGGCAGCCGCTGCATTGCATACAGGAAGAAGTGCCGCCAAATTTCTGCCAAATCCGTTTGGTGAATTCCATCCCCTTTTCCTTTTTAAGAAGCGGCTTTTCATACTTACTCTGCTTTTTAACTCCTTGCTTTTTCATCTTTTGCCTCCTTTAATTTTTGTTAAAATACCTTCTTTAATTAAATCTCGAATAAAATATACAAAATCTTTTTTAACTACGTTTAAGTTTTTAGAAGCGAACTTTTTAACAACAAGATTTTCTATTTCTTCAATAGTCCTTTTTCCATCAAAAAGCGATAATTGAAAGTACGATGTTAAATTTAGGTCAAAGATAGTGCCGTCTTCCAAATTGAAAAGAAAAAAAGGTCCTTTCTCGGAATCAAGAGCATTCAAAACATAATTCTTCGATAATCGCCACATCTCATTTATTTCCAACATTGAGGGTCCTCAGCTAAATAGTCACCGGTTACAGCATATGCTATTGCCCGACACCCGCTACAATTAGGTATTAACTCACAATTTTGACATTTACCTTTCAGGTTCTGTTTGTTTCGTATTTCCCACAGAAGCGGAGATGTATACCATATTTTGAAGATGGAATCGTTGAACAAATTCCCTATTGGAATTGGAAGTCTCCGACAGGGTAAAACTGTGCCATCCGGTAAAATTGTTAAACTGTCAATACCAATCGAACAAATTGCTCCCAATATTAGCTTAAAATCAATTGGCTTTGTTTTATTTTTATATTTTTTTTTATCAAGAAGTGCCCAGAGTGTTCTAAGTTTCATTATTGTTAAAGCAGTTCCCTTTTTCTTTTCTTTAATGGAACGGTCTGAGATGTATTGAAATACTTCTTTCATTTTTTGAGGTGAAATCATATCATTTTTTTTCTTCGCAGACCTTCCTGAAGGTACCAATCTTTCAAAGGTGATATCATCAATTCCTTCACTGATAGCCAAATCAATCAATGCAGGTATTTCAACAACATTGTTTTTCTGGAAAGTATACATTATCCGTACAGGGATTTGATCCTTTACCAAAAGTTTTACGGCAGATAATGCCTTTTCATAATTTCCCTTCCCTCTTATTATATCGTGTGTTTTGGAATTTGCTCCGTCAAGAGAAATTTGTATAAAATGTAGTTTTTTATACGATTTAAAAAGGGCAACCTCTTTTTTTGTAATCAACGTCCCGTTTGTCAATACGCTAATTTTTCCTATTTCGGGTAGATTTTCAAGATATGAAAGGAGTGAAAAAAAATCTTTATGGATGAGTGGTTCTCCGCCAGTAATAGCAATTCTTCCCTTACGGCCCCATTTTTTCAGTGCTGTCCTAATTCGCTCAACTATAAATTTAAGTTTAGAAAAAGAAACTAACTCATTATCAGTAAATTCGGTTTGATAACAGTGTTTACATCGCAAATTGCAGGCATTGATAATATGCCATTGGAAGTAAAATTCTTCCTGTTCGGTATCCATATATTTCTTAGAAAGTTGCTTGACTATGAATTATTTATCCAGAATATCTTTAACCTTAAAAATACTACTTTGAAGGATAGAAGTTAAGAGATGTATAAAAATATTTCATAATTATTTCCAAAAAAGTACAATCTTCTGACACAATCTAACTACAAGTATAGCATACCGTTACAAATAGTCAAGAAAAAATTTTACACAAAAAGTTCGTGAAAAGTTTAATTTTTTTAGAATAAGTTAAGTTGGGGATATAAAGAATGCTTTTCCGGAAAGTCATCATTGCAACTTTATTTTAGCATAAATCTCATTGTTTGTTAAAGGTCACCTTCTCTGGAAGAGATAGATGAAATGGATTCCAGATACAGAGTGAAATCTTGAGTGCAGAACACTTGAGATAAGTTGTGTGGATGAAGCGTAGTGAATCTCATGCCAACTTCAGCGACGTGTTCAGCAGATTTACTTATAACCTTAAAAAAATTAAGGACGATTAATTGGATTACTCTTAGGATTGTTAAACCATTTGAAATACGCCTTTGCCCCTTTAACACCAGAATTTTCGAGTTTCTTCTTCATCGTATTGGATAAATTGAAATCCATGGTTCCTACGCCAAGGGTATCAATATAAATTGTTCGTTGCCAATCGTCATTATGAAAATGAATATTTCCTTGACTCTCAATGATGGTAGCTACCAAAGCCTTGATGTAATCAAGAAAACCATCGATATTGTAATGTACAGGTTCGGCTCCATAGCGGAAGACACCAATTTCCTGTTTAGAATCAAGTTTAAAGCCTAATGTTTCTCTGTTGTAAATATATGGACTGTTCGATGGGTGTTTTTTTAGAAAGCGCCTATTTTCTTTCTCATAATACTTTGTTTTTATAGCTATTTTCTTCCGATTCTCAGAGCTGATGTATTTTTCCCGATCGAACAGCTTTATTGGATAATTATTAAGCATTCCCCCATCTACATAGACGTCGTCTCTTGCGTTCCTTACTACCGAGAAAAGTAAAGGAATCGACATTGAGATACGCACTGCGTCTGCAATACGAATTTTCGGTGTGTGCTCGCAGGAAAAGACCTTTCCGAATCGCGTACTCAGATTTGTACCATACACATAAAGGTCTGGTTTCCCATCCTCTTTGAGATCTTGAAAAGTTGCATTAGAATCTCCCAGATTCTTTTTGATGTGTCCGCTGATCCATTCATGGAAAAAATCGCCTTTATACCAACCAAACTTCTTTAAAAGTCGCTTCGTATCACGAATCACCCCACAGCTGTCATCCAGGAAATTATTGAAATCTAACTTCTTCAAAATATTTCTTTGCTCGATGTTGGTAAAACCAAGAGCAAACAGAGTCGCATTAATGGCTCCTACCGATGTACCACCTACTCTTTTTATACCTGAGAGAATGCCTTCTTCCTTTAATACCTGCATTGCCCCCATGTAAGCAATTCCTTTTACTCCGCCTCCCTCAAAAACAAGGTTTTTAAAATGATATGCCATCATCTCCTCCCTGGTATATTGTTCTTTTTGATTTACTCCAAATTCTGAGCTTAAAGTTTTTCGACTAACTTAGGCATATGCAAATTCATTATATAACTTAAAAATTAATCCTTAAGTTGACTCCCAATTTTTTTTAATTCCCCTCTTAAATATTTAATCTTTTCTTTTTTTAAACTAAATAGGGTGCATACGCTATCAATTGCTAACAAAAGGAATTCAGCAAGAGTAAGCAGATAAAAGCTAACATTTTTGTCATCAGGATTATAAACTAACTTAGAAATATCTTCCTTCCCATTCACTTCTATAAATTTCTCCAATGGTCGAGGTGCTGTGTGGACTGCTTGTGAAGCAATACGATAGAATGTATCATAATATTCTGATAACCCAACACTTTTTGCAAGTTTTTTTAAAGAAGGGAAGCTTTGAATATTCCTATTGCGGATTTTTTCTCTTAACTCCCGCTCTTTCTCTTTTGTTGCGTACTTACGTAAAGAAGAAAGGAATTCTCCATGATAACCATGAGATATTTTCATAAATTTTAATCGGTCCATTTCGTCACTATTTATGTATTCAGATATAAAATTCTTGTCTTCACAACATTTTTTCATCTTAACTAATACTTCAAATGCCACTCTAAGTATTACTAAAACATCCAAGTCGAAACCTCGCTTAGCTAAAATAATAGCCCCCTGGCTTGTTATTAAGAATCTTCCGAAAAGGCATGCTGTTATTACTTGTTGACTGTCTTTGTTGTTAACTTCTAAACTATATAAAATCTGATGGGCAAATCTATTAATGTCGAATAAAATATTAAAAAATTCTTTATATTTTTTCAAGATTTCTTGAGTTATATTCTCTGCCTCCATACCTAAAAAACCATTTTTATCAAAATCTGTTTTCACCTTCTTCTCCGTTTACTATTGATAAAAAAGTCCAAATAAAAATCCCCAACCTGACTGAGTTTCAGTTGAGTTGGGGATATAAACAGTGCTTTTCTGGAAAGTTGTCATTAGAGTTTTATATTAGCATAAATCCTATTGTTTGTTAAGCAGATAAAGTGTAACAACGATACCAAAAGGGAAATAATAGATTATTCAATTTACAGAAAATATTTGACAGAATCTTTCATTTTTGAACAATAGGACAGATTGGTATTGAAAGATAATGAATTAACATACTGGTTTGGCAAGAGTGAGGAAAGCAGGATATAATATGTTGAGCAAAAGGAGGTTAATTGAATATGAAGAGTTATCGGAAAGAATTATTTCTTAATATACCCACACGAAGAGCTTTTGTTAATATAACAAAGGAAGTGGAGGATAGTATAGAAAAGAGTGAGGTGAGAGAAGGTTTTTGCCTGGTTAATGCAATGCATATCACCGCCAGCGTCTTCATTAACGATGATGAGAAGGGATTGCATAATGACTATGAAAAGTGGCTGGAGAAATTAGCTCCTCATGAGCCGGTCTCTCAATATCAACATAACAATGGTGAGGATAATGCGGATGCTCATCTGAAACGGCAGGTTATGGGT
>SDBU01001010.1_pt1 | contig 41241 bp, 36 predicted proteins | sample 2277071 | NCBI WGS metagenome assembly SDBU01 (sample SAMN10397929, study PRJNA504765) | marine sediment metagenome | isolation source: marine sediment core GS08_GC12, 126 cmbsf | place: Arctic Ocean: Gakkel Ridge, Loki's castle | collected 2008 | reverse complement strand
CCTATGATATGGTCATACTGGATGAAATAAATAATCTTATCTCCTATGGGCTGCTCCAGACAGAAGACCTGGTAGACCTTATAAAAAATAAGCCGGAAAAAGTCTACCTGGTGCTTACCGGGAGGGGAGCACCGCCGGAGCTTATCGGGATGGCCGATATTGTCTCAGAAATAAAGGAAATAAAGCACTCTTTTAGCAGTGGGATCAAGGCCAGGAAAGGAATTGAATTTTAAATGATCAAGAATATTAAATGGAAGCAGGGTAAATATAGAAGGGAATTATTTTATGGAGTGCAATAAGGAAAGAAATCTTATTGTCTGCAACTGCTCTTACCAATCCTGTCCAAGGAAGGGCGTTTGCTGCGACTGTGTAACCTATCACCGCAGTGCGGGAGAACTGCCAGCATGTTATTTTGATGATAGTGCCGAGAGGACTTATGATAGATCGATCGATCATTTTGTAAGATTAAACAGCAGGTAACAGCAGTCAAAAGGATATGATCAAATGGTTTTATTTAAAAGCGAGTTCAGTACCTGGATCGGCCGGATGTATTATTTGTGGAGGGATGCCGGGGAGAAGAAAAAAATCATTTTCCTGGGCACGGGTAAAGGAGAACTCGGCCATTTTATTGCAAGAGCGGCATCAGGTCCGGAAGGTACCGGAAGTATTGAGATAATAGAAAAAAAATCACTAGAGATCGAAGGCAAGATCACTGATTACCTGGAAGGCAGGTCAAAAAAGTTGGGCCTTGAGCCTGAATTTATTTCTGGTTCAGAATTTGAAAGAGGTGTCTGGCTTGCTGTTTTCCGGGTCCCATTTGGGGAAACTGCAAGTTATGGGCAAATCGCCAGGCTTTCGGGCCACGGCCGGGCTTACCGCGCTGCAGGGACCGCCCTTAGTAAAAATCCTGTAATGCTGGTCGTGCCGTGCCACAGGATAATCAAAAGTAATGGAGATGTCGGTAGTTTCTCAGGAGGCATGGGCATCAAGGAAGCTCTTTTAAGGTTTGAAGATATTGAAATAACCGGCCAAAAGGTACTGCAGCATTCCAGGTAGACACTGCATTTTTCCACAGGTTCAATTATTCCAGAAGATCCTTTTTGCGGCCCGCAGGGCCCCCGGATTAAACTGATAGGCCATTGAGATCTCACAGTGGGCAGCAAAACCACAATCACTGCAGGATATATTTTCCGCCCTGCCCTTGAGGTAACAGCCGTAAATGATCCTTCCATCAGGATCCACGCTGGACACCAGGAAATCACGGCACCTCCAGGTATTTCCGCCCATTCGTTTAAGGCACCCATATGAATCCAGGAGCGGGTAACCTTCCCTCTTAAGGCCTGACAGCTCTTCGAGCACTTTTGTCTTTTGCTGTTTGTCCAAGGCCAGGTTGTCTACCAGGGAGTAAGGATAGAAGAACTGGAGCGTGATCCCGTATACTTTACCGGCTAAAAATTTTACAAGTTCAGGCACCTCATAAAAATTCAATTTACTGATGCAGATATTGGCAATGACCCGGGACCTATTGTCCTGGTCCCCGATATTTTTTATGATCTTTTTAAAACTTCCTCCCCGGATAGAGTCATGGGTCTCCTCCAATCCATCAATACTGACAAATATTACATCCGGGTCAACCGCTTCAAAAGGTATGACCCCGTTCGTAGTGATCCCAACGGAAAAGAAATATTTTTTTGCATATTCTATTATATCAATGATGTTTTTGCCTTCCCTGCGGTCATCCCAGAGCATGGGCTCCCCACCTTCAAAGATCACGATCCTTACCCCGTCAGAATGGAGCTTTTCTAATATTTTTACTGCTTTCCGGTAGCCCAGCTGCAGGGGCTCCTCTTTTCTCCAGAAAGGGCAGTGCCGGCATTTGAGATTACATCTGTAGGTAAGTTTCAGGCCACATATGAGCGGTTTCTTGTATTTTGGGGATATCCGGCTCTTTGCAGCATATTTTAGATAGTAAAATATTTGTTTTGCCTTTGGGACTTCCCATTTTGGCTTACCGGGTCTTTTTCTGAGCCCTGCAGTCATTTTATACATTTATTAAATTTGATAAAATGTAACAGTATTGTAAGCCCATTATAACAATACAGGGGTTAAATCATACTTTTAAATATCCATCAGGGACCAAACTGGCGGACTCTAATTAATAAGGGGCAGGAAGGAATCCAGGACGGGTGGTTTTTTAGAAAACTTAAAAAAGATCTTGACGGAACCGGCAGGCGGCAGCAGCCCCAGGTCTATTACTTTTGTAGTCAGGTCCGGCCTTTTTTAAGAAAGGAAGTACCGGGTGAAAAATGTAATGGTCTTATCTGTATTACCATATATTTTGGCCCGGGTCCTGAGACTGTCTCACAGGAAATAACAGGAGGAAAATTTGTTTAAGTATTACTTAGATTAATATTTCTTTTATGCTACAATTTATTTGTATCATTAATAATTTGAAGTTGTAGCAGTAATAATAAGTTTAAAATGGACTTTTCTAAAGACTTAAGTGTGGTCATTCTGGCAGCCGGCAAGGGAAAGAGGATGAAGTCTGAAATCCCGAAAGTGCTTCACAGAATATGCGGCCAACCTATCATATATTATATCTTATCCCTTATCACTAAATTGAACCCCGGAAATATTTTTATTGTTGTGGGCCATAAAAAGGAACGGGTAAAAGAATATATTGAAAATAATTTCCCCGGGGTCACTATTGTAAGCCAGGACAGGCAGCTCGGGACCGCCCATGCAGTAAAGATGGTAAAAGAGGCAGGTGATGGATTCGGGCAGGAAATGCTCGTGCTCAGCGGAGACAGCCCGCTTCTCTCTGCCGGGACTTTGCAAAAATTGGTGGATTCCAGGGCAAGTTCAAAAAGTTCTGTATCGGTGCTGACTTCCATTGTGGAAGATCCTTCAGGGTACGGCAGGGTGATAAAAAAAGGGAAGGGAAATATTTTAAAAATAATCGAGGAAGCTGATGCAAGCCCGGCTGAGAGAAAAATAAATGAAATAAACTCTTCGGTATACTGTTTTGATACAAGATCTTTATTTGAGAATATAGAAAAAATTGATACCAAAAACAAGCAGGGTGAATATTACCTGACAGATATAGTAGAAGTGCTTATTGAAAAAGGCCTTAAAGCAAGCAGTCTTATTGCAGGAGACCATCTTGAGACTTCCGGTATAAATGACCGTTATCAGCTCTTTCAGGTGGAAAAGGTCGTACAGCACCGCATAAATAAAAAGCTTATGGAAGGCGGGGTGACCATGAAAGATCCCAGGTCCACCTATATTGAAGAAATGGTGGTAGTCAAAAATGATTCAGTGATCGAACCATCATGCATTCTCAGGGGGAAAACTATAATCGGGAAGGATTCCGTAATAGGCCCATTCTCGCAGATCACGGATACAGTGGTCGGGCAGGGAAGCCGGGTAAATGCTTCGGTCATTATTGGATCTCGGATCGGGGTCAATAATAATATAGGGCCCTACAGCTATATAAGGCCCGTGACAGTAACCGGGGAAAATGTAAAGATAGGCGCTTTCTGTGAAATAAAAAAATCTGAAATAGCCCACGACAGCAAGGTCCCTCATCTGAGTTATGTGGGGGATACCGAGATCGGAACAGGCGTAAATATTGGCGCTTCTACTGTTACAGTTAATTATGACGGCTTTTTTAAGAGCAAGACAGTAATAGGGGATAATGTTTTTATCGGTTCAGATACTATGCTTATTGCTCCAATAAAAATCGGGGAAGGCGCCGTTGTGGCTGCAGGTTCAGTTGTGACCAGGGATGTCCCCCCGAATTATTTAACAATTGAACGCGGCAGGCAGAAGAATATAAAAAATGGCGCAATTAAATATAAAAAAAGAAAACATGACCAGTCAGGGAGATAAAAATGGTAAAACATAGTCTCGGAGTAAAAGAGATTCTTAATAATAAAAGGATGATGCTTTTTTCAGGTTCGACATGCCCGGGTCTTGCCGAAAGGATCGCAGAAAATCTGGGGATAACCACAGGCAAGATCGTCCGGAAAATGTTTAAGAATGGTGAAATCTATGTGAGGTTTGAAGAAAGTGTCAGGGGGGCCGATGTATTTGTGGTCCAGACCTGCTGTGAGCCGGTAAATGACAGTATCATGGAGCTGCTTATTATGATCGATGCACTGAAAAGAGCTTCAGCCGGGGCGATCAATGCAGTGATACCTCATTATGGATATGCAAGACAGGATAAAAAATCAGAAGGAAGAGAGCCCATAACTGCTAAACTATTTGCGGACCTGCTTTCTACAGCAGGGATGGACCGGGCCATACTGGTCGACCTGCATACTGCAACTATCCAGGGTTTCTTTGATGCTCCCATAGACCATATTACTGCAATACCAATAATTGCAAAATATTTTAGGGATAAAAAAATAAAGGAAGGCGTGGTGGTAAGCCCGGATGTAGGAGGAGTCAAAAGGGCAAGCATTTTTGCCAAAAGACTACATTTCCCCCTGGCGATCCTGGATAAGAGAAGGCCCGAACCAAACATGGCTGAAATCGAGCATATAGTAGGAGATGTGGAAGGGAAAGAAGTAATTATTTTTGATGATATGGTCGATACCGGCGGGACCCTGCTAAAAGCCATTGATATGCTTCACAGGCATAAGGCCAAAAAAATATATATAGGTGCCACCCACCCTATTTTTTCAGGAGATGCAATAAAGATGATGGAGGGATCAATAGCCGATGAAATAGTGGTTGTCGATACAATACCTGTAAAACAGAAATATGATCCTGACAGGATCAAAATACTTCCCATTGCTTCTTTACTTGCAAAAACTATAAAAAAAGTTTATCATTGCGAGTCGGTAAGTTCATTATTCAAAGGTGAAAACCTTGTTTAGTTTAATAAAGCCAGGATAGGTGTGATTATTTATGGAAAACACAGTTTTAACAGCTGAAAAGAGAAAAGATAAAGAGATCGGAAAAAAATCTACAAGGAAGTTAAGTAGAGAAGATTATATTCCTGCAACCATGTATGGTTTAAATAAGAAACCTGAAAGCATTAAGATCAGGGGTAAAAAATTCAAAGAATTGCTTAAGGGCCACAATGTATCAAGTATGATATTTGATATTGACCTGGACAATGATGCTAAAAAAAGAGAAGCGGTCATCATCAAGGATTATCAAAGGAATCCCATTACAAGAGAATTCATGCATCTGGATTTTCTAAGGATCCAGATGAAAAAAGAAATCGAGACTTCTGTACCCATCAGGATTTTAAATGAAGAGATCGCTATAGGGATAAAAGATGGCGGCGGAGTCCTTCAACACGGTTTGAGGGAGCTCAATATTTCCTGCCTGCCTGCTGATATACCTGAAAATATCATTTATGATATTAAGGACCTGGATATGGGAATAGCGATAAGGGTTGAAGATATTGAGGTCTTAGAAAAGATAAGGATCTTGAATGGCCCTAGGGAAGTCATAGTATCTATAATCCATCCTACACAACTAAAAGAAGAAGATCTGGTAACTGAGGAAGAAGAGGGCTTAGAAGAAGCTGAAGCTGAAGAGCCCGAATTGATCGGTAAGGATAAACCCGAAGAAGCCGACGAGCAAAAAGGAGAAGGACAAGAATCTAAGGGAGAAGTAAAGGGATCCAAAGAAGAGGCAAAAGAATCTAAAGAAGATAAAAAGGGATTTAAAAAAGGTTCTAAAAAAGATAAATAATAATCTAAAAGAAATTAAGATTATGATTTTGATTGTCGGTCTGGGCAATCCTGGCAAAGAGTATGAATCAACCAGGCACAATATCGGATTTGAAATCGTGGATAAACTTTCCGGGAGCCTGGAAGGTAAAAGTCTTTACCGCAAATTCAATTCCCTGGTCATAGAGTCCTCATATGCAGAAAAGGAATTACTCCTGATAAAACCCCAGATATTTATGAACAATAGCGGAAGTGCCGTAGCTGCTTGTATGGATGCATATGGTGATGAGATCAATTCAGTGATGGTAGTACATGATGATATTGATATTGAGCCCGGCAGTTTAAAATTAAAGAAAGGCGGAAGTACGGCCGGCCACAAAGGCCTTGAATCTATTGCAAAAAAAACCGGAAGCAATGCTTTTGACCGGTTGAGATTTGGAGTGGGCAGGCCCCCAGGGAGAATGGATCCTGCAAATTTTGTGCTCCGCCACTTTAAAACAAGTGAAATAACAGGAGTCGAGGTGGATATATCAAGGTCAGTGGATGCGGTCAAGGACTATGTCGCCGAAGGCATAGACTATGCCATGAACAAATACAATTGAAAAGTTTACAGGGCAAAGTAAATACTGCTTTATAGACTTTCAGATGACTGATCATTTTTCCTTTCAAATATAATCCCGGGTAAGATATTTTAATTTATTTCTTATATAATCTATCTATCCTTATTAAACTTAAGAGTTGTAAAAAATGATTCTGGAAAACTTTTCCAATGAAAAGCAGTGGCAGAAATTCCTGGAAGAATATAAAGAGGCTAATAGCTTAAAGCCTGGCCGGAAAGAGAGAAGCAAAACTGCTGGCGGCCGGGTGCTTGACAGCCTTTATGCCGAAGAAGACTTATGGCCCTTTATAACAGGCGCTTTCTTCAAGTCATTTGATATCCCGCTGCTGCTGGTAACATCCACTTTTGAAAGGGCGGACCAGCTTGAAAAAGAAATAAAAAGCATAATTCCCGGAACAGGTATCACCAGATTTGACAGTCTGGGAAATAGCTTGTTTTACAGAAATAAAACTGTAAATGCCCAGAACCTGGCAAAAAGGCTTACTGCCCTGAGGAAGCTCACCACTTTCAGGGAGGATCCCCGGCCCTTTATAATAGTTGCTACCAGCAGTGCCCTTCTAAACCTCATGCCTGGATCAAGAATAACCGGGACCGGGAATATTGAGGTATGCAGGGGCACCGAATACGGCCGGGAAAAAATGATCCGGGAATTGAACCGTTATGGATATGAAAGAGTCAGCCAGGTCTATGACAGGGGAGAATTTGCTGTCAGGGGAGAAATAATAGATATTTTTGATATTATACAAACCTGTCCCACCAGGATCATATTCCTGGAGGATGAAGTGGAGAAAATATTTTCATTTGATATCCTGGCCCAGAAACCCTCCCGTGCCTTGAAAAAGATCTCTGTTTTTCCAAATACGAATCCCTGGAGGATCGATCAGAAACCGGGTCCGGGGAAGGCTGGCAAAATGGTCTCATTGATCGATCTTATGGAAAAGTTTGTTAAAGATTTTGCTGTTGTTGTCTGTGACCCCATGGAAGTCTACCTGAAGGTAAAAAGTGATATAGATATCATAAGTAAAGTGCTGGAAAGAGATAAAGGCAGCCTGGCCGTGGAGAGCAGCAAGATCAAGCAGTCATACCTGGCCGGCAGGGATTTCCTTGAAAGCCGGGGCCCTTATTTAAAGTTAAATCTTATGTCGACCGACAGCAAGAGACCCGGATCCAATGAGTTCAGGCTGACAAAGATAAAAAAACAGAAAAGGTGTATGGGTAATTCAATATCTTTTGCACAGAATATAAAAAAGGACCTGAAAAGCTTAAAGACTGTGGTTGTTTCGATCGGGGGAAATAAAAGAAGAAAAAAGATAGAAGAAATACTTTTAGACAATGCTGTATCTTTTAAACATCTAAAACCAGGCAGCAGCGGGCCCTATGATTCCCTGAAGCCTGATATTGCATATATACTACCCCGGGATCTGTACGGAGGTTATATCTCAAAAGAGGTGTCCCTGTATGGAGAGCTCGATATTTACGAAGAGATGGAACATGAGATATCGGGAACCGGGACCACAGGCAGTAAGGATTTTACAGATTTTAAACCCGGAGAATATGTGGTCCACAAAAACCATGGAATAGGAAAATATGTTGACATTATTTCCAGGCAGCTGAGCGGGATAAAAAGGGAATATTTTCTAATTGAATATGCAGGAAGTGACAGGCTTTATGTCCCGACCTGGCAGGCTGACAGGATCAGCAGATATATTGGTGCAAGAAATCCTGCTATAACTTCACTTTCATCAAGACAGTGGGATAATTTGAAAAAGAAGGTCAGGAGATCAGTCCAGAAACTTGCAATTGACCTGGCCAAGCTATATGCAGAAAGGGAATCTGCCCGGGGATATACTTTTGCCAAGGACAGCCCCTGGCAGAAAGAAATTGAAGAATTATTTCCTTTTAAGGAAACTCCTGACCAGATAAAGGCCATAGACTATGTAAAAAAGGCAATGCAGAAGCCAAAGCCGATGGACGTGCTGGTCATAGGAGATGTAGGATTTGGCAAAACAGAGGTGGCAATAAGGGCAGCTTTTAAAGCCATAGAGGAAGGAAAACAGGTCCTCATGCTGGTCCCTACTACAATTCTTGCGGGCCAGCATTATAATACTTTCAAGCAGCGCTACCACAAATATCCGGTTATTTTAGATGTACTGAGCAGATTCAGGACCCGTGCTTCCCAGAAAGAGATCATAAAGGATTTCAATGATAAAAAAATTGATATGCTTATAGGAACACACAGGATACTGCAAAAAGATATTATTCCCCGGGACCTTGGCCTGATAATTGTAGATGAGGAACAGAGGTTTGGAGTAGGCAGCAAGGAAAAAATAAAACTTTTAAAAACTGAAGTCGATGTGCTCACTTTAAGTGCCACGCCCATACCCAGGACGCTGTATATGTCTCTTGCCGGCGTCAAAGATATAGCATTAATAGAAACACACCCTGAGGGCAGAAATCCTATCGAGACTTTTGTGGGTGAGATGGATTATTCCGTAGCAAGGATGGCAATAGAAAGGGAAATAGCCAGGGGCGGGCAAATATATTATGTATATAACAGGATAAGCGGAATAAGGCAGAAAAAAGATCAACTGGAGGCTTTGATCCCGGATGCAAGAATAGCCCTCACTCACGGCCGGATGGATGGTAATGAAATAGAGGAAGCCATGAGCAAGTTCATCGAAAAAGAATATGATATATTGCTTACCACGTCCATCATAGAATCAGGCATGGATATTGAAAATGTTAATACTATGGTAGTAGAGGGTGCCCATCAGTTCGGGCTTTCACAATTATACCAGCTGAGGGGCCGTGTCGGCCGTTCTTCTGAAAAAGCTTATGCATACCTGTTTTATCCCAGCAGGAAGAATATGAGCCCCGGCGCTTACCAGAGGCTCAAGGCTTTAACAGAGTATACTGAACTGGGTTCCGGATACAATATTGCAATGAGGGACCTTGAAATAAGGGGAGCCGGAGAAATTCTGGGCCCCCGCCAGCACGGTCATATTAACAGTGTGGGCTTTGATATGTACTGCCAGATCATGAAAGAGGAGATCGAAAAACTAAAGGGCAAGAAAGTCGAAGAAGATATAAATGTCCAGATAGAACTGCCGCTTAGTGCATATATCCCCAAAAACTATATTAAGGGAGAAAAAGACAGGGTCAATATTTACAGGCAGCTTGGTTTTTCAAAAAGCTTTGAGGATATTGGCAAAATAAGGGAGAATATGGAATCAAGATTTGGCATGCTGCCTGAAGTGGTAGATAATTTGATTGGGATCGCAAAGATCAAATGTCTCTTAAAAAAAGCAAAGGTGGAGAAAATATTTTTTAAAAAGGGAAAAGGGGTAATATTAAAGAAAATAGATATAGCTTCCCCGGCAGCAGAAAAGATAAAAAATAAAAATAAAAATATTGTTTATGAGCCTTCATACGGGCAGGTGACCATAAAAAATATTAATAATAATATTGATTTAGGGTTAGTGATAAAGAGCCTAGATGATATAATAAGATATATTTGATTAAAGATATTAGAAGGAAGGTATGCCTTGAAAAAGAAAATGTTTAGCCTGCTTGTAGTAATATTATCGATCTTTTTATCTATACTTCTCATGACGGCCTGCAGCAGTGTTGTTGCAAAAGCAGATGGAATAGAGGTTTTGCAAAAAGAAGTCGATAAATATATTAATTTCTTAAAAAGCCAGGGGGATGATGCCCAGGCCCCTGAAACCAAGGAAGAATTAAAAAAGCTTGAACTAAATATAATTGATTCACTGATAGTGTTAAAACTGATTGAAAATTATGCACTGGCAAATAATATTGTGGTCACCGACGAAGAAGTAAGCGAGCAAATGGACGTGATCCTCCAAACCTATCCTTCCGAGAAGGAATATGAAGCAGAATTAACAGCCAAGGGTGTGGATAAAGACTTCCTGGAGAGTGAGTTGAGGGGGCAGCTGCTCAGGGAAAAAGTTTATGCAGAAATAACTATAGATGCAGTAGCAACCGGGGAAGAAGTAGAGGCATATTATCAGGAAAATAGGGATACATTATTTAAAGTCCCTGTAAAAATAAAAGTGAGCCATATTTTAGCGATCTTCCCATGGATGGAGACAAGTGGTAAAGAAACCGAAGAAGGACGGAAGGAAGCGCGGGCTAAGATCGAACTTGTAAATAAAGAAATAAATGATGGTGAAGATTTTGAGAAGCTTGCCATAGAATATTCAGAAGATCCCGGAACTAAAGAAAATGGAGGCGACCTGGGCTATATAAGCCAGGGCCAGATGGTCGATGAATTTTATGAAGCAGCTATTTCCCTGGAAATAGGCGAAATAAGTGATATTGTTGAGACAGTTTATGGTTTTCACATAATAAAGGTAACAGACTCTCAGGAAGAGTACATAAAAGATTTTGAAGAAGTCGAGGAAACCATAGATGAGTATCTTTTAGACCAGCTTAAATTAACAAAATGGGAGGATTTTATACTTTCATTAATAGAAGCTGTTGATATTGAGTATCTAACTGGTGAAGAAGGGTCATTAAACAGTGAAGAATTCAGAGAGCCTCAGGAAGAAGATGCCCCGGAAGATGGAGCTGGTGCAGGAGGGCCCGAAACAGGCCAGTAAGGGCCTGACCGCTCAAATATGATTGATGCAAAACATATTCAGGCAAGCTGTGGAGAAAATAATGGACCATAAGTCAGATGCTGATGATTTGAAAGATATTGATGCCGTAAATGACAGTACCAGGCTATTTTCTATCTTTGTAAATATAATGAAAAAACTCCGCTCTCCCGAAGGCTGTATGTGGGACAGGGAACAGGACCATTCTACTCTTAAAAAGAGTTTGATTGAAGAGACATATGAGACCATTGAGGCCATTGATGCTAATGATCCCGGAAGCCTTAAAGAGGAGCTGGGGGACCTGCTCCTGCAGGTCGTATTTCACAGCCAGATCGCAGATGAGAATAAAGAATTTGAAATAGCGGATGTGCTCAAGGGTATTATAAAAAAATTACTCAGGAGGCATCCCCATGTTTTTGGCGGCCAGGATGCTAAAAGCAGTAGGGAAATACTGGAAAACTGGGAAGTTATCAAGAAAGAGGAGAGAAGAGGCAGGTCAAAAGACTCTGATTCTATATTTACAGGTATTCCAAAAACATTGCCCCCGATGCATTATGCTTATGAAGTCCAGAACAGGGCCGCAAGGCTTGGTTTTGATTGGGATGATCCAGGGCAAATATATGACAAGATACTGGAAGAGCTGGCAGAGTTAAAAGAAGAAATAAAACACAAAAACACTGATTTGATCAAGGGTGAAATAGGGGACCTGCTGTTCAGTATTGTAAACTACAGCAGGCATCTTGGAATAGATTGCGAGCAAAGCCTAAGCAGTACCAACAAAAAGTTTATTGAAAGATTTAAATTTATGGAAAAGCAAGCGGAAGCGGAAAAGCTTGATTTCAAGAAAATGCCCTTGAAGGAAAAAGATAAATTATGGGAATCAGCTAAAAAGAAATTGCAATAAAGGATCAAATATGGCCTTAAGAAAGGATATGAGGAAGACCAAGATAATCTGCACGATCGGCCCTGCCAGCAGAAGTGAGGAAAAATTAAGAGCTATGATTGCAGGAGGCATGGATATTGCCAGGTTAAACACATCCCACAGCGGTACTAAAGAGATAATCGAAACAGTTAAAAAGATAAGAAAGATCTCAAAAGCCCTTAAAAAAAATACAGCTGTGATCCTTGACCTGCAGGGCCCCAAGATCAGGATCGGGGAACTTAAAGATAAAGTAGACCTAAAAGACGGGCAAAAGATAATCTTTACCACCAGGGTAAGACCAGGCAGCGGTTTTCCTGATGCAAGCCATACAGTCCCGGTCACTTATAGTAAGTTTGTAGACGATGTCAATAGAGGGGACCGCATTTTCATAGATGACGGTCTTATTGAATGTAAGATACTTCAGGTCGACAAGGATAAAAAATATGTCCTGTGTGAGGTGATAACAGGAGGCCCCCTTGGTTCCTACAAAGGGATCAATCTTCCAGGAGTCAAAGTGAGTGTAAATTCCGTGACCAAAAAAGACCTCCAGTTTTTAGACCTGGGACTGGAGCTGGAAGTAGATTTTATCGCCCAATCTTTTATCAGGGATGCCGGGGATGTAAAAAAGATCAAAAGCAGGATAAAGCAAAAGGGAAAATCCACAATGTTGATAGCCAAGATAGAAAAACGTGAAGCCGTAAACAGCTTTGATGATATACTTGAAATTTCTGACGCTATTATGGTAGCCAGGGGAGATCTTGGAATCGAGATGGCTGCAGAGGAAGTGCCGCATACCCAGAAAGAGATAATAAAAAAGGCAAATATGGCAGGAAAGCCGGTTATAACAGCTACCCAGATGCTGGATTCGATGATGAGAAATCCAAGGCCCACAAGAGCGGAAGTCAGTGATGTGGCCAATGCCATAATCGATGGTTCAGATGCTGTCATGCTTTCCGGGGAGACAGCTGCCGGGAAGCATCCTCTCTGTTCCTTAAGGATGATGGTAAGGATCATTAAAGAAACTGAAAAGAATTTAGATTACAGCTCCATAATGCGGAACAATACCATACTGCGCAAGAAATTAAATATTCCGCATAATACCATCACTGAAGCAATAAGTTTTGCATCGGTCGAAGTTTCCAATATACTGGATGTTAAAACTATTATCTCGTCAACAGAATCAGGTTTTACTGCAAGGCAGGTTTCTAAAAACAGGCCAAAAAGTATAATAATAGGAGCAAGCCCCAATTACCAGGTAGTAAGACAGCTGATGCTCAGCTGGGGTGTGATCCCCGTCAAGACAAAATTCTCTAAAAATATTGATATGATGATCGAAGAGGATATTAAAATAGCAAAAAAGCTGGGCTATATCATGAGTGGGGACATAGTTGTCATAACTGCAGGAGTCATGGTAAACAAGCCGGGGAGCACCAATCTCATTAATGTCAGGGAAATCCAGTGAGGCCGTCTATGTAAACAGGGCTCCTATATTGACAGGGTCTCTTCAGTAAACCTCAATTTTTTAAGTAACTTATTTTTACCAATAAGGATCAGTACATCATCTTTGCAAAACTTATAATCTATATCAGGGGGAGCAAGTATTTTATTATCCCCGGTCTTGATGCTGATAATGGTAACTTTATATTTATGCCGCAAATTGAGCTCTTTTAAACTTTTCCCTACCAGCATATCAGGGGCAGGGATCTCAATGATGCTTACCTCCGGGCTTACTTCCAGGAAATCTATGACATTTGAGCTGATAAGGTTTACGGCAACTCTTTCCCCCATGTCTTTTTCAGGAAATACAATGTCATCTGCTCCCACTTTGGATAGGACCCTGCCCTGAGTCTTGGTACCTGCCTTGGCAATTATTTTTTTTGCCCCTTTTTCTTTAAGTATCAAAGTAACCAGGATCGAGTTCTGGATATATTTTTCCCCTATGCATACAATGGCTGCCTCAAAATCTACAACACCCATAGATTCCAGGATATCTGCATCTGTAGCATCACATTTTATTACATCAGCGATCTCTTCAGACACTCTCTGGATCCGGTCCTCTGACTGGTCGATTCCCACAACACTATGCCCTGCATGGGTCAGTGTCCTGGCAACACTTGCACCGAATCTTCCAAGTCCTATTATTAAAAATTGTTTTTTCATAATTGCTACCCAAGAGTTATTGTTTCTTCAGGATAAGTTATCTTATTAACTGTGCTTCTTATTGCTATAGCAACAGATAATGTGCTGATACCAATTCTACCAATAAACATGCCCAGTATCAATATGGCCTTACCGGCAGCAGACAACTGGGAGGTGATGCCGGTGCTAAGTCCCACAGTGCCAAAAGCTGATATGGCTTCAAATATAGCATCCTTGAAAGATAATTTTTCAAAAATAAGAAGCCCTATGGTTATAATGATTATTAATACAATAGCAGACAGGACCAGTGTAAGTGAACGGTATATCAGGGGAGTGGAAAGCCTTCTTTTAAGCAGAGTCACTTCGCTTCTACCCCTGATGGAACTGAGTGCTCCGGCTGATACTGCAACAAAAGTCGTTGTCTTTATGCCTCCGCCGGTCCCGCCCGGTGATGCTCCTATAAACATGAGGATAGTAAGGAAAAACAAGGTAGCCGGATTAAGCATCGCTATCCTGGTAGTATTAAAGCCTGCAGTTCTTGCCGAAACAGATTGGAAAAAACTTGATAAGATCCTGATGAAAACAGGGTCATTTCCAATAGAATCAGGATTTCTAAATTCCAGAAGGAAAAATATTACTGCCCCGGCCACTATCAGGAAGGCTGACATCGTCATGACTACTTTGGCATGAAGTGAAAAGCGCCTTATCCTTCTAAAAGTTATGATCTCTGATAAAACCGGGAAACCCAGCCCTCCCAAAATAATCAATGACATAAATAATAAATTAAGCGGAATGTCATAACTAAAAACTTCAAGGCTGTTAGAATAAAGGGAAAACCCTGCATTGTTAAAGGCACTGATAGTATGAAAAATGCTAAAAGTCATGGATGAACTTAAGGGATAAGAATACTTAAAATAAAAAATTGCAGCCATAATAATAAAACCAATAAATTCTATGGCCAGGGTGGCGCCTGCGATCACCATAAAAAATTTGCCTGCGCTGAAATGCTGTTTATTTCCAAAACTTGTGTTCAGGTAAAACTTGTCCCGTATGTGGATCTTCCTCCCAAGGATCAGGCCAAAGACTGAGCCCACGGTCATTATGCCGAGGCCTCCTATCTGGATAAAGACAAGTATTATGATCTTGCCAAGATCTGAAAAATAGGTAGGGGTATCCTGGACGATCAGGCCGGTGACACAGATAGCCGAGGTAGAAGTAAATAAAGCATCGATATAGCTTATGTTTTCACCCTGGGTCATCTGAGGCAGCATCAATATAGCAGAACCCAATAGAATAACTGCAACAAATCCAAGCATGACTTGCTGGGCAATCCGGTTCTGGGTTTTGGACGAGAACAGGGGAATGTCTTTCATTAGAATATATAGCCTAAGTATTTACATTATAATACATAGCCTGTTATTTTAGTAAAAATAAAAGGTAAAGACAAGGATTATGTTTTTTCCCGGATAAAGGGATTTTTTAATGCAATGATTATGGGGTAAATATGCAAATATTGGCATTATTTTGCTTTGTGATATACTGTTAAAAAATTTATATTAATTAAAGTAGCAAAACAATATTAGCAATAAACGCAGATAAATTTTTAAAAGATGGAAAAGAATATTAAGATTATTAGCGGATTATCCAGGAAAGCAAGAATTAATATCCTTATCGCTGTATTCTTCCTCTTCATTGTAATAGCCGTCTTTACTTCTATTAACCAGATCCAGGATGTGGTTGAAAAACGGGAAAAATTAGTTGAGCTTGAAGAAAAATTAAACTGGAAACGCAATGAAAATATCGAACTGCTTGCGCAGGAAAAAAGCCTGTACCTGGATGAAGCCATAGAAATAGAGGCCAGGAAACAATTTAATATGACTTCAGGTGATGAGACCATAATGTCGGTGGTCGTGGAAGAAGATGGCGAGGTGGGGGTAGATACGTATTCTAACAGGAACGGTTCTCCTGATGAGATATATTCCAATTCAGACCTATGGGAAAATATTAAGATTTTTTATAATAAAGAGATCTACAAAGATTAACAAAACACTTGAAAGCAGCAAAGTCCTCCATGAAACTGGCAGCAATCGATATAGGCACAAATTCTGTCCGGTTACTTATTTCAAATTATAATAATTCCAGATTTACCACTCTTGAAAGGAAAATGGAGATCACCCGGGTTGGGAAAAACCTGGAAACAAGCGGAAAGATCTCTCCCGAAGCTGCCAGAAACACTCTTACGGTCCTTTCCTCTTACCTTGCCCTTATGGAAAACAGGGAGGTTGTAAAATACCGGGCTGTGGGGACCAGTGCTGTAAGGAATGCTAAAAATAAAAGTTGGTTTACCGGGTATATATCCAAAAATATTGGCATTGAGATAGAGCCTATCCAGGGAACCGAAGAAGCATATCTTAGTTTTTATGGAGCCGTAAAAGGCCTGGGCTCAAATAACTTTAAAAGTAATATAAGACCTGGAACTAAAGACAAGATCCTGGTGATCGATACCGGCGGGGGAAGCAGCGAACTGATACTGGGGGAACAAAGCGGCAGACCCGAATTGATCTACAGTATTAAGATGGGCTGTGTAAACTTGACAGAGAGATTTATCGGGCCCGGCAGGCCCGGAAAGAATGAGCTTGCAAGTTTGCACGAATATATCAGGAAAAAATTAAATGCAGCTGTAAACCGGATCAGGGACGATAGATCCTTATTTCTTATTGGCACAGGAGGAACTATAACCACGCTGGCTGCTATTGATCTGAAACTGGAGGAATATGACAGCAAGAGGATCCATGGATATTTATTGAGCCTGGATACGATCGAGGAGATCTACAAATACCTGTGTTCATTAAGTCCGGGAGAAAGAAAAAAGGTACCGGGCCTCCAGCCTGGAAGAGCTGATATTATTATCAGCGGTATAGCGATTTCACTGGAAATATTAAGGCTGCTTGAGAGGGAAGCAATTCTTGTGAGCGAGAGAGATATTCTGGATGGAATTGTTTACACCCTGGTTGATTTTTGATAATATAAATCAGCAAAATCGATCCCCTGCCCGAGTGGCGGAATTGGTAGACGCAACGGACTTAAAATCCGTTGAGGCTTGACCTCGTGCCAGTTCGATTCTGGCCTCGGGCACCAACTTTGGGCTATTCACCAACAACCAGGCAACCCGCTTGATGCCTTCCTATTTTTATATATCATAGTTTTGATTTATGCTAAGATAAATTTTTATATTATTTATATAGATATTATCAAAGGTGGATAAGTGAGGAAGAAAGATCGTGAAGTAACTAAAAAAGAAGAAATAATTCAAATTATTGAAAAATGTGACATTTGTAGAATTGCTTTTTTAGATAATAATATCCCTTACATTATACCGATGAATTTTGGGTATGAGTACGACAAGGATAAACTAATCTTGTATTTTCACTGCGCAAGGGAAGGTAAAAAACTCGATATCATTAAAAAGAACGATATTGTTTGTTTTGAAATGGATTGCTCCCATAATCTTATTCCTTCAGCTGTTGCCTGTAATTTCACAATGGAGTATGAAAGCATAATTGGTAATGGAGTAATTGAAATTGTTTATTTTGATAAAGAAAAAATAGCTGCATTAAAAAATATTCTGAGAAAATATAGCAAGAAAACAAATTTTGAATTCAATGAGGAAAAAGTAAAATTAACCACAATCTTAAAATTATCTGTAACTGATTATAGTGGCAAAAGGTTTAAAAGGGCATCTTACTGATTTAAGATGGAACCAGGATTTATAATAGCTGTTAAAGAATTATTTTAATTTCCCTGATTCCTTCAAAAAACAGTTCGCCTTTGTACTGTTCAGTGGCACCATCTAATACTTATCTTTAGGCTCTTCGGCTCGGACCTTCTAGAGATCATCTCCATTTTGTTTTGAGAACTTTATAAAATATAGATGAATATAATTTTATATATAGTTTGACATATAATTATATTAATAATTGTATATATAATAATAATAATATTTATTAAAGTATATATTAAAAGGAAAAATATTTAAAAGATAAATTATTAAAAAAACTTGTTTTTTTACTGATTAGTTGCTTATTTTTGGTCCTGTTTATCACAGGATGTGGGACGGCTCCAGCTGATGAGGGTAAAAAAAATATTGATACTGAAACCGGTGAGGTTTTAAAAAAAGAGGTATTTGTTAATTTCGCTGATTCACTAAACAAGATCGATATTGGTGAAAAAAGAAGCTTCTTTTTTTCGGCTAATAGAGATATAGCATCAATCGCGGTCCTGGCAATGTTTCATGAGATAGATGGAAAAATAGAGACCAATAGGAAATCTATTACAGGAGATATTGTTGAAAAATATATTGAATCCATTTACAAAACGGATCTTAAAGACAGGAATAATGTATTTTTTGTCTTTGATGGTTCCAAAATATCGGTAGCTTTTCTGCTAATAATGAAATAGAGAAAAAGCAAAAAATCCTGCTCCATTCCAAAGAACTTTATGCATTTTTTCATGATATATTCCAGAGTAGAGTAAAAAGATGATATAATAGTTCATATTACTAATCGGCTGAGGAGATCATTAATGAATCAAAAATTAGAAAATGAAGGACCAAGCGGGCTTTCAATTGCAGCCCTGGTAACCGGTATTTTATGGTTGACGATTGTACCGATCATTCTTGGAGCAATCGATCTTAGCAGAATAAAAAATGGAGCAGCGAGTCCCAAAGGGAGAGGCCTCGATATAGCAGGTATTGTACTTGGGGGTTTAGGGATAGTCGGCTGGATAGTGATCACTATTGTAGCGGTAGCTGTGGGGCTGGGAGCTTTTTGGGGTTCCTGGTAAAATCATAGATCTCTTTGTTTGTAAGGTTATTTTAACCTATATAATATATTTAAGCCTCATAAATAGGAGGCTTAAATATATTATTGCACAATCTACTCAAGTAGCCGTATCCTTTTAAATCGTTGAGAAAGCATAGTTGCGAAACCGGCTGATCCAGCTTCTTCCTACCAGTCGATCAATAAGAAATATACTTTATAGCCTTTCTATTAAAATTTGTTATTGCATGGTATTTATAATAGATGCATACAAAATATTAATTAAAAAAAGGGGATTTAATGAAACGCTTAAAATGGCAAATATCTCTGGGTATTATCCTGATTGCAATATCTGTGATACTTTACCTGCTTCATTATGTCATATTTAGGGATTCACATCATATATTTATTTATATGCTGGGGGATATTGCTTTTGTACCCATTGAAGTATTCCTGGTCACCGTGATCATACACCAGCTCTTAAGTGATAGAGAGAAAAAATCTATCATGAAAAAGCTAAATATGGTAATTGGGGTATTCTTTAGTGAAGTAGGAACAAAACTTTTGACCAATCTCTCTGACCTGGATTCAAAAGATGAAATAATAATACAGCATTTATCAAAAGTAAAAAAATGGAAAGAGAAAGATTTCAAGGAATTAAGCAAAAAGTTTAAGGATTATAGATCAGAAATAGTAATCAGCCCGGGAGAATTGGAAGATTTAAGAAGTTTCCTTAAAAGTAAAAGAGATTTCCTCTTGAGGTTGCTGGAGAATCCCAATCTCATGGAACATGAATCATTTACCGATCTTCTGTGGGCAGTCTTCCATCTGGTCGAAGAGGTAGAGAAAGAAAAAGATTTTAAAAAGACGCCCAAAGCCGATTACACGCATATAGTTTTTGATACAGTCAAAGTTTATGATGCTTTAGTTTACCAGTGGATAGCATACATGGATCATTTAAGGCAGAGTTACCCATATATATTCTCTTTGGCCATAAGGACCAATCCCTTTGACATGAAAGCAGAAGTTTTTGAAAGCCAGGGTAAATGATATTTATTTGTTAGAATTTATTTTTTAGGTTTTTTGGTAGGTCTTGCCACGGTTTTACTGGGAGAAGCCTTAGAGGCCGATGAGGGTTTCTTTTTGGCTGCAGGCTTTACAGGTTTCGAAGGACTTTTCCGGGTTTTTGTTTTTACGGCCTTTCCGGGTCTTGCCGGAGATTTACCTTTTTTGGCTGGCCTGGCTTTTTTAACAGCTGTGGGCTTTTCAGCCTTTTTTTCCTGTTTAACAGGGGCACCCTTAGGAGCTGAACTTAAAGAAGATATAATTTTTTTTAAGATCTTTCCTGCCATATTTATGTCTTCTGTATATTTTGCATTATCTCCAGGATTAAAAAACTTGTTTCCCCTGCGGTATTTTGTGTCCTCAAAGGTCAGCTTCTTAAAATCATTGATATCTAATTTATATCCAGGTGGAAGGTTTCTGAGTAAAGTTATGGTGCCGGCATGCCAGCCTTTGAACCTGAAGTCTTTGCTGGAAAGATTTACTATTTTCGTTGCATCCTTAAGTTTTGTTTTTAAATTTTCTATTATTTCTTTTTCATTCATTTTTATATAGTTTTAAAAATTATTGATCAGGCTCATTTTTATACTTTATATTATACCGGTATTAATATCTCAAATATATTTTACAAACCAGGTTGCTGTGGAGACTGCAGATTCATTTTAGCATATTCTCCGATCATTATGAATTTTAATGGCATTAAAATTTTAAGAAGGCAATGATTTGCCGTTTGGAGGATACCTCTGCCTATTTATCCGGAGCTGCTGGTGTTTTTAAGCATCAGTACTGGTTCGGGCTCTCCAGGATCATTACTGACTTCAAGTTTGTATGATATATTATATTTATTAAGGATAGAGCAAAATCCTATGTCTTTTTCAAGGCCTATTTCAATCATGCGCCTTGCATGAAAGGATCTCATCAGGGCACCCTGGATGTCAGGCTCGGATAGGGAAGCATTATATACAAGTTTTGCACTATCATCCAGCTCCAGTTTAAGTTTTTTGCCGAGAAGGTATTTAATGGCAAGCCCTGCAATAAAGGCGTCATCATATGAGACTTTTCCGAGTGTACCCGAACATAATAGTAAAATACCTGATCCGGTCTTGCCTGTATGTTCTATGATCCTATCCAGGGCAAAATCAAAGTTGAGAAAAGACAGGCCGTAGACTGCCTTTGAATCTTTCGCCCTTATAAAAGACAGTGTCCCATTTGAGGTCTTCAGGATCATGCTTCTGCCCTCAAGGTCCAAATTTGCCAGCTTTGATGGAGAATTATCATAATCAAAGCCTTCAATTTTTATTCCCTTTTCTTCACCGCATAAGATATGATCAGGATACATGCTTTTTAATTTAAAAGCTTCTTCCGCTGAAGAAGATATGACCACTCGTTCGGCTCCTCTGCCGAATGCTGTTGCAATGGTCGAAGTGGCCCTCAGGACATCAATTACAAGCGTAGTATAGTCTGCCAGGCTAAAACCGGTCTTATCCGGGGAAAAATTATTTGTAAGCAGGACTTTTACTTTCATGATTCCTTTATTTGCTTCAGGGTCATTTTTATAATATCGGGGATCTTATTTTCTATCTCCCTGGACATTTCCATAGAGAGTGTAAGGAGGCCGTCCTGGCTGCAAGCTTCAGAAATGTTTACCCCTATGAGGTCTCCCTTTGTCCTTATCCTGTATGTCAGGTAAAAAAGGTTCAGGACATCTATTAATGCTGTTTGGTGAAATGATACAAATTCGCTGCTCAAATATTTTGACTGGCCGACATTGTAAAAATCTTTGAGTGGTATCAGGTAAAGGTCGCCTTTCCGGGAAATATTTTTTGTATCTGTAGATCTGTCGCCAGGTTTTTCTGCCGGGACCCTTATGCTGTCAATAATAATAAATCCGGCATCCTTATAAGTCTCAAAAATAGGAAACAGCCTGAAGCCGGCCGTAGAGCCGTCGATTACCATAGTATCCGAAGGGAGATCCATTTTCTTTAATTCATTTACCACATGGACCCCCACTCCTTCATCTCCAAGAAGAATATTTCCAATACCCAAGATCACTGTATTAATTTTTTCTGGTTCATCCAAGATAAGCCTGCATTATTATATATCTTTGACTACTGTAGAAACATGTTTTTCCCAGCCCAGGGCCTGTATGTGTACACCGGCACAATATGGCTTTACCTGTTCTATAAGATCAGATGCTATTTCGATACACATCGAGACTTTATCATTTGTAGCTTCCATCTTTTTTACAATCGGTTCAGGTACAAATATGCCTGGAACAAATTTGTTCATATAGTTGGCCATTTTTTCAGACTTCAAGAGTATAATGCCGGCAAGTACCGGGACCTTGATACCTTCACTGCGGATCCTTTCCATAAATTCTTTGAAAATATCAGCATCAAATATTGCCTGTGTCTGGAAAAACTGGGCGCCCTGCTCTATTTTTTTCTTCATTTTTATGATCTGCAGCTCATATGAAGCTTCAGAATCAGCACCGGGATTTACTACTGCGCCCTTGAAAAATGAAGGGCTTTCCGTCAGGTCATTTCCGACTATGTCTTTGCCTGCTTCCAGGTTCTTCATGGCCCATAATATCTGCACTGAGTCAAGGTCAAAAACAGGTTCAGCCTGGGGGTGGTCGCCTATGGTGGTATAGTCCCCGGTGAGAGCCAGTACATTCCTGATCCCGAAAACAGAGGCACTGAGAAGGTCAGACTGCAGTGCAAGCCTGTTTCTATCCCTTCCAGTTACCTGGAAGATAGGATCATATCCCCAGTCCTTTAGCAGGTGGCAGGTAGCAAGCGAGCCCAATCTCATTACAGAGCTTTGAAGATCAGTAACATTTATGGCATCAGCAACTTCCTTCAAGTATCCTGCTGCTTCTTTTATTTCTTCTTCTTCTGCGCCCTTTGGAGGACCGATCTCACAGGTCACTGCAAATTTTCCCTCTTCAAGGACTTTTTCAAATTTTGATTTTTTTATTGTATCTGTGCTCATTCTGCCTCCTCTTCATCTAAAGCCCACAAGCTGGTCTTTCTCAGGTTTGCCGTAGGTAATACTTTATTATGATCCCTGGGCGGGATAAATTTATTTAATCTATCGACCTGGCCCATTCTTTTCAAATTATTATATATAAGCTCCCATCCGCAGTCTCTTTCCGGGTCAGTCTCACATTTGCCATTACTCTGGCCCGCGCATGCACCATTTTCTAATTTTTTAGGGCATGCTGTATAAGGGCAGATACCACCGGTATTATCCAGTATGCAGTCCCCGCAGGTATCGCATCTCTCAGTGCCCTGCCACATCCCGGTTATGCCCCCGAAGGTAACAGTATTAAGGGCCGGGTAGCAGACTTTATCAAGCACTGCAGATGATGCCTGGACCCCGAGCCCGCAGGAATAGACCAGGATAGAATCAGCATCTTCTATCTGTTCTGATCTCGGCCTTATCCTGGACCGGATAAGTGCTTTCTGGCAGAGAAAATCAATTTCAATGACACCAGTAATTATTTTCCCTTTCTTTTGGAGCTTTTTCCTAATGTCTGCCAGTACTGCCTTGCCTCCGGTCTCTGCACCTTCAGGGCAGCCGCCGCAGCCCATGACAAACAGCTTATTCTCTCCATCCAGTTTTTCTAATAATTCTTCTATTGGCTTAAATTCTGTCAGTATCATAAAACCTCCTATGAATAAATATCTATTAAATCCATATTTTAAACAACTTTATATTTTCCGATAAGATCTCCCTTTGGAGTCACCAGATGTACCGCACATGCGGTACATGGGTCAAAACTCCTGATGACCCTTAGAATCTCTATGGGAGCCTGGCTCTCCTTTATCTTAAGGCCTATAAGGGATTGCTCCATTGGGCCCGGCTGCCCGTCCTTGTCTTTAGGAGAAGCATTCCAGGCAGTAGGGGTTATGACCTGATAGTTCGAGATCCTTCCATTCTTTACATTGAGCCAGTGTCCAAGTGCTCCCCTGGGTGCAGCACATAGGCCTATGCCCTTGCCGTCAGCAGGAGGGTCATAAGGGACTGTGGTCGGTTCCCCGACTTTTAATTCCTGGGCCCATCCAAGAAGCTGGTCAGCAATAATATTTGCTGAAAGTACCCTGGTCAGGTGCCTTCCTGCCACTGAATACAAGTTTGAAACACTTCCGCCAAGTTCGGATAAGGCCCCGTCGACCATGTCTTTTATGTATTTATTACTTCCATTAAGATAGGTTGAAAGAATATTGGCCAGCGGGCCCACCTCATAGACTTCTTCCTTGTATCTTGGAGATTTTATCCACGAATAACTATCCGGCTTTCCTGCCTTAGGTTCAGTCTTGCCCTCACCCGGGTACAGGGGTTCTGAATCTTCATACCAGCTGCGGGCTATATCTTCAGTTATATTATTAATATTTATCTCACCATATTTATCAGTATTTTCAATAACACCTCCCTTAAAGAGAGTGTCACTGTAGTTTCCTTTTGACTTGATCCTGTAAGAACTGAAAGATAACAGCTTTCCACAACCCTTCCCGATCTCCAGGTACTCACTGTATGCTTTTGCAACTGCTATAACATCGGGAAGATAAATATTTTTTACAAAATCAATAATTTCTTCAAGCCTCCAGATAAATTCAGTTATTCTATCTGCAGAAAGCTGCTGGGAGACTCCGCCGGCAACAATCGCTGCATCATGCGGCCATTTCCCGCCAAAGAGAGTAGCGGCTTCCTGGGCTTTCCTGTAAATATCCAGCGCTTTTATATAATGGCTGACCACTGCATAGGTTGTTTCCTTATCAAATTTATAATCTATCTCATCCCTGGGAAGAAATGGTTTTGAATAGCCCTGCTGAAGAAATTGCTTTAAGGCATTCAGGTCCTTATCACTTCCAGAATAGTCCAGCACCCTGGCAGGATCTACAAAATCAAGGCCCGCAAGTATATAAAAATGAAGGATATGGTCACAAACACTCCTGGTTCCCAGGATCAAATTTCTCATGAGGATCCCATTTTCAGGGAGCTTATCCGTAATGCCCGCATAATCATCTACTGCTGCAACAGATGCTGAAGCATGAGGTTCAGGGCATACCCCGCATATTCTCTGGGTGATCAGGACCGCATCCCGGGGATCCCTTCCTTTAAGCATCATCTCGATACCCCTGAACATAGTCCCGCTCATATTGGCATCTTTTACTTCGCCATTTTCAACCATGGCTTCCACTTTAAGATGCCCTTCGATCCTTGTAACCGGATGTATTACAATTTTTTTCACAATTCCACCTTCCTAAAAAATTACTTTTCTTTTAATTTAGTTATCATTTCATTTACCGGGACTTCAACATCTATTATTTTTTCATAGAAGTCTCCCACGAAATCAGGATATTCAGGCGAGGTGCAGCCGCTGCACGGAGCACCGCTTCCAATGACCCAGTTTGTCTTTGCATTCCACCGCCTCTGGGGACAATCTGAATAAGTTATCGGGCCCTTACAGCCTAATTCATACAGGCAGCCTATATCTCCTAATTTTTTGGCAAACTTTCCTTCATCAAAATAAGCCCTGTTGGGACAGTTTTCATGGATAAGTTTTCCATAGTAAGTCTTTGGACGCCTGAAGTCATCAAGCTCCACATTTTCAAGTCCCTTGGTGAGGACTTCTTCAATAGTGCCAAACAGCCAGTCAGGGTGTGGGGGGCATCCGGATATATTTACCAGCGGGGTCTCTATTTTATTTGCCAGAAAAACATCTTCAACGCTCTGGGCCCCTGTCGGGTTTGGGTTGCCGGCTGCAATCCCGCCAAATGATGCACAGGTTCCAAGTGCTATTGTCAGCATTGCATTTTTTGAAAGTTTTAAGACTTCATCCAGTATAGCAAACTTCTCGCCATTCTTTTCTCCAGTAAGGCAAAAGTCCTCCCTGGAGGGGATCGCACCATCTATTATCAGCACAAAGCCTTTTTTGCTGCCAGCTTCTTCAAGCGTTTCCATAGCAAGGTTACCGCTTGAAGTCATAATATTTGGATGAAAAACAAATTCAAGTTTAAATCCAGGAATGATATCCTGCAGCAGTATGTTTTTGATTGCCGGATATTTGGAACAAAGCGTGGAAGTCACACATCCAGTGCAATTCTGGCCCTGAATACTGATAACCGGGATAGTCGTGCTCTTTTTTGAATTCATATAAGCTCCTTTAGATCCTTCTTTGTGTTTGTTTTGATATAAAAATTCTGGGATAGCTGATTTTAGAGGTATAGGAAGTAAATATTGGTGGCCTGTTTTTGATATTTTTAAAGCTCTGTTTCAAATTCTTCAATTAATTTACAATCCTAACTAAAATAACCTGTTACATTTTAACAAAATAATTAATTATTTCAATCAATTTTGCAACAAGTTTGTATCAACTATTACTAGTTCATTTTAATATATTATTTCTTTATGTTTTTAATTGTGAAATTGATAAAATATAACAGAGATGATTTATTTTTAATATATCCTTAAAGGGCCCTTAAATCTTTTTATAGAAGATTTTTATCTATAATACAGCGGAGAGAGGGATTGGAGAGATTTAAATACATAGACCACCCTTCAGACATCGGTATTGAATTTTATGGAGAAAGCATGGAAGAGTTGTTTGAGAATGCGGCAGCCGGGATGTTTTCTATTATCAACGATCCCGGAAAGGTCGACCCTGTAATAAAAAGGAGTGTGGTCATAAGCAGGGATAAAATAAACCTTGAGGACCTCCTTATTTTATGGTTGGAAGAACTGCTTTTTATTTTTGACACTGAAAACATATTATTTTCAGGTTTTACGGTAAACAGTATAGATCTCAAAAACCAGCTGGAGGCTGGATATGCCGGAAAGCAGGCCGGCAGCAGGTCCGGTAAGTATGTCTTAAAGGCTAATATAAAAGGGGAAGAGGCCGATTTCCTAAAGCATGATATAAAAATGGGGATCAAGGCTCCCACCTACCACAAGCTTGAGATAATAAAGGATGGAAACAGGTTGACCGGCAGGGTGATCTTTGATGTATGATCATTAATATTTAAAATCTTAATTGGTGATATGGGAAATTACAACTTAAATAAAATAAATGATTATAAGTGGGAAGTGGCAAGAGATGAGAATATCGGCATGAGGGTCCCCGGGATCATTTTTGCAGACAGCGAGCTTTTAAATCATGCACGGAATGAAAAAACGATCGACCAGGTAATAAATGTCTCCACCCTGCCCGGGATCCTCAGGGCGTCTTATGCGATGCCTGACATACATTATGGTTATGGATTTCCTATAGGAGGCGTGGGTGCATTTGATAGTGAAGAGGGAATAATATCCCCTGGAGGAGTCGGGTTTGATATTTCATGCGGGGTAAGGCTCCTCAGGACAGATCTGGGTTACAGTGATATCAGGGACAGGTTGGAAGAGATAGTCTCACTGCTGTATTTTAATATCCCCAAGGGAGTGGGAAGCAAGGGCAAGATAAGGCTCGGCACAGGAGAGCTTAAAAAATTGTTGCGCGAAGGAGTGGGATGGGCAGTAAACAATAAATATGGCTGGGAAGAGGATAAGGATCTTACAGAGGAGAAAGGCTGTATGGCCGGTGCTAATCCTGATCATGTATCAAACTATGCAATTTCCAGGGGGCTCGGCCAGGTCGGGACCCTTGGCTCAGGGAATCATTTCGTGGAAATACAGGCAGTGGATAAGATCTATGACAGGGATGCCTGCAGGGTCCTGGGACTTGAGGAGGGCCAGATCACGGTTATGGTCCATTCAGGCTCAAGAGGGCTGGGACATCAAATATGCAGTGACTATATAAAGGTCATGCAGCAGGCATCTTCCAATTATGGCATTGCACTGCCGGACAGGCAGCTTGCCTGTGCCCCTATCTCCTCTCCGGAAGGAAAGAGGTATTATGGAGCCATGGCCTGTGCTGTAAATTATGCCCTGGTAAACCGCCACATCCTCGCCCACCTGGTAAGGGCAGTATTTGAAAGATTTTTTGGAAAGTCTTCGGAGAAGCTGGGGATGTCCCTGGTATATGATGTGTCGCATAATATTGCCAAAATGGAAGAGCATACTGTAGACGGAGCCGTAAAAAATATTTGTGTCCACCGTAAAGGCGCGACCAGGTCCTATCCTCCGGGACATAAGGATATCCCTGCCCGGTACAGGGGCATTGGGCAGCCTGTGATCATCCCGGGAGATATGGGAAGGTATTCCTATATGCTTCTTGGAACCGAGAAGGCGATGAGCGAGAGTTTTGGTTCCACCTGCCATGGAGCGGGGAGGATGATGAGCCGGACCAAAGCAAAGAAACTAATAAATGGAAGCCAGTTAAAGAGGCAGCTTTTTGAAGAGAAGGGAATAGTGGTCATGGCAGGGAGCATGTCAGGACTGGCAGAAGAAGCTCCCCTGGCCTATAAAGATGTATCAAGAGTTGTAGATATTACCCATAAGGCAGGGATCTCGAAGAAAGCTGCAAGGCTCAGGCCCCTTGGAGTCTTAAAGGGGTAGGTTTTTAAAATATCTGGATGAAAGCGGCAATATGAAAAAATATATTCTAAAAGAAGTAGGACTAAAAAAACCGGATGAATATAAAATAGATTACAAGAAAAAGCTAAATGAGGTCCAGCTGCAGACCGTGGAGTTTACCAGGGGTCCCATACTGGTAATAGCCGGGGCAGGAAGCGGAAAAACAAGGACCCTGGTCTACAGGGTAGCCAGGATGGTGGAGGATGGAATAAATCCTGAAAACATCCTGCTCCTGACATTTACAAGAAAAGCGGCGCAGGAAATGATAAGAAGGGCAACAAGGCTCCTGGATGACAGGTGCGGCAAGGCTTCAGGGGGTACATTCCATTCATTTTCTAATATGATACTCAGGAGATATGCAAAGCTTGTGGGGTTTAATAATAATTTCACCATACTGGACAGGAAAGATTCGGAAGATACGGTGGGCCTTATAAGGACCAGGATGGGCTTTCATAAGAGCAAATCGCGGTTTCCCCATAAGGAAACGGTCCATGAAGTAATAAGCAAATCCATAAACAAGGACTCCCCGATCGAGAAAATATTAAAGGAAAGCTTCCCGCACTTTCTCCAAAATTCAGCTGATATTAAAAAGATAAACAAAGAGTACCAGGAATATAAAAAAAGTAAGTCGATAATGGACTATGATGATCTTTTGATCTACCTGGAGAAACTGCTGGCGGAGCATGATGAGATAAGAGACAAGCTTTCAAATTTTTATAAATACATCATGATAGACGAATACCAGGACACAAATAAGCTTCAGGCAAAGATCGCCTATAAGCTTGCCTCCAGCCATAAAAATATTATGGTGGTGGGGGATGATTCCCAGAGTATTTATTCATTCAGGGGAGCTAATTTCAGGAATATAATGGATTTTCCCAAAGTATATAAAGATGCAAAAATAATAAAGCTGGAACAAAACTACAGGAGTACCCAGCCGGTACTGGACTTTACAAACCAGATAATAGCAAAAGCCAAGGAAAGCTACAGGAAGACTCTATTCACAAAAAAAGAAGGGACACAGAAGCCGGTCTATATAGAATCCCAGGATGAAAACTACCAATCTAAGTTTATAGTCCAGAGGATACTGGAACTCAGGGAAGAGGGAGTGCCACTAAAAGATATGGCAGTGCTTTTCAGGAGCAGCTGGCATTCCATGGATCTGGAGATAGAGCTCATGAGCAGTAATATCCCCTTCGTAAAATACGGGGGCCTAAAATTTATGGAAGCTGCACATGTAAAAGACATTTTGGCCTATCTTAAAGTAGCCTTTAATCCCCTGGATTCGGTAAGCTGGCACAGGATACTGCTGCTTATCGAGGGCATAGGCCCGCAGACAGCTTATAGGATAATCCAGGAGGTGGTTGACAATAAGAACGGCATCCAGTATCTGGAGGAGGGTCCGTTCCAGTCTAAAAAGTATGGTGGCACTTTAAGCAAGCTGTATTCCACAATCTCCGGGATCTCAGATGAGAAAATCGCTCTGGCTGATAAGATAAGGGCAGTACTTGATTACTATAATCCCATTTTAAAAGATAAGTATGATGATTTTAATAAAAGGGAAAATGATGTAAACTCCCTGGAAATCATTGCACAGAGGTATAAGGGCCTGCAGCAATTTCTGGTGGACCTGACACTGGAGCCCATTGACGCGAGACAGGCAAGGACAGAACCCGAAGATAAAGATGAAGATAAGCTCATACTTTCCACCATCCATTCTGCAAAAGGGCTTGAATGGCACACTGTTTTTATAATATCACTTATAGACGGTTATCTTCCCAGTACCTATGCATTGTTTACTGCAGAGGAAATAGAAGAAGAAAGAAGGCTCCTGTATGTTGCCGCTACAAGGGCCAAACAAAATCTCTACCTCATAAAGCCGGAGATAAAGAAGGTAGGGGGCAATTATTTTGAGCGCACTTACCAGAAGCTTACAGAGGTCTCAAGATTCTTGAGCGAGGGAAGCATCCTGGATGATTATGTAGAAAAATGGGCCCTTGCAGAAAAGTGACCAAACAAAATTCTTTTAATTATATTCGCAATTTGATAAAATCAGAATATACGAAATTCAAATAATTGGAGGATGGTGATAAATTTGGTTACCAGATTAAGGGAGAGGGCCCAGATCACATTGCCCTCGGATATTGTAAAAAGATTGAACCTTAAGACCGGGGATAATCTTGAGGTAGAATTAAGCGGTGATAAAATAATCATAAAGCCTGTCCTGGTAATAGACAGGTCCCAGTCCTGGTTCTGGTCAAAAGAGTGGCAGGAAAAGGAAAAAGAAGTTGAAGAAGATTTAAGAGCTGGCAGGATATATAAAGCCAGTGATCATACTGACCTCGTAAAAAAGCTTAAAAAGTAATTGTGGAAATCTTATTCTCAAGAAAGTTTAAGAAAGAATATAGATCATTCCCTGATGATATTAAAAAGATAATCGACTCAAAATTAATAATTTTCACCAAAAACCCTTTCCATCCTTCCTTAAGAGTTAAAAAGATAAAAGCAAAAGAAGATATTTTTGAATGCAGTATCAATATAAATATCCGGATGACCTGGTGCTATTATGATAAGAAGGTACTGCTCAGGGCCATTGGGGAACATGATAAGATCATAAAAAATCCATAATGATTATTAGATCTTTCTGAGTAATTATTTTTAACCTATCTTTTCCTGAACCAGGGTTTTAGCATGGACACCTTCTTCTGGTAATGTATATAAGAGGGCCTGGAAGCTATAATATAGCGTTCCATCATAGGAATACTTATGAATACAAACAGGAGCGTCATCAAAACAGGTCCTGCCACTGTCTGCCATATATGGGGAGCTATCCCCATCTGCATCAGCCATATCCCCCACCAGAATGAGACTTCACCAAAATAATTTGGATGCCGTGAATGCCTCCACAGCCCTGTATCAATATTCTGGCTCACAGATGACCTGCTTTTCCTGAAGAGATCCATTTGCCTATCAGAGATACCCTGGATCAAAGCGGCACCTATGCATATGGCAAATCCCAACCATGTGAGAATGCCTGCATGCCCTCCGCGGCCTATCCCGAAATAGGCAGGAATAAGCGCCGCAAATACAATTACGGTCGGCATCAGGTTGATGCCTATAAGATTGGTAAAAAACCACATGCGGGACGACTTTTCCTTAAGCATGGTATACCGCCAATCCTGGTGGCTGAACCCTCTCCATCTTGTGATCCAGTTTATTGTCAACCGTATTCCCCAGACGGCAGCTGCCGCTAAAAATAAGATATTAATTGCTGAAAACGGGATGTCTGAAGCAAAGATCCAGTAGGATATTATAACTATAGGCAATATGCTCCAGTAAGGGTCATATACACTGGAATTTGCAAATAATATCCCAAAGGCCCAGACGACAAGCGTTGCGGCCACATCTGCCAAAAAAATGGATAATAGCACGTGCAGGCCGCCGGAGAGCTTAAAGACAAAAAGGCCGATGAAAAAAGCAATAATATATATTGCCAGGACGATTAAAAATGATATACCCCGGTTTTTAATTTTGAACCTGTTCATTTAATACTTACCTCCAGACATATAATTTAAAATTTCAAGTTTGCGGATTATGACATTATATAATCCATACTTATTATATTCAAACCAGGTTTAAATCTATTCTTAAGCTTAAGTGTTTGTAAGTAGGACAATAGTATAAATAAGGTTGACATGTTTACGAACAATTATTATAATAATTATTATAATATTTTTAATATTTAATTATAATATTTTTTTACTTATAGTTAGTTGATTATTATTAATTAGGTATCGGCTATCAGGGTGTTCATGGTGAAGATAAAAGATCAAAAGAATAAAGATACCTTGAAACTGTCAGGTTATGAAATACTTAAAAATAATCCGACTGCTGTAGCAATAATTGATCCCGATACCTCGATTAAATATATAAATCCTGCATTTGAGAGGCTTTTTGGATATAAGTCAAGTGAGCTCGTCGGTAAAAAACCGCCTTATCCATATTGGTTACCTGAAAAAATCAGTGAGACTAAAGAATTATTAAAAGGGGCCATGAAAAAAGGGGTAAAAAAGTTTGAAACGCAATTAAGGAAAAAAAACGGACAGATAATATGGATAGAGGCTGATTCAGTGCCTGTGATGAAGAATGGTAAATTAGACTATTATATATCGAATTTGATCGATATAACAAAAAGAAAAAGTGCAGAAGCAAAGCTGGAGAAATCATTCTCTGAACTGGATATGGTATTTGACACGGCAGAGGACGGCATGAGGATAATTGATGCTGACTTTAATGTAATAAGAGTAAATAAGGAATTCTGCAGTATCTCAGGGCTAAGCCATGAAGAAAACCTCAAAAGAAAATGTTATGAGTCATTTTCAAGTAAAGATTGCCATAACTCCAGGTGCTCTTTAAAACAGGTTTTGAAAGGAGTTAAAAGAGTCAAAGCAGAATCAATCAGGGTGACATCTGGCGGTAAAATGATCCCCTGCAATACAATCACAACTCCTTTAAAAACAGCAGACGGAGTAGTAAAAGGAGTAGTGATAAATTATAAGGTTTTAAGTGAGAAGATAAAATCAGAAAAAGAGATCTTAAGCCTATCAAGATTCCCATCGGAAAATCCTAATCCGGTACTGAGGATTGATAAAACCGGAAAAGTTGTCTATTCCAATCAGGCAGGGGCAAAGCAGCTGAAGAAACTGGGATTAAAGGCCGGCAGAAAGGCCCCTAAAATCTTATATGATATAGTGGCCAGGCTGTTTAAAGAAAAATCATTCAAACCCGAGACTGTAAATATCCATATGGGAGAAGTAATATTTGAGTTTATTATAGCAATAGTAAAAAGTACTGATTATGCAAACCTTTATGGCAGGAATATAACTGAAAAGGTAAAAGCAGAAGATAGGCTTAGGGATAGTGAAAAGGGTTACCGGAATATCTTCCACTCAACCGCTGTCTCTCTCTGGGAGGAAGACTATTCAGAAGCATATTCCATGCTCATGGATTTGAAGGCCAGGGGTGTTACCGACATCCGTAAATATCTTAAAAAACACCCTGAATTTATAGGGCTGGCTGCCTCAAAAGTAAAGATAATCGATGTAAATGATCAAACTTTGAAAATTTATGGTGCAAAGGACAAAGCTGAACTGATGGGTTCATTGGATAAGATATTCATACCTGAAACCTTCGAAAAATTTGGCGACCAGCTAGCTGCTATGTTTGAGGGCCACCCATATTTTGAAACTGAATTTGTGATGCATGATATCCAGGGCGATACTGTCTATGCTTTAGGTGCTTTGAGACTACCAAACAATATTTCCCAGGCCAAACGTGTAGTTGTTAGTCTACTTAATATTACAGACCGCAAAAAAACAGAAGAAAAGGTCTTGAACCTCGCAAAGTTCCCTTCAGAAAACCCTAATCCAGTACTGAGGATCGATAAATCCGGAAAAGTTATATACTCAAACCAGGCAGGAGTAATACAGCTGAAGAAGCTGGGATTAAATATTGGCAGAAAAGCACCTAAGGTCTTATATGATGTAGTGACCAGGCTCTTTAAAGAAAAATCATATAAACCTGAAACGTTAAATGTCGAAATCGGCAAGTCGATATATGAATTTGTCATAACCCCGGTCAAGGATACGGGGTATACAAACCTTTACGGTAGGGATATATCTGATAGGATAAAGGCAGAAAATGAGATCAAAAAATATTCTGAAAACCTTGAAGAAATGGTCGAGGAGCGGACAAAAGGACTTGAAACCCTAGACAAAGAACTGGTTAAATCTGAAAAAAAATACCGGGAACTTTTTGAATCAAATAGAGATGGGATCTCACTTGTCGATATGGATGGATATTTCATTGATACCAACCAGGCTTTCAGGGATATGGTCGGATATAGCGCAGATGAACTAAAGAAATTGACCTACTTTGATCTAACTCCCCAAAAATGGCATAAAATGAATGAAGACATTGTCAAAAACCAGATCCTGGCCCGGGGAAGGTCAGACGAATTTGAAAAAGAATATATAAAAAAGAATGGCGAGGTTTTTCCCATTATTGTCCAGACATGGCTGATCAAAAATAAAAAAGGAAAACCTGCAGGTTTCTGGGGTATCATAAGGGACCTTACCCAGATAAAAAAACTCCAGCTGGAACTCATAAGAAATGAAAAACTTGCAATCCTGGGGCAGCTTGCAGGAGGAGTGGGCCATGAACTGAGAAACCCTCTGGCAGCTATAAAAAACGCCTCCTATTTTCTTAATATGTCTATAGGTGCAAAAGATGATGACTTGAAGGAAACCCTGGATATAATAGACTCAGAAGTTAATAGATCTGATAAAATAATCTCAGATCTCCTGGACTTTTCAAAGACCAGGCAAATAACAATCCAGAAAGTCAATATAGGCAATATCATAGAAAGATCGCTAAAATCTGTTTCAATACCGGTAAATATCAAGACAGTGGTCAGGCTTGAAAAAAAGATGCCCCAATTGATGGCTGATTCCGGCCAACTTGTGCAGATATTTTCTAATATAATCTTAAATGCTATTCAGGCAATGCATGAAGGAGGAAAGCTGACCATTAGATCTAAAACTCCAGATAATAAATGGGCAGAGATATCAGTGTCTGATACGGGAGTAGGAATACCGGAAAAAGAGCTCGACGAGATTTTTGAGCCTCTATTTACAACAAAAGCTAAAGGAATAGGGTTGGGAATGGCAATCACCAAAATACTTGTAGATGCCCATGGAGGCAGGATCAGGCTAAAAAGCAAAGTTGGAATAGGGACCACTTTTACTGTGAGCCTGCCATTTAAAATAAAAAGATGATTATGATATGAAAAAAACAAGCATACTGATAGTTGATGACAATATAAACCTTACAAAGTCCTTGTTCTTTATAATGGAGAAAAAAGGTTATGATGCCAGTATGGCAAAAGACGGGAGAGAGGCTGTAAAAAAAGCTAAAGCTAGATCTTTCGATATAATCCTTATGGATATAAAAATGCCCCTGATGAATGGAGTCGAGGCTTACAAGAAAATAAAGAAAATAAGTCCGGGTTCTATCGTCTTTATGATGACCGCATATACTGTTGAAGAATTGGTACAGGAAGCCCTGGAAGAGGGGGCCTACGGCATTATCTATAAACCTATGGACATAGGAAAGACAATAGGCCTGATTGAAGAGGCAATTCGTAAAAAGGATGGTTTTTTTATGTTAATAGTTGACGATGACCCTTCAATAAATAAGACACTTAAAAAAATATTTGAAAAAAAAGGTTACAATATTTCTTTGGTAAATTCAGGGGAGGAAGCGATTGTTAAATGCACAAAGAAAAGTTTCGACATTATTTTTATTGATATAAAACTTCCAATGATCAATGGGCTGGAGACTTATCTGGAACTGAAAAAAATACAAAAGGATATAATCGCAATAGTTATAACAGCATACCGCGAAGAAGTTTCTGATCTGGTAGAAATGGCTTTAAAGAATTCTGCATATACTTGCCTGTATAAACCGCTGGATATGGAAAAGGTATTGGGTATTGTAGAACAGGTCAGGAAGGAGCGGTTATCCGGATAAACAGTACCAGGCTGCTTATGGATTTCTATAATGGAAAAGCGAAAGGATAATAAGAATTATGACAGACAAAAACAGGAACATATTGATCGTAGACGATGATGAAAATATCTCGACCAGCCTGGGGCTGATCTTTAAAAAGAAAGGCCATGTTGTAGATATAGCAGACTCAGCTGAAAAATCCATAAATAGAGTAAAGAATGGCAAATTTAATATAGCCCTCATCGATGTCATACTGCCTGATATTGATGGAGTAAGCCTGCTTGCTTCCCTAAAAAAGATCGATCCGGATCTGAGAGGTATCATAATCACAGGGTATGCATCCATAGAGACAGCTATAGGAGCCCTTAATAAAGGGGCATCAGCTTATTTGACAAAACCTCTTAATATGGATGAGGTAATAGCGACTGTAAATGAAATATTTGAAAAGATCGACCTGGAACAGGAAAAGAGAAAAGTAGAGGAAGATCTAAAAAAGAGCATTATAAGGCTGCGGGAGACCCTGGATGGGGTCATGAGGACACTGGAAGCCATAATAGAGATAAAAGATCCCTATACTTCGGGACACCAGAGGAAAGCGGCTCTTCTTGCAACTGCAATAGCAGAAGAGCTGGGCCTGAACGGGGAAGAAATAGATATCCTGAAAACTATAACAATGATCCATGACATAGGAAAAATAAGCATCCCTGTATCTATCCTGTCCAAGCCAGGTGATTTATCCAAATTGGAATATGATATGATAAAAACTCATCCCCAGGTCGGCTATAATATATTAAAAGAGATAGATTTCCCATGGCCAATAACTGATATTGTGCTTCAGCATCATGAAAGGCTTAATGGTTCCGGATACCCGCAGGGCCTAAAAAGAAAAGAAATAATGTTTGAGGCAAAAATACTGGCAGTAGCAGATGTAGTAGAGGCCATGACCTCATACAGGCCCTACAGGCCCGCTTTTGACCTGGATGAAGCAGCCAGGGAGATCACCAGGGGCAGAAGCAGGCTTTATGATGTAAAAGTAGTGGATGCATGCATTAAAGTTATTAATGGGAAAAAGTTTAAGCTTTAAACAATTCCACACAGATCGCCTAAACGTAAAATCACCTCCTAAATTTAATTATTTTCATTATTTTTTGACAAAACCTGAATTTTTTTAAATTATTCTCGTATTTTCAAAATAATGATATAATATTCATGAAAAATGAGAAAATAATAGATTATTACTATTTATTTTAAAAATTTTTAATTATTTATAAAATATTTCAATAATAAGGGGCTGTTCTTATGAGAGAAATAGATATACTAACGGAGTTTTCACAGAAAGCCGGGAGCGAGATCGATCCTAAAAGCATAAAAATCGATGATACTACTTTGAGAGATGGCGAACAGACTGCCGGAGTAGTCTTTGCAAATGATGAAAAAATCTATATAGCTAAGATGCTGGACAAAATAGGAGTGCACCAGATAGAGGCCGGTATTCCTGCAATGGGTGGTGATGAAAAAGATGCCATAAAAAAGATTGCAGCCCTCGATCTAAATTGCAGTATCCTGGGCTGGAACAGGGCAGTAAAATCAGATATTGATAATTCAGTTGATTGTGGTGTTGATGCAGTAGCAATTTCCATATCTTCTTCAGATATTCATATTGAGCATAAACTAAGGAAAAGCAGGGAGTGGGTCCTTGAAAGTGTAAAGACAGGTGTTGACTATGCTAAAAGTTTTAATCTTTATGTTTCGGTAAATGCAGAAGATGCATCAAGGTCTGACATGGAATTTCTTTTACAATTTGCCAGGACCGCACGTGACGCCGGGGCGGACAGATTAAGATACTGCGATACTCTTGGCATTTTGGACCCTTTTGAGACTTTTATGAGAGTTAAAAACATTATAGATATCATAGGCATAGATATTGAAATGCATACTCATAATGATTTTGGCATGGCCATTGCAAATGCAATAGCTGGCATTAAAGCCGGAGCGACTTATGTCAATACCACTATTAATGGACTTGGAGAGAGGGCCGGCAATGCTGCATTTGAAGAACTGGTAATGGCATTAAAATTTATCGAAGGCGTGGACCTGGGATACAATACCAATTTTTTCAGGTCGATCTCAGAATATATTGCCAGGGCCTCAAACAGGGTCCTTCCTACCTGGAAACCTATTGTGGGAGGAAATTTATTTGTCCATGAAAGTGAAAGTAAGGCTTCAGGCATCCTGGCTGACCCGGAGACTTATGAGCTGTTCACCAATAAAGATGTAGGGCTCGAAAGAAAAATCATTCTGGGCAAATATTCAGGACCCAATACCGTTACACATAAACTGAATGCCCTGGGCCAAAAAATATCCAGGAAGGAAGCCGAGGAGTTTGCTGAGGTAATAAGGGATAAGACTGTCGCCTTAAAAAGGTCACTTTTTGATAGTGAGATCATCGATACTTATAAATCCTACAGGAGCAGATCAAAAAATAGCAAGCCCGTTGGAAAAGGAGGGAAATGATGTCTGTTGTAAAAAGTGAAAGACATGTAAATATTATTGATACCACGCTGAGAAATGGTGAACAGACTGCAGGAGTCGTCTTTTCAAAGCATGAAAAGATAAGGATCGCCAAGATGCTGGATGGAATCGGTATTCCGGAAATCGAGATCGGTACGCCGGAACTGGGAAAAACCGAAACAGATATCATGGCCGAGATACTGAAAGCCAAACTGGATGCAAAACTATTCGCATATTGTGAGGCTGATCCTGAAAATATTGCTCTTGCAGCTAAAACAGGCATAAAGAATATTGTCTTAAATATTTCAACTTCTGATATCCATATTAAGAAAAAGTATAAAAAGAACAGGACCTGGGTGGTCAACAGGTTGAGGGAGGCCATCAGGGAAGTTAAGAAATATGATCTTGATTTTATTGTAAGTGCCGAGGATGCGACCCGTACGGACCTGGAGTTTTTACTAAAGATCATCTCTCTTGCCAGGAAAAAAGGTGCCTACAGGTTCAGGATCTGTGATACTGTCAGTAAATTTGATCCATTCAGGACTTTTTTAAATATTAATACCATAAAAAGTACAGTTGATTTTCCGCTGGAAGTCTACAACCATAATGATTTTGGAATGGCTACCGCCAATGCCATGGCCGCTATAAGAGGCGGAGCCTCAAGCCTGGTCGTAAGTGTGGGGGGCCTGGGAGACGGCACAGGAAATGCTGCAATGGAAGAGATCGTGATGGCCCTCCGGTATCTTGAAAATATTGAGCTTGGGATCGAGACTACAAAATTCAGGGAAATTGCAGAATATGTGTCCAGGGCTTCAGCAAGGGCGATCCCTATCTGGAAAGCAATCGTTGGAACAAATGTATTTGCCCATGAATCGGGGATCCATGCAGATGGTGTCATTAAAAATCCTAAAAATTATGAAGTGTTTAATCCTTCAGAAGTGGGACTTACAAGGCAGCTTGTAGTAGGGAAGCATTCAGGCTCCCATACTATTCTCCATAAATTCAGGGAATTTGGTATTGAGCTTTCAGACAAACAGGCAAATGACATCCTGGCTCTTGCAAGGTCAATGGCGGTGGACCTTAAAAGACATCTCTTTGATAAGGAGCTGGTTTATATCTATAATGAATATACCGGGAAGAAGAAAAAGATCAAATCTGGATCTAAAGTCGATCCGGGTGGAAGCAATTAACTGCAAAAAATATATAATAGTGTAGAAGGAGTATACTTGGGTAAGACGATTTCAGAGAAAATATTAAGCGGCCATGCGAACAGGGAGTTAAAAGCCGGAGAAATATCAGTGGTGGATGTTGATGTTGTGATGTCACAGGACGGGACGGGCCCCCTGGCGATCAGCCAGGTGAAAAAAATGGGTTTTTCCGGGGTCAAGGATCCTTCAAGGTCCATCTTTTTTATAGACCACGCGGCACCCAGCCCCAGGAAAGAGCTTTCAAATTCTCACAGCACGATCCGAACTTTTGCGGACCAGGCCGGGGCGGTCTTAAATGATATAGGAAAGGGAGTCTGTCACCAGATCCTGATCGAGGAATTTTCATGCCCTGGGGACATAGTCATCGGGGGAGACTCGCATACCTGCACCTCGGGAGCCCTGGGGGCATTTGCAACCGGCATGGGATCAACGGATATTGCTGTAGGTTATGCGCTTTCGAAGACCTGGCTTATGGTACCGCATACCATAAAAGTGAATTATAATGGGAAAATAAATACAGGAGTTTTTGCCAAGGACTTGATCATATACCTGATCGGAAAGATAACTTCTGATGGAGCCACTTATAAGGCCCTTGAGTTTGGCGGTGAAGCAGGCATGAAACTAGATATGGACGGAAGGTTTGTCATTTGCAATATGGCTGTGGAAGCAGGGGCCAAAACAGGAATTTTTCCCTCGGATGAGATCACAAGAGAGTATCTTGCATCTCAAAAACGGGATAGCTGTTTTACTGAAATAGCTGCTGATCCTGATGCTGGCTATGAGAAAGTAATAGATATTGACTCTTCTGTAATACAGCCCATGGTGTCACAACCGCATACAGTTGACAATGCCCTTCCGGTCGGTGAACTCGAAAAGATAAAAGTCGACCAGGTATTTATCGGGACATGCACCAATGGCCGGCTGAGTGACCTGAAAATAGCTGCCGATATACTTAAGGGTAAAAAGCTTGCCAGGGGCGTCAGGCTGATCGTTGTTCCGGCGTCAAAGGATATTTACTTGGCTGCATTAAAGGAAGGGGTACTGGAAACCCTTGTAGACAGCGGTGCCGCGGTACAGTCTCCGGGATGCGGCCCCTGTGTCGGGGTCCACCAGGGAATACTTGCTGATAATGAAGTCTGCCTGTCCACGCAGAATAGAAATTTTAAGGGGAGGATGGGAAATCCCGAGTCCTATATTTACCTTTCATCACCGGCGACTGCTGCCTGGAGTGCAGTGAAAGGATATATATCTGATCCAAGGGAGGTATTGACCTGATGGCTGACAGCAGTAATATAAAAAAAATACTTACCGGAAGAAGTTTTAAATTCGGTAATGACATTTCTACGGATCTGATAGCGCCCGGAAGGCTCTTCCACCTGCGTTCAAACCTTCCGGAACTTGCGAAGCATGTCCTGGAAGATGCTGACCCGGATTTTGCCGGCAAGGTAAAACCTGGGGATTTTGTGGTGGGAGGCAAGAATTTCGGTCTCGGGTCAAGCCGGGAGCATGCACCGGTCATCATAAGGATGGCAGGGGTAGGAGCGGTACTGGCGAAATCATTTGCCCGT
>SDBU01001009.1_pt1 | contig 41249 bp, 69 predicted proteins | sample 2277071 | NCBI WGS metagenome assembly SDBU01 (sample SAMN10397929, study PRJNA504765) | marine sediment metagenome | isolation source: marine sediment core GS08_GC12, 126 cmbsf | place: Arctic Ocean: Gakkel Ridge, Loki's castle | collected 2008 | reverse complement strand
GGCAGCGTCGACGAGGGAGACTACCTTTCCTGCGGCGACACCGGCCTGCTAGAGGCACATCCATACGAGACCAGCCCAAACACGGCGGACTTGTATATCTTTGCCCTGGCGCTGGAGGCCGGCAGCAGTGGCAATTTAGTCTATGTCCTGGTGCTGACGCCGGTGAAGGCCAGTACCGAGACCCCGTAACTGAGAGCAGACTGTCAAGGAGGGCGTTATGCCAGCCCCAGCATTCGTAGCAAGTGGAAGTCTATCGACAAACCAGTTCCGGGGCGTGAGGATGTCCGAGTCGGCCTCATTCGAGGTTTCGGCTGTTTCCAACGCCAACGCGCAGAAGCCCTTCGGGATTCAGCAAAACGATCCGGACGCTGCTGGTAAGGCGGTAGAAGTCGCCCTACCTGGCGAGGTTGCCAAGGCAGAATGCGGCGACACTATCGACGAGGGCGACTACCTCGGCTTTGACAACTCCGGGCGAGTCATCCCGGCGCCATACGAGACCAGTCCGAGTTCGGCGGACTTGTACATCAACGCCCTGGCTCTCGAGGTCGGGGCGACGAGCAACATCATCTTCGTGCTGGTGCTAACCCCTGTGAAGGCCAGCACCGAGTAATCCGATGAGTGAACCAACGTCGAAACAGCTTAGGCCGACGAAGCCTGTAGCATCTGGAGGCAAGCGATGAAGACGCCCATAATCTACGACAAGTACGGTCAGCCGCTCAGGAAATGGGGCGAGGACGACCCGGCGAAGATGCGGTTCGCGGAGCCGACCCTGACCGATTTGCGGCCGGTCGATCCGGTCGTGTCGAACCTCTCCATCGCGACGCGCAACGAGGCGTTCTACTGGGACCAGCTCGCGCCCGTAATGGAAGTGGGGGAGAAGTCGGGCACCATCCCGATCTATACCTCCGGCTTCTGGTTCCGTCGCCAGCAGGGAGCGGAGAGGGCGGCTGAGGCCCCCTACCTGCGTGTCGGGTACGGCACCACGAGCACGACCTACGACACCATCGAGTACGGTTTCGAGAAGCTGCTCGGCGATCCGATCGTGGCGGGTAGCCAATTCCCGGACAACCAGGAGCAGGTCGCTGCGGACTTCATCGCAAACCTGATTCAACTAGAGATGGAGAAGCTGGCCTCGGCGGAGTTTTTTGTCACCGGGAAGTGGAACAGCGAAACCACGTTGACCAGCACGGATCAGTGGAGTGACCAGGACGCCTCCGATCCGGTGAGCGACATCAACACGGGTCGGCGCACGATCCGGCGGGAGGTCGGCGTCAATCCGAATCTGCTGGCGCTCGGCTCGTTGGCCTACGAGCAGTTGCAAGAGCATCCGTTGCTCCAGGACAAGTTCAAGTACACCACGCCTGGCCCGCTCAATGAGAGCCAGATCGCAGAGGCCCTCGGAGTCGACGAGATCATTGTCATGGACTCCGTTGAGGAGACCACCGTGCAGGGCGGCGCCGGAACCCGGGCGGACATCTGGACGGACAACGCTCTGCTGTTGGTTAGGAACCAGCCTGGCCTCATGGTCCGCAACGGTGGATACATGGTGATGTGGAACGAAAAGGGGAACATCCCCTGGAGCATCGACACCTACCGCGAGGAGCCGAGGCGGTCCAATGTGACGCGGGGATTCACCCACGCGGACCCAAAGGTCGTGTCGAGCGTCCACGGCTACCTGATCCTCGACGTAGCGGCCTAAGCAGGGAGACAACAGTGTACGAAGCCTACAGGGTGCGAAAGGTGTTCGGATGGAGCGGGTGGATGTACGCGCCGAATAAGGGCGGTGCCTGCGAGTGTGACTGCGCGACGCCCAAGGCGCAGGGCCGCGATGAGCAGGGGAAAGAGATCCCGGACCAATCTCGTAACCCTCAGTGCCTCGCACGGGTGGCGAGTACCTGTTCATGCAAGGATTCGATCTGCCGCTGTTCCTGCGGGATAGAGCAGGGCCGATACGCCGGAGACATCTGGATCGTAGAGGCTGGCCACCCGCGCAAAGACATGATGCTCTTTACTCGGAAGGCCAGCAGCGACGCCTCGATTCAGCCCATAGACGATTTGCTTGAGACTCAGGCTGTCCAGAGGCACCTTGTGCCCTGGCGCCCACGAGAGCCCGTCGCTGCGTAGCTCATACCCGGTCGCACGGCCTTAGTCGCCGTAGAAACAGAGGACCTTGGGATGGCAAAGTCAGACCTACTCACCACCAAAGTAATCCGGAATCGACTCACTCGGACCGTCAAGGAGCTCGTGGACGCATTCGACACCTCCACGGGTCACTCCCACGACGGCTCCGATTCTGCGTCCCTATCGGCCACCGGTAACACCCTGGATCAAGCATACGATCAGGGCGGAGCCGGGTCCGGTCGCGCAATCACCGTCAACGACGGCGCGGTCACCATGACCAAGAACGACGCCGGGACGGAGAATGTCCTGGAGCTGGACGCCAGCCCGTCCGCTGGCGCCGCGGGCGCAGCCCTGTCTCTCACGAGTGGGGCCAGCGCGACCACGGCAAGCCTTATCATCGCCAACAGCGGATCCGGCGCCGACATCCTCGGCACATCCTCGACATGGAACGTGGACGCGGCGGGCGTGGGGTCGTTCACCAACGCGGTACTCCTGGAGGGGACTGTCCCGGCGGCGTCCTTGGCGTACGTCGCGAGGGACAACACCGGCGATCTCACAGTCAACGCGATCACTGGGAAGGAAGTCCTGCTCGCGATTGCGGGGACTGACGTCGTCACCGTGGCGGGTGCTGCCGTGACCATCGCTCAGGCCCTCACTGTCTCCGCGGGTGGCCTTACGGTCACCGGCAACTCCACCTTCAACAATAACCTGACGATCACGGGCTCCCTGACCTTCGGCGGCAGCCTGACGATCAACGAGACCCTCACGGTCGATGAACTGATCCTGGACACTGACGGGTCGGCTCCGGGCGCGTCGAACGCCTACGTCGTCAGCGACAACACGGGCGATCTAACAGTCAACGCGCTGAGCGGCAAGACGTTCAACATCGCCATCGCGGGGACTGACGAGCTGGTCGTCAGCGCATCGGCGGTCGACTTCAAGGGGAACGACGTTGACAACCTGGGCTACCTCGAGCTGAACGCCACCACCAATCCGGCGACCGGGGATGCGGTCTGGCTGAGTCATGACAACACCGGCGACCTGACGGTCAACGTCCGGAATGGCAAGGCGCTTCACATCGCCGAGAACGGGACCGACGAGTACAACTTCTCGGACACCGAGTTCGAGCTTGCCTCAGGGAACGACATACAGTTCCTCGGCGACGACGGCATCCTTGACAGCGCAGCCAATGAGCTCATCAAATTCGAGGCCGTCGGCTCGGCCACGACCTACCTGAATCTCAAGAATGCCAACGGCGCCGCGATCGAGCTAGAAGTCTTCGGAGCCGCTGACAAGGGCTTCCTGTTCAAGAACGATCAGAACGAAACGATGTTCTCGATGGTGCCGGTGGCCTCCGGTGACACATGGCTACAGGTGACTAGCGCAGTAGGCGCATCCAATGGCGTCATCCTCGCGGCTGCAGGGGTAGTCGACAGGGGTTTCGTTTTCCATAACGCCGCAGCGGAGCCCATCTTCCAGATTGACGTCACCGGATCCGCTCCCGTCAACTGGCTAACCCTTGACGCCGCAGACACGGGCGGCCAGGTCGTTTTCGCCAACGACGGCGAGGCAGACATTGGGATGCTGTTCAACGCCAAAGACGATGAGGAGATGTTGTCCCTCAAGGCCGCGACCGCTGCGGTCACCTACGTTGAAATCACTAGCGCGGCCTCTGGCGTCGCAGGCCCGTCGATCAAAGCCCTAGGCGAGACTAATACCAATCTCCTACTGATTCCAGACGGGACCGGCGCGGTCAACATCGCTCCGGGCACGGCAGGTTCAAAGACAAGTCCTTCGCTAATCTTCGCCGGCGCAGTGGCCGGATTGGACACGGGCCTATTCGCTGACGTAGCCGACGAGCTTGGTATCACGGTCGGCGGAGCCCAGGCCATGTACTTCGGAGCCGCTCAGGAGGTCTATCTTGGCACCGGGATCTCCACGACCTTCACTGGCCCTGGCGGGGCCCTGATCTTCGATGACATCGCCGCACCGGGCGGGACGTCGACCAACCAGGCCATGATCTACGGGTATAGCTCAGGCGGCAACTCGATCATGGCGCAGCGGCAAGAGGACGGCACAGCCGCCGATCTCTAAAGGAGAATCGCAATGCCCTTCCCAGAAACCAGCGAGATGGAATTCGACTGTGGCTGCGCCCTTTGTAGCCATAAGAACATATGGAACGATGTCGCGGGCGTTCGTATCCGGTACTGCCCTTCCTGCGGTGAGCAGCGGGTGCAATATTACGAGCCAACCGAGGCGTGGGAAGACACGGGGAGAGGAAAGGCGGGCGTCGCGATGTCGGCGGTGCAGCAGGCCAAGTGCGACGCAGCTACGGCCAAACGTGCTGCCGGCGTGACGGTCGAGAATCCCAAGGAGCTTGCTCCGAGTATCTAAGCGCACAATGGGTCGCCCAACCTCGGGCGGCCTACATAAACGGCCTTAGCCGGGCCGGTCCCGCGAGGGATGAACCCATTGAGGAGGATTGGCATGGCACGATCAACACCGAAAAAGAATCAGTCCAAGGCAGCGAAGCAGAAGGCAGAGAGGGCCGCGGAGAAGGGGATCAGCGTCGAGCTGGTCAACGAGCAATTGACATCCGCGTTCGGCTCACCCTTCATGCTGGCAAACCTTCATCTCGACCAGGACCTGATCAGAGACATAGCGGCGGGCAACGTTGAGCTTCTTTCCCCTGACGATGAAACCGAGCCCGACGATGAGCGCATCGCAGCAGATGATCCCCGGCTCCAGCGGCTTCTCCATGCTGATCTGTGCCTAGCCATCGAACATTTCCTCAGGACACGCGACCCGGCCGGGACCAAGAACATTATCGTGACGTCCCAGGCGGACAGCGACCATGTATGGGACATCGGCCAGGCGCTCCAGGACGTGAAGGGCGGCAAGCTCTCGCTGGCAAAGGGCGATCACCGATGGCTCTTGCAGAAAGTCAAGGACTTCGCTTTCCAGGCCTTCCCGATGGACGCTCGCATGTTCATCGACGCGCTAGACGTGGAGCCGCCCAAGAACGACCCGCCAGCGGAATAGGAGCAGATCATGGTAGACGAGACAATCGGGCCGCTGGGGACATTCGTCCGGGAGCAGCAGACGACTAGCCCGAACTACGTCACGGGCACGTTCATCATCGACGATAGCTCTGACCACGATTTCAAGATCGATGGGCGGGGGAAGTCGAAAGTCACGTTCTTCATCGAGAATCCCGGCGACCAGGTCCTTACGGTCAAGGTCTATGGGATGCACGCAATTGACGCCGCCGTGGGCGATGTGGGAGTGAAACAAATCGGGGCATCCTTCTCCGTAGCGACGACCGATAACGAGTATCGGACCGTGGGGGACCCGTTCCCGTTCTACCTTCTCCGCATCACCCCGGCGGCGGCGGCGACTGGTACGATCACCTGCACGCTGCATGGTAACTTCCACTCGGGAGCTTAGTCATGGTTTTGAAACCTGGCGCGACGATGGGGCAGTGGGGCCGTGAGACCGTCGCTGACGACGCCGATCCGGTCTGGACTCTTGACCAGGTTGGTTCAGGGCGGATTCAGGAGTGGCAGCAGGCCGGGGTCGTCGTTGCGGCCATCGAGAACGACGGGACCTTCACCGCGCTTGGCGGCGTCGCGATTGACCTGGGCGATGATGACTACATCGCCTGGGGCACCGACGACGACGATGTGATCGCGCACACGTCCGCGGGCGTGGCCGCCGACACCGCTCTCGCTAACGTGCTGGTCGATGGAGGCGGGATCGACACACCGGCCACAGCCGCCGACTCCCTCATCGTCTCTGGGGTAACCGCCAATGCAGACATACTGTTCGCGGTCAACAACGGCGGCGATTCCTTCGGGATGCTGCTTCTTGACGCCTCCACCAAACGCCTGACCGCCTGGCGGCCCGTTGACTTCGGGAACGGGATAGCAATCGAGGCGGGTCAGTACCAGGTCGGCCGGAACGCTGACGGGACCAACGTCCTCCAGCTCAACGTCCCCACGGGTGCGACATTCGAGTTCTCGGTCAACGACGTGTCGGAAGTCACCCTGTCGGCGACGTCGCTGGGCATGGGCTCCAATACCATCGACGCGGTCGGCGACATCAAGACGACCAACGCCGCGGGCCCGGCGATCCTGAATGAGGCGGCCACGACGACCAATCCGACCCTGATACCTGACCGGGCCGAGGACGATACCGGGATCGGGTGGGCCACGGATGAGCTCACGGTCGTGCTCGGCGGCGCCGACGAATACCGCTTTTCCACGTCTCGTATGGTAATGGGCGCAGGAGAGGGAAGCGCAACGGCCGTGACGGGCAACGTCATCCGGGCGCCGGACATGGTCGGCGGGACCACCGTTGATGCTGCGGGTGCTGATCTCACTTTCAGTGCAGGTCTTGGCACAGGGAACGGCGATGTCGGGACCCTCATCTTCCAGCTACCGGATCAGAATGGTGCATCAAATAATACCCTACAGGACCGTGCCACACGCCTGACAATGGACATGGTGGCCTCTACGACGGTGCTGAGTATGACCTTTGCTCAGGCTGTAACCTTTACGACCGCCGCTGGTGATCTGGCCTTGAATCCAAACGGCAATGTGGTTCTTAGCAACAATTCTTTGACTGAGATTGGCAACTCCGGCTCTCAGCTACTTGCTGATGCCTGGACGATGGTGTCGGCTAATGCACAAGCGCTCTTGATCGAGACGACGGGCGCAGCTATCAACTCCCAGATAAAAATCAAGATTCCTGCCGCTGGGACTGGTGCAGCCTATATCAACTTCACGCAAGGAGATGGAAACGGAACCGCCGATCACATGCAGTACCAGATTGGCTATGATGGCAATTCTGCAATATTTTACCTACTCTCGGCAGATAGTGGGACTGTCTTCCAAGTTGCCGACGGCACCAATGATGTTGCGTTCCAGGGCGGCATCAGCACAGACGGAGCAGCGGCGCCAACTGGCGGCATAAATGTGCCTGACGGGAACGGCCTACTTATCGGCGAGGAAGCTACTAACTATCGGGGGGTTACATCGGGTTTCCGTGTAGCGACTGCGGAGGATAATAACCGTACCGCGATGTTTACCTATTACAAAGCGGACGACACCCTGGGATTTATACTGGCTCTAGCAAAAAGCCAGAGTGATGTTCAAGGGACACTGGTACATCCTGGGGCTGACTCCATCCTTGGACAGCTCGTCTTTGCAGGTGCCCACGTAGGCCGTGCCCGTTTTGAGCCTGGGGTTGTGATTCAGGGTGTCGCTACGGAACTGTGGGATGCTACAGGGTCAGGCACCAAACTAGAGCTATATACGACCGATAATGGCTCATTGACAAACGACCTGCGCTGGATCATAGACCAGGATGGCTCCCTGCTACACGGAAGTGGGCCTGGTATTGACCTAAATAGCTCCGGTACTATCCTCAACATCGGTGCAGCAGGCAACGACTTCGGGGCGACGCAGCTCGACCTTGCGGCGTCGTTCACGATCCTGGGCGCCAACGACCTCACGGTCCAGACGACTGTCGGGGACATTAACATCTCAGCGGCAACCGGGTCCGACGTCCTGATCGGCGACGACACGACGATCCTGTACGTGGATGGCGGACTTAGCAATGTTGGTATTGGTATAAGTCCTATTACAACTTCTCCTGGCGGTAGCGGTCTAGTTGTCGGTGGGCTAGTGATGTTCCCTAGCATAACAACGGCAGGGATAGGCTTCAACGCAGTCAACACTGTAGGCTCTTACGCCATTCATGTGCCAGCGAGTGGTGCCTTCCCGATTCGGGTGGTGATGCACAACGACGGGTCTACCAAGCGGCCCTTTGAAGTTGGGTATTATGACAACAACGACAGGACTGACACCTGGAATACGACACTCAAAGTAACTCCAATAGATACTCTCGTAAGAGTCTTTGGCGTCCTTGAGGTGGCTGGAGTACTTGAATCCGAAAGCACCCTTGTAATGGGAGCAAGTGACGGTGCAACGGGAGCCCACACAGGCCAGACAATCCGGGCTCCTGACCACCCAGGCGGCACCGACACCGACTCAGCGGGCGCAGACCTGACCCTGGCCGCTGGCCTCGGGACTGGCAACGGGGACGCGGGAACGGTCATCGTCCAGCTCCCGGACATCAACGGAGCATCCAACAACACCCAGCAATCCCGCCAGACCGTAATGACCCTTGATATGGTCGCCAGTCAGACCGTCGCGACCATGACCCTGGACGTCAACTGGATCGTCAATGGCACCTGGGATGATATCGGGATCATTACCACTGGAGATATAAATGGTGGGACCATTGACGGGGCGACCATCGGCGGGGACGTAGCGGCAGCGATCACTGGGACCACCATTACTCTTACCGAACGCCTACTCGAAAAACAGGGTGCGGACGTCGGATCGACGAACAACCTTGTGCTCGGGACTGACGGGAACGTTTTCGAGATCACCGGGACCACGGACATCAACCTGATCTCGAACATTAGCTGGCAGAACGGTTCAACGATCATCCTGTTGTTCACCTCAACGGCCACGGTCAAGGATGCCCAGGCAACCTCGAGCACGAACATCACGATCCTGCTAGACGGTTCGGCGGACTTTGTGCCGTCGGCTGGGGACACCTTACAACTGACTCTCTGTGAAATCGGCGGAACTCAGGCGTGGCGTGAGTCCGGTGGGAGGATTGTACTCTAATGCCAAGTAGAGGCGGGCACGCACTATTCGACGATGACGGGGCATTGGTTCTCCCTGAGACGACCACTCCTACCGCCGAAGATAGCATTGCAAAGGTCTACTCCAAGGACGATAACCGTATTTATCTCCAGGATGGTGCTGGAGCAGAGCATGAGATCGTTGAGGCCAATGTCGAGCACGGGGAGTTTTTCGTTAAGGGTAACGGCACTCCCGTAACTATCACTACGGTGAACGACCCTGTCGCACTTGAACTTGGCACATCCAACCACATGGCTGATTTCACTTTCCAGGCCGGCTCGAACGGTGTAATTACTGACACTGCCAATAACAGTGGAACACTCCGAATCACAGACGTGGGTCATGGCCTTACGACCGGCGATGTCGTCACCATCAATGGGCTGGCCACCCCTGCACAAAATGATACCACGACTATTACGAAACAAGGGAATGATGCCTTTGATTGTGACGACATCAACTTTGCCACCATTGATGAAACTGGCACATGGCAGATGGGGAGTTATCTGCTGGTCCCCACTGGTGGAGCGGGTGATTACCGGATCGTGTTTACATCTTCGGCTACTCCCGAAGGGGCGAATAAGATCTATGTTGTTGAAATAATGCTGCTGAGTACAGCCCAAAATGACTTGGTGACTGAACGAAAGTTCAGTGCAGCCGATATTGGGGCAATCGCCATTGGGGGTCTTATCACACTTTCGGTGGCTGACAGGATTTGGGTCCGCATAACGGGCACTACTGATAATAGCGACCTCACGCTTAAACACTTCAACCTAAGCGTGAACAGGATTTAGGGAGGGATGCCATGGCATCAATAGCAGAAAAGAGAATCCTGGGTGGCCTTATGCGGCCCAGCGGCGAGTCCCTGACCGATGAGCAAGCGTCCGACCTCGATGCTGCTCTCCGGGAGCATCAGCCATGGACCGGAGTCGATGAGGCGGGCGATCCCCTCCCGGACACTCGCACCCTAACGGACCTGGTCCGCGAGGACGTCGGTCTCTACCTACGTCAGCGCGTTTACAGCCACAGACAGGCGGAGGCGCGGCGCCAGGTGCCCGTCCCGGAGTGGTAGATGGCTGTTGATACGAATACATACGGCACGGTGGCCCGCGTGCAGGCGCGGGTGGGCGATCTGGTCTCGGGCAGGGTATTCAGTACCGGCACGATCCCGACGCTGGCCCAGGTCGAGGAGATACTCGACGACACGGCGGCGCGGTTGAATATGGAGCTCCGGGCCAACGGGTACGATGTCCCGGTCGCCAACTCCGGCGACGACGTCGAGGCGTTCAACTACCTGCGGGGCGCTAACAGCGCGGGCGCCGCCTCGCTGGTTCTCAACATGCTGCCTGGCGCCGTCCTGGATCCGGACTCCCCAGACGAAAACACAAACCGACGCCGGGGCCTGTGGGCCGAATACAAGGCGGCGCTAGGCTACATCAACGACGGATCGTTGCCGGCGACCAGGTCAATCACCTCCGAGACACAGAAGGCATTCAGCGGCAGCCAGGAGGACAGCGACGGAAACGAGACGGAGCCCGCGTTCACCCGCGAGGTAACGTCCTACCCTGGCGTCTGGGCATGAGCTATGACACGGTCCAGGCCGGCTTTGCCACGGTCATCAAGAAGATCGCGGGGTACGATGCGGACAACGTCAAGGAGGATGCGGACTGGCGGATACTGGGCCACGGCAAGACACAGGGTGCCGTGCTGTTCCCCGGGCCCTTCGAGCAGCGCGAGAATACTATCCTCAACTCGACCCTCGTTACCTGGCAGGTGCAGATACATCTATTCGTCCTCTACGATGGCGAAGTCAGCACCACACTGGTGACCCTGACGGCAGAGCGAGAGAAGATCATCGACGAGGTCAACAAGTGGCCCAACCTGGCCGCAGTGAGCGGCGTCATGAACGCAATGATCAGATCCGGCGACATACCGGGCAAGATTGAGAACGGCCGTGTCTACGTCCAGGAGATGACCGGGACCGCATTGGAAGCCAAATCGTTTACGAGGTCGGAATGACGACGACATTCGAGGCAGAGGGATTCGAGGAGCTCGAGGAGCGGCTTGCGCAGAGCGAGACCTTCATACGCATCAACCTCAATGAGGGCCTGCGCGAAATCGGCCAACTCGGAGTCCCGATTCTAAAGCGTCACACGCCGATCGGGGCCACGGCGGACCTGCGGAATAAGACCCGCTTCCAGGTCGTCGGTGGACCGGCTGATCAGCAGCTACAGATACGCCAGGGAGCGCGATCTCAGGGCGGTTTCTTCTATGGCCGGGTGGTCCGTGGCGGTCGGCGTGCAGGCCGGATGCCCCCACCGTCGGCCCTGATCCCGTGGGTGATCAGGAAGCTGGGCGTTTCTGCGGCCATGGCGCCCTCTGTGGCCTTCGCAGTGGCCCGTAAGATCGGTCGCCGGGGGTTACCCCCTAAGCCCTACCATAAACGCGCCCTAGCGGAGATGACGCCCGGCATACAACGGATTGTCAACCAGAGGGGCCTGCGGGTGACGGCTCAACTGGCGGGAGAGGAATAACGCCATGACGTTCTATCACAGCAAAGATGCCGTTTTCGAGATCAACGATGGCTCCCTCCGAGACATTAGTCCGTACGTCACCTCAGTAGACGGATTGCCTGGAGCAAAGGACCTACTGGACACGTCGGCGCTGGGTAACAGCGGGCGCAGCTTCATTCAAGGATTGGAAAATATCACGTTCAACGTTGAACTGCTCTGGTCCGACGCGGCCAATGTGGGCTCCCATACCGTCATTGCACTCGTGAGAGCTTTGACTGCCAAGGCGGCTTTCACCTATGGGCCAGAGGGCAGTACAGGCGGGGACATCAAATACAGTGGCTCTTGTTGGCTCCGAGGCTGGACCGTGCTGTCCCGCGTGGGCGAGCTGGTCACGGCACGCGCCGAGTTCCAGGTTGATGGTGTCGTTGCGACCGGGACCTACTAGGAGATAGCCATGACGTTCTATCACAGCAAAGACGCGGTCTTCCAAATCAACGACGGTGTGGGCCTCCGGGACGTGAGTCCGTACATTGTCTCTGTGGACGGACTTCCCGGCGCGGCGGACCTGCTGGACGTCACAGCTCTTGGCGGTAGTGGCCGGGGCTTCATCAAGGGTCTCGAAAATATCACGTTCACGATTGAGTTCCTGTGGTCTGACGCGGCCACAGTTGGCCCTCATACGGTCCTAGCGTTGGTGCGGGCGCTGACTGCTAAGACGGCGTTCGACTACGGCCCGGAGGGGAAGGTCAATCCGGACATCAAGTATTCGGGCGACTGCTGGCTCCGAAGCTGGACCGTCTTATCCCGCATGGGCGAGCTGGTGACCGGACGGGCCGAGTTCCAAGTCGATGGTGTGGTCGCGGTCGGAGCTTACGCCTAATGGCCATTGAACGGACCGAGTTCCCCGAGACCGGCGACTGGTGGGAATATTACGGCTACCTTTGCCACGACGCAGCTCATGAAGTGAAGCGGATCACTGTAGAGGCGCTTGGCCTCGAGACTGATCAGCCGGGTATAGACTGGAAACGGGTCAACGTCCATGACATCAACAGGGTCATGGTGCTGCGTTCGACGACCGCCTGGTCGTACGGCCCGATCACTCTTGAGACTATGAAGACCATCCGGGAGGAGCATTTCGACACGGTGTACTCCCATATGAATCGTATCTACGGTGAACTGCCCCCTTTAGCCCGGAGCGGCGTAAGGCCCTCGGGGAAGAGCTCTATACTGCGTTCGTTCGTAAGGCATCTATTCCACCGGAATTGACCGACGCCCATCTGCTCTACGAGACTGGTTGGCCGCCTGAGCAGCTTGACCGGATGCCCGAGGACCGCCTCATGAAGTACCTGCTGTATCGCAATGTCCGGCAGACAATTGAGAACGGGGGAACACTCAAGCTATGAGCATGGGGAGCGAAGTCACCACGACTATCGTGATGAAGGGCCGGGATGAGGCCTCACAGGCCATCGACCGGACTCGGCGCAGCGTCGGCCAGATGGACCAGAACCTTGTACAGACGCGGCGGACTACCACTGCGGCGACGAATGCAGTTTCAGGCATGGGCAGGCAATTCCTGGCGCTTGGTGCTGGCGCTCTCGGAGTGACTGCGATCCTGGCCGGGGTCAAGAACGCAATGACGGAGACGGCGTCGAGTACGGCCGCTGCGCGGTTCGTCGTGGAAGGGATGGGGCCTGCGGCGAAGAAGTCACTTCAAGAACTCGAGGGTTCCTTCAGCGATCTCGCCAGGGAATTTCAGGGCACGGAGACTGATGCCCGAGGTGTCTTCACGACACTGATTCGAGATAGCGGCGGCGCTGAGATCACGATACGGGAGCTACGCGGTACCATGGCCTTGGCGAGAGCTACGGGAATTGAGTTCGGCGCGGCTGCTGACGTGGTGGCGGAAGCCATAAAGGGCAATCTGGAGCCGCTTCGTAATCTGACAGGGGAGCAGGGTCTCAAGTCTCTAAATGAGGCGTTCGAGCGCGCCATCAAGATCGCGCCGGAGGCGACTACAATCTTCGGGGAGTTCAGCGCCGGTATGCGCCGGCAATTTGAGAATCTAGCGCAGCTCGATATCGGGGGGATACTTGAGGAGATCACGACTGGGTGGAAGGATTACGCGGACGCACTGGAGAAGGTGCCGATCCTGGGAGCGATCGCGACGAAGCCGGGAGAGGTTTTGGCTGGCATATTCGGCGGTGGAGGCGAGGCCATCCCTACGACAACCCGGACTCAGGCTATCCAGCAGGTGCAGATCAGTATGAACATCCAGGGCAACGTCATTATGAACGAGGATCAGCAGCGGGAGTTCACGCGCAGGTTGCAAGAATTGCTCGATGAGAACGACCGGAGGCGGTAGGTGCCGGTTGCAAAGTATAGAATCCTGGTGGACTTCGCACAGGACGGCGTCTGGTCGACGGCGATCAACGACATAAGCGACGATGTCCGGCGCTTCTCTTGGACCAAAGGAAAGAAAGTCATCTCGCAGCGGGCCGAGGCCGGCACGCTGGACATTCTAGTCAACAATGACGACCACAAGTTCTCTCCGTCTAATCCACTGTCTCCGCTCCATCCCTACGTCACGATCGGCCCGGACGTGTGGGCCTCCGTCGGCTACCCGGTGGACACTTTCAACGCCGCGGATGCCACCACGCTAACGAGCCGAGCTCCAGATTTCGACAGCCTATTCGACGACTGGTCTGGCGACACCGGCGATTTCGACATCCTGAGCAACAAGATCAGAACTCAGGCTGCGGCCAACAAGAGCGCGACGTTAGACTTCGGAGAGTCTGACTGCTGGGTGGCTGTCGATTTCACCCGGAACGGGCCTAACAGCGGGCTTATCCTTCGCTGGCAGGACGCCAACAACTACCTGCTTGTGCGATCCGACGGGAACACTCTCCGACTCTCGACCTGCACTGCCGGCGTGCTGGCCGATGTCAAAACAGCTACCCACACTTGGGGGGCTGGCGACGAGAAGCGGATCAGCGTCGAACTTCACGGCCAGGCTGTCCGTGTCTACGTCGACCATACTCTCCTCATTGAGACGACGAGCACATTTGGGCAAACAGAAACCCTCCACGGCATCGGCGGTCGGGCCACTAACACTTCTGATCGCTGGGACAACTTCGGTGGCTGGCGAGACGTCTTCTTTGGCCGCCTAGACTCCGTGATGCCGAAGCCCCTATCCAGTCAGAGATACGCCTACATAAGAGCCTTCGATGACATGGAACGTCTGGCGCTGCATCAGATATATAGGACTGCTCCTGACGCGCCGGCGACGGCCAAGGACATCATCGGCGAGATTCTCGATGCGGCAGACGTTTCATCGAGCAATCGGGTTTTGGATACTGGCGCGACCCTCACGACCGACCCCGCATTCGAGGCCGTCATGGGAGAGGACGCGCTCGAGGAGCTCTACCTTGTCCAAGACGACGACGTGGGTTTCTTCTATATTGATGGCGGAATCAACCGGTATGAGGGAGTCGACCACCGCGATAGCGGGCCCCATAGCTCTCCGCTGAAGACATGGCGCGCTGACCGAGTCACCGATACGGAAGATGACATTATCTTCCAGGATGTCGTATGGGACGATAACAAAGAGCTGATCGAAAACGAGGGCTACTTCCGATACTTCCGGTACAGCTTGGGCAACCTTGCCCAGGTGTGGGCTCTCCAGACAGAGGGCGTTGCGGGGGAGCGGGACCGGCCCGCGATCGGAGCTGAAACGAAGCTGACGTTTCTCGCTCTTGGCCAGGGAGATGGGATCGCAAGCCCGGAGATCCCGTTCCCCAACACCCGGTTTCAGATATGGACTAATGAGGACGAAACCGGCACCAACCTAACACTCGCTCAGGATACCGAGCAGGGCGCCGTGACAGCGTCTGGGGCAGCGGCCTACACGCTCGATGACGCCGGCCAGGACTTCACTGATTGGAACGATGGCGATCACGTGGTCGTCATCACCGATGCAGGCGGCGATAAGGCGCTGGGTTTCATCGCAGCGACCGATCCGGACGGCGATGGGACGAAGGTCGACCTCAAGACGACCTCCGGACTCGGCACTGCGGGCTACGCCTATTCCGAATCTGGCTTCTCCGAGGCAGATGTACCCCTCACCTATGACGTATTCCAGTGCTGGGCTGAGCTTGAGTCCGGTTTCGAGGGGAACTTCCGCCGGGTGGCCGTCAAGAACGGCTCGGCCTCTACTGGTTTCGTGACTTTCCTTGTCCTGCACGCATTGGAAATCACAGAGACAGTCCAGGTGGCGGCCCGATTCGAGGAGGCGAGTAGCCAGACGGACTTTGGACGTCGGCGAATCGACCATCAGACCAAGCACATTGACCGCTTCTTAGTGGCCCTGGACCGGGTCACGGAGCGGATACAGCGTCGACAGGCCCTACGCATCCACCTGAAGCCGCAGATGATGAACGCGACCCGGGCGTGCCTGATGCAGATACTCCACCGATCGATCAGTGACCGCATCGCCATCGACTACCCTGATATGGGATTGACCCAGGACGCCTTCATCGAGAATCAGAAGGTGGAGGTCACGGACGGCGGGAAGAAGGTCGTCTGCACCTGGGAGTTGACCGAGGACCCTCGGATGCGGGCCGGTCTCTCCGGGGACTTCTTCCCTGACCGGAAGGCGGCCAGCGGCGGGAAGGCCGGGATCATAGGTAAGCTCTCCGGCGTCGGAAAGAACTGGGAGACGACCAGCAGCCCACCGAACGCCTTTAGCTTCCTCACGATCATGGCCCTGTCAGACATCCGCGACAGCAAGGTTTACGTCCTCGATTCTGGTCAGAGCGATGGGACCCTGGTCTTCTTCTACCAGTACGATCTAATCGCCGACACCTGGACGACCCTGGCGGCGCCCGCGGCCGCCTCCGGTAGCCTGGGGACCCCGAGCGGCGGGCTAGTCCGTGTGGGGGAGAAGCTCGTCGTCACCTGGAAGCTGGCCAACGGCGACATCAACGGGCGCCTCGCCATCTATGACATCGCGTCAAACACCTGGTCGTTTAGCTCTCAGCCTAGCGTCGCCGGATGGACGGACGCCCCTCAGGTTGCAGGCCGGGCGGTCCCCCTAGTTGGAGGCGCGGCGGCTGAGACGAGCGACAAGGTTTGGGTCTGGCTCCAGTACCGTGCGGACGTGGACCCGGACGATGCGATGGTCGCTACCTACACGCTTTCGACGGATACGTGGGACGTGTCGCTGGCCAAGGTGGGGAGCACCTTTAGCGCCGTAACCTCATGGTGGGAGAATCAGAACTTTTACGGCGCGGACGGCTCAGGGAATCAAACCCTACACCGTTACGACGTTGGGGGGGACAGCTACTCGTCGACGACGCTCCCGGCTGCGCCTGGCAGCTTCACCCGGTCGTATACCTTCTATTCGCCTGGGTGCTTTGGGTATATCCCGGTCTACGGGACTGATGAAGACGGCAATTCTGACAACACGGGCGCGAAGATCGGCTTCACCTTCGTGGGTGCGGCGCCGACTGAAACGGACCATCTCCAGGTGTTCGACTACCTCGTCATAACGGAGGGCTCCAACCCTGGAGACGAGGACGACGTGATCGCCATCGCGTTCAACGAGGAACTCACTCAGATAGTGGCCTTCCTTGAGGACGATTCCGACTGGACACCGACCCGGTTAACACCCTACGTGTACCTGTGAACGGCACTGTCAAGATCGAAATCCACGACGCCGAGGGACGGCTTGAATACGTCGAGGAGGTCGCCCTTCGGTCGCCGCTCAAGGCGTTCCTGCAAATCCTGCTCATGCGGATGGGTGCCGCGAACGTCGCGGCTGCGATCGACATAGGCAACACGTCCCGGACGCTCGAGCAGGCCGACACTACAACGATGATGGCCGCGACCGGCGCGGCCGCAGACGACGATCAGGGAATCGTCGTAGGGACGAACAGCGGTGGGATCAGCACGATAGCCACCACCGTAGCGATCGACGATCGGGCTCTCAAGAACCAGATCACGGCGGGGAGTACCACGGGCAAGTTCACGCATGACGCCCAGTCGAACCCCGACGACGTCACGACCTTCTCGGACAAGGCTGAGTTCCAGATCATCCGGCGCTTCGCCAACGACAGCGGCGCCGCTATCAGCATCGGGGAGATAGGCATCTACGCCGAGCAGGAATGCACCGGGGCAGTCTTGGGTGTCTTCGCGATCGCCAGGGACATCGTGACCACGGTAAGCGTCGGGAACGGCAAACAGGCGACCGTAACGTACACCTGGAGGATCATCGAATGAGCGGGCCTGTCGTCGAGGTAATCCAGGCTTGGCTATCGATCAAGGTCCACGATCGGGACGGCCAGGTTATCCAGAGCCGGGAGATGCAGAGCGAGAGCCCCGTCCGGGCGTTCCTCGAAGCCTTCCTGAGCATGGTCATCGCCACCGGCGTTACCACGGTCGACATCGCAGCCGGGGCGGACACGGTAGGCCCCGCGGTAGCCGACCTCCTCAATTCGACCGGGCCGGCGAACGACGCGACCCAGGGCATCGTCGTGGGGACCGGCGTGGCCGCGGTCGACATCGCGGACGACAGCCTCCAGACCCAGATCGCCGAGGGGACCGGGTCGGGACAGCTCACCCACGAGCTACAGACCGACGACGCCCAGGTGACGACCGAGGTCGGAACGGTCTGGTTCGACATCACCCGGCAATTCACGAACGGGTCCGGCGCGACGATCAAGATATTTGAGAGTGGTATCTACGGGCTCAATGGTCAGGCGGGTGCGGCGGACCTCTGTTGGATTCATGACGTGTTCGCGCCGCTCTATCTACCCGACGGGCTGACTGCCACAATACGATACCGGTTGAGGATCATTCTATAGGGCATACAGGGCGGCGAGACCCTACGTAGAACGCCGCTGGTGGCCCGGAGGGGACGAACTGATGACCCAGCTTAACAACCGATCTGAAGACATGATTCGCACAGTCGTGCGGCGGGCTGAGGAACGGATGCTCGACGTCGGCCTCAATATGGTGGAGGCCAGCGACGTTCTGATCGTCATGATGGGGACGCTGCTGTTCAACCACCATGGCAATCACGGACAGGATGCGGGGCGCAATGGCTGGCGCAGTCGGGTCAAGGCAAACGCGGTCCCAGGGGTCGGTGGTGCCGGCATCCTCGGGACCGTGATAGCGATTCTGGATAGAGTGCTGGCATGAGCATCCGCTAGCGCCGCACCCGGTATCGCAACACGACGGGCACCTGAAAATGGTGCCCGTTTCTCTTTGCTCCCACCCGCGCTCCGAGAAACTGACACCAGTGTCATAAACTTGAACACCACTGTGTTGACAGGGGGGGTGGGGGTGGGGGTATATTTATGTCACGGGCAGCGGGACTCGCAAGCCCCTGAGTGATCGCCAACGAGACCACGCTAGGCTCCCGCGGATGCAACAAGCCGCAACTGGGACCACCTAGAGTCAATCGGGCCACACAGGGGCACCCCGCCAACGGGTTATCAGGCACAGACAGACACCGGAGGCGCAACGATGGACAGAGCGGAAATACAATACATCTGGAGCGGTGAGCTTGAGAGTGGGCGAAGCATCCATGTGACTGTGAACCGCATCAACGGTTTGTTTGTAGCTGACGTGGTTGCCGAAGATGGACGGACAGGAAATGAGATCGTGCGCGTCAACCTCAATGAACTGCCTTTGCGTCCCGAATGGGGAACACGCTAACGTGAGCCACCCCGCTTCGGCGAGGCGTAAACGCCCGGGCCGGTGGCAAGGCCGACCCACACAACCCAGAGCAACACGGAGGCGCAACAATGACAACAAAGACCGATTTCATGGGGCGCAAGTGTGAAAGAGGTTGGTGCTTCTGCATGGGCGGCCAACGGTGTAAAGCCGCAGGTCCGTCAATCGACGAACACGGGTCTCACACCCGACGAGTCAAGGGCTGTTGGTGGTGCAAGGTAGGAACCCGATGATCTGCAACCACTGCGGCGGGAGCACCCCAGTCTTGTGGACTTGGCGTGACCCTGATGTACAGGACCGCTATCGCGGGCACGGTATCCTAGAGGTTTGCGCCAAATGTCTCTACGCACTATCCGGTCACGACCGGCGCGGCCAGTCTGTAGCGGACGCTTTGGCACAGATAGAACACGAACGGAGGCCTTGATGATCTGCACCCATTGCGGCGAAGACCTGGACGACGGCGAGTGCTCCGGCGTCTGCTTGGAGCTCGAGGCCCTGGACGAAGCCGGATACACAGAAAGGAGCGAGGACAAGCCATGAAGTACACAACGATAGCGGAACGCGGCAAGTTTCTGGTTGACGCACCGGGTTTGACCGACGAGACTCGCGCCCAACGTTATCTGCGCTACTACGGCAAGCGGGTCCGTGTCGACACCGTGCGCCGAGCCCGTGAGCTCTTCTACCAACGCCAGGCCGACGCCCCAATCATCCGGAGCTTTTACATCAAACTTTGACTCGCCCGTAACGCCACCCAGAGCCACAGGGGAGCACTATGACGACTGACACGACGCCCAAGAGGAAGCCCGTGTGCCCCAATTGCGGGTCCCTCGATGTACGCCACCGCTCCACCTTCAACCCCGCGATCGCCATGATCTGCCGTACCTGCGGCCGCACCTGGCCGATGGAGAAGGAGGGCCGCGATGGGACTGATTAAAGCGCCCCCGCGCTACCTGTGCGAGGACCTGACAGCCGAAAGATGCTTCGAGTATGCGTCCGTCCAGGATCCCGACGTGGTGAGCTTTGACCCGACCACCCAAACTTGGGCGCCCCGCTACTGGTGCGAGGAGCACCGGCCTGACTCCGTTAAGGCGGTGGATCAACCCGTACTTGAGTCATTGTGGAATAACGAAAGCGACAAGGTATTCGACCAGGAGGCCAAGATGCCAGAGAGCACGCCAGGTCCGTGGGGCTCAGACGGTGCAGTTGTGCGGGATCGTTTCTCACGGGAGATAGCCTTTACCAACGGTGATCGACAAATAGACTTTTCTGAGGCTGTCGCCAACGCCCGCCTGATCGCCGAGCTCCCCGTCCTGGCCGCCTCCCACGCGGCGCTGCTGGAGGTGGCAAAGGCGCTTGACCAATGGGCCTACAAGGTCATCGAGGATGAAAAAAGCCGGGTGCCGATGGAAGAACACGAAGCCTTGCTAGCCGCCATCGAGCAGGCCGAGAACGTGACGCCATGAAACTGACCCTGCGGTACTGGAAACTGGCCCTGGACATTGAGCTCCGGCTGTTCGCGCGCCGCTACCCGTGGCGCCTCGACCTGGCCATACTCGGCAAGCACCTAGGAGTAGAGAAATGAGCAACCCTGACTGCATCTGCGGCCCTGAGTACATTTGCACGGATTGCCCCGTCCACAAGGACGACTACGCCGAGTTACAGCGCAGCGGAGCCCGCTACAGCGCTAGAGTTTCGGCACTCCAACCTTGCATCTGCGGCCCAGCCCGCGATCCCGCCTGCGAAGCGCACGCTGGCGCCGCTGACAACCCAGATTGCCTGTGTGGAGCGTACCTCGCCATGCCATGCCCCACACACCCTAGTACAGATGCGAGTCGTATCTTCCCAGACTTTGACCCGGCCAAGCATGTCATCGGCGCTGCCCGCACCCTGCGGCTCCGCGCCAACATCTCGACCACGTCCAAGGGCCTCCGGTCCTACGATTGTACGATTGAAGGCACCGGCTACTCCCGAGACGAGCTCCTGGAACAGCTCGACGCCCTTGTCGCCGAGCTGGAGACCCGCTGCAAGCCCGAGGTGACGCCATGAGGACCAGACGCGAGGTCCTACAAGTCTACCTGGCCGGCGTGGTGACCGGCCTAGCCCTCGGGCTCGGCACCATATTGGCGGTGTCGATATGAGCAGAGCGCGCACGGCAAAGTGTCCTGTATGCAATGGCAGGGGAGTGCTCTACGATGAGCCTCGGGATCCGAGAGACATGCCAAAGCCCATTACATGCCATCGCTGCTACGGGCATGGCAGGGTGCCGGTGAGATGACCGAGTATTACGACTTTGACGGGTCCCCGCTGACGCCCAGTGAATGGTCCGCCAAGTTCTTCAGACTCGGGTATGGGAGCGTTGGGTTTGATGTCTTGGATGACTACCGTGAGGTCTCAACCGTGTGGCTCGGGTCCCCGCACCCGCTGATATTCGAGAGCAAGGTCTTCACCCCTGACGACGCGTTTCCCCTGATGGGCCGAGAACTCGAGACCCGCAAGTACGCAACCGAGGCCGAAGCCCGCCAGGGCCACGCAGAACTGGTGGCGAAATGGAAGTAGTCACGGTCCCCCTCGGGGCCCTCGGGATCCGCACCAAGGCTCCGGTGGCGTCCTGCGGCTCAGAGGCGCGGAATCACACCTGCACCCGAGACGCCGGGCACCCCGACACCTATCACCGATGCGCCTGCTCCCACACCTGGGCCACTGAGGGCTTCCTAAAGCGCACCGGACACCCGTACACCGACAGGCAGCAACGAGAGGCAGCAGCAGAGATGTTTCGGAAGGAGACGCACACAGCATGACCCAACTTGCAACCATCAACAACGAAACCATGGCCATCGCGACGCCCGAGGAAAAGATCGAATGGGCAACCCGCATCGCTAACGCGGTGTCCGATGTCGTCGAGAAAAAGAACCTGTACGTCAAGATCAAGGGGAAGAAGCACCTCACCGCAGAGGCGTGGGAAACCGTCATCGCGTTAGCCGACGCCCACCCCGTGATCGAATGGACCCGCCCGGTCAAGGACAACGGCCTAACCATCGCGTACGAGGCCCGCGCCGTCATCTACGCGGGCGACCTGATCGTCGCCTCCGGCGAGATGGTGTGCGGGATGGACGAGTTCCCGACCAGGGGCCAAGAGGGGTACGCCAAGCACCGCGCCGCCATGTCAGCAGCTCAGACCTGGGCCGTGGCCAAGGCTGCCCGCACCAAGTACGCCTGGATAGTCACGCTGGCCGACTACGCCCCGACGCCCAGCGACGAGATACCGCGCGGCGAGCAACCCGAGCGCGCAGCCTCCGCGACAAGCGGGAGCAATCAACACGGCACATGCCCTGAGCATGACGTAGCGTACTTCCAGTCTCGCAACATGCGGTCGCCAGCCCACAAGACCGAGGATGGTAAGTGGTGCAACAAGCCACCCGAGGACGCGCCCCAGCGCCCGTCAGAGGCCGCTTCCGAGCCTGAGAGTACCGAAGCGCCACCCGACGAGGAACGGGGCGGGGTTTACGACGAGGACGGCAACGTGGTCGAGGGGGAGCTATTCCCGATGGACGGGAAAGGCTTCGTCGTTGCAGTCAATGCGCTCGGCAAGAACGGAGAGGACACGCGATCAGCGCTGGGGATGCCCGCTAGAGAATGGGTCGAGGCGGAGTCTGTCCGCACCTGGGAGGCCGCGCTAGCCCGGTGCAGGAACGAATGGGCCAAGAAGTAGCGAGAGGAGTAACATGGACGGATTGAGGGGTTTGGTCAAGAGCATCACCACGAAGAGCAAGGTTGACACCGAGACCGGGGCCATTGAGCACATCACGAGCATCAAGCTCCAGTTCTCGGACCTGGACCGCGAGACCCTGGATGTGCTCGCGATGGCAGAAGCGGCGCTAACCCTGTTGGCGCTGGAGCTGTCGCCACAGAAACGAGGGTAGCACACGGCCAGCGCGAACGACTGCGGAGGCGCGAAAGCGTCTGGTTGAACTTAGGAGCGGGTGTGAGGTTAAACCCGACCGCAGTCAAGGTGCCGAGGGCGAAAGGGCGATTCATATGCGCCTCAGAGCCCAAGAGCAATAAACGGGGCATCAGTAGCCCTCGGCACCACGTCAGCGACGCCAATGCAAACGAAACTGGGGGCACACTGGACGACACCGTTACAAAAACAGGGGGGAATAAGGAGATAATGATGGCCGAGCCACTTGCAGATACCGGTAGCGTAGAGTCCGAGAAGACCCGAGTCCTTGAAAAAGACATTCAATACTTGGAGGCTCTCCTTGAGCCTTTGGACACCGTGTTGGCCAGTTTGGGCGGGTGCATCGCCAGGTTCGACCCGTCGGCTTTGGAGAACGAGGGCGCTGGGCAGGGAGTCATCGTCCCACATGGGCACCACCCAAGGCTGGCACACATATTCATTTCTTTCCGCGAGTTAGTGTGCCAGGCGGAGAGGCTGGCCGGGCAGTTAGACGACCTGATGAAGTGACGCGCGCTGGTGACATTGGTCGGTGGCAGACCAACCAAAAATAGGCCAAACGAGCCTCGCGGGTTCGACTCCCACGTACCGATAAACCGATAAACCGATAAACCGATAAACCGATAAACCGAGTGATGCGCGCTGGTGGCCTGAACGGTGTGATAGACCGTCCGACGGGCTGTAAACGGAGGGCGTGATGAAACCCCCTGGGATGGGGGAACGGCCAGCGCGAACGGCTGCGGAGGGCCCCTATAGGGGTCACTGGATGGTCACAGGGAGCCGGTGTGAGGCTAAGCCGGCCCGCAGTCAAGGTGCCGAGGGTGAAAGGGCGATAGGTGCACCCGTCTCAAGAGCCCAGGTGGCGTCAATAAAAGGCGCTCGGTAGGCAAGGTAGCCCTCGGCACCCACGACGCCGCTGTAGCCGGACAGCTAGCACATGCACGGATGCAGCGGCGATACCAAGGAGGGATGACGATGACCCACATCCACCACTGGACCATCCTGTGCGGCCCCTTCCCGGTTCGCCTGGATTGGAATCACGTCGCGGTCGACGAGGTCCAACAGGCCTGGATGCAGACCGGGTGCCCTGGTTGCGGCAAGAAGCGGCACGGCAACATCGAGATCGTGGGCCGGCTGACGGCGGTGAAGGTGCAACGCTGGCTCCGAGAGCTCAACGACGCTCAGATCAAGAGGGCCGCGGACCGCCTTGCAATTCCGGCTGGAAGGATGTCAGCAGAGACGGCTAGACCTAACGGGGCGGTCGTTTGTTTTGCCCAACAACAAGCTAGAAAGGATATGATGACTGCAAAAGAGTATATAGATCGTCGAGTGGCAGAGGGCTATAAGTCGAAGGCTACCGTACTGGGAGTGAAGGAGTCGGAGGAGGAAAAGCCTCGCACTGTCTTTTGGCACGTGCATGAAGACGAACAGCTACCAAATCGTGTCGTTGTAACGTTTGACGATGCTTGGGATTCGAACGACACGAATGGTGTCCGCCTGGCGGAAGAACTCCAAAGCAATAAATAGACCACGATTTCTTTTGCCCGTTTGGGGCGCGTCGGTGGTGCCTAGGCACTGGTGCAGGGTTACTATTAGCCATCAAACCAGCCGCTCGGGAGCTGGCAGGACCGAGCACCGACGCGCGGTATCGGCTTGCAATTCCGGCTTGACACGGCAAAGGACCTACCTCGCCTTTCACCGAAACCCGACCCTGAAAGCCCTTGCAATCCCCTAGCGGTTATACTATAATCCGCGCATGAAACAGACTCAGGTTGACTCCAAAAGCACCTGTCGGCATTGCGGGTACCGCTTCTACCCGCGGACTGAGCACCCGCTGCTCTGCGCCAACCGGAAGTGCCAGAAGCCGTATCCGCTGGGCTTCCCGCCGGCGGAAATGGCGAAGCAGCTCGGGATATCGTAGATGGCAAACGGGGACGATGGCCAAGTCTGCGTTTACTGTGGCGGCTTCTATGACGAAGAGGATCACGTCATCCCGGTTTCGAAGGGTGGAACAGACGACCCGAGTAATCTTGTTCCTACATGCCGGTCTTGTAATTCACGCAAGGGCGACCGCATCGTCCCGTTCCAGAGACGCTTGAAGATTCAGGCGAAACGAAAACGGCCGTGAGTTGGACAGGCACGAGCTGGGCGAAGGCCACGAAGGGGCACAAGAGCTATGCGCAGAAGTTGGTCCTGATGGCACTAGGCGACTATCACGACACCAAGAGCGATCTCGCATGGCCCTCACAGGCTGAGATCGCTACCGAGTTGGAAATGCCACTCCGAACCGTCCAGTGGTGTTTAGCGGGCCTCCATAAGATGGGTTTCATCTCAATCGAGCGAAGGGGAAACCAACACCAAGGCTCTGCCTATCGCCTCCATTTTGATGTCACTGTTGCCGTGGCGGAACCGAGCACCCGCAATATCGAGCACCCGCAACCCGCTGCGCCTTCACAAAAGAGCACCCGCAATATCCAACAAGTGTACCCGCAGCCCGCCAGTAGTGAACCCGCAATATCCGGTAGTGCATTAAGGAAGGGAACCGTCATAGAACCGTCAGTAAGGTACGACGCCACTTTCGACATTCTCTCTCAGATTCCGGGATACGTTCCCGACCCGAAGAAAGAGGCGGGTCTGCAAGCCTTTTTGGGCGGAAAGAAAATCCCCGAATCTCAGGCAACCGAGGCCGCGAACAACATGCTGGCGAAACTGGAGTTCACCAAGGGGGCTTGGTACTACGTCAATGCTCAGGGGAAGAAGTCTAGGTACACCAACCTGATTGCCACACTCCGGACGTGGGCGCAGCGTAACGGAATCGCACCATCCTTGCCCACGGGCCGTCCGACCCGTGCCGTAATCCCCCATGACCGGAAAGCCTACGAGAGGGACTTCTGATGCAGCAGGGCTCACAGATGTTCAAGTCAACCGAGCACGTCCTGAGGCAGTATCTTAGGCGGCATCAGCGGGGCTTTGATGACTCCGACGCCACACTGACGTTCTCTGAGATGAAGACGATTTTGGAGCGGGACTTCCCTGACGCGATCCCTGAGTTGGCGCACCAGGTGGCTGAGCGGATTGGAGAGAGGGTTAAGGACCTTGACGACCGCTATGACACCGTCGAGGGGAGCGCGCTGACTCGCCAGGGGAACATTGAGCGAGCTCGGCAGGACTTTCACGTCGACGCTCCCGACTGGCTCGACAACGGCATCCGGCCCGAGTTCCACACCCTAGTGGAGTTCAAGGATCGCCCGGAGTATCCCGATGTCAAAAAGGCTGGAGGCATCGTTGTAGATTGGGTCATGGAAGATGGACCCGGCATACTGGTGATTTTTTCCGCTCCTGGTAACGGAAAGTCCCACCTCACCGAAGGGGCGGCCCTGGCGCTCATGAAGCGAGGCGCTGATGTCATCTACCGCACCGACTCTGAGCTCTACGTCCCTGTCCGGGCCGCGATGGGCCGCAACGATGGATCGGCCGAGAAGTGGATCGAGGCATACTGCAAGGCCCAGTGGCTCATCATCGACGACTTCGGCACCGAACCCCTGTCCCCCACGATGCTAGGCGTCCAGGACCGCATCATCAACGAGCGGTGGCGCAACTCCCACGGGGTCCGGACCATGCTGACAACCAACCTGGGCGGCGAGTCGCTGCCGGCGCGGATCGCGGATCGGCTACGGGACAAGACCCATGCTGTCAACGTGACGATCAAGGCGGAGAGCTACCGGACGGGGCGGATCGCGTCGTGAGCGAGGCTCCGGACTACAGGCCAGGAGGGTAGCGGTGAGCATCAAGATCGTGCAGGAGCGCGTAACGGGCTCGGTAGTCCACACGTGCGAAAAACGCCGCGGGTATTGGGGAACAATCTACGACAAAGCCGTGGTGTGGGATAGCGAGCAATGCCCTTCCTGCCACGAGCCCCTGCCCCAGACCGTCGGCGAGGCGCGCGAGATGGAGGCAAAATGAGCCACACCGACAGGGAGCTCGTGCTGCTGTACGCTGAGTGGTCTGAGGAAATCTGGGCCGCCAGTTGGAGGAGTCCGTATCAAAGCAGGGTCAGGGATTTCAAGGCGTGGCTGGACCAACACGACATCAACATCCCTCTGGAGGACGACGAACTCGCACTCGTGGCCGAGTTTAGGGAACTGGAGGCGAACGATGGGTAAGACTAGCAAGATTGATACTGCGTGGGATCTGATGGTCCGCCAGATGGCCGACGGCCCCGTGGTCTACAACGCCGACCGGATAGGAGACATCATGGAGCGGCTAGAGGCCGCGAATCCGGGGCCGTGGGAGGTGGAAACCAAGGGGGACTGGTCTAACCTGCTGGTGGCCTCCTGCGGCGTGGGGTCCGAGGGCAACGTTCCATACGATGTCATCGTTGGGCCAGACCACGAGGGCAACGGCACCTTGGCCAAAGAGGACGCCGAGTTCATCGCCCACTCACCCGCCGACGTCATGTACCTGCTCAAACTGGTACAGCAGCTACAGGCGCAGGCGGTGACGGCGTGACGGACGTAGTCGTGACGGTCCCGAAGCGCCTCTGGGCAGAATGGCTAGACGAGGGCGACCTGCCAGGCGAGGTTTACACTGGGGCGGAGTATCTTTTCACACTAGGCGGCTCCCCTCCGCGTATTGCGCCTGGGGAGCGTGTCTATGTCGTCGCGCATGGGCAGCTACGGGGCTATGCGCCTTTGGTGGCGCTTGAGGTGGGGACGAGAGGCTACATCCTAGTCCGTCGTGGTAACGCGGTAGCGATTACGATCCCTGAGCCGATTCGCGGCTTCCGGGGATGCCGCTATCGCTGGTGGGAAAGAACCTGCGAAACTAGCTTTCCTAGATGGCGCGAGACGGGGAAGGAGACGGCATGACGCTCGACCTCGAGGCGCTGCGGCTGACACCGGAGGAACAGGGTAAGATCGACTTTGATTGCTCTCTTGAGCTTTGCACCGAAGACCTGTGCTTCAACGTAGCCGACGCGCAGATCGCCAAGGTGCTGGACGCGGTGGAGGCGTGGCTGCGTGGCTGCGGCAAATACGGGAGACAGACAGGCCTGCAGTGGGCTGACCTCCTGATGCAGGCCAGGCACCCGTTACACGAGGCTGCCGGGGAGGAGACGACGTGAGCAACGAGATCATCAGCGAGAAGGACGTTACGCTCTTCGTCCTTGAGCATGTGTGTAATGACCGTCCGGACTCTGGCTATCGCGCAGATGTCATCGGGTCAGACCAACATATTCTGTGGATAGGATCAATTGAGTCGAATTGTTCCGTCTGCCACGAGCGGTTGCCCCGGACCGTCGACGAGGCGCGGGAAATGGCGAAGGAGAGGGACTGATGTTCGAGTATTGCACATGCGGCCACGTCGAGGAGGTTCATGCGATGGACGCTCCCAAGGGGGAGAACCTGTGTGGTGGATTGAGTCGGAGCACTCCGACCTGCTCGTTTATGTGCAACAGGTCCTAGGAGGCTGAAGTGTTATTCACGGCAATTTTTATGTCTGTATTCCTTGTTACTTTCGTGGGTCTGCTGTTACTAATTCGTTCAGGCTTCGCAGAAGTGGATAGGCGTGTCAAGGCTAAAAGCGCAGAAGCAAAGCGGAATGGTTGGTATGGCTACAAAAAGACAAATAGGTATTAGGAGACTGACGATGGGTCGAGAAGAGCAATGTGTAGAAGTAAAAGAGACTGTGGACTTTGTTGGGAATGGGGTTCGCACTCAGGCATTAGTTGTAACTGCTGGTACTGCGACTCGTGGAGTCCTATCTGGAGATCTCATTGCGTCTTGTACATGTAAATATCCCCGTCCAATGCAACAGGATGGCTATTCGTGGTGGTGCAAACGCTGTCGGGGTTTCCTGTTTGTGCATCATCCTGGGGATATTTGGTATGGAGGGCTCAGGCCATGACCACCGATACCTTCGCGCCCCGAGACCAAGTCGACCTCACGGTGGAGTGCTCCAAACGTCACAAGTTTGTTTCAGACAAAGGCGGTAGTGATAGGAGGGTCCGAATGATCCACGAGGACAGCGCCCGCACCCACATGGATCGCATACGGGGCCTGGTAGCGGACATCGACGCAGATGTGGCGATGGGGATGCCAAGTACAGTAGAAAGCATCCGCAACGCCCCCATCTGCCCGCCCGAGGTCCTCCCTGATTGGGCCATCCGAAATAAGAATGTTGCTGGCGAGATCATCTATGGCCCGCCCGTCAAGTTTCGCATCACTCTCGCCAAGGCCGTCCGCATCGTGGGCAGCCTGGACGACAAGGGGAGGCCCACGGATGCGAGGTTGGACTACGAGGTGACGGGGGACGACTGTGAGGTTCTGGGCTGGTCGTGGATGCCGGTGCCGCCCGAGGAAGCCGCCGACCTGCTCGTCTACGCGCGGATAGTGTTGGGAGGCTGAGACTGATGTTACTCATGGCAATCTTCGGGGGAATCTTCGTAGTTGTTTATGTGGGTATGTTGCTGTTGATCTGTTCTGGTTTCGCTGAGGCCGATAGGCATGCTAAGACCAAAGATGAGTGGCGTCGGTTCGTTGCAGAGGCGAAGCGAGAGGGCTGGTACGGATTTGCGGAGGGGTGTGACCATTGTGACCACTGATTTCGCGCCCCGAGACCAACGCGACCTGACGGTGGAGTGCTCTGAGCTCACTCATGGGGACTTCGATGTTGGAGGCGTGCCTGGACCTCAGTGCTATGTCTGCAAGATGCAGCCGGTCGCGGTCCCGAAGGCCACGCTGCTGCACTGGCTTGCGAAGTTGGGGGTGAGGTGTCCTTGCTTGGTGGCCAATGAGGAGCGTGGAGAAGCAGCATGTCAGGCTTGCTACCACGGACAGGATGATGACTGGCACGTGGTTCACGATGAAGACTGCGAAAATTGCTTCGGCACCGACACCGTGCCCCGCTACCCGGGGCTACGGCGGGAGTGCTGGTGCCGGTCAGGGTTCCCCGTTGGCCTACGAAACGTGCATAATAAGGCTCCATGGGGGTGCCACGGCAACGGCTGGCTCCCCGTCGACAGCCTGGAGGCGGTGTGGGCAGCTGCGGAGCCACTACGACCCACGATAAGCACTGCGCTTAACGGTGACTGTCGGGTGTTGCTAGCGGAGCCTCGAATGGCTGAGGCAGAGCACCCCGACCTCGGCCACGCCATCCTCCTGGCCCTGTGCTGCGCGGCGCTGCCGGCGGTGGCGGCGTGACTGACGTCGATCTGATCGAGGGCGACTGCAGAGAGGTTCTTGCCGGTATGGACTTTGGGTGCCTAGTGTAGTAACATGAGGTTATGCCGCCACGTAAGGTTCCGTCTAATGAGGCCCTGAGAGAACTCTATGATAGTGGCCTCTCCGCCAGGGAAATCGCCATCCAGCTCGGATTGAATCCGATCACAGTGGGGAGTGCTCTCACGAGACTTGGCATTTCTACTCGGACTCCAGAGGAGACGAAGCGTTTACAAGCAGGGCGTGGAGTCAAGCCGAAGGTAACGAGATACTGGCTAGGCAAAAAGCAGCCCCCTGAAATGGTGGAGCGGCGCGTCTCCAAGATACGAGGGGAGAACCACTATCTCTGGAAGGGCGGTTCGTCACGCCGAGATTACCGGAACGTGATCGCAAAAGAAAAGTGTGGCCAGTGTCAGGGCCGTCAAAATCTAGGCATCCATCACGTCAATTATGACCACTACGACAACGACCCCGAGAACCTTCAAGTTCTTTGCGTGTCGTGCCACATGAGCCTGCACAAGCAAAATTACTGGGATGCTATCCACGCCGATCAAGCGCCGCCTAAGAGCAATGCGCCGATTGGATGGAAGAGAGGAGGTGCCACCAGTGGGGAGTGACCCTGTGTTCGACTATGGCGATGCCCGACTTTTCCAAGGGGATTGTCGCGACGTTCTCGCCAGCCTTCCAGCCGAGTCCGCACACATGATTTGTACTAGTCCTCCCTACTGGTAGCTTGGGGCCTGCGCGACTACAACATCGAGCCGTCGGTATGGGGCGGCGACCCGGAGCACACGCACGAGTGGGCTTCGGAATCATACCAACGACGGTCGAACGACGACGGCAAGACCCAGAAGCAGCTTAGCAACACCGGAGCCAACAGCCGAGATGTCCCTGTCGAGCATGCCTTCTGTCCCTGCGGGGCGTGGCTCGGCGCCCTCGGCCTGGAGCCGACGCCGGAGCTCTACGTCGAGCACATCGTCCAGGTGTTCCAAGAAGTGCGCCGGGTGCTGCGCCCCGATGGGACGCTGTGGTTGAATATGGGGGACTCGTTCTGTTCGTCCCCGGGCGAAAAAGGCAACCGGGGCACGCGAGACGACGACCCGAAGTACAACGCCGGTAATGGGCGCCTTGCTGGGCCGAACCGCGCTCACATCCCGGGCCTCAAACCCAAGGATCTGTTCATGATGCCCGCCCGGGTCGCGCTGGCGTTGCAGGCGGACGGGTGGTGGCTCCGACAGGACATCATCTGGTCGAAGCCCAACCCGATGCCGGAGAGCGTCACCGACCGGCCCACGACGGCGCACGAGCACCTGTTCCTGCTGGCGAAGTCCAGCACCTACTTTTACGACGCTGAGGCGGTGCGGGAAGGCAAGGGTGGCTTCGCAGACTCAGATGTCACGACAGTAGGCCGCAACAAGCGTTCCGTCTGGACCATCGCTACGGAGCCGTACCCCGAGGCCCACTTCGCTACATTTCCGCAGGCCCTCGTGGGGCCTTGCATCCGGGCGGGAACTTCCGCGCGGGGCGTCTGCGCCGATTGCGGGGCGCCGTGGGAGCGGGTCATCGAGGTTAAAGACCCCGAAGGCAGGCTCGGCAAAGGCTACCACGACCATGAGGACGATCTTGGCCGAGGGCAACGAGGGGTCTTCGGCGCGAACGGGGCTCCTACGAAGACGACAATCGGCTGGCGGCCGATATGCTCGTGCCCTGGGCTCGACGGAGACGGCCCCTGGCCGGACCTGGCGATGCATCCTGACGGCGAACAGAACTGGCCCACCGAGCCCGCCGTCGTCTTGGACCCCTTCGCCGGAGCCGGTACCGTGGCGGTGGTGGCGCGCAAGCTCGGGCGGCGCTCCGTCGGGATAGAGCTGAACCCTGAGTACGTCGCGATGGCCCGCAAGCGCCTCGAGGGCGTGAGCGCAGGCATGGCGCTGGGAGTGTAAGATGCAGGTCCGTTTGACTCACATCGACGGGAAGCTGCCGGAGGCGACGGGGGAGTGACATGGCCAGAATCGAATTGCGAATGGATGGCAAGTCCCTACGAGCACAGGACGTGCTCGGGGCAGCGACTGGTATGGCAAAACTGCTGCGGAGCATTGAGCGGGAAGTCACCGGAAAGCGACGAGCGACCATCGTGTGGCACGTGGACATCCAGACAGGGTTCTTTTCAACCCTGATCGCGCTGCGGACAGTGGCGGACGATGGGGACGTTGCCGACAGCGTTGCCAAGGCGGCCACTGCGGGTATCGCGCAGATAGCGAAGGAGGCGTGATGCAGCCTAGAACCTGGGACGAATGGCGCGCTGCGGCCTCGTGGGAGGAAGCGCAGCTACCCATGTGCGAGTGCTGCGAAGCCTCCATCTTCCCTAACGACGAGCGTGAAACCGTGACTTGGCATACTGGCGTAGACCCGGACGGAGAGGATTTCGCAACGGGCGTTTTGTGCGCTCCCTGTGACGAGGGGTGTAGTTGGTCGCCCGTAACGCGCACCTTTTCACGTTGCCAAAGGGAGTCAATGGGCCACGGGCTAGTCACCCTTGACCCGCGGCAGACACTGGGGAAGGCATGATGGCGTTCAATCCCACGAGGCTTGATCTGGCGCGACGTTATCGTGGCGTTGACTACTGGGATGTTGCACAAGCGGTGGGTGTTCAGCTGCCAGAGATCATGCGGTACGCTCAAGGGCAAGAGGAGCCTAGCGAGGGGATGGTGGCACGGTTTGGGCTTCTGCTCCGCTTTCCAGTAGAGTTTTTTCACGGACCGACCCTAGATGAGCCGCAAGGAGTTAGTCACCTATGACCCAACCACCGGACGCCGTGGAGGGGCGTGCCGCCATCGACGCCTCGTTGTCCGAACGTGCCTGGATGAAGACCATCATCGAGGCGGCGGAGGCGCTGGGATACATGGTGTTCCACGACGAGGACTCGCGGAAGAACCGACGGGGTTTTCCCGACCTGATTCTGTGCAAGTGGCCGAAGTTGGTCTGCATCGAGGTCAAGAAGGAGGACGAAAAGCGCAGCAAGGTAACGCTTGACCAGCAGTTGTGGGTTGATAGTTTGGACGGCTGCACGGAGGTGCGGGCCTTTGTCGCGAGACCGTCCGACTGGGAGCGGGTCCAGGAGATACTACGATGACGACGCAAACCGCCCTGCTCTCTGACGCGATGCAGCGGCTGGAGGCGCTGCGGCCAAGGCTGCGTAACGGGACCGCGCGTGGGTTCACGCTAACAGCCAATGAGGACGACATCCTCTGGGTCTGGGGCGACAAGGGCATCGCAAGAGTAGCGGGGCTGCTGGGCGTCAACGAAGACTTCCTCCGGACCTGGCTCCGTATGCGTGGCGGCGTGGACCCAAAGGTGTTGCAAGAACGGGAACAGCGCCGTGCCGAGGGTCGCGTCTTCACCATGGGGCGCAGCAACCCGAGCCTGCGCAGGGCGGAGTTCACGGACAAACCGTGCCCGAGATGCGGCGGGTTGGTGTCAGTGAGCGAGGACAACCAGGGCGAGGTCATTACGTGCGCCACCTGCGGGTACGCGGGACCAGCAGGTATAATACAATGAGAGCGAAGGGAGTCAGCGATGGCGCGAGAGATTACAAAGACGTTCCAGGAAGCAATCGACATGGTATCGGACTGTAAGATCGTGGCAAAGCCGCAGATACAGACCAATACGTCAGCGGGGGACACGGCGCTTTTCCTCCTGGAGGACCCGGCGGGTCAGGCGTTCGTGCTCCGCATCACAGCAAGGGCGACGCCGAAACTGAACGGAACCATGCTCACTGTCGACGCATCACACGCCATCCACTGTCTTGAGCTCGAGGCGGGGGACACGTTCGGCGGCCAGAAGTTCTAGACACGCCGGAGGGCTTATAGGACTTTCACTAATGACTGAAGAACAGAAGCCCAACGAGAAGCTAAAGGTGGCCAATGTCGCGGCGGCGCTTTTCAAAGCGCGTGGCGTCAAGGCGGTCGCTGCACGGAAACTCGGCGTGGATTGGAACACTGTTCAAAGGTACATCAAGAAGTATCCGACGTGTCAACGTGCCCTAGAGGATGCGTCCGAACCTATCACCGATTTCGCCCGGAAGAACATCATCAGGGCGATTATGCGGGGGAATCTAGGTGAGTCCCACTGGTGGCTGGCTCACAAAGACCCGGAGTTCAAGGACGTGGTCAAGAATGAGCACACTGGCGCAGGTGGCGGCCCGATCATCTTAGAGATCGTGTACGAGGGCGAAGAGCAACAGCATAGCGACAACGGGAGGGCAAAGAGATGAGCAAGCTACTGGGTTTCCTTGGCATCGTGGCGTTCCTGGCCGGCGTCGTGATGTTCGGCAGTCCGTCGGTCTCGGCGGCGATGCAGGGGCTGCTGTTGTGGGTAATCGGGGCGGTCCTGTGCTCTGGTGCCGGGATCGTGGAGGCCATCGACCGGGGGAGGCCCAAGGAGGTCGTTTTAACGAGGTCAGGGACGCCGAAGCCAGCGGGATGACCCTCGCCATTCCCAGGCGCGTCCAGATTCGGCTACGGTCCACCCGAAACCATCCCGAGCAAGGGGCCTTCGTCCACAGCCGGAAGAAGCGCAACATTGTCCGGGCTGGACGGCGGGGCGGCAAGACGGTCGGCGCTGCTACTCGGGACGTGGAACGTTTCATTCATGAGGGCCGACGCATCCTCTACCTAGCGCCGACCCAGGAGCAGGTGGACACCTACTGGCGAGAGGTCAACCGCGCCCTACGACCGCTGATCGAATGCGGCTACCTCGTCAAGAATGAGACGCGACGCATGATCGAGGTCCCCGGCACAGAGCAGAGGCTCCGCTGTAAAACCGCATGGAATCCTGATACGATGCGCGGCGACTACGCCGACGATATCACGTTCGACGAGTGGCAGTTATGCGATGAGGACATGTGGGGTCAAGTCGGGGCGCCGATGCTGCTCGACAACGACGGGGACGCCATGTTCATCTACACGCCTCCGTCTCTCCGGGCTCGGTCCATCTCCCGAGCCCGGAATCCTCTACATGCGTCAAAGATGTTCAAGATGGCTGAGGAGGATACGACGGGCCGTTGGGGAGCCTTCACCTTTTCATCGCACGCCAACCCGCATATCTCAGAGCACGCCCTCGCTGAACTCTCAGGGGACATGACGCAGCTTGCGATCCGCCAGGAGATCATGGCGGAGGACTCTACGGAGATACAGGGAGCCTTGTGGACTCTGAGTATAATAGACCCGTATCGGGTCGCTGAGGCGCCGGACCGTATCACTCGGGTGATCGTGGCGGTGGACCCGACAGGGGGAGAGGCAGAGTGCGGGATCGTCGCAGGCTTCAAGGGTTCCGATGACCATTACTACGTCCTGGCCGACCGGTCGCTCTACGGCTCTCCGCATCGGTGGGCCACGGCCGCCATCGCGCTCTACGATGAGTACCAGGCTGACCGGGTCGTCGCTGAGGTCAACTACGGTGGCGACATGGTCGAAAGCACCCTGCGGAACGTCGACCCGAACGTGAGTTACCGGAGCGTCTCGGCCTCCAGGGGCAAGGCGGTCAGGGCCGAGCCGGTGGTCGCGTTGTACGAACGGGGCCTTGTGCATCATGTGGGGGATCTGGCGACGCTGGAGGAGGAGCTCGTGTCGTGGGTCCCGGAGAGTTCAATGCGAAGCCCGAACAGACTGGACGCGCTCGTGTGGCTGATTACCGACTTGATGGGCGGCGGATTGTCAATGACGCAGGCGCTGGCCGGGGGAGAACGTCAAAGCATGTCGGACCGGCTCGGCGGCGGCTACAGCGGAAACGGGGCAAGCTCGGAATGGTAGACGACGAGAAGGCTCAAACGATCGGCCCGGGAGATGGCCGGAAACCGTAACGGCCTGCAAGAAAAACGTAAGAGATGCAGCCACTGACGGCGCAACGGCCAAAGCCCTGCGATACGAAAAGGCAGTATGCCACGAGGCACGATGCGAAGAAGGCGCTCAACAGGCTGCGCAACCACGACAATCTGAGCCTTCGTCCGTACCGCTGTTTCATTTGCCGCTTCTATCACATTGGGCATTCGACGAGAGTCGGGAAAAGGGACGTGACATGACGACGCAACGTACTGGCATCTCACAGAGGATCGGGGTCCGGGGCCTCTCCATCTTCTCCGGCATCGTCCGTGAGGAGTACCTGACCGACCTGCGCTCCTGGCTCCAGGCGTCACGTATCTACCGGGAGATGGCTGACGACCCTATCGTCGGAACGCTGCTTGACGCTATCCGAACGCCCCTCTTGGCCGCTGAATTCGACGTCCCGCCCCTCAGTGATTCCGAGGCTGATAAGCGGGCCGCAGAGTTCCTACAGGACGCGATGGACAGCATGGTCGACCAGACGTGGCGATCCCACGTCAATGACTCTCTTGACGAGCTGACGTTCGGCTTCGCCGTTGCGGAGGTAACGCTGGAGAAGCGGGAAGACGGCCATCTCTGGATTCGGAACCTCGACCCGAGGGGCCAGGAGACGCTCTATCGCTGGGAGTGGGAAGACGACAAGGTCATCGCCATGATTCAGCGAGACCCGGTGACGGGCCAGCTTTACACCATCCCGTCATCGAAGACAGTCCATATGACGTTCCGGGGCCGCAAAGGGAATCCGCAGGGGAAGCCACTGCTACGGTCGCTCTTCCGTGCGTGGCTCAAACTGAAGTACTTGGACAACTTCGAGGCCGTCGGTATCGAGCGCGACGTCGGCGGCATGGCCGTGGTGGACTTCCCGGACCCGGAGAAGTGGAAGGGTAGCGCGGACCTGAGCGACCTGAAGAAGCTATTTGAGAAAGCCTTCAAGAACCTGCGGATGGATGAGAACATGTGGCTCCTGATGCCGCCAGGGTCACGTGCGCAGTCCTGGGGCAGCGGGCAACGGTCCTACGATGTCCGGAAGGCAATCGAGGCGAAACAAAAGGAAATCCTACTCCGTTTCTTTTCGCAGTTTCTCATGCTTGACCACGCCGGCCTCGACGCCTCCGGGCTGCTCAAGGGCTCTCAGGACTTTTTCCATCTAGGGCTGAAGTCGATTCAACAGGAGCTACTTGAAGCATGGAATCAGCAGCTCGTACCGCTGCTATTCGAGTTCAATCCGATGCCCGGCCTGACCGGTCTGCCGAAGATCACGTGGAACGACCCTGGCAAGGTTGATGTGACGGGGCTGATCGGAGCCTATGTCCAGGCGACTCAGGCACAGCTCATCACGCCGACTCGATCCGACGAGGAGCACGTGCGTTCACTGATGGACCTGCCGGAACTCCCGGAGGGCGAGGGGGAAGGACCGCGGGAGGTGGGGCCCCCAAGCCCTTTTTCGTTCCCGGCTTTCCAGGGATCGCCTAACCCTCTACAGCATCATTTACCAGGGAAGCATGACCAGGAAGATCATGGGTCGGGGAAAACCTTTGACTCGCAAGCGGATTTCTCGAATTGGGCGGCGGAGGAGTTCGGTTCCAACAAGAGGGATGAAATATACAAGGGGGCGCAGGCTAAAGCCCTTGATATTTACAGGGGCGTGGGCTATCGGGATATGAACAGCAAACTCCGGGCTGGCAAGGCACCTACCAAACAAATGCGATCTATAGACCAAGCTATTGAAGCGCACCCGCTTACTGAGAGTGTAGTTGCGTATCGGGGCGCGGGGGATAACTTCCCGACACTTGAAGAAGGTACTGAGTTCACAGATGCGGGCTTTAGCTCAATCTCGCCAGACATCGCAACGGCTGATAACTTCGCGCGGGGAGACTCCCCCGCCTTTATAAATATAGATGTGCCGCAAGGGACGGGAGCCGCCTTCCTAGGGGCAGGGCCCGAATCTGAGTTACTCCTCGGACGTGATACTAAGTTCCGAGTCACCAAAGCGGAAGTCCTCAAACGACCAAGGGGTACAAAGGGCAAGCCAGGGTTTTTGAAGAAAGGCACACGGGTATTTGACTTGGAGGTCATTCCAGCGTGACTAGTAAAGAGAGACTCATAGAACGGTTAGGGTGGCAGCCCGACGACATCCAGGTTACAACGGACCCTACCAGCTTCGCACGTCATCCAGCAGGCCAGGGGCTCAGATTGAATCCAGACCGCTGGGACGTTTTCCTGAACAACTATCAGCGAGAGCTTGTCGGTACCTATGATGGATGGCTCAAGACTACTCAGACTGCGCTCGCAAGGGCTAAGACAGACGGTGTCTCGGCATCGCATCTCGCCCGGATACTGGAGGCGCGTCTATCCGATCTGGAGGTCGATCTCAAACTGCTCGGCGACCAGCGGATATTCGAGGCCGGGATGCGAGGGCTCGGCGAGACTTTCATCCACCGGGCCGACAGTCCGGGCGTGCGGCAGACTATCGCGCAGATGCAACGGCGCAATCAGACCTTCTTGGTCGATAGCCTCATACCTGGTGTCAGAACGTCCCTCACTGCCCCTCTGGACGCGGTAGATGCCGGGGCGCTACGCAAGGCCCTAAGTGCTGCTGGAGAGCCGCTCCGTTCAAGGGTGGCTGGGTACTCGGGCGGCGCGACGGTGGCGATCTTTGAAACCCAGTCACGAGCTGGTCGAGACGAGAACGCCGAGCGCCGGGCACGCGGGGAGCCGCTGATCGCGGTCCGGTGGATTCTCGATAAAGCCGCCGAGCACTGTAGCGACGATCCGAGCCGAGGGACGTTCGGCTGTCCTGGACTAGCGCGGGTCTACACGGAGGGCTTTGACAGCCTTCCGACGGTCCCGGCGGGCAACGTCTCGTGTCTGGGTAATTGCAAGTGTCGGCTGGAGCTCAACGACGGTAGCGGATGGAGGCGAGCATAGCTTGAGGAGTGCCCATGTTTCAAGATTGGCAGCGCAAGACACGCGATGACGTCCCGATCCATGCTCACCCCTTGCCCGAGAACCCGCTAGTGGCCCTGCAAAGACCACGCACGAAGGCGGGCCGCCCTATCACGATCTTCTGCTCTGAGCCGGAGTGTACGGACAGGGTCGGCGAGTATGTTGACGGCAAGGTCGTTCTGTTCGTCCGCCATCATGGGAAGAGACATCGGGTCGTGATCGACGGGGCTTGACAGCCCATATACGGAGAGGGTAGTGTTGTAACAATGCGGGTGTCGGCTCTCAGGCTGACACATAACCCGCCGAGGCGAGGTTCAACTCCTCGGCCCGCAACCATACGCAGTCCAGAACGCCCTGAGCGTCCACCCTCACGAATGGAGAGGGAGACAGGCTCGGGGCGTTTTGCTTTGCCGCCGAAGGACAGGAGACCGCATGGCTGACGACGACAAGAAGCTCCTGCTCAATATGGAGATATTCGCTACTGGCTGGCATGTGCCAGCGGTCGGCGATCCCCGTGAGTGGACTGCCTCTGACCTGGAAGCTATTGTCGCCGTCTGGAAGCAAGGTATCGCCGTCCCTGTCCATCTCAAAGTCGGCCATACGTCCGACGAGTTCACAGCCCTTGTAGCGGCCAAGCTCGGCGTTCCGGTCGAGACGGTTCGAGGCGAGGGCCCGGCTGGAGGCGGCGTCATCTCTCTCGGCATCATGACGGACCTTCGCTTCGACGCCGAACGCGGGGTGCTTGTCGCCGACTGGGAAGTCCCGGAGGCCGTGGTTGACCTTATCGCTGCGGGCTACACAGATGTCTCCTCAGAGATGCTAGTGGACTTCGAGGGCCACCCGTTCGTCCTAAGCGCCGTTGCGCTCCTGGGCGCCGAGCGGCCCGCCGTCGACGGCCTCAAAGGATTAGAGGATGTCGCGGTCCTCATGGAACGACAGCCCGCGCTAGTGGCAAAGTTCGCGATGGACGGACACCGGGTGAAGCGCCAGATCAAGCCCGATCCAGATGGCGACATGGACAAGCTAGAAAAGGTGAACAAGGCGTTTGCCGATATTATCAAGGGGAAACGGTCCGCTCTCGCTCTCGGGCGAGTATGGGGGCAGATACGCAGCAGGTGGGAAGCTCTACTGTCCGGGGGACGATTCGAGGAGGATAACGACATGGACATCGCGAAGCTAGTCGAACGGCTCAAACTCCAGGGTGACGCGGGCGAGGCAGAGATTATAGCCCGGCTCGACCAGATGATGTCCGTGATCGGCGCGATCGCGGAAGCGGTCGGTCTCGGCGGCGGTGAAGAGGAGGAGCCTCCGGAGGACATGGGCCTATCGCAGCTAACCGACAAGGTCAAGGAGCTCCTCGCGAAGGCCAACGAGAAGCCCGCCGAGAAGCTCGAGGAGAAGGCCGCGTTCAAGGAGAGGGAGAAGACGCTCAAGATGCAGGAGGCCCGGATCGCTGTCCTGGAGAAGGACAAGCGCATGGCGGCTTTCCGTCAGGTGACGACCAGCTTCACCGCTGTCACGGGCACCTCTGACGCCCTGGCCGAGGAGCTGCTCAACCTCGAGGACAAGATTGGTGCCGACGCCAAGGACACGCAGATCGAGCGATGGAAACACACGCAGGGGCTGGCGGAGAAGGCCGGCGTCCTTTCGCGCATCGGGACTGCCCGCGAGGGTGGCAACACCGATGAGTTCGATCAGGCGGTCCGCGCCTACGCCGACAAGGAAGACAAGACGTATGGAGAGGCTCTGGCTCACTTCAAGGACACCAAACCGTCCGAGTTCCAGGAATGGCGGGACGCGGCCCGCAACGGCGACGACGCCTAGCCCATACTGAACCCAAGTTATCTAGAGGTGGCGTTATGTCCATCCCAGGACTCGTAGCAAGCGGAGACATCTCCAGCAGCCAATTCCGCGCCGTCAGGCTGTCGGAAGCGGCTTCGTTCGAGATTTCCGCCATATCGAACGCCAATGGTCAGAAGCCGTTCGGCATTCTCCAGAACGATCCGGATGCAGCGGGGAAGGCGGCTGAGGTAGCGGTAGAGGGGGAGATCGTCAAGGCGGAGCTAGGTGGCAGCGTCGACGAGGGAGACTACCTTTCCTGCGGCGACACCGGCCTGCTAGAGGCACATCCATACGAGACCAGCCCAAACACGGCGGACTTGTATATC
>SDBU01001008.1_pt1 | contig 41257 bp, 26 predicted proteins | sample 2277071 | NCBI WGS metagenome assembly SDBU01 (sample SAMN10397929, study PRJNA504765) | marine sediment metagenome | isolation source: marine sediment core GS08_GC12, 126 cmbsf | place: Arctic Ocean: Gakkel Ridge, Loki's castle | collected 2008 | reverse complement strand
GGGCGGCACAACTGCCCAGGGCTAAAAGCCCTGGTCTATACACCGGCAAAGCCGGTGCAAAGGCCCGTGAACGGGCCTGAGACGACCGTCGGCGTTGGCCACTCCCGCACACCGGGCGCTCGAGGCGGGAGCGCACGCACAACGCCGTTGTGCGTGGCAGTGGCGCCGGGGAGCTATCGAGACGTTTGAGTTCCGTTGCCAGGCGGTCCCATCCGTGCACGCACAACAGAGTTGTGCGTGGCACCTGGCTGGCTCTCCCTCGGCCAAGACGTGGCACAGAAGAGAGAAGGCCCCGGACCTCGGGACCAAGCGATTGCTAGGCGCTTCGCTAGTCGCTCTTGGCCAGCAGCTTCTTTGTCTCCGCCTCCGTTTCGGGACTGACGCGGGTGTACACGGTGGGGCCGAGCCAAGGTTTCCGCGGGTGCTCAAACGCAAGAGTCGTTGGTGTGAGGGATGCTATCTTTGCATCGTAGGTGTGGGTTCCTCCGCCCTTGGGAGGAGGGTGATACTGCACCAGACGGCCGTTACGATACACCCAACGTGGTCCGCGGACGATCTGCCAGAATTCAGTTGGAACATCGTCGCGTGCAGAGAATGTCACTTGGATCCATGTACGGTCAGGGCCCAATATCATGAACTTCGTGCCTTCCTGGTTATCATCGCTGTATATCATCTTCGACAAGCGCCACGTTCCCACCAGCCGTCGTTCTTCGGCACTCAGCACCTTCGCGGCCTGTTCTTGTTCCTTGATCCGTTTCAGTACACGATTGCACCTGTTAACTACCGTGCGTGGTATTGTGAATGTTGGGCCCGTGGGCTCGATCCGCTTCTCGGTGCGGGTCTTGAGATCTTGCACCGCCGACTCGGCGTTCTTCCCAAAGGACGCAAGCATGTGTTCCGCTGCCTCCGCCTTCTGTGGGGTCTGGTGAGCTTCGAGAACGGCTATGCATTTTGCGATAGCGGCCGATGGCGACAGTTTCCTGCACTGAAGCGTCAACACGGTATGTTGTGCGCCATAGGTGTTGACATCGGCCAATGCCTTGGCAACGTCCTCACCACTGAACCTGCTGAGTTCTCTTCCTGCTGCATCGATGACGCTGTGGGTGTGCTTTGACTTCTCACGTTTCTCGGTGGCGACGGCAAGCAGGGCCTTTTTCCGGCTGTCCGGCGTCTTGTTCTCAATAAGAATGATCGCGACACCAAATTCGCCGGATGGTGCACAGGCGAAACGGGAATAACTCCGGTCACATTCTCGTAGGTCCCTCAGGGCTTCTGTGGCGCCAAGACGGCCGAGTTTGAGCGCGACGTCCTTCTTAATGAACAGGTGAGACTCTTTGAGGAGCTTGAGCAGGCCAGCCGAATCTTTCCCGGCATACAGTTGCTCAGCCTTGGCGAGCGACTTCTTTCGAACTTCCGGATCGAGGAAAGCGAGATCCGCATGGGTTTCCACGGCGGTGAGTATTGCGAGGATGAGTGTCAGTCCCAGATACCTGAGCCTCATGATCAAATCCTCCAAGGCAAATGGTTAAGCTCAGCCGGCGACTTGTGCGCGCCTGGTAGAGCGATGTACTCAAGCATTGTTCACCTCAAACTGAAGATCTTTATCTTGCCCGGTGCCCTGCACACGCTCGCGCGGGCATGGCACCGGGCGAGCGGCGCTGGCGGCCACCGCGTCAGTGGGCCTGGAACACTTGCACGCCTTTGTTGGTGCTGCGGCGTAGTTGCTCGTAGCTTTTCAGGTTTACCCTTTGGACTTCGTCGTTCTGCTGGCGGACGTTCCACATGTAGTCCAACTGTTTGCCCGACTGGCTCGCGCGCGGCTTGGCGGCGGGCCGTTGGGGGGGAGCGCCGAGCCAGGTTTCGCCGCGGTAGAAGGCGTATCTCGTCTCCCCGGCCCGGGCGATCACCGTGGCCTTGCCGCGGATGTTGTCGGCCACGTAGATGCCTCGCAGGTCCGTCTCGCCGGAGCGGAACTCCTTATCGGCGCTGCCGATGGCCTTCACGTGCACCTCCGGCACGTAGCCGCCTTTGGCCGCGTCGATCACGTTGGCCCGCACGCGCCCGCTGGTGGCGTCTTCCTGCACCTCGATCTTCAGCGGCGTCACCAGCACCAGCGCGCTGGCGAACAGGTCGTCCCCACGGCAGATCAGCAGGTACGCCCCCTCCTCGGTCAAGGCCACCTTGGTGACCTTCTCTTTCTCCACGTAGTCCTTGCCGTCGCCCAGCGGGATGGTTTTCTCGACCAGCGGCTTGATGCCCGCGAGGTTCACCTTGGTGATGTTGGCGAGGTTCTTCTCCCGCAGGTACAGCTTCATCAGGTCCACGCGGTAGATTTGGTAGAAGGCCTCCTTGACGTTACGGTACTTCAGCGTCAGTTCCACCTCCTCGCCCGGCCGGAAGATGCTGACCTCCTCCAGCGAGAGCTGTTTGGCCTCGAAGTAGTCGATCGCCTGCTTGGCGTCGCCGTACTGGTCGGCGACCTTGCGATACCACTCGATCGCCTCGCCGGGTTTGCCCTCGGCGTGGTATATCTGCCCGACGATGTAGCGGGCGAAGTCGCGGTCCTTGCTCTTGCCGTCGGCGACGATCTTGGCCGCCGTCAGCGCTTCGGCGTGCTGCCGCTGCCAGAAGTGCCCCAGCGCCGTCATGTACTGGAAGCCGCTGGCGAAGTCGCTCTCGGGGTAGCGCGGCCGGTACCGCTTGCAGACCTCGACCACCGTGTCGAAGGCCTTGAGGTCCAGGTAGGCGTTGGCCATGCTGAAGGCCGCATCGTCGGCCAGCGGGTCGTTGGGGTACATCGCCAGGAACTCTTTCACCAGACGGATCGTCTCGGTGAGCAGTTCGGCCTTGGTGGGCTCGGCCTTGGCCTCGTCGGGGGTTTCGCTTTCGCCCCGCCTGGCCGCCATGCGTCGGGCCTCCTTGGCCAACTCGTGGGCCTTGGGAGCCTTCTGGTACAGCGCCTGGCTGATGGCGAAGTACCCGGCCGTCACCTCGGCGGTGTCGGGGTACTGGCGCCACAGGTCTTCCTGGTAGTCGATGGAGCCGAGGAACTGGCCCTCATCCTCCAGCACGGCGCTGACGTTGACGTCGTTGATGAAACTGGCGTTGATCGTCGCCCGGTACACCACGTACGCCCGCTCGTATTCGCCAATGTCGTGATACGCCCGCCCGACGGCCAGGATCTTGTCGTACGGAATCTCCAGCGTCGGGTACCGCTCGCGGAGCACCTCGAAGGCCTTCACGATCTGCTTGGCGTCGTAGAAACCCTCGGCCGTGTAGATCCAAAGCAGCATCCGCGCCACCTCGCGCTCGTTGTACGTGCGGTTGTGGGTGAACAGGTACGACAGCTTCGTCAGGGCCTGCTTGTACAGCCCGTCGTCGAAGGTGAGCTTGCCCAGGGCGTAGCGCTCCGAGTCGTTCATCTTGTACGGGTCGTCGGAGTTTTCGCCGGGCTTGAGCACCTTCAGCTCGCCGGCGGGCCCCACGCGCATCTTCCCGGGGTGCAGCGTGTCCCGCAGCACGGTCGGCAGCACGCGGTAGGTGCCGGTGGCGTAGCCGATCAACTCGTACCGGATGTCCGAGATGCTCTTGCCCGGCGGGAAGTACATCACGATCTTGCCGTCGTGCACCTCGTGGTGGACGAATCCGCCGGAGAGGGTCCCCTCCACCAGCATCATCCCGGCCGGCAGGGGCTCGGCCATGACCAGGTAGCCGTTGTAGCTGTAGTTCGAGTACACGTCGACGTACACGCCGACGCGCTGGCCGATCTCGATATCTTTCACCGGCGAGGTGCTGCCGGCGGGGATCGGCTTGCCGCGGTAGGTCAGCGTCTCGTGCCGGTAGTAGCGCTTCCGCACGTACGGGTGCGACCACGACTTGGGGTCGGTGAGATCGGGGGAGAACCCTCGCAGCGTCACGGCGTAGGCGTACTCGCCCCGGCCGGCCATGCGGAACTCGACGAGGTTGGCCCCCTCGACGATTCGCCCGGCCGGCACGGCGAACTCGACCGTGCCCGCGGCGCCCTTGCTGGTGAGCGTGCGGACGACCTTGCCGTTGACCAGCACGGTGAGCTTGTAGTCGGAGGCGGCGAATTGGCCGATCCCGTAATACCCCGCGATCGCCGCCACGACCGGGCCGCGAGCCTTGGCCGGGCGGATACACCCGGCGCCGCGGCGATCCATCAGGAAGGCGATCGCCTGCTTGAGCTTCGGCGAGGTCGGCTGCACGCGGATCATCGCCAGGGCGGCCACCGCGGTGGTCTCCACCTCGTCCTTCAGCCACGGGTGATTGGACCCGCCGTCCCAGAACAGCATCCCCCGCTTCCCGCGGGTGATCGTCTTGCCCTTGGCGGCCAGCACAGTAAGCAGTTCGGCGGCGAACTCGTTGCGCTTGAGGTTCGCCATCGCCAAGGCCGTGTACGCCAGGGCCGGGGCGCTCAGTCCGTTGCGCTCGCGATGCAGGCGATTGGCGTGGGCGAAGTCGCCCGCGCCGTTGACCGACAGGGCGTGCAGCACCACCGCCTTGGCGTCGTTGTCGCTGGCGGCGAGGCGGGTGAAGGTGCTGGTGAGATACGCCTGGGCCTTGGTGAGGGTGTCGGCATGCACGACGATGCCCTGCTGTTTGGCCTCGCACAGGGCCCAGAAGCTCACCGACGAGACGGCCCAATCGGCCCCGCTCTTGCTCCCACGGGTCCAGCTCCAGCCGCCGTCTTTACGCTGGGAGACCACCAGGGCACTGGTCAGCGACCGTGCCTGTTCGGTCAGCCGTCGCACGTCCGGCGCCGGCGCCTGGGTCGACTTGGCGTATGCCAGCGCCGCCGTGGTGGCCAGAAGGTCGCTGCCGGGGCACCCGCCCCACGCCCGCGCCGATGGGATGCCCGGTCCGCCGGGCCGGCCGAGGGCCATGTCGATCACCGCCCGCTTGAGGTCGGCCCCCACCGAGACGGTCATCCACTTGGAGTCGTACTTACGCTTGCCGGGCAGCTCGACGGTCACGGACGTGTCGTTGCGTGCCACCCCGCCGGCGTTGTCGGCGAATTCCATGCCCCACGGGCGCACCGGCACGGTGGAAACCACCGCGTCGCGCAGCTTGCCGGCCCGGGCGGCCACCTGCACCTTCACGGCCGCGGCCGCGGGAATCGTCACGCTGTCGAACAGCGCCTCGGCCACGCCTTGCTTATCGACCTTGACGCTGACCCTACGCTCGGCGAGCTTGCCGTCGAGGGCGGCCCCGCCGAAGACCGTCAGCACCAGTTCGACCTTACCGGCGTAGTCGGTGAGGTTGTGCACGCGGGCCAGCACGCGAACCGTGTCGCCTTCCTGCAGCGACGCGGGGGCCTTGACGGCCACGAAGAAGTCCTTCCGCGTGAGCGTCTTGGCGGTCGCCTGCCCCACCAGCGTTTTCACCGTGCAGCCGCGGGCGGTCAGCCGCCACTGGCTGGTCGTCTCCGGCATGGGCAGCTCGACGACCGCCTTGCCGGCCTTGTCGGTGACCACCGAGCCCAGCCACCTCCCCGCCTCCGGCAGCTCCCGGCGTGGCCGGGCGGGCGCCGCCGTGCCCGCGTAGCCGACGAACAGGGACGAGGAGACATCCGCGGCATCCTCCATGACGATCTTATCACCGTCGGCGAACAGACCGCTTCCTCCGGCGGCGATTTTGCGTCCCGAAATCCCTCTGCTGCTCCACTGCACCCCTCCCCTCGTGCGGTCCGCCGAGGAGATAGCCCCAGCTTCTCGCACCGGCCTCGGGACCCCCGGAGGCGTCGCCGCCGCCTGGGGTCTGCGTCGCGCCCGGTCTTTGGCATCCCTGGCCAGCCGCTCCCTCTCGGCCCCAATGGCCTTGACCACCTTGCGCGTGGTGGCTGAGTAGCTGAAGGCGCACGTGCTGGCGGCGCGGAACTCGGCGTGCCGGCGGGCGTCGGTCTGGAAGAAGTCCAGGATGTTCGGCGTCGTGTCGGCGTACACGGCGAACAGCGCCTCGTTGATCAGCGCCAGGCTCAACTCACCGCGAACCGGCTTGCCCAACTGGTCGGTCACGGTCAGCTCGACCTTGCCCGGCTCTCCGGGCCGGTAGGCGTCCTTCAGCGGCTTGACCGTCACGTTGAGCTGCCGCTCGACGGTGAACGGCTTGGCCGCCACGCGTAGCGATCGCCCGTCGATGGCCGCCACGGCCAGGCGGAAGTTGGGGAAGTGCTCGTGGCCGACGGTGAGGGGGACGGGGTTGTAGCCGGTGGCGATCTTCATCACCCGATAGGAGAGGATCGTTTCGGCCTCCACCGTCAGCAGCGCCAGTTTCGCTTCCACGCGGGAGTGCAGGCGGATCTTCGCCTTCCCCCCCACCTGGAGGGTGTCGCCGGCGGCGAAGAAACGGAGCTTCGTCGCGTCGTCTTCATCCGACACCTGCACCGTGCTCTGGCGTGTCACCACGTGCTCGAAGCGATCTTCCCCGGTGGCGCGCAGGATGTGCTGGCCGCCTTCGGTCAGCGTCAGCGAGACGGTCTTGACACCGGTTTTCTTGTCGGTGACGACCTTGTGCTCCTCGACGGTGACCTCCTCGGCCGGCTGACGCGGCACGTTGATCCACGGCACGCCCGCCAGCACCGGCTCGGGGATGAGCGTCTTGCGACGCAGCACGAACAGCGTGAGCTCGGTGCCCACCGGCTTGCCGTCGGGCGTGGTGGTCTTGATCTCCACGTCGAACGGTTCCCCGGCCAGGGCGAGCGGGCGGCTGGGGGTCACCTGGATCGCGAAGCCGTTCTTGCCCAGCAGCGCCTGGTGAACGACCTTCACGTTCTCGCCCTCGATCGACGCGCGGAATACCATCATGCGCCCCGGCTGGAGGCCCGAGGTGTCGTAGGTGATGACGAGCTTGCCCTCGGCGTCGGTCGGCTTGACATACTGTCGCCCGTCGGGGAGGACGTACCGCACGGGCTTCTCGGCCACCGGCTGGCCCCAGTAGTACTCCGCCTGGATCGTGCACTCGACGCTCTCCCCGCGGAAGTAGACCTTCCGGTCGGTCTTCATCGACAGCCGCATCTTCTCCAGCTTGAACCGCTGCACCTCGAACGTGGCCGAATAGGTGACGGTGGGCTTGTCTTTTCGCCGGGCGGTGATGGTGTACCGCCCCAGCGGGGTGGCGGCGTCCAGCGTCATCTGCGTGTGGAAGGTGCCGAATTCCGACAGCGTCTGCTCCTGCTGCCACAGCAGGCGCCCGCCGGCGCCGGTGACGCTGACGAGGTACTCCTTCTCGGCCGGCACGGCGTAGGAGCCGGCGACCACGTCGCGGAGGATCCCACGGAACTTGACGGTCTGGCCCGGCTGATACGCCGGCCGATCGGTATACAGGTACCCCTTGGCCGAGAGCCCCTCACTCGATCTCAGGCCCGACAGGCTCAGCAGGTTCGACGCCACGCTGCCGTCGCGCAGGGCGAAGGCCCGAACGGTGCCGACGGTCTTGAGCTCGTCGAATTCACCTCGGAACACGCCGTCGTCGCCCGTGACGCCGGTGCCGAAGACCTTCTTCCCGTCGCTGAGCAGCAGCTTGACGCCCTTGGCGGGCACGTTGGCGGCCATGTCCTGCACGAACACCAGCGCCTCGCGCCGGGAGGACTTGACGATCAGCTCCAGGTCGCTGCGGATCACCAGCGTGGTGGCCTCCAGGTCCTCCTCGCCGACATTAATGATGCACACCCCGGCTTTGCCCTTGGCGAAGGGGATCTCGATCTCCTGGGTGATCGGCTTGTACTTGGCGTACTTGTCGATGGTCACTTCCCAGGTTTTGTCCGGGGCGATCAGCTCGATGTCCAGCCCGTCCACCCGGCCGACGGCGTGGGTCTTGCGGAAGTACGCCTCCAGGTCCACGAAATATTGCTTGAAGGTGAGCTTCTCGATGTTGCGGACGCTGACGCTCACCTTGGCCGCCTCGCCGGTGCGGAACTTGCGTTCGGTGCGAACCTCGAGGTGCTTCTGCGTCATCACGGCCACACGGGCGCGGGCCTTGGCGGCGCAGGAGCCCCACGTCAGTCGCCGGTAGGCCTCGAGGGCCTTATCCAGCGCGTCGAGTTTCTCCTCGTAGATCATGCCGATCCGGTACAGCGCCAGCGACGATTCAGCCGCGCCGGGGTACTTGCTCACCAGCCGTTCCCAGCGGTCGATGGCGCGCCGGTAGGCCGCGGCGATCGGTTCGGCCTTGGCCTTGTCGTCCTCGAGCTTGACCGCGGCGGCGTAGTCGATCTGCCCCAGGGTGAAGAGAATCTGGCGCGCCCGCCCGTCCAGCGGATGGCGGGTGAGGAAGCCCTCGGCGAGCTTCCGCCCCTGGTCGTATTGCTTATCCGCGATGGCGTCGACGGCCACCTGGAACTCCGCGTCGACCATCCCCTGCTGGCACGCGGCCCACTGCGGGCCGTTGGGGTACTGCTTGACGTATTGCTGCCAGGCCCGCGAGGCCTCGGTGTACTTCTTCTGGCCGAAGCGAATCTGCCCGATCTGGAACAGCGCCAGCTTGCGCCATTCATCCTGCAGCGCCGCCGGGGACTTGCCGAACTCCTCCATCTTCGTCGTGGCCGCCTCGCCGGGGGGAATCGTGTACGCCTCGGCCGCGATGAAGTCCTCATACGCCTTGATGGCCTGGTCGGCCCGGCGGTGGGCCTTGTAGGCCTCGGCGATCCACCACGCCGCCACCATCGCCCGGGCGCCCGGGTGCGTGCGGTAGCTTTGGGCGAACTCGGCGGCCTGCTTGACCGCCTGGTCCAGCTCGCCCCCGGCCGGGTTCGGCAGGCGGTAGGTCCGCAGGTGAAGCCAACGCGTGTCGGCGATCAGTTGGGTGATCTTCGGGCCGACCTTCTTGCCGGCCGTCTGCCGGCCGATCAGCGTCAGCAGGTCTTCGGTGTTGACCCGGGCCGAACGGTGGTCGCCGGCGCGGAGCTGCACCTCGGCCAGACGGTAGCGCACCTGGAGGGGGTGCTTCCCGGCCGGTTTTGGATTCTCTCGCTTCTGGTTGGCCAGCCGGGCGGCGCTGCCCACCGCCCCGGCCCAGTCCGGGTCGAACTCGGCGAGGTACGCGCGGTAGTCCTTGACGGCCTGACCGTGGTTGCCGGCCGACTGGATCGTCCGGGCACGTTTGAACATCACCTCGTCGCGCAGCGTCCGCCCGATCTCCATGGCCAGCGCTTTGGCGTAGAGGTTGTAGGCTTTGCTGTAGTTCGGCGGAGGGGCGCCCACGTCGTTGGGGTCGGGCTTGGCCGCCAGGGCGTCGGCGAACTTGATGATGACCCCCGCGACCTCCTGCTTGCGGGCCTCCGAGAGCAGCCGATTGGCCTCGCCCTCATAGATCGCCTCGGCGCCGTTGAAGTCCCGCAGCTCGATCATCGCTTTGGCCTTGAGGAATCGGCCCTTCCGCATCCACGGCGAGGTGGGATGCTTGGCGATCATCGCGTCGGCGGCCGTGACGGCCTCTTTGTGCCGGCCCGCATAGTGCAGCGCCAGCGCCTTGAGGTACATCGCCTCGTCGCCCTTGGCCCCCCGGGCGGCCTCGGCCAACAGCTTGACCGCCTGGTCGAACTGCTTCGCTCGCAGCGCCGCCTTGGCCGAATCCAACGCCGACGGTTTTCCCGCCGCGGCACCAGCCGGCACCGCGGCCGCCAGCACCGCCGCCACCGCCACCAACACCAGTATGCTGCCGCTTGCTCTTCGAAGACCCATCGTACGTCCTCCCAAGGAGTTATGGCCCATAGGGGGCCGCCTATGCATTTCGGCGCGCAACAGCCCCGCGCGCATACCCTTACAGACGCCCCGGAAGCGATAAAGTTCCCGTTTCCCAGCTTCCGCCACCAGCAACCGCCGTGGGAACGCGCCGTCGGAAAGCGCCGTCGGAAAGCGCCGTCGGCAAGCACGGAAGCCCTTTCCGTGCAGAACACGGCCAGCAAGCTGGCCCGCTAAACTTGCCATTTGGCGCACGTGCGTTTAGCGGCGGGCCTTGGCCCGCGTGATCGCCCGGACACTTCACACTTCGACGCCTCTACCCAACGAAACACCCGTGCCCCCCGAACCCGCACCGCCTCGGTGCCGCTACAGCGCCAGGTCCACCGGCCGGCCCGTCTCGGCCGATTGGACGGCGGCGGCGAGGATCTTGACGTTTCGCACGCCCTCGGCGATGGGCATCGCCGGCGGCGAGCCGTCCTGGACGGTGCGGACGAAATCGCGGATCGGCAGGGCGAAGAAGCCGAACTCATCGTCGCCGACGGCCGTGCGGCCGAACACGAGTGGCTTCTCGTAGCGCTCGCGCCCCACGATGGTGGAGCCCTGGTGGCTCATGTCCACGTCGGCACGGGCTTCGGTGGTCTGCAGGCTCACGAAGAAGTCGCAGATCATCGGCCAGCTCGCCGGGAGAATCCACGAGGTCTCCAGCGTGGCGAAGCCGGCGGGGAACGAAAGGTGGATCTGCATGGAGTCGTAACAGTCGATCCCGCGCGAGGCCAGCACGTCCTTCCGGCCCTCGGCGAAGGCCCGTACCGGCGGGCCGTCGAAAAGCCAGCAGGCCACGTCGGCCAGGTGCGAGCCGAGGAACCACTCCGGCCCCGTCCGGGCGGACCAGGCGAACCACTCGGTGGCGACCTCGATGCGGTCGCTCAGCCGGGCGAACATCATCTGCGGGCGCCCGAGTTCGCCGCGGTCGAGGCGGTCCTTCACGCCCCGCAGGGCCGGCTGGTAGCGATTGTGGAAATCCACCATGCCCACCACGCCGGCGGCCCCGACGGCGGCGGCAATCGCCTCGGCGTCGGCCACGCTGGTGGCCAGGGGCTTCTCCACCAGGATGTGCTTGCCCGCCTCGGCCAAGGCGACGCAGACCTCGCGGTGGGCGAAGTCGGGCGTGGCCACGCTGACCGCTTCGATGGCCGGGTCGGCGGCGATCTCGGCCACGCTCGTGCACGCCCGGCAGCCGTAGGCGCGGGCCATCCGCCGAGCGCGCTCGGCGTCCAGGTCGCACACGGCCACCAGGCGGCTGCGGTCGAACCTGGCGTACGCGGCCGCGTGGACCTCGCCGAAGAGGCCGCAGCCCACCACCGCCACACCCAATGCTTCCGCCGCCATGCCGCCACCTCCCGCCAGAGGCCCAGCGTCCCACCGGGCCGTGTCGATCCTCGTTCCCCGAGGGCCCCGGGGACACGCCCACCATCATCGCCAGCACCGCCCGGCCGTGCAAGCCATCGGTGCCGGCAGGTGAAGCGATTCGGTCGAATGCACCGACCGCGCGCTCCCGAGCCGTTGCCCCGGATGGCCGATACACGCCGCCACTGCCGGGGGCCCCAGGCCCGTCGCCAACGGTCAGCCCCCCGCAATCGGCCCGGTGCCGCCTGCGGGAGGGGCTCTTGTCGCTATCTCGGCACCTCCGGCCTCCCGGTTGGGCCGTCGCGGCCCGCTGGCCCTGCCGTGAGCGAAACGACGGCGTGAGGGGTCTCGCTGATGACGACAACAATTGTTCTACAACGGAGTTACCGTCTCCGTCGGCAATGGTGACACCCCGCCTGGTTGGCCCAGGTCTCCGATTCGGGCCGGTGCCGGGTCCAGATACTAGGTGGAAAGCCCTGTTTTTTTGCCTATCGGGAGATTTTGCCCATTGACTCATGCAGCATCCGTGGTATACTGAAACCCGCGTGAGGTGGCCTCGGAAGTCAGAGGCTACATAAAAGTGAGGCTGCTCTGCTCGTTGCTCTGTGATTCAGCTTGAATTTGCTGGCAGTGCAAATCGCTCAGTTGCTCGATGGTGCTTTTGCAACCGTTCAAATCGAAGCTTGTTTCACAGTGGTCCGTAGTTGGCTGTTGTGGGCCCCTGTGTTAACGGAAGTTACTAGGAGATGGGACCGACTGCCGACTATCGGCTGAGGACCCCTGGAGAAAGAGTCTGGAACCACTGAGGAAAGGAGAGGACCCCTCGGAAACTCGCTGTTGTGTTTTAGCTTAGCTGCTTGTGTGTCTGTGGTATTCAACGCTCTTAACAATGCTGGCTCGTGGAAATGTATCTTTCCAACAGAAGGAGTAACAAGATGAAAAAGTTTGCCCTGGTCGCCCTTGTGCTGGCAACGACCGCCCTGTCCGCTAGCGCGGCACTGACCACCGAATTTGTCCTCAACACCACGCCCTCCGGCACCATCCCCGTCAACCCCGATGGTTCTCGTACCCTTGGGGGGACGAACTACTTCACCTACGACATGATGGTGACGTCCCTTGTTTTCTGGACCAACGCCCGGCTCGATATCACGTTGGCCACCGGCGAGTTCTACAACGATGTTGGCTTCGGCAAGGACACCCAGCCTGGCGAGGCGGTGTTCGGCTTCGTTCCGGAGGTCGAGTGGGACACGTACGCGAGGACCCCGGGCGGGGAACTGGCGCTGGCCTCCTTCACCGTCGGTGCGCAGTACGGGCAGAACTCCCTCACCCCCGATCCGCCGGCGGGTAACACCATCATCGCCGCCAGTTGGTTCTGGATCGGCAACGCTGGCCCCGGGATCGACAACATAGCTCGCCTGACGCTCTCGGCCGACGCCAACGGCACCATCACTGGCATGGTGTTCGACGCCAACCCCGGCTTCCCGTTTCCGACCCAAAACTCGTTCGATGGCGTTTATTCGATCGTGGACGGCCACATTGTCCCCGAGCCCGCCACGCTGTCTCTGCTGGGCATCGGCGTTGTCGGCCTGATGCGTCGTCGCCGCCGGTAGTCGACCGCTGCACGACGTTCAGACCGCACACAGACACAAGACGGTATAGCTTGTGACGACGCGGCGGCCCCTCGGGGTCGTCGCGTCCGTTTTTTCGGGGGGTTCATGTGCCGACTCCGGGGGAGCCGTGCCCGATCCTTGGCGAGACGCCGCCGCGCCTGACCCGGCGTTATATCCTCTCAATCGGCCCGCGCGGCTTGCACACCGGAGGCCATGCCGGTAGCTTCTTGTCGATGCCGGTGCCCAAGCCGGTCGCGTGAGCAAGGAGCCTCGTGCATGTCATCGTCCACCGGTCGCTATGAGGCAACCTGGGAATCGCTGCTGGCCCATAAGCCGCCGGAGTGGATGATGGACGCGAAGTTCGGGCTTTACGCCCACTGGGGGCCGTATTCCGTGCCCGGCTTCGGCAACGAGTGGTACGGCAAGCGGATGTACGACACGACCAACCCCGTGCACGCCGAGCACTGCCGTCGGTTCGGCGATCCGTCAACGTTCGGCTACAAGGACTTCATCCCGATGTTCACGGCCGAGCACTACGATCCGGAGGCCTGGGCGGATCTGTACGTCCGCTCCGGGGCCCGCTACGGCGGCCTGTCACTGGCCCACCACGACGGGTTCGCCCTGTGGGATAGCCGCGTTAACCGCTGGTGCGCGGCCAGAATGGGGCCCAAGCGAGACCTCTACGGTCCGCTGGCCGCGGCGTTGAAACAGCGCGGCATCAAGCTGGTGGCGCCCTTCCACATTCTCCGCTGCTTCGACTGGTGGCTCCCCGGGGCCGACGGGTGGGGCCATGGCGCCGATGCCGACAAGGTGGCCCGGGCCCAGGCGGCCGGGTGGGACCTGTTCGACCCCGCCTGCGCCGACTTCTACTGGAACCACTACACCGGTAAGTACGAAGACTTCATCGAACGCTGGCGGCTGGAACTGCGAGAGGTGGTCGATAAGTACCAACCGGACCTGATCTGGTTCGATGGCGGGGACTTCCAAGACGCCAAGACAGCCCCCTATGCCCTCGACGTGCTGGCGCACTTTCTCAACGTCGGCGCCGAGGCCGGGCGGGACGTCGGCGTCCTGAACAAGTTCAAGGCCACGCTCGAGTTCAATTTCCCGGTGGACTTCGGCATGTGGACCTTCGAGAGCGGCCGGAGCCGCCCGCTCGTGGTGCGCCGGCCATGGGTGGACGACATGAGGATCGGCAGCGGCTCCTGGGGCTACATCGAGGGACAGACGTACCTCTCGGCCAGGCAGATCATCCACGGGCTGATCGACCGCGTCAGCCGGGGCGGCGGGCTGCTGCTGTCGCTGTCGCCCAGGCCCGACGGCACGATCCCCGACGGGCAGACCGAGGCCCTCGCCGGCGTCGGCGACTGGCTGGGCGCCAACGGGGAGGCAATCTTCGACACCCGCCCGTGGACCGCCCCCGCCGAAGGACCGGCCACCGGCTTCCACGGCGGCGCCGAACGGGGCAACCTCGGCTGGGAACTCGATACGCTCACCGCCGAGGACATCCGCTACACCCAATCTGCCGACGGGAAGACGATCTACGCCATCGCCCTCGGCTGGCCGGGCAAACGGCTCCGGCTGTCGCTGCTGGGGGAGATCGCCGGGCTGCTGACCCGCCCGATACAATCGGTCGCCCTGCTCGGCGGCGGAGCAGCCACGTGGAAACAGCGCCCGGACGCCCTCTGCATCGATCTCCGAGACGTCCGCCTCCCCGCTAACAACGCCGCCTTCGCCTGGCGGATCGACCTCGGGTAACAACCCCCGCCCGACCTGGTGAAATGACCGTAAGTGTGAAGGGCATCGCCGCGCGGTTGCACACCGGATACTCGCAGGCGCCTGCCTCATCGTATCTATGGGCATAGCCACCAGCGGCCTGAGGGCGTTCATGTTAGCCACAGGCGCGAGCCCGTGGACGCTCGCGCCACCGAACCCACGAGCCCCCGCAGGGGGCGATTCATGCCGACCGGTCCGGCCCGCATGAATCGCTGCCTCCGGCAGCTCCGTTCCGGCGGTCGCTGCAAGTCCACGGGCTCGCGCCCGTGGCTACCATGAACTGCCTGGCCCGCACGAATCATCGGACGCCCTCACGCAAGCCCGGTGCCATGGCCACGCTTGCGTGGCCATGCAGGATGGCAATGTCCCCGAGCATGCCCACACTCGCGTGGGCATTGGACATTACCGTTTGGGTGGGTGCCACGCACAACTCCGTTGTGCGTGCCAGTGGCGCCGAGGAACTGTCGCGACGCGTGAGTCCCCGCAGACAGACGGGCACGTCCGTGCACGCGCAACGGAGTTGTGCGTGGCACCGGAGTCGAATTGCCGGGCGTCCTCACGCTCGCGTGGGCATGGCTCCACCCAAGTTTGCCTGGACGTCGCTAGAACCGGTCGAACTGGGCCAGCATGGGGTGCTGGTTGGGGAACAGGACTTCGATGAGTTCGCGGGCGTCGCCGCGGAGCCGGGTTCCGGCGGCGGCGACGGTTTCGCGGGGCTCGTCGGCGCCGATCAGCAGTTGGGCGATTTCCTCGCCGCCGCGGACGGCATGTCTGCCGACGGCCGGCGGGACCACGTTTACGCGGGCGCGGTCGATCTTCAGCGTGACCTTCTCCCGCGGGTCGGCGATCAGCAGCTTCCCCCGCCAGCGGGCAAGGTGTGATCGTTTCAGCCGACCGGCAAGCTCGGTCGCCATCTTCGTCAGGCAGGCCGACAGGTTCAGCGTGCGGACCATCGGCCCGCCGTTACGGCAGTATTGCGTCTCGACCTCGCAGTCGCCGCGGCGGAGACGCCTGCACACCTCGCTGTCGTGGTGGGCGCCCTCGAAGGTGATCTTCTGGAGGTTCCGTTTCCGGGCCCGTGCCGCCAGCGCGGCCAGCACCGCCTCGGCCGGGCCGGCGAAGTCATCGCAGCGCAGTCGCGGCGGCCGCTCGGAGACGACGACGTACCCGGCCGGCTGGCCAGCGGCGTCCTGCCAAAGATAGCCTTTCCACCCATCGCGTCCGGCTTCCGTCCGGCGATACGTCGGCCGGACGGCCGTGCCGGTCAGCCGGGCGTGGGTGCGATTGTACAGCCGGGCCAGGTCGTCCCGGGGCCGCGTCACGCCGAACGGCCGCAGGGGCCCGCCGGGCCGGTCGGATGGGAGCGAGGCGACCGGGACCGTAATGGTCGTATCCGACCAGGCGCGGACATAGCCGAACCGGTGGTAGAAATCGGAGATCCCGAACAGCACCGTCATGTCGTACCCCTGCTGTCGCATCGCCTCGATGGCGGCCTCGACCGTGCGGGCCATGTAGCCACGCTTGCGGTAGTCCCCGTGCGTGGAGACGGCGCCGATGCCGCCCACGCGGACCCGCCCCCGCCCGATGCGCATCCGGTAGTCCCACACGCCGTAGTGCGTGACGAGCTGCCCGTCCAGCAGGCCGATGCGGGTGGCGGACCAGTCGTAGTGGCTGTTGCCAATGTAACACCTCCGGCCGCGCTGGCGGGAGCCGAAATACCCACCCCGCCCGGAGAAGATCTTGGCGATCAAGTCGAACACCGCCTCGCCGTGGCGGCGGGGGTCCGGGGCGACGATAATCAACTTATCGGCGGCACACGGTCTGGGGCGCGGGGGCATAAGTCACCTCCTCATTGGCGCCGCGCGACATGGCCACGCGAGTGTCAGCGTGTCCGATAATTCGTGCGGCCCAACATGTTTCTCCAGTGAACCTTACAGGTTGGTGGGTGCCACGCACAACTCCGTTGTGCGTGCCAGTGGCACCGAGGAACGGTCGCGACGCTTGGGTCTCCGCAGACAGACGGGCGCGTCCGTACACGCACAACGGAGTTGTGCGTGGCACCCGAGTCGAATTATCGGACACCCTCACGCAAGTGTGGCCAAGGCGGCTGTTGGTTCATATTCGGTACCGTCAGAATGTCGGCCCGCGCAGGTCGACCGGCCCGGCCGGCCAGTCGGCGCGGTCGATGGGCCGGATCATCGCCCCCTCGACCGGGCCGACGACCCATTGCCCGCTGTCGGGGTCCTGCACGCGCAGGGCGTTGCCGATGGGTACGTAGCCGCTGGAGCGGTACACCTCCGTCTTGCCGAACAGCATGGCGAAGGCGTAGCCGCGCCCGGTAAGCCATTCGTGGGCGGCCGCGAGCATACGCCTGACAAGCCCGCGCCCGCGGTAGTCGCCGTGCACGCACACGTCCGCCACGCCGGCGATGGCCAGGTCCCCCACCGTCGAGCCGATGCTCTTGGCGTGCACGGCCACGTGGGCAATCGGCCGCCCGTCCGGCCCGCGGACAATCCAGCGATGCTGCGGCATCTCGCGGAAGTAACGATGCTCGCGGAAGACCTCGTCGCCCGGCTTGGTGAAGCAGGCGGCGAGCAAATCGCGCAGTTGCTGGTCCATCCGCGCGTCCACGTCGTCGTCGTGGATATACTCCACAGCCACCGGCTCGGCCGTCATGGCAATTCTCCCGCTCTCCCGGGCACCCGCCGCATCCCGGCGGGCGCGTCGCTATTGGGCGGTCACGCAGTCCACGCCCTGGAAGATGCGCCTCAGGCGGTCGCGCGTGGCCTCCGGCAGCGGCGGCCGGGCCATGGAGGCGACGTTGGCCTCGAGGTGTTCGGTGCTGCCGGTGCCGGTGAGCACCACGTCCATGCCCGGCTCGTCGCGGCAGAAGCGGTACGACGCGTCGGCGAGGCTGGTGGCGACGCCGTCTTCCAGCAGGAACCCCAGCGGGTCGGCCGGGTCCACGTCGGCCGGGTCGATTCGGCCGTCCTCGATGAGGCCTGCGATCACCTCGGCCAGCCGCTCGGGTCGGCTGAAGGCGTTCCGCACCACGAACATCGCCTGCGTCGCGATGCCCTTGGCGAGGGTCCGCGGGAGAACCCGCTCGCGGGCCGACTGGTTGAGAATGTTGAATCCCACCATCACCACGTCCCAGCAGTCGTCGTCCACCGCCGCCGACAGCATCGCGTGCGCCGGGTCGGCGTTGAACCGCTCGGTGATGCCCAGGAAGCGAATCTTCCCCTGCTCCCGCAGGCGGATCAACTCGGGCACCAGGTTATCGCGCACCGATGCGTACTGACCGGCCAGCGTCCCGTGGAAACTGTACAGGTCGATCGCGTCGGTGCCCAGGCGCTTGAGGCTGCCCTCGACCTGCTCGATCAGTTCAGCCGGCGTCCGAACGCGCTCGCCATGCCACCAGGCGCCGCCCTTGGTCGAGATGAAAACGCTGTCGCGCGGCACGTCGCGAATCGCCTCGCCCACGAAGCCCTCCGTGCGATACGACTGGGCCGTGTCGATGAAGGTGATCCCCAGCTCCAGCGCCCGCCGCACGATCGCCACCGACTCGGCCGGCTCGATCCCGGCCGAGATCCCCAGCCGGCTCCGCCCCCCGCCGCCGAGGCCCAGCTTGCTGACGGTCACCCCCGTCCGACCCAACGTGATGGTCTCCATACGATCTCTCCTTCGGGTGGGCCGGGCACCGTGCTTTTTTACGGATCTTCGTATTGCCAACGCCATCCGCCGCCGGCCGGCGCCCCGGTTCGAGGCGGGGCGCCTTCGCGGAGTTACTTTCGCAATACGAATGTCGATAACACAAGCATACCGTAACAGGCGGATGTTGGCACGGTTCTTCAAGCCGAAGCGTGGCGCCGCGTCGTGGCCCGTTAGCGGCCCTTCACGAGTTTGTAGACAACCGCGTTGTTCCTGAAGAACTGCGGGATGTAGATCAGGCCGCGTTGGCGGTCGAAGCCGAGGTCGGCGGGGTATTCCAGATCGGTCAGAAGCGTGCGGAGGTGCTTGCCGTCGGGGGAGACGCTGAAGATCTTGTGGCCCCAGACGTCGGTGAGCAGGAACGTGCCGTCGTCGAGCACCTCGACGGCGTCCAGGCCGACGAAGTGACGGCTAAGGCCGAACGGCCTGGGGGGCGCCTTCCCGGCCGGATCGATCTCGTACAGGTCGGACCCGCCGCCCTTGACCACCGTAACGGCGAACATCCTGCCCTTGTGGAACGTCAGGCCGTTGGCGCGCGGCAGGTCCTGCAGGACGATGGGATCGGTTCGCCCGGTCGGGTCCAGGCGGTAGATTCGGCCCTGGGTGGTCGAGGAAACGTAGATCCATCGCCCGTCCGTGGCGGCGTCATTGAGGCCCTCGGCGCCGGTCAGCGGGACGACCTCGGCCGGGCCGGCGCCGTCCAGGCGGCAGCGCTTCACCTGGGTCCTGTCGGCGACGTAGAGGTACCCGTCCAGCACGGCCATGCCCTTGGGGGAATGGATGGGGTGAGTCGGCGTCGAGGCCACCCACCGCAACTGCAGCGCCTCACCGCCCGGGCCCAACCGGGAGATGAAACCGTTGCCGTCTACCAGGTCAACCTCTTCCGCGGTGGCGGCGTTGATGTTGGAGACGTACACGTTGCCGTCGGCCGGATCGACCACCACGCATTCGGGGGTCATCAGGCCCTCGACGGTTCGAAGCCTCTCCAGCCGCCATGCGGCTCCCCCGGCGCAGCCCGCGGCCGTGAGGGCCACGCATGACAACGTCATGGTAATCAGCATATGTTTCATAACGCTCCGTCCTTTCCGGCAGTGATCGGCATGCTTCTGCAAGCAGAAGCATGGCACCCGGCGCAGCCCCCGGCCGCGAGAGTCACACATAACAACGTCATGGTAATCAGTGGACGTTTCATGGCGAGCTATCCTTTCCTGCAGCGATCGGCATGCTTCTGCAAGCAGAAGCATGGCACCCTGCGCAGCCCCCGGCGCAACCGCCGGCCGTGAGAGTCACACATAACAACGTCACGGTAATCAGTGGACGTTTCATGGCGAGCTATCCTTCCCGGCTGTGATCGGCATGCTTCTGCAAGCAGAAGCATGGCACCCATTTCCGACGTATGGCACCCATTTCCGACGTATGGCACCAGGCCCGGCGTTACTTCCGCTTCCTCGGGGGTCTGGCGGGTCTCGGGGGACGCAGTGCGGGGTTGACCTGCCAGAGGAGTTTCTGGAGGTTCCCCACGGACCGCTGGGCGGCCTGCTTGGCCCGGTCGGTCTTGGCCCTGGCGGCGCGTTCCTTGGCCTGCTGGATCCGCTGCTGGAGCAGGCCGGTGGCGGCCTTGGCGTTGGGGCCGATGGCGCCCAGGGCGCTGATGGCGCCGTCGTCGATAAGGGCCTTGACGATCGCCTCGGCGCCGTGGCCGCGCTTGGCCATGCCGACGAGGGCTTCGCGGAGGCGGTTCTTGCCGAAGATGCTTTTCTCGGTGAGGTAGTTGCGGATCGTCGCCTCGACGTAATCGGCCGTCTCGGGCTGTTGCGTGTAGTGCAGCACGTGGGCGACGCCCGCGCGGACCCACCAATCTTCGTCGTCGGCCAGGGCGGTGATCTTGTCGAGGTGCTTGGTCGCCGCCTTGCCGCAACTGGACAGCGCCAGCAGCGCGCCCTGGCGGACGAACACGTCCTCGTGGTCCAGCAGCGGCAGCAATTGGGGCACCGCGGCGCCGGCGATGTCGGGGGTCATCGCCCTCCGCAGGTCCGGCGTGCCCCGGCCGTTCATGTTGAACCCGCCGGTCAGGGCGTCGGTGCCGGCGCGGATCACGCGGATGTCTTCCGAGTCCAGCGCCTTGAGGATGAACGGCATGGCCTTGGCGCCCTCGGCCATCAGGGACCACGCGGCGCTGCGGCGGATTCGCGGGTCGGGGTGGCCGAGGTACTTCGCTCGTTTCTCGATCGGCATCGTCCGCTCCGAGAGGGCCGTGCGAAGCGGCTCGAACTCGGCGTTGGGTCTGCCCGGCGGGTCCATCGTCAGGCCGGTGGTGTTGGGTGGCAGTACGGTGGTGATCTCCGGCCGGGGGGCCGTCTTGACCGACAGGTTGGGCTCGTCGAGGACCGGTCCGGCGGCCCAGTCTTTCGGGCGCGGTTTGAAGGCGAGGGGCTCATCGGTGGCGATGGCGTACAGGCCGAAGTCGGCCCCGCTGGCGTTGGCCCGCACGGCCAGCACGTTCTTGCCCTTGCGGAGCAACTTGACGGCGTTGGGAGCCAGGTCGATGGGCACCAGGGCCGTGACGCGCTGGCGCGGGCCCTGGGTGGGTTCCGACCACAGCACGGGCGTACCGTTGAGGAACACCACGGCCCGGCCTCGCTGGATCCGCAACCCCAGCAGCAGCCGTTTGTAGTCGGTGCGGTCGCAGTCGAAGGCGATTCGCAGGTGCGAGTTGGCCCCGCCGGCGGGCTTCATGCCTCCTTCGCGGCGGCCGGCGAGCGGCCCGGCGCCGGACTGCCAACCGCTGTCGTCGAAGTCCACGGCATTCCAGTTGGCCGGCGGGTCCTGGCCCTTGGGCACCGGGAGCATCCGCCAGGTGGGCTTGACGCCCGGGTAGCCGCCGGTGGACGAGGCGAACAGGGGCGTCCAGTTGGCCAGTTGCTTCTGCAGGACGCCGGCGGCGTGGAGCGTGTTGAGCGCCAGAATGACCGGCCAGTTGCCGCCGCGGATGCCCGATACACGCAGCGCGCCGGCCTCGGCCATGTCGTCGATTTGCCAGGTCGAGGCGTACGTGTTCCACATGAGCTCGCAATAGAATGCCCACGACGAGGCGTGCGGCGGCGTGGCCAGCTCGCGGCGGGCCAGCTTCTGGTAGACGCCGGCGCCGGGGTCGGCGGCGAGCTTCTCGAAGGCCGCGCGAGCGCCCGGATGGGTGTAGCTGAGCCACTTGTAGCGCCGGTAGACCGTGGCGGCGGCGCCGACCGACGGCGCGTCTTCGCTGGTCCTGATCCGCCAGTTCCGGCTGCCGCGGCCCGGTTCTTCCCCGCCGGTGTAGCGGTCGAAGTCGCGGGTGATCCGCCCGGCCAGCACGACGTTGCCACCGGCCAACGCGGCCTCGAACTTCGCCAGGGTCAGCTCGATGTCCTTTTCCTTGCGGTCGGCGGCGGCCAGCAGTTGCTTCGCCAGTGCGCTGGTAGGCTTGACGGTCTTGCGAAGCTCGTCGAACTTCCGGTCGCGGTACAGCTTGACTCCCTCGGCCAGTTCGGCCGGCAGATCGCGCTTGGCGAAGACGCCCTTGGGCGCCCCGTGAATGCGCAGCGCCGCGGCGGGCATGGCGTACACCTGCGCCAGTCCGCCGGTAGCCAGCATGGGACCGCGGTAGGTGTAGATGTGCCCGATGACCGACTCGGGCACCAGGAAGCCGCCGTCCCAACGACGGGAGACGTTCATCAGCCATCTCCAGTGGTCGAGCATACGACGGTAGTCGGGGTAGTGCGGGTTGCGCGAGCCTTGAACGTTACCCCAGATGAATCCCATGAAGCCGCCGGTGTGGCCCCCGGTGCGGCCGGTGTAGCCGTTGGTCACCCATCGGCCCCAGTATTCGCTGGCGGCCGTGTCGCCCAATATCGTGTAGACCACGCCCGGGATGGCGGCCTTGCCGTTGCCGCCGCCGTACTCCGGTCGGTGGTCGCCGTAAGGCACACAGCCGCGGTAGGTGAAGCGTGTAAAGAACCTCGTCGCTCGCTTCAATGCCCCCTCGTCGACCGGCACGCCGGCCTCCTTGATGAGGATCATCGCCATCCAGCAAACCAGCCCCGCATTGTTCAGGCTGCCGCCCTGCACGTAGCCGCCCCCGGGGTACTTGCCGTGGCCCCACGTGCCGGACCGCTGCTGGCTGGTAGCCAGGGCCTGGGCGATCTCGTGGCACAGGGGCAGGACGGTGCGGTCGCCGGTCTGGAGGTAATACTCGGCCAGGAAGACGCCCATGTAGCCCCAACCCCAGTTGACCGTGCCGTCCTCATCGGGGTTGAAGGCCCTGCCGTACCCGTAGGCCAGCCGGCGGGCGTGTTCCCAATAGGCCGGGTCCTCCGAGGCCAGCCAGGTCAACCCGTTGAGGGCGAACCCCACGTAGATTCGACCGTCGAAGAGTCCATCGGTGTTTTGGGCGCGGGCGAGGTAGTTGCAGGCGTCGATGTGAATCGTCCGACTCTTGGCGCAGTCGTACGGCCAGTCTTTGCTGAAGGCGCCGAGCTTGCGCATCGGGACGGTCACGGTTCTTCGCTGCCCGCCCCGGACGACCTGCAGGGCCATCTTGCCGCTCTGCTCGCACGCTTCGATCTGCTGACCGAAGCCCTTCAGCGGGTCGGCGCCGAGCTTGTGGCCGTTGACGGCCTGGATGATGTCATTGGGCAATACCACCCCGTCGGCGGGGGAACCGCTCTCGACTTCCCGCACCACCAGCGTGTCGTTGAGGATCCACCCGTTCATGCCCGTCGGCCCGAAAACCGTGGGGAGGTAGAACTGCTTGCCGCAAAAGGCCACGTCCGGGTTGAGTTCACTCGCCCGGAAGAAGTCGTCCGGGGCCTTTGGCGCCGCCCAAAGCGTCCCTGAAGCGATCCCGACCGTTGTGACAGTCACGATCGCCCAGGCCGATAGCCGCCTCGTAGTCATCACAGCAACTCTCCTTCCGGTCAATGGTTATGCACAAAAGGGCGGCCTGTCCACTGGTCGCGCCGGCCTATGCCCCCATGCCAGTCGATTAGAACACTCGACGGGGGGCGGCGGCCTGCATAATCCGTCATCGAACACCGACAATTGATCACGGATTGCCGACGCCCGTGCAAGCGTGATGGCGGCGCCCGGCGGCATGCCGGGACGGGCCGGGACCGACCGTTTACAGCGATGGCTCGGCGAACACGTCCGGGTCGGGCAGATCCGACGGCGGTTCCTTGCCCGTGATCTTCCCGATGGCCTCCCTGATCGCTTGGTGGACCTTGCGGTTTTCGACCCTGTTCTTGCCGACGAGCATCTTCGGGTCGCCGAACTTGACGGCCATCTCCTCCAACAACGGTAACGCCTCCCCGGCGTCGGGGCCGATGTTGCCCAGAGCGGCCACCGCGCGGGCCTGCATACCCGGCAGGGCGAACTTCTTCAGGCAATGAATCACGGCACCGCTACCTTGCCCTTGGCACCGTGACGGCCGAGGATATCTTCGGCATCGCAGATAAGCCCGGCGCCGAACATTCCGTGCGGGGCGATTTCCAGCAGGTCGATCAGCACCGGGATCACCTCCGGATCGTCCGCCCGCCCGGACAGCTTCAGCATCGGCATCGCACGGCACCAGACGTTGTGGTTGATGTCGTCCCGTTTCAGCGCCGCCACGGCCGCGTCGTGCGTGACGACTTTGGACACCTTCAACTCCGGCCTCTTCGCCCGCTTGAGCAGCGACTCCAACCCGTACCGGCGTGCCCACCAGTGCGGGTGGCTGCCGCCCAGCTCGGCCAGCGCCTTGTCGATCTGGGCGTTCGGCTCGGCGATATTTCCCAGCGCCTCGGCCGCCCCGGCGCGGACCCACGGGCCGGGGTCCTCGCGGACCACGCGAATCAGCTCGTCGACGGCCGCGCGGGCGTCGGGGCCCAGCCCGACCAGCGCGAGCGTGGCCGTGCGGCGGACCTTGTAGTCGACATGCCCGAGCAGAGGCACCACCTTGGCCAGCACGTCACTGCCGTGGGCGGCGAGGGCCTTGGCCACGTGGATGCGGCGGTAGGCGCCGACGATGCCGGCGTGCGAGATCAACTCCTCCACCGACATCTCGGCGAAGGCCGTCGCCGGGATGTGAGCGAGACTCTCCCCCCATCGCTCGGTGGGGTCGGTAGGCTCGAACACGCCCAGGGCGGCCATGTCCACCGGCTTCAGCGGCGAGACCTTGGCGGCCGCCGGGGCGGCGGCGACCCGTTCGCCCGGCCGCGCGGGGGCCGCGGCCAGGGAGACGTCCACAGACCCGTACACCCCGGCCCTGCCGCGGGAGTGGGCCACCTGCGCCCGCACGGCCAACACGTTGGGTCCCTTGCGCAGCAGCTTGGCCACGGACCGATCGAGCACGTACGCCTGGGGGCCGGCCCGCGAGCTGGTGCTTCTCAGAACGCGGACCACGCGATAGCCGTTGAGGTAGATGTCGCCCGTGTCCTGCATCGTCACCAGCAGACGCAAGGCGACGAAGTTGGCCTCGCTCAGCAGGAACGTCCGCCGCAACAGTATGTCCTCGCCGGCCCAAGCGGTGCGGTATCGGGAATTTCTTCGCCTGCTGTCGCCGGCGACGCCGACGGGCAGCACGACAACCTTCCACGATCGATCCGGGAAGTCCACCTCCTGCCATCCGGCCAGCGACCCCGGCAGCGTCCCGGCGGGCAGATGTCCCTTGGCCGACGGTTCGCGCTTCGGGCGTTGGGCCTTGCCCATCCACCCGCGCCAGCCGCCCATCAGGTCTCCGTCGTTGCCCACCAGCCGCTGCCACTCGTGGGGCAGGATGGTCCGTTGCTTCACCGCGGTGCCGTACTCCCCCAACGTGTCGCCCGCGCGGGCGGCGCGATCGGCCGTCCGGGAGGCGAAGATTCGATCCTGCATCTGGTCGGAGGCGATGATCTGCGCCAATTCCCGCATCTCGGGCGTCTCGGCGCCGAGGACCACCTGAAGGGCCTTGTGCCCCTCGACGGCCTGGTGCACTCGCCCGGCCGCGAGATTGTCGCGGATGCCCTTCAACGTCGCGGCGACGTCCCGATCGTGCCTCCCCAGCAGGGCCGTCATCCGCCGCCCGTACTCGCTGCCGGTTCCCGCCGGGCCCGCCAGCAGCTTCCGCAGGGCCGGCCACTGCTTCTGGCGGAACAGGAACGCCGCTCGCTTCAGCGCCGCCGGCGGGGTCATCGCCAGCACGCTCTTGGGCGCGCCGAGGATGCGAAGCGACCGCTTCGGCAGCGCCAGGAACATCGCCATGCCCCCGGTGGTTCTGGATGGCGGCCCGTACCCTTCACGATGGTTGACGAACCCCCCCTCGTCGGTGCGGATGATGTTGTAGAACCATCGCTGCTTGTCCAGGAACACGCGGAAGTCGTCTCGCCCCGCGTACACCGCGCCGATCGGCCCCCAGGTGTGGCTGAAGAACGGGCCGGTGTGCCCGCCCTCCCGAAACGCCCACGCCGCGCACACCGGCGCGGCCAACTCGGTGGCGACCTCGTCGTGGCCACCGAGAATCGCGAAGGCCACCGCGGCGGTGGAGTTCTTGCCGTTGTCGCTGGCGTACCGCCCGGCGGGGATGTGGTCGCCGTAGGGGATCCACCCGCGTCCGGCGTAGGAGGCGAAGAACTTCTCGCATTTTTCCAGCGCCGGACGGAGCTTCTCGATCCCGCACTCCTCGGCCAGGGCCAGGGCCACAAAGCCCACCGTCCCCACACTGTTCACCGGGCCGTAGCCGCTCTCGCCGATTCGCGTGGTGCCGTGGGTCCACGTGCCGGCCTTGGCCTGGCCTAACCTCAGGTGCTGCGCGATCAGGTCGATCTTGCCCAGCACCGCGCTGTCGCCGGTGGCCAGGTAGTACTCGGCGAGGAACAGCCCGCTGTAGGAGAGCCCCCAGGCCGACGCGCGTTCGCGCTCGATCGGCGGGGGTTTGATCGCGTAGGCCCCGCGGCGGACGAAGTCCATGTACTCGGGTTTCTCCGACGCCAGCAGCAACAGGGCATTGAGGTTCAGGAAGCCCGGGGTCCGCGTGCGAGTCGCCACGTATTGGCAGGCCCTGTCGAGGACCGCTTGCGACTTATCGCATTCGTACGGCCAGGTCGGCCCGAACTGCCCGGGCACGCTCAGTTGCACCGTGGCGATGCCGGCCTGACCCTTGCGCAGGACGATCAGCTCCAGCTTGCCACCCTTGGCGGCCCCGATGGCCGGGCCGAGGGCCTTGCGGGCGTCCTGGCCCATTGGGAACAGCTTCCCGCCGGCGCCGACGATCATGTCCTTCGGCAGCAGGACCCCGTCGGCCGGGCTGCCCGGACGGATCGACTGGACGGCCAAGATGTTGTGGCAAACGATGCCCCACGCGCCGGTCGGCCCGAAGTTGATTCGCTTCCCCGGCCCGCCCAGCGGCTCGGAGATCGTCAGGTACGCCCAGTCCCTCGCCGTCATCTCCCCCCCCGCCGGCGCCGCCGCCGCCAGCACCAGCAGCCCCGCCGCCACACTCGCCCAACCACGCACCTTCATCGCCTCACTCCCGTCTCACTCGTCCCACCGTAACCTACCCATAAGGAACCCCCCAGACCACTGCCGGTTACGGCCCTCCGCCTACTCGCCGCCGCGGCACCATACTCCTACACGCCACCGCGGTGCCATGCTCCTACGCGCAGCGGAGGGGCATGCGCCTAGGCGCCACTCCAATGGCATGCCCCACGCCCCACCGCGGTGCCATGCTCCTACGCGCAGCGGAGGGGCATGCGCCTAGGCGCCACTCCAGTGGCATGCCCCCACGCCCCATCGCGGTGCCATGCTCCTACGCGAAGCGGAGGGGCATGCGCCTAGGCGCCACTCCAGTGGCATGCCCCTCCGCTGCGCGTAGGAGCATGGCACCGTGTAAGGGCGCGGACAGTTACGGGATTCCATCACCCTTGCATCCGCCGACGCCGACGTTAGGATAAGGGGCCATGGGGCAGGAACCGGTACATCGCAAGCGCTGCGTGCGATGGGACATCCCGTGGGACGCGCACTTTCTGACCTTCTCGTGCTACCAGCGTCAGCCATTCTTCCTGAGGCATCGTCCCCGGCAGTGGTTCCTCGATGCCCTCCGGCAGGCCCGCCGGAGGCACGCGTTTGATCTCTGGGGCTTCGTAATCATGCCCGAGCACGTCCACCTGTTGATCTTCCCGGCCGAAGGCGTGCGGATCGGTCCGCTGCTCCAGTCGCTCAAGCAGCCGGTGACACAACGAGCCATCGCCTGGCTGCGTGGGCACGACCCCAACGGGCTGGAGCGACTGTGTCATCTTGGGCCCGACGGGCGCCGGTCGCATCGGTTCTGGCAGCGCGGCGGCGGGTACGACCGGAACATGCGATCCGTCCGGGAGACGCACGAGAAGCTCCACTACATCCACGCCAACCCGCTGAGCCGCGGTCTGGTCGCGCAGCCGGAGGACTGGGAATTGTCGAGCGCCCGAGCGTGGGCGACAGGCCTGGATGAGCCCGTCGCGATCGACCGAGGGTCCTTTCCCCCACTCGATTTGACCCGCCCGTAGGAATACTGACGATGCACCGGTGCCATGCTCCTACGCGCAGCGGAGGGGCATGCGCCTATGGGCAGCGGAGGGGCATGCGCCTATGCGACACTCCAGTGGCATGCTCCTACGCGCCACCGCGGTGCCATGCTCCTACGCGAAGCGGAGGGGCATGCGCCTAGGCGGCACTCCAGTGGCATGCGCCTATGCGCCACTCCAGTGGCATGCTCCTACGCGCAGCAGAGAGGCATGCGCCTATGCGACACTCCAGTGGCATGCCCCTCCGCTGCGCGTAGGAGCATGGCACCATGTAAGGGCACCATGTAAGGGCACCATGTAAGGGCACCATGTGAGGGCACCATGTAAGGACACCGTGTAAGGGTACCACGTAACGGCATGCAGCGCGTCCCTGTTTATACCTCGTGGGTCGTGCGGGCGATGAATTGGTCTTGCTCGGTTTTGGGCATGGTGGTGAAGTAGACGCTCCAGCCGGTGACGCGGATTTGGAGGGAGGCGTATTGTTCCGGGCGGCGTTGGGCGTCGCGGAGGGTTTCGGTGTCGAAGATGTTGAACTGCAGCGCGTAGCCGCCTTGGGCGAAGAAGGTCTTGATCAGCGCGACCATGGCGGCCAGTCCCTCCTCGCCGGCCACGGCTGTGGGGTGCAGCGTAACGTCCAGCACCGACCCGTTGGGCGTGTTGGTGAAATCGAGCGTGCTGACCGACCGGATCAGCGCGGTCACGCCCGCGCGGTCCTGCCCGGGCATCGCCCCCACGCCGGGGGCCAGCGTGTCGCGGGCTTTTCGCCCGTCCGGCAGGGCCCCGGTGTGCCGGCCCATGCTCCACTGGAACTTCAGCGTGAACAGCGCCGCCTGCAGCGGTCCACCCCGGCCGTTGGTGAAGGTGTGCACTTTGTCGCAGTAGTCGTCGGCCACCCGCCGGGCCATGGCGTCGGCGGCCAGCTCACCGTTGCCCCACTTGGGCACGCCGCCGCGCAGGTACTGCCGCATCGGCTCGGCGTCGGCGAAGTCGGCGTCCACGGCCGTCAGCAGCTCGGCCATGGTGAATCGCCGCTCCTCGAACACCGCCCGCTTCACCGCCAGCAGCGAGTCGGCCGCGTTGGCCAGCGCCACGCCCACGCAGCCGACGGAGTTGTAGTGGGCCCCGCCCTCACCGACGTCGCGCCCGGTGGCCAGGCAGTCGTCGATGGTGCCGGCGATCAGCGGCGAGGGGTTAATGTTCGGCCATTGGCGTTCGTGGGCGGCCACGTAGGCGGCCGAGCGGGTGAGAATGAAGTCCATCTGCGTCGCGTAGGCGTCGTAGAGCTGCTCGAAGTCGGTGAAGCTGCGTGGGTCTCCCGTGTGCGGGCCCACCTGCTCGCCGCTGAGCGGGTCGACCCCGTCGTGCAGCGCCAGCTCGACGCCTTTGGCCAGGTTGACCACCAGGTTCATCGTGCAGCCGACTTCCTTGCCGTCCACGGCCGGCTCGTAACAGCCGATCGGCAGGTAGCAGCGGGCGTCGGGCAGCGTCTTGCCGCGCTTGAGCAGCCCCTCGATGGCCGGCACGTCGTTCATCAGCACGAAGGAGTTGTGCCCCTTGCCGATGAGCTCGGCCACGCGACGGTACAGCCGATCGGGCGTGCCGGGGAAGAATCGCACCGACAGCTTGGGGTCCGGGGCGTTGAGTTCGGCGTAGGCGTCCAGGGCCAGGTACGTCAGTTCGTTGTCCACGGCGGCCCCGTCGGCATCCTGCCCGCCGAAGAGGAAGTTCTTGCCGTTGCTCTTGCCCCGCGTGTGGGCGTGGTGCTTTATCCAGACGAACTTGATGAGTTCCTTGGCCTGGGCCGGGGTCAGCCGGCCGGCGTCGACGTCGGCACGGTAGTACGGGTACAGCACGCGGTCGAAATGCCCCATCGAGCGGACGGCCTCGCCCTCCATTTCGATCAGTTGGTGCATCAGCCAGGCGAACTGCAGCGCCTGGTGGAACGTCCGCGGCGACTCGGCGGGCACGCGCTCGCACACGTCCGCCACCGCGGCCAGGCGCCCCCGGTGGGCGGGTTCCCGCTCGGCGAGGTCCCGCGCCAGTTCGGCGAAGCGGCCGGCGAGGGCGATGGTGGCCTCATAGACGATCTCGACGGCCTCGTAGAAGGCCAGTTGCTCGGCCGTGGCCCGCTCGCCCAGTCGCTGCCGGCATTGGCGGGCCTCCTCGATCAGCCCGGCCAGCCCGCCGGCGAACATGTTCTGCCAGCCGGGGGAGATGTGCCCCATGTCCAGCAGCCCGCGCACGACGCCCAGGTCGAGCGCGTGGGCGAACCACCCGGCCTCGGTCTTCAGCGGACCGGCCTTGGCCTCGTCGTACCATCCGGCGCGAAGCTGCCGGAGAAGCCCCCCGGCGTTGAGCTTGTCGGCGAACCAGTCCAGCGGGTCCACGGCGATCTGCCCCCGCGTGAGAAGAATGCGGTAGACGTTGGCCCGCTGCAGCACGCGGGGTTGGTCGGCGTGATCTCTCAGGTACGCCCCCACCTCGTCGGTAAGCCGCGGGAGCGGCAGCCCGGTCCGCTCGTCATAGCGCACGTTCTGGAACTGATCGTACAGGTGGTCCCTGACACGATCGAACGTGCCCCAACAATGTCGCGATTCGGCGAGATCGGCAATAACCGTCATTCGCGTGCCTCCACGACTCGGCCCGGCTCCAGTGCGGATTTCGATTGTCTCAGGGGCGCTTCAATGGACGGGGACACTGAATGTCCCGGACCGTACACGCGGGCCAAGGCCCGGCGCTGAACACAGGTGCGCCGCATCGGATGTCCCGGACCATCACGCGGGCCAAGGCCCGACGCTGAACCCAGGTGCACCGCATTGAATGTTTAGCGGGCCAGCTTGCTGGCCGTGTTCGTGTCCCCGAACGGGCCAGCATGCGTATAACCTATCATACCCCCTTTCGGCGATTCGACAACCTCCGGCATCACGCGGCATGGGGCGAGGGTGGCGGCTCGGCGGGGCCCGCCGGTATACTGTCGCCATGAACGCTCCAGCGAATCGCGGGGATCCCGACGTGGTGGCCGCCATGAAGGCGGCGGCGATCTTCTCGACGGTGGACGGTGAGGCCGTGGCCGAGTTGGCCCGGCGGTGCCGCCGTGTGCGGCTGCGAACCGGGGAGATGGCCGTGCGGGCGGGGGAATCGGCCGATCGGTTCTTCGTGATCCTCAGCGGGCGGGTGAAGGTGTACAAGCTCTCGCCCAAGGGAGACGAGCAGATCCTGCACTTGTACGGCCCGGGGCAGAGCTTCGGCGACGCGGCCATGTGGAGCGGGGGCGAGTATCCGGCCTTTGCCGAGGCGGTGGCCGACGCGACGCTGCTGGTGGTCACGCGGCAGGTGCTTCACGAGGCGATCCTGGCCAGCCCGGAGCTGGCGATGGGGATGCTCGGCGGCCTGTCGCGCAAGCTGCAGGAATTCGCCCGCCTGATCGAGCAGCTCTCGCTGAAGGAGGTCCCCGCCCGCCTGGCGGCCGTCCTGCTGGCCGAGGCGGCCGCGGCCGGGAGCAACACGTTCCGCCTGCGACAGAGCAAGCGGGAGCTGGCCGCCCAGATCGGCACGGTCGCCGAAACCCTCAGCCGCGCCCTGGCCAAGCTCAAGGCCGCCGGCCTGGTGGGCGTGCGAGGCTCGCAGATCCGCATCCTCGACGCCGACGGCCTCGACCGTGTCGCTGAGGGGTATTGACGGTCCCGCCGGGGGGGAATCGGCGATGTGGCCGTGGCTCCCAAGATGCGATGTGAGCAGCAGTTCCGGGTTCCTCTCCGTTACCGGTGAAAGTTTTTTCTGCAAAACTTTCCGCAATTGACCCAGGTCAAGGCCCCCGGCCACGGGACAACCGATACTGTCATCGTCGGGTGTGGAGCTACTCTTACTGAAAGATCGATCATGGCCGCAACGCGAAAGATCGTGCATATCGACGAGGACAAGTGCGACGGGTGCGGCGACTGCGTACCCAGTTGTGCCGAGGGTGCGATACGGATTATCGACGGCAAGGCCCACTTGGTGGGTGAGAATCTCTGCGACGGGCTGGGCAACTGCCTGGGCATCTGCCCGCTCGGGGCGATCACCATCGAGGAGCGCCCGGCCGAGGCGTTCGACGAGGAGGCCGTGCGCAAGCAGAAGGCCCCCCATCCGGCCCCAGCGGGCGGGCCGGGCCAAGAGCTGCCATGCGGCTGCCCGGGAGCGATGATGCGGGAGTTGGCCCCCAGCAGGGAAGCCCCCGAGCCTCCCGCGGCCGCGGGGAGGTCGGGCAAGTCGCAACTGGGGCACTGGCCGGTGCAGTTGGCACTGCTCCCCGAAGGCGGGGACATCTGGGACCATGCCGACGTGCTCCTGGCGGCCGACTGCGTGGCCTTCGCCTCGAGCGACTTCCACGGCGGGCTGCTCACCGGGCAGACGTTGGCGGTGGCCTGCCCCAAGCTCGACGACGCCACGGCCTACGTGGAGAAACTCTCGCGAATCCTGGCCGGCAACAGCATCCACTCGATCACCATCGCGAGGATGGAAGTGCCCTGCTGCGGCGGCCTGGTGCAGATCCTCGCCGCGGCTCAGGAGAAGGCCGGAACCGACGTCCCGGTCAGCATCGTCACCGTCGGCGTCTCGGGGGATATTCTGAACGTCTGCAAACCGGTTGAGGCAAGTCGATAGCCTCGGCTCGTACCACGAGGCGATTTGAACTACAATGAAGGCCCGCCGGCTCGGGTGATCGTACCGGCCGCGGGGAGCGCAAGTCCGTCATAAGGGCACCATAGCCGCTTCGGGCATCGAAGCGTCGGGAAGGAGCACGAAAATGAGCATGTTCTGCTACCAATGCGAGCAAACCGCCAAGGGCACCGGCTGCACGACCGTGGGAGTGTGCGGCAAGAGCGCCGACACCGCGGCGCTACAGGATTTGCTGGTCCACGCCGTCAAGGGGATCGCCCAGTACGCCCACCGGGCGGCCGTTCTGGGGGCCACCGACCGCCAGATCGACGTGTTCGTGGTCAAGGCGCTGTTCACCACGGTGACCAACGTCAACTTCGACCCCGAGCGCCTCACCGGCTGCATCCGCCAAGCCGCCAAGACAAGGGACGCCGCCAAGCAGCTCTACCAGAGCGCCTGTCAGAAGGCGGGACAGCAGGCCGAAACCGTCACCGGGCCGGCCGAATGGGCGCCGGCGGACGATACCGCCGGGCTCATCGCCCAGGGCGAGGCGTTGACCATCGCCAAGCGGGTCGAGAGCCTCGGTGCCGACGTCTCGGGCCTGCAGGAGCTGATCACCTACGGCCTGAAGGGCACCGCCGCGTATGCCGACCACGCGCAGATCCTCGGCACCGAGAGCGACGAGGCGTACGCCTTCTTCCACGAGGCGTTGAGTTTCCTGGCCGAGGACCCCGCCGACGTGGACGCCCTGGTGGGCATGTCGCTGAAGGTGGGCGAAGTGAACCTGAAGGTCATGGAGATGCTCGACGCGGCCAACACCGGCGCCTACGGGCACCCCGAGCCCACCGAGGTGAGCATCTCACCGGTGGCGGGCAAGTGCATCCTCGTCTCCGGCCACGACCTGAAAGACCTGGCTGAGCTGCTCGCCCAGACCGAGGGCAAGGGCATCAACGTGTACACTCACGGCGAAATGCTGCCCGCGCTGGCCTACCCCGAGCTGAAAAAGTACTCCCACCTGGTGGGCAACTACGGCGGGGCCTGGCAGGACCAGCGAAAGGAATTCGACGCCTTCCCCGGCGCGATCCTGATGACCACCAACTGCATCCAGAAACCGAAGACCGGCTACACCGATCGGCTCTTCACCTGCGGCCTGGTCGCCTGGCCGGGGGTGACGCACATCGCCGACAGGGATTTCACGCCGGTGATCGAGGCGGCCCTGGCGGCCCCGGGCTTCGACGCCGACGGCGAGGCCAAGACCATCACCATCGGCTTCGCCCGCAACGCCGTGCTGGGCGTCGCCGAGAAGGTCGTCGAGGCCGTCAAGGCGGGCAAGATCCGCCATTTCTTCCTCATCGGCGGCTGCGACGGGGCCAAGCCGGGACGCAACTACTACACCGAATTGGCCGAGCAGGTGCCCGACGACTGCGTGATCCTCACGCTGGCCTGCGGGAAGTACCGCTTCAACAAGCTCCCCTTCGGCGACATCGGCGGCATCCCCCGCCTGCTGGACATCGGGCAGTGCAACGACGCCTATTCGGCCGTCCAGATCACCTTGGCCCTGGCCGAGGCGTTCGAATGCGGCGTTAACGACCTGCCGCTGTCGATCATCCTGAGTTGGTACGAGCAGAAGGCCGTGTGCATCCTGCTGACGCTGCTGCACCTGGGCATCACCAACATACGGATCGGCCCCAGCCTGCCGGCCTTCATAGGCCCCAACGTGCTGGATGTGCTGGTGGAGAAATTCAAGCTTGCCCCGACCAGCACGCCCGGCGAAGATCTGCAGGCGATCCTCGCCTGACGGCGGCGCGGTTGCTGTTAGGTTGGCCGCACTATAGTCTGTACAGTGCGCAGCCTTGAAAGTAGAAAGTAGAGAGTAGACCGCAGTAGAGCGGGTCGCCCTCAATGGCAAGTCGTGGCGGTTCCTGGGCCTTGGGCGTCGTGTCTACTTTCTCCTTTCTCCTGCTCTACTGCTCTAAGCTGCGTGCAATCGTTGTTGCATGCAGCTTAGCCGCAGGGACCCTTCAGCAGTAAGGAGACCGGCATGGCTGTCTTCAGTAGCGACGAAGTCTTTCAGATGGCGGCGCAGTTGGAGGCTTCCGGGCAGGATTTCTACCAGATACTGGCCGAGGAATGCCCCGACGTCCGCATCGCCAGCCTGGCCCGCCACCTGGCCCAGCAGGAGGCCGAGCACCTGGCCACCTTCAAGGAAATGCGCAAGGCGGTGGCGTCCCGCCCGGCCTCACGCCCGTTGACGTGGGACGAGTTGGGCTTCGCCCAGATGATGATCGAGGACCGGGTAGCCCCCACGGCCGATGACGCCCGGCGGATGGCGGCCGAGGGCGGATTCGAGGAGATCCTCGATCTGGCGGTCCAGATGGAGAAGGACAGCGTGCTGTTCTACACCGAAGTGCTGCAGGCCATGGATCCGTCCGACGCGACGGCCATCTGCAAGATCATCGACGAGGAGAAGCGCCACCTGGCCGAGCTGCTGGGCGCCCGCCGCACCGGAACGTAGCCCCGGCCCCCACCGTCGCCGCGGCGTGCCGCGCCCGCGCTTCCGGGGGTGGGCACCGTCAGTGTGGCGCCGACAGGGCCGCCACGGCGGCCACCTGCAACCACGGGCGGGCCCATCGCCGGCCGGGAGCGGCATCCATCAGTATCCCCCGAGCCGGGCGGAGTGGCAAGAACCCGCTGCAGGAAAGACACATAGCCTTACCAGACAACACTTAACCGAATACGACCCGCCGACCTAGGGAATTCCCCTAACAGTGATGCCGTAATGGGCCTAGCCCAAATACGGGACAAGCACCGCTTGTTTCTTCTTTGCCTGTGCACTATACTTGTCCCCTGACTGTTTCCGCTGCGGCGGCCGGGGCGAGGCCTTTGCGGCGAGGGAAGGTTCCTGCCCCTCCCGAACCCGGCTGACTTGCCGTAGGTGTTGGGGTCTCTTTGCTCGATGGCTTGCGGCGGAGACGAGCTATCGGGCGGGTCCGTACCGAAGAGAAGTCCTTCAGGTGCGGCTCACCCATTGGTGCCGGTCCCGCGAACGTGCATCGGGGCCGTCAGCGGGCCGACGTCGTGTGGGACGGCCTGTCGGGGATCGCTTGGATATGGCACGACAAAGAACGCCAAGATGAGGGAATTGAGGAGTCTTCCCGTGTCGATAGCGCAGAGCATGGCAGAGATCAACGTGGCCGCCACCGGGGCGGATCGTAACTCGATGCGCCAATGGGAGGTCGACGCCAGGGCCCGCAGACGTTTCCGCGTGGACCCCAGCAAGGCAGGTCCCAAGAGAGTATTCCTCAACTGCCACGGCTGCGGGTACGCCCCACCCAACGCGCGGCCGACGCGGGGGGGATGTCCCAAATGTGGCAGCCGCAGTTGGGACCGGTTCGCTCTCCCCCTGCCCCTGGTGCCGCAACACATGCTATAGTGCAGCACGATCGCCCCGTGGCCGGGGCGGGCAGCCGCCGGCCGGCCGACGGGCACCGAGCCAGACCGCCGACCCTTGCGGCCATCGCGACCCTACCGGTCGCCGCGGGATCGTTGATGGCCTCGCCGCCGCATGGAGAATGTATCGTGGAACAGTGCAACATCGAGTCCAGGAAGATGAAAGTCCTCGTCGTGGACGATCACGAGATCATGCGCCAGGGGTTGGCCCAGTTGATTGGCCAGGAGGCCGATCTGACCGTGTGCGGCGAAGCGCCGGACGCGGACGGGGCGATCTCGGCTATCGAGCATTATGCACCGGACGTGGCCGTTGTGGATATCTCGCTGAAGAACAGCAGCGGGATCAATTTGATCAAGACCATTCGCGAGCGCTGGCCCGAGCTGCCGATCCTGGTGCTGTCCATGCACGACGAAACCTTCTACGCCGAGCGGGCGCTGCGAGCCGGGGCCCGGGGTTACGTCACCAAGGCGGAGGTATCCGCCAAAGTCGTCGAGGGCATTCGCGAGGTGCTCAACGGCGGCGTTTTCGTCAGTAAGAAAATCGCCAAGAGAATGCTCCGCAAGCTGATCGACGGGAACTACGCCGTCGAACAGTTCCCCCTGGACAGGCTCACCGATCGTGAGTTCGAGGTCTTCGAGTTGATCGGCCGCGGCCAGCCCACCCGGGGGATCGCCGAGCGGCTGCACGTGAGCCCGAAGACCATCGAAGCCCACCGAGAGCACATCAAGCGCAAGCTCGGCATCAACACCGCCACCGAGCTGCTCACCTACGCCGTCCAGTGGTCTCAGGTCGACCGCGACTCCTGACGCACCCGGCGCCCTGCTGCTGACGGGGTTGATGACCCCCAAATCCGTCGAAATCACCGTGCGGCTGGCCGGCGACCCGCCCGGCATGGTGCGCGCCAAGGCCCAGCAGGCGACCAGGCTGCGGATTCACGACAACGACGACGACGCCTGTCCGGTACCAGCCGTAACCGTCACGGCCGCACCGCCTCAATGGTCGCGGAAACGACGTATTTTTCAAGGCCGCTTCCGGGAACGTATTGGGCAATGCCCTCCCGGCTGCGCTCGTTGGTCTCGATGCGAATCTGCGTGAATCCCACATCGGCCAGCGTCGTTTCCAGTTCGTCGATGGTGGCCGCCCCGGCCAGGCAGCCCACGTGCAGCTCAACGTTCTCGCGGACCTCCGCCGGCAGGGGCGCGGTGGCGACGATGTCCGAGATCGCCAGCCGCCCGCCCGGCTTCAGCACGCGAAAGGCCTCGCGGAACACCGCCGACTTCTCGGGCGAGAGGTTGATCACACAGTTCGACAGGATCACGTCGACCGTCGCGTCGGCGACCGGCAGGTGCTCGATCTCGCCGAGGCGGAACTCGACGTTCTCCACGCCGTCTTCCGCGGCGGCCCGCCGGGCACGGTCTATCATCTCGGCCGTCATGTCCACGCCGATGACCCTGCCGCCTTCGCCCACTCCCCGGGCGGCGAGGAAACAATCGATGCCGCCGCCGCTGCCGAGGTCGAGAACCGTCTCGCCCGGCTTCAGCGCCGCGATCGCCTGCGGGTTGCCGCATCCCAGCCCCAGGTCGGCGCCCTCGGGCAGGTTCGACAGCTCCTCGTCGGAGTACCCCAGGATGGGGCCGGATGTCGGGCACCCGCAGGGGCTCGAGGAGGCCGACTCGCTCGATCCGCGATCGGTCCCGCAGCATCCGCCACCGGGTTTGCCCGCACCGATCCTCCCATACCTGTCTCGAACGGCTTTTCTCATGTCTGCCATTGCCAGTGCCTCCTTCGGTCGGTTGGCTCGTCCGCCGGCGGCGTGTCCACCGACTTATCACCGATAAGGACGAAGCCGCGGGCGAAAGGATGCAGGAATTCGCCCGAGTGCCGACAACGTTCAGGCCACAGCGAGCTTGCGCTCAGGCAGGGCCCCGCCTCGGTTCTCACGTGGAGCCCTGCTTCAGGGCCAAAAGCACCTCGTCGGCCACGTGCCGCGCGACGGACCGGCGCTCGGCTTCCGGCACGTCGTCGATGTCAATCAGATCGGTGTACTTGTTGTAGAAAGACAGAGCGTCCATGTGCAGCACCTTTGCCTCGCCGACGAGCTTCTTCATGATCCTACCATGGCAGGCCATGAAGCATCCGTCGATTACGACAATTCTGTCTGCCTTCTCAGTCCATTCGGCCATCGCCGACCCCGGCACCGTGAACATCTCCCCGTGGCACCCGCGGCCGTAGGGTGCCGTTTTCGCCACCAGATTGGCCGCGAGGCGGGCGATTTCGCCCCGGATGCAGCCGCCTTCGCAAGAGATTACGGGGATCCTCTTCTCGGCGATCATCTTCCTGCCCGCGGCCTCGCCCGCGGGACACCGGCCGGCCGTCTCTTCTACTTCAAGCGTAAAGTGTGTTCCTGGTTCGCTCATGATGGTCTCCGTATCGCTCCAGTCGTTCGGGTGGACGCTTGTTCACGCGGCGATCGTGCGCGGCGTCTCAGCCGGGATTTCCCGGTTGGCCTCCGGCCGACGACCGTCGTCGGCCTTTCTGACAGTTCTACCCCGGATCGCGAGATCAGCAAGGGCTTTTTCTGCTCGACGGCGAGATAGTTCGGTCGCTTCCGGGCCATGATGTCGCCCCAAGCGGCCTGCGTAGAGGTGTTCATTGTCAGTCCGCGCAAACCACCCCCGTCGCCACTGCTACTTGCCCTGCCGGGCTTCGACTGCAAGGACAGTGACATCGTCCTGCGGGCACCAGGAGCTTCGGGCCGATACTTCGTCCATTATCATGGCCAACTGCTCTTCCAGGCGTGTTTCAGGTGATTGACGGACTATCGCCTCCAGTCCGTTCTGTGTCAGCGTGTTATCCGGAGCGCCGGCCTCTGTGACACCGTCTGTGTAGAGAAACAACCTGTCACCCTCGTTGAGCTGAATCGTCTCGCATGACCATTGTGCATCCGCCATCACTCCGAGGAGTGGCCCAGTGGAAGGCAGATGGCGAACCTGGTCGCCACTCAACAACAACCCGCCGGGATGGCCGGCCCCACAGTAGGTCCACGTCCGGCTCCCAGGCTCCCAGACACTGACGCATGCCGTGACGAATTGCCCATCCGAAACGCAGCGAAGAAGATCCTCGTTAACAAGACAAATGGCCGCTGCAGGATCATCCTGCTCTGCAAGTCGGCGATGGAGGGACATCTTCACCACTCCGGTCAACAGTGCGGCCGTGATTCCATGTCCGGCAACGTCGAGGATCACAAACGCCATCCTGCCTCCAGATAGCTCGAAGACGTCATACAAGTCGCCTGCCACGTGCTCAACAGGGCGATATTCAGTGGCTACGGATAGTCCATGTAACGTTGGCATCGACGTGGGAAGTAGATTGGCCTGGATTTCTTTTGCCCGCTCCAGTGTCGCCGTGCGTCCATGCTCATGCCTCTCCAGTTCCTCGGCCATCAGATTGAACTCGCCAGCCAATAGGCGGATTTCTGACGGACCCGTGGCGTCAGCCCTGGCGGAAAAGATTCTTGCAGACCAAGCCCCGGCTACTTCCACAAGCCGTTCAATTGGCCGAATGCTCCAGAAGTGCAAGGCAAGGAATATGAGAACAATAATAGCGAGGGCCGTTGCCCCTGTCGTAGCGGCACGGCTCACGAGTTGCTGACGAAGGACGCTCTCCACGTGATCCAGGTACAGCGCAAGGATGATCGTGCCTCCGTCATCGTCCTTCAGACGCACATAGGCGAGCCTGTGACCATTGGCCTCAAGGACCTCGTTCTCGTTGTTAGCATCCAGCAGAGCCTTTTCTACGGCAGGCCCGCTGTGATGGCGTGTGCTTGCCAGAATCTCGCCACGGCTGTCAAGTACCAAGACATGATGGCCGGGAGAAATGTGTTCGTTCATCTGCGCGCAGAAGTCATCTACATACTGGGCAAACCGGGAGGATTGCTTGATCTGCTTCCGGGCCACCCGAAGGGCGTGGGCCTGTTCGGCCAGCGACGTTCGCAGTTCGTCCATGTGCACGCGATACTCGCGTCTGTAGTCCAGTATCATGCCGGCGCCCGTGACCACCAGGACGATACAGACAACGGCCGCGGTCAATCGCAGCCGCAATGAGCCACGAATCCTCGACCGCAACGGCCTGTCATTTGTCGCACCCATTGCTGACTCCACGGGAAGGGGTAGATGCTCTATCTCGGCCTTCATGTTCGACAATCATCTGTGCTTCCATTCTTCACCACGTATAGTGATTCAGCCCGTAAACAAGAGTTCCACCGAAATATCCCGCCAGGCAGATCAGTACGACCGACAGGCCAAGCGCCACCCTGTAGCCAGAGCGAAGAGCGGCCTTATCCGTGCGATAAAACACTTCACAGAGCACCGCACAGACAACAATCGCCAGACCGGCAGATGTTCCTATCCATCTGTGCAGATCAAATGTCAGGGAGACCTCAGGGGGAAAACGAGCCCACGCGCCTGTGGCCCATCCCAGAAGCACAGCAACGATCCCACCGAGGGCGCCGAGGATAATCGCAAATCGTGATGCATTCAGAAACAGACTCTTCCCAGTGCGAGAGAAAACCCCCAGAAGCTCCGCCACCGCAGCGGCTATGATCAGCGCGATGGGAAAATGTACTGCGATGGGATGGAATTGCCCCGCAAAGCGGATAACCCGCGCCAGTCCATGCGGGTGACCATCGACGTCATCAGGTTCGTGGTGACCGGCTGGCGCATCATCATGTGCCCCGGAATTCACGATGCTGAACTGGGGGAGTTTATCCAGATACTTCTCCGGGTCTTTTGTGAACGCCTGGTGGCAGAACATGCAGCAGAAGAACACGCGCTTGCCTTGGTAGTCTGTGTAAATGCTCGGATCGATTTTGTTCCCAACCATCACAGGACACTCAGTTTGCACGGACTCGATATCACCGTGTTCTTGTGCAGCCTCACGAGAGTGTTGCGCATCAGCAGGGCACACGGTCGCCGTAATTCCCATCGCCAGAATTGCTACAGTAACGGGCCGCATTAACGATTGAAGCGTTCCCTGATGCCGGATCGGTTGTCGAAGCCCCTTCGATCCTTCCGCCACTAAGCTATCATTCATCATGGTCTGTCCTCTCTAGGAATCATATCCCTTCTTTAAACGGCTGGAGAGGCCTCAAGGTTCCCTGAACAGAGCATTTGAAGCTCACCACTTGATATCAAACTTCTTTCAACTGGCTCGTGCTGATGTGTCAACTGTCGCATGTTATCGCAGTCAATTCAGTGCTGAGATTCGGGGCTTTCGAGGAAGCCCTGATACCCCGATGCGTCCATCAGATTTTCGAGTTGGGCTGAATCTGCAATCTTTACCTTTATCATCCATGCCTTGGCGAATGGATCTTCACCAAGAACATCGAAGTTTTCTGTGACGGGCTGATTTACCTCAATGACC
>SDBU01001007.1_pt1 | contig 41337 bp, 44 predicted proteins | sample 2277071 | NCBI WGS metagenome assembly SDBU01 (sample SAMN10397929, study PRJNA504765) | marine sediment metagenome | isolation source: marine sediment core GS08_GC12, 126 cmbsf | place: Arctic Ocean: Gakkel Ridge, Loki's castle | collected 2008 | reverse complement strand
GAGGACCTCGAGGGTGAGGATTTCTCCGGAGCCGAGGGTCGGTATAATTCTCTGAGCGAGGTGCTTGCCGCGTTATCTTGATTCCACAGAATATCATCATATTGAATTCTTCGGAGGAGAAAATGGGATGTAAGCTTCAGGTTGCGCTGGATTTTGCGAGCATGGATGATGCCCTTCGTGTTGCCCGTGCAGTGAGCCCGTGGGTTGACATCATGGAGGCGGGTACTCCATTGATTAAATCGGTCGGCTTGGAAGTCGTTCGTCGTTTAAGAGATGAATTTCCCGGGAAACTCATCGTGGCCGATATGAAATCCACGGATGTGGGCGCGTTTGAGGCGGATCTTGCCTTTCGGGCTGGCGCGGATTTCACCGTCACTTCGGGTGTTACAACATTAGCGACGATCCGGGAGGTTCAGAAGGAAGCAAAACGCTGGGATCGTCGATGCATTGTGGACCTGACCGGTGTTGAAGATGTCGTTGCGCGGTGCAATACGTTGACACCTTTCGGTGTAAATCTCGTCCTCGTGCACCGCAGCATAGATGAAGAGGTTACTGGCGGGTCGGCCTGGACGGAGGAAGAGTGTGCAGTGGTCGGTGAGCTGTGTGCGCTGGGCTTAGATGTTATGACCGCAGGAGGGTTGGGGGAGGCGACGATACCGCTCTTCTGTGACTACCCGCTATACGCGATCGTCGTTGGGCGGGAGATCACATCGTCCGAAGATCCAGCTGCCGCTGCAGAACGGCTCGCCCAGCTGATCAGCAGCCAGTGGCCTGACTGAAAACTTGGCTTAAACACCCCAGTTGCATCACCGCAGATAATGAAGGCTGGTCACCATAGAACTGGGATAGAAGAACTCGATTGAATAGGGTAAGTATTGTATGTTGGTGCATGGGCATATCACAGGCTATAATCCAAAAAACCCATGCATAAAGAGGGGTCAACCCCGTAATCCCCAGGCGCGCCTCCGATCCTAGTGCGTGCGAATCGATGATTACCGCGGATCTTGGGATAGATCATCTAATAGTTTCTTCTATTCCCGATTTCCATTCGAAGATGAGAAACTTTATACATGTAGGACGCTTACAGCGCTTATAAATCAGGAGGTTTGTTAATGTCTACACTGATGCGAGAACTGTTCGGTCGATCAAAGCCTGTGATTGCAATGGCGCATCTCCCGGCATTACCCGGGACTCCGCGCTATGACGAGAATGGTGGCATGGACGCTGCCGTGGAATCTGTTCAACGTGATGTGGAGATTCATTGATATCGGTCGTGATTCGCGAGAAGACGTTGAGCGTCTTGGCATTCAAGTCGGGGATGCGATCACGTATCGACATTCGTTTACACATCTCTCCGACGACAGGATCGCCGCGAAATCGCTCGACAACCGGGTCGGATGTGCGCTCTTGATCCAGTCACTTGCGCAGCTCAAGAAGAAAGGGGTTGAGGGAACGATCTATTTCGCGGCCACGGTTCAAGAGGAATTTAACGTACGCGGAGCCTGGCCTGTTTTTCAAGCCACCAAGCCCGACGCGGCGATTTGCCTGGATGTTACCATCGCCTGTGACACGCCGGAGATCAAGCATCTGGCTGATATGCGCCTGGGAGCTGGACCAGCTGTGGGGTGCTATGAATTCCATGGACGTGGCACGCTTGGCGGATTGATCCCCAACCCGAAGTTGCGTCGCTTCATAGAGTCCGCCGCGAAGGATTTGAAGATCCCGCTGCAACGTGAGGTGCTGATAGGGATCATCACCGATGCGGCGTTCAGTCAATTGCTTACGGAAGGCGGGGTGCCGATGGCTGCGTTGGCAATCCCGACGCGTTACACACACGCCTCCGTCGAATCCTGCTCGCTGCGAGATATTGAACAAGCAATCCAAATCCTGGTCGAGGTTGCACACTGTTTCAACGCGGAAGTCGATCTCAGCCGCGAGGGATAAACATGATTAAAATCGCACCCTCGATCGCCTCTGCGGATCAAAGCAGGCTGGGGTGGGCAGTTCTAGACGGCCGAGCGTGCCGGAGCGGACCTGATCCATCTGGACATTGAGGATGGTGTCTTCATCCCGAACCTCACCTTCGGACCAATGGCGATTCGTCATCTTAGACCGCTGACAGACTTGCTATTCGATGTACATCTTGAAGTCGAGTCGCCGGAACATTACTTTGCGCAGGTTGTCGAGGCGGGGGCAAATATAGTCGCTGTGCAAGTTGAAGCCACACGCTTCCCATATCGGGCGGTCTATCAATTGAAGGAATTAGGTGTAAAAGCAGGGCTGGCGTTTAACGCTGCGACATCACTTGAACCCCTGCCCGCAGTCATTGAGTACCTCGATGTCATCCACTTGATGACTGCTGAACCCAATGGAAATGCGGCTCATTTCCTTCCTGGACTCTTAACGAAAATTGAGGAGGCGAAAGAGATGTGTCAGGGGAGGCCGATTGAGATCGAGGTAGACGGAGGCATCAGTCTCGAGAATGCACATAAAGTTGCTCAGGCCGGAGCGACGATCCTGGTCGCCGGTAGGGCGATTTGGGGGAGTAAGGATCCGCTGGAAGCTGTACCCGCTCTCAGGCGGGCTGCAGAGGGCAACTGAACATCAAAGTCCATATGCGAAGGGCAGGGGGGGCCTGCGTTGTTATTCTGATGCTGTTTCCAAAGCATGCGTAAGCGCAATGAGATCCGAGAAGACCCAGTCTGGTTGAACTGGGCTTCGCCGCAGGTCTTCTTCTTGAGCGATTCCGCTGAGCATCAATATTGTCTTCATGCCGAATCGCTGTCCACCGGCAATATCGGTGTCCAGGCGGTCTCCCACCGAGGCTATATTCTCTAGCGGGAGTTGCAGTCGGTCCAGTGCGAGATCGAAAATCCCGCGCTCTGGTTTCCCAATAATGAGCGGTTTTACACCTGAACTGGCTGCAAGAGCGGTGACCAGCATCCCGCTGCCGGGTACGAAACCCTCTTCTGTTGGGTAGGATGGATCTCCGTTCGTGCCAATGAAATCCGCGCCGGCGCGGATAAGCAGTGTGCCGCGCTTGATGGTTTCATAAGTTAAACCGCGTTCAAGGGCGACAATCACGGCGACGACCTCATCATCCGCCAATATGTATCCCGCCTCGGCGATCAATTCCTTCATCGCCGGTTCCCCGATCACATGAACCCGAATACCTTCAGGATAGTGGGACTTCATGTAGTGGATGGTCGCGAGAACAGAATTGACCACATCGTCTGGTTCGGCGGGCACGCCAAAACTGCGCGCTTTCTCAGCGAAACCTTCCGGTCGTTTCGAGGGATTATTGGTTGCTAAAACATAGCGGATGCCGCGTCGATCAAGAACTTCGAAGAATTCCACGAGACCGGGGAGTGGTGTCTCTCCGTGCCATAAAACGCCATCCATATCCAGGATCAATCCCTTGATCTTTTCCAGTTCGGGGAGCTTATGTTCGCGAATGCTGCTGGTCGTCTGTGACCTCTTTTGCTCAAGACGCTTCCCCACCGCGCCGCCGGGGTGAAGAGCAGCGAATTCCTTGTCTTCATGACCGCGCGCTGACAGGACGCTAGCGCAGAGAATATCCCCCACCGCTGCGTGTGCGAGCGTGCTGGCAAGTGGGATGACGCCGACTGCGTTATGTTCCTCTGCAACCCGGGCGGTGAGAATTACGTAGCACAATTCGGACATCGTCGAATTGCTCTCCTCCAGGATCCCTATCGAAGCCGCTCCCCGATCTTTTGCGATTCGCAGCGCGTGGTTCACTTCATCCGTCTCGCCCCCGCGCGAGAAAGCTATCAGCAGATCGCGCTTGCGGATGATTCCACTATAAACATGCTTGGTTTGGCCGGGATCTAGGAAGAGCGCGGGCGCGCCTGAGCAGGTGAGAACATGCGCCAGGCGGCGGGCGATGCTGCCTGACGTGCCCGCAGCGATGGTCATCACCATGCCCTCGCATCCGAGAATCATCTCGACGGCTTTCTGCAGAAGCGCTGGATCCAATTGCCCGCGTAAACCTTCGAGAGCCTGTATCTTCCTGATCCAGGATGCGATCAGTGATGGTTTCGATCGAGAATGTTGATTTCGCCTTTTTCGGGTTCATTTAGCTTTACGGTGCCTGCGACTTCATCTGGTTGGTCAACTCCGTCCGGTTAGTTTTTCGCAATCAGGAGGATTGAAGCCGTTGTTCGAAGGCCAGCATGAATTCTTCAGCGCACTTCCTGATCTCATCCTCCGGGGCAGCGTCACTTGCAAGAGAGATGGTCATTGCAGTCTCGGCGCCGGGCCGGAAGGCAACAGTTGCGTTCACTACTCCAGATTGAGTCTGCCGGTTGGCGATGATCAACCAACCGATGGGGCGTGTTTTCCATATTTCAAAGCCGGTTAGGGGAAAGACTTCAAGCGCGAGTTTGAAGCCTTCATCTGCCGTGATCCCTGCATAGGTTTTGTCTTCTCCGATGTTAGCCATCCTGGTTACCTTCTTCCGTGGTGGCGCTTGATGCCTCCTCGCCGAAATTATCATCAACCAAGTCCTTTAGAGCTGCGAGCGCGTCTTGCTCATCCGCGCCATCGGCGACGATTTCAATCTCATGCCCCTGATGCACCCCAAGCGTGAGGACGAGCAGGATACTCTTGGCATTGATCACTGCGGATTCCTTGGAGATGTTTGCGACGGTGATCTCAGACTCATACTTGCTCGCGGTCTGTACAAATTGCGCCGCGGGTCGGGCATGAAGGCCTACGGAATGGTTAACGATGATGCGAATGTTCTGCATTAATGGGTCTCCTACAAACAGTGATTTGGTTGTGTACTAGGTCAGCTTGTAAAAGCGAAGGGATTTTATCATCCTCCGTAATGCAGCGGGAGCACGGAGAGCGGGTTATTTTCCAAGAATCTCGAATTCGTGCGTGACATCGGCTATTCCAGAGACCGTTGCGGCGACCGAGCAATATTTGGTCATGGAGAGGACGATGGCTTGCTCGACTGCTTTGTCCGTAAGATCGGGTCCACTTAATACATATTTGAGATGAATTTGACGGTATGGCCATGGCGGGTCGGGTTCTTGTTCACCGCGAACCGTGATATCTAAACCATCGAGCTGAAGGCGTTTCTTTTGCAAGATGCCGACAACATCGTATGCGCTGCATGAAGCCAGAGCGAGAAGCAATAATTGAGATGGGCTCATTCCAGTGTTGTTCGCTTCGTCGTGCGACGAAATCACAATGGAGTGCTTTCCGCTGTCCGTGCCGATAAATTGCTTATTGCCCGTCCATTTCACGAGCACCTCTTTCTTTTTCATATCCGATATCTCCTGTTAATTGTGTATTCCCCACGGATAGATCAGCGACTTTAATGAAGTGTCAGCTTTCAACAGCAAGGAGATCGCCTCCTCAACACCCTCCAACCCAAAGCGGTGTGTGATCAATGCTTCAGCATCCACACGTTTTGCCGACAATAAGTCAAGGACAGACTGGGTGTCTTCGTGGTGGGCGGAAAAGGTTGAGTTGATCTGGACCTCACTGAAGTATAGGGCGTTTGAGTCGACGGGCCAAATATCTCCTGGCGGCGGCGGTGCTCCCAGGTGAAGCTGTCCACCGCGCTCACATAGTTGCAGGCCCAATTCCCAGGCTGCTATCGAGCCTGCGGTAACAAACACTGCGTCTGCCCCCCTCCCGTTGTTGATCTCGTGCAGCTGCTCAAGGGCCTCTTGTTTCGTGGGATTCAGAGTATGGGTCGCTCCCAATTCGCGCGCTCTCTCAAGCCGCCAGTCGCTGAAATCGAGGACGATGATGTCCCCCGCCGCTGTGAGGGTGAGCAGTTGGAGGTAGCACATTCCCATGAACCCTGCACCGATGATGACAATGGTGTCTCCGGGATGAGGTGGAGTTTGTCTAACGCCGTTTAAAGTGCAAGCCATAGGTTCGATGATTGTCCCTGCTTCAAATGTCACATCATCCGGCAGCCTCAGTGTGTCGAATCTTACGATCTCTGCAGGGACGCGGAAGAATTCGGCGAATCCACCCGGTTCGATTTTGGTCTTGCTGAAGTGTTCGCAAAGTGTGTAGCGGCCTCTGTGACAGTGGTGGCAGGACATGCAGGGAACATGGTGGTGGACGAAAACTCGGTCGCCCTCTTCAAACTCCTTGACGCCTTCGCCAACCTCGGCGATTACACCCGTAGGCTCATGCCCGAGCACTTTTGGTGCGCGCGACTTGAGATACCATTCCATCGTCTCGCCACCGCATAGGCCGCACACTTCAGTTTTCACCAGGATTTCACCTGGTCCGATGGTGGGGATGGGCTGCTCCTCGATGCGCACATCGTTGTTCTTGTAATACATCGCAACTCGCATTTTCTTCTTATTTGGCACTCGTGCACCTCCGGAAGTTATGGCCGCTCATCCGATATTCCCGGTTCCGCCGGGTGGAAGATAGATTGGTTAATACCTTACGCACATAATCTCTACATGTCACTGGGCGGGTAGGTCCGGGCGAATAGCCATTTTAACAACCTCGCCTTCGATCATCATTTTTAGGGCATCTTCCACGCGCTCAAGCGGCAGTTCCCCGCTGATTAAAGACTTTGTGTCGATTACGCCAGAGTTGATGAGTTCGAAGGCGCGTTGGACATCCAGAGGGGTGCCGTGAAAGGTCCCATATAGGGTGAGTTCACCGTAGTGAACCCAGTGTGTATCGAGGTCGATTGTTTCCCCGGATTTCAAGCCGCCAAACCATTGCACTCGACCGCCTTTGCGCACAGCGTTGAGCGCGGTTAACCAGGCTGCCTTGGCCCCGGCGCTCTCGATGGTTACATCCGCGCCAAGCCCGCCAGTGAGCGATCGGATCGCCTCTACGGGATCATCGTCGCCGGGGTTGATGATTGCTGTAGCCCCCAGCTTCTCGGCGACCTTCAAGCGGGTGTCGCTCAGATCCACGGCAATAACCTGTGAGGCGCCGGAGCGCAGCGCCATTTGCAGGTGCATCAGCCCAATTGGACCACCAGCGCCGATGATCGCAACCCGTTCGCCGGGTTGGATCTGCAAGATGCGTTGTCCATGGACGACCGAGACGAGCGGTTCGAGAATCGACGCCTGCGTATAGGAGATGTGATCCGGAATCTCGAATGTGTTCAATCGGACGATGGGACCCGGGATGATCGCGTACTCTGCGAATGCGCCGAAGTTAAAAATCAAGTCATCGCATAGATTTTCCTGTCCGATTTTACAATGAAAGCAGACCTGGCAGGGGGCTGAATTGTGAGGGACGACGCGCATACCTATGGAGAAGTTCTTCACCTCGGAACCTACCGCAACCACCTCGCCGGCGAATTCATGACCAAAAAGCGTTGGCGGTTTCATCAGGTGGTGGCCGCGGCGGTAAGCCTTGGCGTCGGTACCACATGTGGTCGCCGCGTGGATTTTAACCAGAACCTGGTCTTGTTCGGGCTGGGGAATCGGGATTTCCTGAAGCTCTAAGTCGCCTGGTCCGAGAAACATCATGGCTCGCATATTCTCTTGGCTCACGCATACACCTCCTCGTTCGATTAAGCTGTGATTGAATCAGAGTGATCCTCTTCAATCCGATGTAGTTGGGTGGTAGTGGCGCAGGTAGATCTGGCGCAGCTCTTTGACTTCGTCGGGATCCAGGTGTATCGGCGCCGCGCCGATCGAGCGCGCCATAATTGCTAAACGAGCTGACATCTCGGTGGCGATCGTCGAGGAATAGGCTTCCCTTAAGTTGGATCCTACTGAGAGCATGCCGTGTTGAGCGAGCAGCACGGCAACCCCGCCCGCCATTGTCTTGAGCACGATGCGCGCAAGTTCATCCGTCCCCGGCCTGCGGTAGGGAGCAACCTTCACCGGTTCACCGATGCAAAGCGCGGCCTCGGCCACGACCATCGGCACAGGCTCGTTGATGATCGCGAACACGGAGGCTTGGGGTGCATGGGTGTGAACAACCGCACCGACATCTTCTCGTTCACGATAGAAAATCGTGTGCATGGGGCTTTCGCTCGTCGGTTTCCACTTTCCATCGACGACCTTGCCATTCTTATCGATAACGACGATGTCTGTGGTTTTCATCTTGGTGTACTCAATCGCGCTTGGCGTAATCGCGATCAACCCGCTCTCAGAGTCTAGCGCGCTGATGTTGCCGCCAGCGCCGAAAGCTAGGCCATCATTGATCATTTGTACACTCTTCTCGAGTACTTCCTCGCGTAATTCCTTCAACAGCATGATGATCTCCTATAGTTATTTTGATACCATTTGTGCAGCTAACAGAATAGCTTCGACCAAGCTATCTTCTCGTGCGATTCCCTTCCAAGCTATATCGAAGGCCGTCCCATGGTCGACAGATGTACGGATGATGGGCAAGCCCAGGGTGACGTTGACAGCCCGTTCGAAGCCGTGAGTTTTTATGGGGATGTGTCCTTGATCGTGATAGAGAGCGATCACCGCATCGAATTCCCCCTGAATAGCTCGCAGGAAGATTGTGTCGGCAGGGATCGGCCCTTCTAGATTGAAACCTAGTTGCTTCGCGGCCTCTACGGCTGGCGTAAGGATATGAGCCTCCTCGTCACCCATCAAGCCCTCGTCGCTGGCGTGGGGGTTGAGAGCGGCAAGGGCTAGTCTCGGCGTGAGTATCCCTAATTGCCCAAGCCCCTCGATGGTAAGTGATACCGTCCTCAGGATGCCTTCGATGGTGAGCGCAGGAGCGACGTCGGCCAAAGGGATGTGTCGCGTGGCTTAGTGCATCCTTCAGTTCCATGGATCCTCTAATGCCAGATTGTAGACCTCGAGGGACTTTGTTATTTACGAAACCGAAACCACAAATGATGTCTTAAGTTGATCGTAAGATGATCGATAAACGAATCAACGACGGTATAGAGTGGTTCACGATGTCTGGGATCGAACGTGGGACCGTACCTCTTCTGCGGATCCGAAATCGAGAACTCGGTCAGCCAGAATTTGGGCATCTTCCGTAGACCAACTGCGGATGACTTCCTTCGCCCGCGGGATTGACACTGGAGACATGCTGAACTCATCTAGTCCAAGACCAATGAGAATCGGAATGGCATCGGGATCCCCAGCAAGTTCACCGCATAGACCGACCCAGATTCCCTCGCCGTGTGCCGCGCGAATTACGGAACGAATTTGCCGTAGAACAGCGGGTTGACAGGCATCTCCGAGGTGAGCTACTCTTTCGTTCGTCCGGTCGGCAGCCATCGTGTACTGAGTCAGATCGTTCGTCCCGATGGAGAAGAAATCCACTTCTTTTGCGAATTGATCCGCCAAAACAGCCACGGATGGGATTTCCACCATGATCCCTAATTGAATTGAATCAGCAACGGCTGCACCGCCAGCGCATACTTCATCACGGGATTCATTAAGCAAGGTTTTGGCGCGTCTAACCTCTTCCACTGTGGCGATCATAGGGAACATTATCCTCAGGTCATGGCCTGGACTGGAGCGCAGCAGCGCTCGCAGTTGGATCTTAAAGAAGTCCGGCTGATCCAGACACATCCGGATCGCCCGCCAACCGAGGAATGGATTGGCCTCCTGACCCAGATCCAGATAAGGAAGTTCCTTGTCGCCGCCGACATCAAGTGTACGAACAACTACTGGTCGTTCTCCCATGAGGTCGAGAATCTGATCATAGGCGGCAAGCTGTTCCGCTTCGTCCGGGGCAGTCGCCCGATCCAGATAAAGGAACTCGGTCCTCAGGAGGCCGATGCCCTCCGCGCCGCACTCGAGAGCCATCTGGGCATCTTGTAAGTTGCCGACATTTGCGACAATTTCGGTTTCAAAACCGTCAAGAGTGACTGCGGCATCGAACGCATTTTCAAGCTCCTCACTGGAGCGGGTTTCATGCTCTCGCTTACGTTCGGCGAACTCTAATTGGAGAGCTTCATCAGGGTCCACGATGACCTCACCTTTTTGCCCGTCGAGAAGGACCATGCTACCCGAGGGGACATCGAGCACGCCAGATCCCGCGCCGACAACCGCGGGAAGGGCAAGCGCCTTGGCGAGGATCGCCGTATGTGAAGTAGGCCCGCCTTCCGCGGTGCAAAAACCGAGGACGAGGTCCTTGTCCAGGCGGACAGTATCAGAAGGCGTTAGATCGCGGGCGATAATCAGGGATGGTTGGTCTAAATTGGAGAGATCCACCTCGTCAATGCCGAGCAGGATGCAAACCACCCGACGACCGACATCGCGAATATCAGCAGCACGAGCGCGGAAATACTCGTCCTCCATGTTCTCAAGGGTCTGTGCGTGAATCTCCACGGCTTCGTTAACTGCAGCCTCGGCGTTTGTGGCCCGTTTTTCAATCGCTTGCTGCACCGCGTCGATCAGCGTTGGGTCTTGAAGGAACATCGCGTGGGCGTCGAATATAGCCGCTTCTTCCGAAGATGTCTCAGATTCCGCCTTCGTCCGAATAGTTTCAATCTGCTCGAGGGCGGTTTGCGTCGCATCCTCGAAACGCTTCAGTTCGGCCGACGTGTCTGAAACGGTCTTTTTTTCGATCTTCAGCTCAGTCTCTTTAAAGATGTACGCTGGACCACTGGCGATCCCGGGGGAGGCTGGAATTCCTTTTAGTTTTCGCATCCGCTTTGTCTCCAGATGGATTATTGAATGAGGTGTCCACCATTCGATCGCTTTGTGCAGCGCTGATTCAAAAAAACTACAGCATCACGTTTCCGGGTTCTTCCAACACCATACGCAGATCGGCGATGAAGCGCCCGGCCTGGACGCCATCCACGGCGCGGTGATCGGCAGATAGCGTGATTGACAGGATCGGTTTCAAGATCGGCTGCCCCTTCTCGTCGGGGAGGAAGGTTTCCACCGTGCGCCCGACGGCCAAGATGCCGACTTGCGGTGGGTTGATGATCGCCGTGAACTGATCGATGCCAAACATACCCAGGTTCGAAATCGTGAAGCTGCCATCGACGACATCGTCGGGCAGTAATTGGCCGGTGCGGGCGCGTTGGCTGATATCGTCGACATCCGTTGCGATTTGATGAAGCCCCTTCTGATCGGCATCGCGCACGACTGGGACGATTAATCCACTCTCCAACGCTACCGCCACGCCGACGTTCACATTCGGGAGCAGCAGAACACCGTCATCACGCATGTAAGCGTTCATGAAGGGGTGGCGCCGTAAAGCCCAGGCCGTCAATTTAACGATCAATGCTGTCATCGAAACCTTGGTCTGACCGGCAGGCAGCCGCTCATTCACAGAGTTTCTGAAGGCGATAACCCGGCTCATGTCGACGTCGAGAACAAAGCTGATATGCGGCGCATTCTGCGCGCTTGCTTGCATTCGGTCGGCGATCGTCTTGCGCATGCCCTCCAGGGGGACCAGCACCGGCTCCCCGGTGATGGCGAAGGAAGGCGCTGGCAAGCTGGGAGCTGCTTGGAAGGTGAGAGCATCCGCCTCCTGTACTCGACCGTGTGGACCGCTGCCCGGGATCAGGCTCAGATCGAGCTGGCGCTCACGCGCTACCCGCCGAGCGGCAGGGGTGGCGCGCACTTCGGCGGACTCGGATACGACCGCTGCCGGCGTACCGTTTGTGAGATGGCGCTCGACATCGGCGCGCGTGATGCGGCCATCACGGCCGCTGCCGGCGACTTGCGCGAGCTGCACACCCTGGGCATCGGCGACGCGGCGAGCTACGGGTGAGGCTTTCACCTCTTCGAGCGCTGGTTCCACTTTGGCTGTGGGCTCTGTTCGCTCCGCCTCTACCGTTGGTGTAGGATCCTCGTCGACGGAGGGAGGTTCTTCGCCTTCTTTGAGAATATAGGCGATCACTTTTGTCACCGGGACCGTGTCACCTTCCTTAAAGCGGATTCCTCCTATATAGCCTTCCGTAGGAGCGCCAACTTCCATATTGACTTTGTCGGTTGTCACTTCGGCGATGGGGTCATCATTCTCGACGAAATCGCCCTCTTTCACGAGCCATTCGACGATTGTCGCCTCTTCCTGAATCATCCCGAACTTTGGCATGATCACCGCTTTTGCCACAGTCGTACCTCCTGGTTAATCGCCCGATCCAAGTGATGGAATGCGGGCATGTTGCTCACATCCTCCCCTAGGGACGAATTCAATCTAGTACTCTCCACGCACAATCTTGCGCGCTTCTTCAACGATATTCTCCACCTGCGGGACAGCGTGATATTCCAGTGTGCGGTTGTAGGGGATGGGAATATCCAGGCCGGTCAAGCGGCGGATGGGCGCATCTAGGAAATCAAAGGCTTCACTGCCGGCGATGCGGGCGGCAATTTCCCCACCGAAACCACCCGTCCCAACAGCTTCGTGGATGATGAGCACCTTGCTGGTTTTTACCACCGAATTGATGATGGTTTTATCATCGAGTGGATTGAGGGTGCGCGGATCAACGATCTCGACTTCGATTCCTTCTTCACTTAATTGCGTCGCCGCTTCAAGCGCTCGATGGACCATGATCGAAGTGGCGATGATCGTTACATCCGTTCCGTCTCTGACCACACGGGCTTGGCTCAGCGGCACTTCGTAAATCTCCTCCGGCACATGCGCCTTGGTGCTGTAGAGCAGTTTATGCTCCACGAAGACCACTGGATTGTCATCATAGATCGATGCTATCAGAAGTCCCTTTGCATCGTAGGCGTTCGACGGCATGACGACTTTAAGACCAGGTACGTGTACAAGCCAGTTCTCAAGCGACTGGCTATGCTGGGCGGCTGCACCGGTACCCGATCCGGCGGGCATGCGCAGGACGAAAGGAGCTTTTGCCTTTCCGCCGAACATGAAGCGGACCTTGGCAGCCTGGAGGGCGAGCTGTTCCAATGATAGTGCGACGAAGTCCATGAACATGATTTCGCCGACCGGGCGCATGCCGGTAAGGGCGGCGCCCAGGCAAGCGCCTGCGATCGCGGCCTCCGAGATCGGGGTGTCGCGTACACGTTCTTCCCCAAATTCCTCTAAGAGACCAGCAGTCACCCCAAAAGCTCCGTTATAGACCCCAATATCCTCGCCAAGGAGGAACACACTCTCGTCTTTCTCCATCACCTGACGCAAGCCCTCCCGCAGGGCTTCAACGTACGTGAGTTCTCTGTTCTCAGGCATAGACACCTTCCATGATCGTGGCGACATCGGGCTCAGGGCTCGCTTTTGCGAAGGTGAGTGCTTGCTCTACTTTTTGTTGAGCTTCTGCGCGCATAGTCTCGACTAGTTTATCATCCAACATCCCAGCGGATTTCAACACGGCTGCGAATCGTGGAATGGGATCTTTCTCCTGCCACTCCTTAACTTCATCGCGTGTACGATAAGCCTGGCGGTCGCTCTTTGAGTGACCTTTCCAGCGGTATGTGAGCGCTTCTATCAAAGTAGGCCCTTTACCTGCGCGAGCTCGCTCCGCGGCTCTAGAGACAGCATCATACACCGCCAGCGGATCATTCCCGTCCACCGTTTCGCCGGGGATGTTGTAGGCGCAGGCGCGATCGCTGATGCGTTCGATATTGAATGCGCGATCGACGGACATCGACATACCGTATTGATTATTTTCACAGAAATAAATTACCGGGAGATCCCATATCGAGGCAAGATTGAGGGATTCGTGGAAGGCGCCCTCATTCGCCGCGCCGTCGCCGAAGAGGCAGAGACAAAGCTGGTCGGTTTTTCGCAATTGGATGCTCACCCCAACCCCCGGAGCAATTGGGATACCTCCAGCCACAATCCCGTTTGCGCCGAGGTTATTGCGTTCGATGTCGGCGATATGCATCGAGCCTCCGCGGCCTCGGCAATAGCCATTTTCCTTCCCGAGAAATTCGGCCATCATAGGATTTATTTCGCTTCCCCAGGCGAGAGCATGCCCGTGGCCGCGGTGGTGGTTGAGAAGGAAATCCTCACCGCGATGCACGGCATACGACGCTCCAACGGCGGAAGCTTCCTGCCCGATTGACAGGTGCATTGTGCCGTGGGTTAGCCCGAGAATATAGAGTTCATCGGCTTTCTCTTCGAAGGCTCGAATGAGAATCATCATAGCCAGCATCTCGCGGGCGGTTGACTCTCCGATCTTCGTTAGCACTGCCTTAGAATTGTCCACAGTTATAGTTTTCTTCTTGGTCATATTGGTTTACACCTTTCAAGATTTCTGCTACAGGTCATGTAACACTCAGGCCCTCTCGTCATCAATATTAAGGACGATCCGTGCTGCCTCGTCGTCGGTAACCAGCGCTTTCACGAGACCCGATCTTAAAGCGCCGTGAATGGCTGGGGCTTTTACCTCACCACCGGCTACGGCGATCGAGAGAGGGACCTTCTTCAGATCCTCCGGCTGAATACCTACCACCCTGCGGGCGATGGGGATATCAAGCACTTTCCCGTCGATATCGAAATGAATTGCGCAAACATCACCGACCGCGCCGGCTTCTGCAATGGCGCTAACCTCGTTTTCGGTAAGATATTGCGCACGAACAAGACTTGACATCGACGGATTGGTTGTTCCGATCCCAACTACGGCGAGATCCATTTGGCGCGCGAGATCGAGAGTCTCGCGTACCGGCCGGTCGTTCATCAAGGCGTCCCTGACATCAGGGCTGTCGACGATCGCCGGGGCGGGCAAAATGTGGTAGCGACCTGCCAGGGATCTGGCGAAAAAGCGAGCCAGCTCTCCACCATCGATTTGCGGATCGGGTGTGCCCAGCGCACCGATAAGTTGAATGACTTTGCTATCAGGTAGGTGGGGTGATCGGAGGTTATTGGCGACTTCGAAGACGGCAGTTCCCCAGGAGACACCCAGGGTTGTATCTTCGTGTATATGCTCTTCGACTATTCGGGCGCCAAGTGCGCCCAGACGATTGAGCATGCGCGTGTAATCCATAGAATTTCGTACAAGCACACGTGCGATCTCTAATGGGAATCGTTCGCGGAGCTCAACTTCGAGCTTATCGTTCCGGCGCATCGGGTAATGAACCTTGATCTCAACGATGCCAGCCTCGCGGGCGGCAGTGAGGAAGCGCGAGATGGCGGATCGTGAGTACCCGAGTTCCTCCGAAATGCGTTGCTGCGTATACCCCACCTCATAATAGAGGTTGGCGATACGGGCGAGAAATTCGAGGTTCTCCAAGTCGGTCGAGCTGCTGTTGAGGGCTATCTTCGCCATAAGCTCCCTGTCTTCTACCTTCACAATTGTACACTAAGTTCACAGATGTGCAACAGGGAATTGCATGGCTCGTTGATCCTAGGGGCTTGTGTTCTCTCTTGAAGTGCAGTAGTTCCAGCTTCTTCGGGTGATGGGGCTTATGTGATGGAAGAATTAAAAATTAATACTCGAAGAGGAATGTTCACTGACCCGAAATTTCATACTCAATGTAGAAGATATCAGCGGCGAAGAGTTGCTCGCGATGCTCAACTTGATCCAACTCCTTCCAAGTTGAAGTGATCAAGAGTGTTTATTAATCTGCGCCGCCGAATGTACAGTCCGTGGGTCATTGTATCGGCAGGGGATCTCTTACACGAGCTACCTCTGGGGGCGTATCGCGACATACGCCAACTATCCCAGCGGGCACTCCAGATTAAACCATCATGGTCGATGCAAAGACCCTCGGGAACGCCGGTTTCTCCGCTTGGATCGACTAGACCCTGCGCTTGGAGATCTCTCCACTCTAATCTTCATAATCGTAAGCGTAGATCGCTTTTCGCGGTGAATCGGTGAAAGACATCGTCCTTCGATCTAGCCTCCAGCCAATACCGTTGGAGTTTTCCATCATGGATACCGGTTGGATCATGGGCGCTTTAAGCGTCAAGGTTTCAGCATCAGAAATTGGATATGCAGTGCAATCAATCCGGTAGAATCGCGCTTATTAAACCTAGAAGAGATGATGCTGTTAATGAGGTTATATATGCCTTGTATTACCCAAGCAGCCCTACACATTAGGAGTGAGGCGTGATGATCAAGGAAAGCGCAATCGGATAGGTCACTCAGGAAGACAGTTAATGCCGCCCTCCCATTTTCGGTTTGCGCTATTGGTGTAATGAATTTTATGTGAGTTAATTCAAATGGTATGTTGAAGTGTCCAGGCTCTTGTTCAATATTCCTTCATCGTTTCTTTGTTGAAGATGCCTGTTTTTGTTTGTCGGGGTCTCTGCCGCGAACCGAAAGACCATTAGCCTGAAGAAAGCTCCCCAGCCACCCAGGCGTAAAATCAAGGCGATCCTTGACGAAGCGTGGAGTTGCCGGTAAAGGCCAGATCTCCCAGCGATGCAAAATGAAAACGGCGCTGCCGCGTATATGATTTACCCACCGGGGATATAAATGTTCATAGAGGTCATCGATGGAGATATCAGGAGTATCTGCCACGATTTGCCTTGAGGTCGGCAACACCCAGGCCTCGGTTTTTTCACGGATCCTCTTAAGCTGAAGTTTACCCATCCCGAAAATCGCAAGCCACAGTGCGGCACCCAGAAAGACCCAGGAGGGGTTCTCTAACGCCCAGCCAATCACAGCGCGCCCCCAATTTCCGATCAAAGCGTAAAACAGAGAGTCAAACATATTTTGCCTCAGATAGTGCCTTTATGTTGGTTTCGTCTTCTCCCAGCTAACTATCCCAGGAGTCTACTTTGTGTTTAGCGAATGATCAATCTGTTGTTGAAGAAGAGTTAAAATAAGGTGGATAGGCTGAATCTTAACTAAGCAGTTCTTTCGCCACTCTTACCGCACTTGCGGCATCCGGGGCATAGCCATCGGCACCGATCTCCTGCTTGTAAGCCTCAGTCACCGGTGCGCCCCCGACCATGATCTTCACCTGATTGCGCACACCAGCAACTTCAAGTGCCTTTATCACCTCTGGCATGGCCGGAATCGTCGTCGTCAATAGCCCGCTCATCCCCAAAATATCAATACCACCCTGGACTGCTTCGATGAACTTTTCAGCTGGGACATCGATACCGAGATCAAGCACCTCAAATCCAGCGCCCTCCAGCATCATAACCACTAGATTCTTGCCGATGTCGTGGATGTCACCCTGTACGGTGCCCAGTCCGACCTTACCCAACGGTTGCACGCCGGCCTTCACCAACTCCGGGCGTAAAATCTCCATACCAGCCTTCATAGCGTGTGCCGCTACTAACATCTCAGGGACATATACCTCTCCGCGCTCGTACATATCCCCCACTTCGATCATGGGGGGTACCAATGCTTCATTCAAGATCTCACCGGGACCTTCTCCAGCTTCCAGGTTCTCTCTCACGCCCTCGGCGACCGTGGCAGCATCACCGCGGAAAATGGCTTGTTTGATTTCGTCGTTCTGCATGTATTCCTCCTACGTCGAACCATGGTCGTGCATGGTTGCGTTTCAGATTATACGCTTTGCTTAACGATTGGCGCGCTCGAGCAGGGCGGTCGCCGCAACATTATCGGTCACTAGCACATTGATGAAACCGCCTCGCAATGCACCAAAGATCGCATCAACCTTGCCCATACCACCGGCAACACCCATACGGGTGTCAATGTTGAGTAAATCCTCCTGTGAAATCGTTACAAGTCGGTGTTGGAAATCAAGGCTGGTTAGATTACCGTCAATGGTGAAGTGCATCCCGCAGACATTTCCCACGGCGCCATCTTCCTGAAGTTTGGTGAGATCGTTAAGCGAGAAGTAGCCAGAATGATAGAAGGTCGAAAACCGGGCATTCGTACTGCCAACACCGAGCAGGGCAAGATCGGATTGCCGGGATAGCTGGATCGTCTCACGAATCGTTTTACTGGCCATTAGAGATTGAGCAGAAGCCTCGCTGTTGACCATGATGGGTGCATTGAGAAAGATGCCTTCCCCACCTGTTAATTGGGCCATGCGTTGAACAAGGGCAAATCCATCGTAGTCTTTGATGCGCGAATCTCCAGCTCCGACCAATTGCACAACTCGAATTCCTGGAACTGGCTCCCCCAGTTCAAAGGCATCAATGGTCGAGCGGATAAATGTCCCCCATGCTAATCCAAGGATCATTCCGGGCCTAAGTCTTTGTCGTAGTATTTGTGCTGCGCCGACACCCACTTGCCGTAGAATGCGCTCTGAACCGGTATCTCCTATGATAATAACGTGGGCGGATCTCAAACCGAACCCTTCAATTAACTCCCGCTCGAGGCGTTCATCGAAGCTTAAGGAACGCTTGACTCGAAACTCAACGATTCTCTTTTTCCGCGCTTCGTCGAGCATGCGCGAGACCATGGATCGAGTTAGGCCGATGCGTTTGGCGATCTCAGCTTGAGTTTGCCGTTCGAGATAGTACATCTCGGCGACATCGGCAAGCAAGTCGTTGCGGTTTTGAATGTTTGAGCGTTGGTTCATATCTCTGTTTGATGTATTTATCCAGATCGAAGGTTCATGTAGCCTTAGTAACCGTGACGACCTCAAGTAGAAGATCTAGCACCCGACCCAGTTCCGCTTTGGTCGTCCACAATCCCAGAGAGAACCGCAGCGTGGCTCCGATGATCTCCTCTGGTAAGCCGAGTGCCAGGAGAACATGCGATGGTTCGATCGCCTCGGCGTTGCACGCCGAACCCATTGAGGCGTAAATCCCCGCCTGATTTAAATGGAATAACAACATCTCTGCATCAGCGCCCGGGAAGGCAACCGAGATTACGTGGGGGGCTTGATGTGCGTTACCCCCGTGGACGATCACTTCAGGGATTCGCTTTTGTAAGCCAGCAATGAATTCAACTCTTAACCCACTCTGGCGATGAGCTTCGGCCGGTTTGTGATGGTTTACGAGATGGATAGCTGCACCGAGCCCCACAATTCCAGGTAGGTTCTCGGTGCCGGCCCGACGCTGCGTTTCCTGGGGACCTCCGAAAAGTATTGGGTCGAGTGTTGTCCCCGAGCGTACATATAGCGCGCCGATACCCTTGGGGCCATATATCTTATGCCCAGAGAGCGAGAGTAAGTCAACCCCCAGTTCCTCCACGTCGACCGGTAGAGTACCGAGTGCCTGAACGGCATCGGTGTGGAAGAGTGCCCCATGCGCTTTGGTTAAGGCACACAGCTCGGTGATAGGTTGGATTGCCCCCATTTCGTTGTTGACCAATATGATGCTGACCAGGGCGGTGTCGGGTCGAAATGCCTGGCGTAGCTGCTCGATTTCTACGCGCCCGTCCGGATTGACAGGCAAGACTGTGAGCGTGCAGCCCTCGGCTTGCAGAGCCTCAGCAGCATGCATGACTGCGTGATGTTCGACGCCACCAATGATGACATGCCTTCGAGCAGAGGGTTGTGTCTTGAGCACGCCCCTTAACGCTAGGTTATTTGCCTCAGTCGCGCCGCTAGTGAAAACGATTTCAAGCGCATTGGCGCCGATGCCTTCAGCGACTTGCTGGCGCGCCTGTTCGAGCAGATCGGCAGCTTTTCGACCTTCCCTGTGCAAGCTGGAGGGATTGCCAAAGCTATGCTCAAGTGGCTCCTTCATCGCTTCTAGAACCTGCGGATGGAGCGGTGTGGTGGCGCAGTAGTCGAGGTAGATAGTTTTTTCAGACACGTGGGTTCATAGGGACATGACAGTGTGCCTACTCGGATTCGTCTTCGTTTTGTGATGCGAGCAGACGTTCGGCCATGTAGCGAATGGTCTCCAACGTCTTAGGGTGATTCTGGTCACGGATCATCGGTCTGACCGAAAGGATCGGGCAGGATACTTGTGACTGCTGGTAAGCGGGCATGGTCTGAAGGATGAGATCGGTTTTGGCGGGTGCCTCAAATCGCTCCCATATGTTTTGGAGTGTCAGGCGATAAGGGAAATCCCACACATCAGAGAGTTGGTGCTCAATTTCGTCGGCGATAAGAAACAGCGTGCTGCCGCAGGAGCCGCCGGCCAGAAGGATCTCGAGTCGCTTCATCATCATTCCTCAGATTAGCGTGATTATTTTTTCAAGGTTTCCCTGCCGGAGTCAGATGCCCCGGCAGGGATCGAAAAGGGCTGGGAAGGATTTAGAGAACGGAGAGCCCCAACAGCTTGTAGATTGAGAGAATAACGTAACCCAGCGGGTCACCGCCCATATCCCAGCTGGCCAACTGCGTACCAGCTTCGATTTGGTCGGTGAACTGACCCATCTTGGCAAAGGCAGCAGTGTGTTCGCCGGCAGTCAGCGTGGAGATGTACATGAACGGGATCGTGAAGAGAAGCAGCACGATCACGGTCTTGATCACGTTGCCCTTGGTGTAGGGGACCACCGCGCCGGCCCAGAAAGGGATCACTGCAAGGCTGGCGATGGGGAGCATGTCGACGCCGGGAAGAATTGCTGCGAGCAGTACGCTCAAAGGGAACAGGATCACGGCGGAAGCCATCACGGCCGGGTGGCCGAGCAAGACTGCGCAGTCAACGGCCACGAAGATCTCGCGATCCTTGAAGCGCTCGCGCATGAACTGCACGATCGATTGCGTAATCGGGATCAACCCTTCAGCGATGATCGAGACCATGCGCGGTAGGATTAACATCATCGTGGCGACTTGGATACCAAGCATTAGGATGCCCGGAACGTTGTAGCCGGCGGCGATACCGATGATTATGCCCAGGATCGCGCCCATGATGACGGGTTCGCCAGCCAGGCCGAATTTGGCACGGATGCCTTCGGGGGAAGCATCCCAGTCCTTAAGTCCGGGAATGCGGTCGAGTACCCAGACGACGGGGATGGCGAACAGGCTAGCTTGTACTGTAGTACCGCAAGGTACACCGATGCCTGGCATTTCGTTGAAATCCTGATATCGTTTTGCTGTCAAATCGCTCATCCAAGCTCCGAGTGTCAGATAAACCACCGCGCCGACAACGCCATAGGTCACGTTGCCGGTAAGAGCCCAAACAAAGCCACCCAAGGCTGAACCGTGCCAATAGGACCAGACATCGGTCCAGATCGTCTTCTGCAGCTTGAGGAGCACGAGCAAGATGTTAACGGCAAGGATGCTGACGATAACAGCAGCAACTCCGGGCCAACCCCAGGCAATGCCGGCATCCGCCCAGTTGACATCGACTAGGGCTAGAGAGACTCCCATTCGATCAGCAAGAGCTTGTGTGGCCGGTTGAAGCGCGGCGACGATAAGGTCGACGATCAAGAAAAGGCCAGCCAGGCCTACACCGGTTGTGACACCGCCGCGTACGGCTTTCTGCCAGCCGACGCGGAAGATCAGGCCTAGAAAGATCAAGATGATCGGCACCATGACGGTGGATCCAAGGCCGAGGAACCATGCAACAGCATTCGCTAAGAAGTCCATTGTTTTATCTCCTTACTTCATAGTTTTAATTTGTTGTCTGAGTTCAGATCTGGCCCCGAACTCAGCTATTCGGCTGTGACTGCTCAGGGCATTGCTCGCATATGCTCGATAATTTCATCGAGTAGTTTCTCTTTTTCCTCGCCTGTGCCGATCAAGAAAGCCATGCCTTTCACCTGGGGGACGTCGAACTCGCGATAGATTTTCATCATCGAGACGATCAAGTTCATCTGACCGACGTAGCCATCGATGTCGGCTATCAGGATCCGTTTGACGGTCACGTCATCCATGCCTTCAGCTTTAAGACGTTCACGGATCGAATCTTCGGCGATGGCGGAGGTGTTGATTCCAGCCCCGCAAGCCACAACAATTAGTTTGCCCATAGATGTTTTCTCCTTTTCGCGCTGAGTGAGGTCTTATATAGCTTTTCTCGATAGCATTTCCTCCTTCTTAGGCTGGAAAGCTCGCAAGGTTAGTTGATGGCGAGCAACTCGCGCTGCAACCAATCGGCCGCCTCTTCAGCGTCGGATTGTGAACGCAGCTCTTCCAGCTTCTCGGGTTGGCCGAAAACCGTTGCAAGCCTTCTCAATGCCTGCACTTGTTCTTCTGGATCTCGATTAGCCAAGAGAAAGACGATTTCAACCGATAGAATTTCTTCAGGATCACCCATGCTATGAAAGCCGACCGTCTCTTTTAGCGTGGCAACGGCTAGGCTGGACCGAATGACTCCGTCAGCGTCCGCATGGGGGAAGGCAATAGCGAAGGGCTTTGTAGGTAAACCAGTGGGATGATTGTGCTCACGATCGATGGTCGCTTGGGCGTACGCTGCTTCGACAGAACCAAAGGCGCTCAAGCGGTCGGACAGCGCGCGGATGACATCATCCGAATCACGGGCTTTTAGTTTCAGCAAAACCAAGGAGGGATCGATTGCCAGCTTGCTCATTAGAGGGCGCTCTCCTTGGTTTTAGGTTGGCCGTAGCGTTGGTTGTAGTACTCGTAGGAACTGCGCGCTTCGGCCTCGCTGAAGATCCGGGGCTCACCGAGGGCGCACGCTGCAAAGAAGATCTTGGCACCCTCCTCTAGGGTCACCGCACGTTCTAATGCATCATGAAGAGTTGCGCCGATGGTGATAGGACCGTGTCGTTCGAGCAGCACACCAAAGCCATCGCCCAGCACCTCTACCGGCTTGGTGGCGAATTTCGGATCTTCAACATGTAAGTAAGGGGCAACCGGAACAGAGGCGCCAAACCAGTTAGCTATCGTCTCCGTAACCATGGGGATGGATTGATCGGTTACCGAGAAGGCGGTGGCGTGGGAGGAATGTGTATGAACGATTGCATGCATCTCTGGTCGGTTACGCAGGATTTCGGTCCATAGATTGAGTGCAACAGAGGGGCGATAGGGTCCCTCGAGCACATTCATGTCAAGGTCGGTTACGATCATGTCGCTGGCGCTGAGATGGGCGTAATCCAATCCGCTGGGGGTCACAACAATGTGGCCGCTATCTGGATCGCGTGCACAGACGGTCCCTCCAGCCATCCAGACCAGGCCATAAGTTTTTAAGGCGTTGGCTGTATCGAGCACTTCCTGACGTAACTGGCCATGAAGCATAAGGCGCCTTTCGGATCTACTTCCAAGATTAAATCGGATATTCCCCGAGCTCCCGACCGGCGTTAAAGAAAGTCAGGATATTTTCCAGAGGGATGTCGTTACTCAAATTATGAGTCGGGCCGAGAATGTAACCGCCGCCTGGTGCCATCTGTTCGATGCGTAAACGTACCTCGGCACGGATTTTATCCTCGGTACCCTTAGGAAGGATCTCTTTGACGTTGACGCCACCTTGAAAAACTAGCGCGTCGCCAAAATCTCGTTTGAGTTCCGCTGGATCCATGCCGGGCAGGTGCGATTCAATCGGATTGAGGATATCAAAACCAGCATCGATCAGATCCGGGAGGAATTCACGGATGGCGCCATCATTGTGCAGCAGGATTTTGACGCCGGGGACTTTGCTTTTAATCTGCTCGATGAACTGTTTGTGAACCGGTTTCAATGCCTCCCGATAGAACTTGGGGGAAAACATCGGCCCCATGTTGGTGCCCAGATCTTCGGCCATCTCGACGAATTCGATATAAGGACCAACAATCTCGAGCATGACATCGTAAAAGCCGTATTGCACCTCAGCTAATTTCCAGAACAGGCGCTCGAGCATGTCCGGCTCGAGCAACGTTGACATTAGGGCTTTCTCCATTCCCAGTAAAGAGCGAGCCATCTCCCAGAGATTGCCATAGACAGGTCGGTGCAGTGCCAGCGCATAATCTGTCTCTTCGTAGAGTTCTTTAACTTCCGCAGCGACACCGACGACACGGGTAGGATCGTAAGGATCGGGCCAAGGAAAAGCCTCAATTCCCTCTTTGGTGAAGTCCTCGGCTAGAGGGGTGCCAGCCAGCTCGTAGTACCCGGAGGTAAAGCGGTGCGTAAGCCCCCATTCATCGATGAATTCGACGAAATTTTCTTTGTCGAGAAGCGAGTTTTGGATGAAATTCTGGGGAGGTCGAATGTGGAGATAACGAATGTCGGTGCCAAGTTTATCGAGAATCGGATTGTAGTCCGGGGTGGTGTAGAAGCCCACAAGCGTTCGGCGGGGGATGTCGTTCAGCCCAAAGTGATCTCGCAAGACGATGTACCGGTGCTCCGCCAAGTGCTGGGCTGAACCGCCCAGAGCGACGGGTACATGGTCCGGCTCCTGATGCTTCAACGCCGCCCGAACCCTCTCGCGCGGGGTCATAGATGTTTCAACCAAAAGCACCCTCCCCGGAAGGATTCACTTGTGTGAATCTAAATACACAACTGTGAATACACTAGCATAATAGTACTATGGCTGTCAAACGAGAAATACGGCAGTAAATGTCCGTAATTAAGCGCCAATTGGCATCTTTCCGGGTTGAGAAATTGTCCGCGACCGGGGTCGGGATATATGAGGGTGGTGTATTTTTTTAGAGGGTCATGGCCGACTGGGGTCGATGGCGACTTTTACGACTTCGCCACGCGCCATGCGTTCCAGGGCATCCTGAACCTGATCCAGCCCGACTTCGTCGGAGATCAAAGCGCGGCTGTTGATCACACCGGAGGTCAGCAGTTCGAAGGCACGTAGCGCATCGAGTGGGGTGCCCCCATGGGTGCCCAAGAGTGTCAATTCACCGTAATGGATCTTATGGGTATCCAACGCAATGGTTGTGCCTCCTGGCAGTCCGCCGAACCATACTACCCGCCCACCATTGCGGACAAGTTCGACTGCTTGCAGCCAGGTCTCCACTGTGCCGGCGCATTCGATGACGACATCCGCGCCACGACCTTCGGTTAGGTCGAGGATCTGATTAAGTAATGCAGGCTGAGGGGCTTGGATGCTTGTGGTGGCACCCAATCGTGCAGCGATCTCCAGCCGTGCCTGGCTCATATCCACGGCAATCGCCTGGGAGGCCCCTGAGCATACAGTCATTTGCAGATGCATCAACCCGATTGCGCCGCCGGCTCCCAGGATGACGACGCGTTCTCCGGGTTGGATCGCCGCCCGCGCTTGAGCGTGGACGACCGAGACGAGCGGTTCGAGGATCGCTGCCTGCGCATAGGGAAAGTCATCTGGTAGCTCGAAAGTGTTGTACCGCACGATGGGTGCAGGAATGCGTATGTACTCTGCGTAGGCGCCCATGTTGTAAACCATGTCTTCACAAAGATTGCTCTGGCCAATCTTGCAGTAGAAGCAGGATCCACAGGGGGCGAACACATTAGCGGTAACCCGCATCCCAACTTGAAACCGATCGATTCCTGCCCCAACCTCAACTATATCTCCGGCGAACTCGTGACCGAAAGGACATGGCGGTTTGAACTTCGGGTGACCACGCAGGAAGGTTTTCACATCGGTACCACAGGTTGTAGCTGCATGCACACGTACAATGAGTTCGCCGTCTTTCGCTTGAGGAACTCGCACCTGGCTGAGCTTCAAGGCGCCTGGCCCGAGGAATTGAACAGCTTTCATGTTTTTCTTCGTCATGGTTCTCTCCACTTTGGGTAGGCTTGATGTGGGCAATCAATCTGGTCTTATGGAGTCTGATCGATGCGGATCGCGCCGCTAACCGTGCGGATCGTGAGCATACCGGAGCCGCTCCCCAATATCCCCTCACAGCTTTCAAACACACCGCTCATTCCCGGCAGCGTGCAGACAATGCGACCGCCAGCGCTGGTGATGCGGATCTGCGCTTCGCTCCCGGGATCAAGTTCTATATTCACAGCCCCATGGTCGGTCTCAAAGTGAGTGGAATCTCCGTCAGTGATCAATCCACTAAAGTTGATATTCCCCATGATGTTTGTGCCGGCGATATTTCCGCTCAGATTCGAAAGACTGATATCGTCCGCCTCTGCCAGGGTTTGAATTTCCCCCTGACTGTCACTTACTTGCACCGCACCGCGGCGACTTTCGGCTCGTAAATTACCACTGAATCTTTCAATCCGAATAGAGGCCGATATGGTCTGAATATCAAGCTGGCCCTCAATATCGTGCACGTAAACATCTCCCTTTGCTAGGTATAACTCGATCTGGGTTCCGTTGGGAATTCGAAGTTGCAAGACGATATCGACAGGTCCAGTCGCTGTGGTTCTACTTAACTGGAGCTTGGTTGAAGGTTCACCTTCCATGGTTATAAGCGTGATCTCGAGATTGGGTTCTGAACCGGAACCCGCAAAGCTGAGGTCGGTTCCGTTGTGCCCAACTAACTCGAGCGAAGCTCGATCTAACAGGATGACCAATTTATGCTGATCGGGTAGCGTATAGGTATGTGTGGGAATTGGAAAAACATCCGCCTTGGGGCTGCAACCTGCTGAGATCGAGCTGAGCAGCAGGAGAGCGAAAAGCTGATAAAGGCCGGGAAACATTCGCTGAGTCGATCGCATCTTCAGCCGTATTGTGCCTGAGAAATGAAAAGACCGCCAACTTCGCTGACGGTCTCTGGTCGGGGCGGGCGGATTTGAACCGCCGACCCCTTGCACCCCATGCAAGTGCGCTACCGGGCTGCGCTACGCCCCGAACATGTCCGATTATAGCGCGCCGCGGGGGTTCCTTCAAGGTGCGAATAGCAGACTGCCTCACGCGCCATTTCAAACCGAGACAAGAAGCGAGGAGAAAAGAGCGACGGCGGTGTTCACCTGACTGATCACGACGCGGTGGGGCTTGGCCGGGGGATCCGATGTTGTTGTTATGGTCTACTGAATTCAGCCATGATGCGCACGGTATGACGGACGCCGGATACGAAATTGTCGATCACGATGTTCTCATTCGGCGCGTGGATGTTTGCCTTCGGGTAACTGATCCCCGCGGTTGCCACGGGGACTTTAAGGTCGTGTATGAACGGGTGATTCGGTCCTGAGCCGGGCGACATCGGCAGGATTAGCTGGGGTACTCCGTAGACACCCTCTGCTGTTTCGACGACGAGCTGAAGGAAAGGATCGTCGAGGTCGGTCCGGGCTGGATTCTCACCCGCCAGGTATGTAACCTCCATATCGTGGAAGCCCTCGTTATCTAGGTGGTTCTGCAGTTGGAGAACGACCTCTTCAGGGTCCTGGTCGGGCACAAGACGGAAATCAACCTTCGCGCTCGCCAGGGCGGGGAGAATCGTCTTCGATCCGGGCCCCTGGTATCCTGATGTAAGTCCACAGATGGTGCATGTTGGACTGAATATCTCCTCCTGGAGCAAGTCGACCCCGCCTTCGATGTCTTTTAGAAAACCATCAAGGTCGTAGGTGCTGCGATACTCCTCAGCCTTATCTGGGAATTGAGCCATGAGCTCGAGATCGCGCTTGCTCGGCGGTAGGACGCGGTCATAAAAGCCCGGGAGGCGGATGTGTTCATCGGGTCCTTTGAGTGAGTTCAGCGCCCAAATCAGCCTCCAGGCGGCATTTGGGAAAATCGAGCCGCCTAAGCCAGAATGAGCGTCGAGGCTGGCGGATCTTACGCTGAGTTCCAAGTAGCAAATGCCGCGCAACCCCGCGACTTGCATCGGTGTGCCCTCGTGATCAACCCCTCCGAATTCCCAGAGGCACGCGTCCGCAGCAAGAAGATCGAGGTTGTCGCCGATGAATTCAGGGAGGTTTGTGCTGCCGATTTCCTCCTCGCCTTCGATCAGAAACTTGACGTTGCAGGGAAGCTCACCCTCGCTCAGCAAAAAGGCGTCCATCGCCGCCAACCGGCAGATGATGTGTCCTTTATCGTCGCTCACGCCGCGGGCGAACATCTTTCCATCGCGCTCGGAGGGCTCGAAGGGCGGCGAATCCCAGAGCTCGAGCGGCTCTGGCGGTTGGACATCATAGTGGTTGTAGAACAGTAGCGTTCGTCCTGCCCGACCTTCCCGCTCAGCGTAGACGACCGGGAAGCCCTTTGTCGGCTTGATCTGCACTTCGAATCCTCGCGCTCGCAGCAGCTCTGCGGTCAGTTCAGCACACTCTGCCATACCTATATTTTGCGCGGCAATGCTGGGTTGGGCGCATAGCCGCTTCAGATCGTCTAGGTTTGTCCGCAAATTGCGTTGGATTGTGTCATCAAGCGCTTTGAAATGAGCCATCGTAATAAGGTTCCTTTCTCGTTTCAAGTATTATAGAGATGTGCACTAACCTGCCAATCGATTGTTCCTTGATTCGAGAAAGGATTCTATAATCCTGCCCAAGGAGGATATGATGCGAGTGATTGATATCTCTGTTCCTATTAGTCCGGATCTGCCGGTATGGCCGGGAGACCCGCCGGTTGAACTCGAGCGCATCGCCAATATTGCGGAAGGGGCGAACGCCAACGTCTCCCGTCTTGCCTGTGGAGTTCACGTAGGCACGCATGTCGACGCCCCGGTTCATTTCGTCGAGGGAGCCGCGAGTATTGAATTGCTACCACTTGATCGATTGCTCGGTCGGGCGTACGTCGCCGAGTTTAACGACATCGATGTAGTCGACGACCAAGCCCTCGATTCCGCCGATCTGCCTGCCGAGGTGAGCCGGCTGCTCATCAAAACGCGGAATTCAGCCTTTTGGTCGGAAAGCCCGGGTTCATTCCACGAGGATTTCATCGCCATCGATGCCCGCGGCGCACAATGGCTTACGGATCGCGGAGTTCAAACAGTAGGTGTGGATTACTTGTCGGTCGCGCCCTTCGGAAATAGTGTCCCCACCCATACCATTCTTCTGCAGGCAGGGGTGGTGATCATCGAGGGTTTAAACCTGTCAGGCGTTAATCCAGGATGGTACAGTCTCTATTGTCTTCCGTTGAAACTCGTCGGCAGTGATGGCGCCCCGGCGCGGGCGGTGCTACTTCAAGATGAGTAGGACGCCAAGCGGCGGAAAGTGAGGTTGAGATGTTTACAGGAATGACGCTCATTTATATTCTTGGGATCTTTTGCGTGGGTATTGTGATCCTGCTCGGGATCAGGAAAGCCTCCGGCTTCCGCGCTCGATCTTCGAAGCCTTCACCTTTGGAGCGATTAGGACTGCTGCTTCCCGACGCTCATCTGGAAATAAACGAGGAGCAGGCTTCTCCGAGCAGCGAACAGATCGAGGGGATGGTTCGTCAACGGCTTGCTAAATACCCCGACCTGGCAGAGCAAGTGGTCGACTTTGGCACGGCGGAGGATGGATCGCTTGAAATCAGGATCGGCGACAAGCGCTACGCAAGTGTGGATGATATCCCGGACTCACGCGTGCGTGATGCAATTTCGGAAGCTGTGAAGGAATTCAACCTCTAATGGAGGTTTAAGATAAATATTTGATGTCTAATCAAACTGAAATAAACCTGGCTGGAATATACCCTCCGATCTCCACTCCCTTTGCCGATAAGGGCGAGATAGCCTTCGAGCGCCTGCGCACCAATCTCGCGATCTGGAATGAGTGGCCGTTGGACGGATATGTCGTGGGTGGGTCGAACGGTGAATTCGTGTCCCAGTCTTTTGAGGAGCGCGTGGCAGTGGTCAAGGCGGTGCGCGAGGAGATGTCCTCTAACCACCTTTTGATCGCCGGCGCGGGGATGCATTCGACCCAGGAGACGGTGGATCTCACGCAGGCGATGGCGGCTGCCGGGGCGGATGCCGTGCTGATTGTGACGCCGAGTTACTATAAATCGAAGATGGATCTGCGCGCGCTGCGCGGTCACTATCATACGGTGGCCGAGGCATCCAGCGTTCCGGTGCTTCTCTATAACGTTCCCGCAAACACCGGCGTGGATATGCCTGCGGGGACGATCCTCGAGTTAGCCCAGCACCCAAACATCGTCGGAGTTAAAGACAGCTCAGGCGACCTGGCGAAAATGGGGGCAGTGATTCATGCGGCTCCGGATGGTTTCCAGGTGTTGGCTGGGTCGGGGAGCTTCTTTCTGCCCGCCCTGGCCATCGGCGCCGTCGGGCTCATCGCTGCGCTGGTGAACATCGCCGCCAGCGATCTTGCCCAAATTCAAACGCTCTTCAGAGACGGGCAGATCGGCGACGCCCGAAATCTGCAATTGAAACTGATCGAAACAAACAGCGCGGTCACCTCGCGCTTCGGTGTGGCCGGCCTTAAAGCAGCGCTCGATCTCATGGGGTTCTATGGCGGACCAGTCCGCTCGCCACTGCAGCCGCTCATGGCTGTTGAGCGAGAGGAACTAAGAAACATCCTGGTACGCGCCGGCCTTCTCTCCGAACACATCTAGTACACGCCAACCATCTCCCGACGATTAAAGCTGCCCCGTCTGTTCCCAGGATTTAAGCAGCGCTATATATTCAGGATCTTCATATCGAGAGAGTTGGAACCACGGCGCGTAGTGGGGCAGATCGGTGTCGGCGATGTGTTTGCTGAGCAGCTCACCGCAAGCAGGGGAAGCCATCAGGCCGAAGCCGGAGAGGGCACCGATGACCCAGGCGCCTTCCACGGGGAGTGGGCCAACCAATGGCCGGTTCTCCTCTGTTTTTGTGTAATAACCGCCGTCGATATGGGGTCTGGGCGGGCGATCGAAATAAACTTCCAGCGCCGGGAGCATTCTCGCCAAACCACGCAGTGCAATCTCAGGGTAGAACGGGTCAACCTCGATCGGGAAGGTCGGAGAGACTGGTTCTGTATGGTACGTCCATAGGATCAAAACGATCGGGCTGTCCGCAGAACCTTCCGCTCGAGCGTGGACCCCTTGAGGGAAAGGATCGAGCATGAAGCGGGTGTCCTCAGTTTCCCTGAGCATCTCGCGCTCTTCTTCCGTCCATGTGAGAGCTTGCGGGTCGCTCCATATTAGAAGCGGCGCCTCGCGCGGGAAGACCCCCATATGATCGCGTATCGATATCTTCGCGTGCAGTTCGGAGAACACCGGGAGATCGACGTCGATCAGTCGCCCAACCGATTTAAGATGAGGTCCGGCGGCGTTGATGAAATGGCGAGTCGAAATCACCTGACTCCCACTTTCCCCGGCAATTTCAACCCCTGAAACCCGCCCACCGCTTACATGGACCGCATCGATGCGCCCCTGGATTAAGCGGGCGCCGTTCTGCCGGGCGCGCTCGAGCATATACATGCCTAGCTGTTGGGCGCTGAACCAACCGCAGCGGCGGGGGTGAATAACTGCCACGGTGTCTTCGGCCAAATAGGGGAAATGGGTGCGGATGAGATCCTGGTTTGTAATCAGATCTGCACCCGTCGGCTGGTTCCGGTAGCCCTCCGCGGGCGCCGGCGTGTAGGGTGATCCGTGCGATATACCGTCGTGGATTCTAAGAGGACCCGCGCCGAAGGATGCGGCCTCCTCAGCCTGTGTGCGGAAGTCGTTGATCCTCTCTGGATTAGCCGTTGTGAAAAGGTAGCCGCGACGATTGAGGTGGAATAGGTTCCCGCTCTCGTCTGCCAGGTGGTCGAGGATATCAATGCTGCGATTCATCATGCTCACCATCGCTTCGCCTGGCCCTGGCCACCAGTTCCGGTAACATTCGGTCGATTTATCGCTTGTCAACGAGAGGGGTGCTCCTTCGTCAACCAGCAATACATCCCGCACGGCTGAATCACGGGTCAGATAGTAAGCTGCCGAGATCCCGGCGATCCCCGCCCCACAGATGACCACGTCAGCAGTTCGAGATGACATAATCTGTTTTAACTAACCTCCTCATGCCTGGAGACAGTAAAAGGGCTTGCTATTCGTGGCCCTGAAGGACAACGTCGTACCTGGGGTTGAGCTCCGCATCCTTCTGTAATTCATTAGCGATTTGAGCTAAGGAATCTCCTGTTATCGGGTGAAGGAAATCCGGTCGGAGTTCGGCGAGGGTCACCGCAAGATGCGCTCTTTTCAACAGGTCTGGGTCTGGGATGGTTAGCAGCTCATGATCGAGCACTCGATCCCCTAATATGCACAGATCCAGATCGATCGTTCGCGGCGCGAACTTGTCCTCTGTGCGAATGCGCCCCAGGTCTGCTTCTATCTCGCGCAGTTTGTCGCGGATCGTCAAAGGGTCGAGCGCGGTTTCTATTAAGACCGCCGCGTTGAGGTAATCTGGCTGTGGTTCGTCGGCGATGGCCGGGTTCTGGTAGACCGTTGAAATGGCGATCGGTTTGCCAAGCTCGGAGAGCCGCGTTGACGCGAGCGGCAAGTTCGTTTCCGGCTCGATATTCGAACCTAGGGCGATAAAGGCGAGTTCAGTCAAAGTCGCTCAGACTCCGTTCGATCTCCACACCGACTGATTGCGCGAATCGCAATGCGCCCGGTTTCTCGACTCGAACTTGCGCGCGCTGAACCCCCTCTGCGCTCAAGCACAGTTTGGCGATGTCGGCGGCCAGGGCTTCAACCGTATATCTCGCTGACTCCTCCACGTGCTGGATAATTTTCTTCGTTAACGTCCGGTAATTGATGGTGTCCTCGATCTTATCACTCTCGCCGGCTGCCCGCAGGTCACACGATAGAGTGATGTTGATCAGGATGTCCTGTCTTTTTTCGCGCTCCCAATCGTTGATGCCGATGATTCCGCGCAGCAGCAAATCCTTGATGACGATGCGGTCTTCGTTCATGGTTCCATCCCTCCGTAATGCCTGATCTCGTACATAGCGAGAATGATGATCGCAGGTAAGACACGTGTATTGTAAATCGTCAAAGCTGTGTAGAGAGAAGTTTGCTTGTTTAAGCTATTTTACTCAGAATCTCACAACATGAGGGGTACCCCTGAAAAAATTCTGTCCCAGGGTGAATTTCGTTTGTGATAGGATTTTTACAATAGGCACCATGAGAGGAGAAAGAATATTATGCACAATATAGATGCTGCAGCGGAACTCTTGGACGGCGTCGGTGTTGCGAAGCCAGAAATTGAAGCCGCGGTGGGTTCACTTCTCAAAGCATTTGGAGAAGACGCCTGCCGGGAAGGTCTGGAACGCACCCCCGAACGCGTCGCCCGTATGTATGATGAACTTCTTGCGGGATATCGCGTAGATCCGCACGAACTCATCAATGAAGCTGTTTTCGAGGTGGACTATGACGATATGGTCATTGTCCGTGACATAGAGTTTTACAGCATGTGCGAGCATCACTTGCTGCCCTTTATCGGGCGCGCGCACATCGCCTATATCCCTAGCGGCAAGGTTATTGGCCTCTCGAAAATACCGCGCATCGTCGATTTATTTGCTCGGCGGCTGCAGGTTCAGGAGCGGATGACGCGCCAGATAGCGGATTTCCTCGAGGCGGCGATCCACCCGCAAGGTGTCGCCGTCGTCGTTGAGGGATTGCATCTTTGCTCGAAGATCCGCGGGGTGAAGAAGGCCAACGCACGCATGGTCACCAGTGCCATGACCGGAACATTCAAAACTAACGACATCACCCGCAAAGAGTTCCTGGAGCACATCGCCAGGGACACTTCCAGCCTGGCAGTCTAGCCAGTAAAGTCGTCATCTTTTTGGATCAGAGTTCTCGGTTTTTCAAACGAGAGCTTTGATCTCCAAGCAAGATGAATCCGCCGTCGATGACGATCGTCTGCCCGCGGATCATGTAAGACTCCTGGGAGCATAGGAAAGCAACCAGGTCGGCAACATCCTCCGGAGTCACAAGTCGACCGGCGGGGGTAATTGTTGTAACGCGCTTAATTACAGAATCGTCCTGTGTCACGTCGAAATGCTCCAGAGCAGCTGTCCTCACGACACCTGGCGAAACAGCATTCACTCGGATGCCCAAGGGCGCAAGCTCGACGGCGAGATATCGGGTCAGGGTTTCGATTGCGGCTTTGCTGGCTCCGACGACGACGTAGTCGGGAATGACGTGCGAAGCGCCCGGGCTGGAGAGGCTTACGATCGCGCCGCCGCCGCGGTTTTGCATGAGCCGCGTTGCATGTTGGGCGCCAAAGAGCAGCGAACGAGCGTTGATGTTCATCGTCCAATCCCAGCCCTTCGGTTTCTGCTTCAACACCGGCCGGTTGTACCCGGAGGCTGCGTTGCTGATGAAAATATCCAAGCCACCGAAGGTCTCTTCCGCACCTGTAAATAGATTCTCGAGTTCCTCCAGGTCGCCGACATTGGCTTTGATTACGACTGCTTTCCGCCCTAAGTTACGGATTTCCTCGGCTGTATCTTCCGCAGGGGCGCGGTTGCGGAAAAAATTCACAACGATGTCGGCTCCCTCTGCAGCCAGACGCAATGCGATAGCTCGTCCGATCCCCCGGCTTGATCCTGTAACCAAGGCAACCTTGTCCTTAAAGCGCATTATTGCTTTCTCCTTAAGCTGGCGTTTAACCTGCGCTCATCTTACCATTTAGGGGGTGGACCAAGCGTAACGTTTCGACCCCCTGGCGAGGATCGCCGATGATAACCAGTCAACGAGAAGGGAACGATCGATGCAAAAGGGTTTAAGCGACGATTTGCTTACACTCCAGCAGACGATACAAAGGGAATTAGAAGACGCCAATCGGGCACGGATCGACGGCAATGAGGGGCGAGCCAGGGTCCTCGCTCGGCGGGCAGCCGGTTGGGCGGTAAGCGTCACGCGCAGTTTGACCGAGGAGCGTGAAATCGAGTCGAACGCTTATGACATGCTGCAATGGCTGGCACAGCACATGGACACCCCGGACGCAGTTCGAGCCGCTGCAACTCGACTCACGACTCGAGTGAGTCACGAACATACGTTGCCTTTTCCAGAAGATCCACTTGAAGATGCCGGGATGATTGTTGAAGCGCTCTTGGGAACGAATTGGACAGAGATGAGGGATGGCTAGGGTTCTGGCAAGTCGGCTTAGGTTTAATGAGGTTCGAGATGTCTTATCAAAGCGATGTGAGAACTGAATCCACAAGAAGAGAATTCGGATATGGTTGAGCAAAAAAACAAAGGACGGGATCTGCGTGCGTACGCAAGCGGGACCACATTGCGGCTTGTTCTAGGAGGTTTGGCCATAGTCTTGATCGTTGGGAATGTGCTCATCTGGACCTTCTATGGAAGCGGTGCGGCCCAGTTGTCGCTGCTTTGCATGGGCGTCACCCTGCTGCCGGCACTGCTGATAGCAGTGGTTCTCTGGGTTATGGGCTGGATCGTTCGAAAGGATAGAGATGCCTGATCCTGTATTTGAGGACACCACTCAGGGGGTGTTCCCTATTCTATTCCCTCCCGGCGAGTCGCGTAAAGATGCATTCCCTGACGCTTCGCGGCTGAAACTGTGCCTGAACACGATCTTTCATATAACCCGGGTTCCGAGAAGAAAGTGGGTTCTTGGATCGTCTAAATACAGCATGGGTGGATAATATTGCATGTTATCATCCACCTTAATTAGTCTTGAAGAATCATAATAAATAAACGATACCCCCAATGGAGCGATAGATGCCAACAAAAGACCTGCACGATAAAGCGATAAACACCGTACGATTCTTGGCCGCGGACGCGGTTCAGAAAGCCAACTCCGGTCACCCAGGGCTCCCTATGGGGATGGCATCGGCTGCGTATGTGCTGTATACACGGCATATGAAATACAACCCCGCAGATCCACAATGGCCGGACCGCGATCGTTTCATCCTCTCAGCAGGGCATGGCTCCATGCTGTTGTATGCCATGCTGCATTTGAGTGGATACGATCTTCCACTGGAAGAACTCCAGCAATTTCGGCAGTGGGGGAGTAAGACTCCAGGCCATCCAGAGCATGGGCTGACACCAGGGGTGGAAATGACCACGGGACCGCTCGGGCAAGGATTCTCCTCCGGCGTCGGTATGGCGATTGCCACGGAACACCTCGCTGCGCTTTATAACCGTGATGAGTACACTGTCGTCGATCACTTCATCTACGCCATTATTTCAGATGGCGATTTGATGGAGGGTGTCGCTTCTGAGGCGGCCTCATTTGCCGGGCATTTGCGGCTTGGCCGGTTGATTTATCTCTACGATGACAACCGGATTAGCATCGATGGTAGCACGGACCTTGCTTTCACCGAGGATCGTGCCGCGCGTTTCGAAGCTTACGGTTGGCATGTCGAGCAGGTCGCGGATGTCAACGATCTGGAGGCGCTCGATCGGGCTATCGAAGCCGCGAAGGCGGATGGTCGTCCCTCATTGATTGTGACGCGCTCCCACATTGGTTTCGGTCTTCCAACAAAACAAGATACCGCTGCAGCGCATGGTGAACCACCAGGGGAAGAGGAGCTGGCAGCCGCAAAAGACAAATTAGGTTGGCCACAAGAACCTTCGTTCCTCGTTCCGGATGATGTGCGCGAGCATTTCCTCGCCAGCGGAAAGCGCAATCTCAAGGTGTACGAATCCTGGCAGGATAGGATGGCCAGTTATGGAGAGGCATACCCTGACCTGTACGCGCAATTTAATCGAACCTTAAATGGAATACTTCCCGCCGAGGTGAGAGGAAAGCTCCCTGTTTTTGACACCGACGCGAAAGGGATGGCAACGCGCGCCTCATCAGGCAAGGTTCTGAACGCGATGGCTTCTAACATCCCCGAATTGATCGGCGGATCGGCTGACTTGATGGGCTCTAACAAGACCGCGCTGGAGGGCGAGACACCATTCACGGCGGATGACCGCCGCGGTCGGTACCTGCATTTCGGGGTGCGCGAACACGCGATGGGAGCAATACTGAACGGTCTCTCTCTGCACGGCGGGCTCATCCCTTTCGGTGGGACCTTCCTGGTTTTCTCCGACTACATGCGCGGGGCGGTCCGCCTGGCGGCATTAATGAAGCAGCGCGTAATCTATGTGTTCACTCACGATTCGATTGGTCTGGGAGAGGATGGACCCACGCATCAACCCATTGAACAGCTCACCGCTCTGCGCACGATCCCCAATATGGTCGTTTTGCGACCGGCGGATGCGAATGAGGTCGCACAAGCTTGGATGTCAGCTTTGGAAAGGGATGATGGACCGACCGCACTGGCGTTAACCCGTCAAGCGCTGCCGACAATCGACCGGGCGAAATACGGCTCGGCTGAGGGTTTACAGAAGGGCGCATATATCCTGGCAGATCTGGGGGAGGGGCCGCCACAGATCATCTTGATGGCGTCGGGGTCAGAGGTCGAGATCATCCTCGAAGCTGGTGCAAAACTCGCCAGCGATGGGATCTCGATCCGCATGGTTTCATTCCCGTCTTGGGAGCTGTTCGAAGCCCAATCTGCAGAATATCGCCATCAGGTGCTTCCGGCATCGATTCGTGCCCGGGTGGCGATTGAAGCCGGCATCACGCTTGGATGGGATCGCTGGGTTGGTGACGACGGAGCGGTCATCGGCATTGACCACTTCGGCGAATCGGCGCCATACGAAGAACTCTACGAGCGCTTTGGATTGACAGCGAATAATGTTGTCCAGAAAGCTCAGGAAGTCTTGGCCCGGGTCGAGACCTCAGGTTCGTAAGCCAAGAATAGGCCAGGTTATTTTACTGGATATTTATGGCTATGTGCTTCTTCAGTTTTCAAGTGAGGATGTTTCCAAACTTGGGTTTCATAACGCAACCGGAGTGTTTGCATCGAGTAAGTAGAGCAAGAATATAATTGAAGTGACTCCTGCTGGGGCAGAAGATGAAACCGATCCAATCTGTTCACTTACTAGGACAGTCCCTGTGGCTGGATAACATCCACAGGGACTCGCTTGATTCTGGGGAACTGGCTGATAGGGTGGCTGCCGGTGAGCTGCGCGGTGTGACCTCCAATCCAACCATCTTTGAAAGGGCCATCTTGTCGAGCGAAAACTACACGGTAGATTTGCGCCGTTTCGCTCAGGCAGGATGGACGGCCAAAAGGATTTTCGACCAACTTACAGTTGATGATATCCGCGCCGCGGCAGATGCCTTCTTGCCGCTTTTCGAGCATACGAACGGTGGGGATGGTTTCGTCTCGATCGAGGTGAATCCCGAATTCGCCGGTGACACATCCAGGACCATTGAAGAGGCGGGGCGTCTCTGGGATGCAGTTAATCGTCCCAACGCGATGATTATGATCCCGGCAACACTCGCCGGTCTCCCGGCGATCGAATCTTCAGTTCGGGCGGGTATCAATGTAAATGCCACATTGATTTTTTCTCTGGTGCGTTATATCGAGGTTATGGAAGCCTACATGATCGGCTTGGAAGGGCGCCTCGAAGATGGCGGCTCGCTCGATCATGTTACCTCCGTGGCTTCATTTTTCGTCTCGCGGATCGATACTGCGCTGGACGAGCAGCTGCAAGAAATTATTCAGCGTGGGGATGCAGAAGGGGAGCGTGCATCCTCCTTGCTCGGGAAAGTAGCCATCGCCAACAGCAAACTTGCATACGCGCAATTTGTAGCGACATTTCAAGGGGAACGGTTTCAAGACCTCGCCGCGCGTGGGGCGCGAGTCCAGCGACCTCTCTGGGCGTCTACGAGCACAAAGAACCCAGAATATCCTGATACTTACTATGTCGATCATCTGATTGGACCGGACACCGTAAGCACGCTCCCTGAAACAACCCTAAAGGCTTTCCAGGATCATGGAACGCCGGAGCTAACGCTTACCGAGAATATCTCAATTGCACGCGGTCAATTGCAGGCGTTGGATGATCTTGGGATCTCGCTCGCTGAGGTTACGGAACGACTCGAGATGCAGGGTGTAAGCAAATTCGTTGCATCCTATCGTTCAATCTTGAGGACGATTGAAGAGAAGGTGAGTGCTTTCCAAAAGGAGCTCGCCGCGCTTGAGCCGAAAATGAGGGAAACCCTGGCGGAACTAGATCGAGATGAAGTGGGGAAGAGGCTCTGGGAGGATGACGTGACGCTATGGGTGGAACGCGATCGCGAAAAAACGCAGGTTCGTCATTGGCTGGGGTGGTTATCCGAGCCTGCGAGAATGTCAAGCGGAGTCGCTGAGCTCATCCGTTTCGCAGAAGAAGCGCTCGCTCCTGAAATAACTACGCTAGCCCTTATTGGATCCGGCTGCGACTTATTCACTGCGGAGATGCTGGTCCGGATCCTTGCGCCACTCGAAGGGTTTGATTTCCACGCAATCCGTACGGCGAATCCGGATGACATCCGCGCTTTAAAGCGGGAAATTCTACCTGAAACGACTTTGTATCTTATCGTGGATTCTTCATCGGGCGATGGAATAGCAGAGTGCTTACTCTCAACTTTTTGGGAACAGGCGATCCGGAAGCTTGAAGAGCAAACAGGGGATCATTTCATCGTCATCACGAAAGATGGTTCCAAATTACAAAATTGGGCTGTCGAGCGGGGAATCCAGAAGATTATTGAGGCGGATAACCTTGATGACCTTTGGTGCTCCCCATTCAATTGGACGAGCCTTCTGCCCGCTGCGCTCGCTGGTGCGGATCTCCATTCTTTCGTGCGCGGTGGTGTAAAGATGACGCGAGCCTGTGGTCCGCTCGCGGATGTTGCCCAGAACCCCGGGCTTTTTCTCGGCTCTGTACTGGCTGCGGCGTTGCGAAGCGGGCGAGATAAAATTACCCTCTTCGCCGACCCGCCTTTGGGGCCGATATTAAAATGGATCGAGAGCCTGCTCGCAGCAGGGCGCGGGAGAGAGGATAGTGGATTTATCTCAATCCGGGATGAACCTTCGGGTCCGTGGAATGTCTATGGCGATGATCGCCTAATTGTGTATTTGCGCGGACCGGGTGCATTGGACCGTCGTCGGCATGATTGGGTCCGTGCGGGTATTCCCGTGCTTGTGCTCGAGACGGGCGCGAACACAGAACAGATGGGGGAGATGCTCGTTCAATGGCAGATTGGAGCGGCCATCGCCCAGTACTTGCTATCGGTAAATCCCACCGATCACGATTACCTGCACCAGAGCAGAGCGGAGTTCCAACACGTTCTGCACAGGCTCGAACGCAAAGGTGAATTACCTAAAGCGGAACTGCTGTGGCAGGGCGCGGGGGTGCAGTTGAGAGCTGCATCACGGGGTTTGAAATTCACGGGAGGCGGATTATCTGAGGTGATTGATTTTGTTCTCGCCGAATCACAGAAAGTGGGAGGGTTGGGACTGCGCCTCTACACTCCTGTGTCGCAAGCCCTTCAAGGTAAGGTGGCGCGTCTGCGTCGCGCTCTTCGAGATCAACTTGGTTTATTCTCGCTGACTGGGTTTGCAGAGAGCGATCTAGGTTCAGACCGCGGTTTGAAAGATATTATCTACCTGATTCTGATGGTGAAACCCCGAAAAGATGTGGCCATACCCGGAAAAGCCTATACTTTCGGGCAGTTGTTTGAAGGGCAAGCTCTAAGTGATCTTGCGGCGATCAAGGACTTCGGATCGCCTGTCCTCTACCTTTATTTCGATGCCCGGAAACAGCTGAGCGATTTCTTGCTCGCAATGATCGAAGCTGCAAAGGCAAGAGATACTATAACCCATGACAGATGACCTCAATGGCAGTTTCGGCGATGGTGGGAGTAATCATGCCGGCGAGCGGAGATGGCTTCCAAAACAGGTCATTTCCGGGGAGAATGAACGTATATTTTCAGTTCTCCCTGAGAGTGTGCTGACGAACTTTCTAAAACCAACCTCAGAAAACGCGTTGTTATGGAATGTGATCTACCTGTTGGCACAACCGACTATCTCGCTGATGGATCTTCTAAGTATCAGACCCTTATGGGGGAATCCTAACGAAGGAAATAGGACCGATGATGCGTTGACTCCCTACTTCTGGGGATACGGCGTGGATGGGGCGCGCCTTTCTGGGCTGGATGATGTTCTTAACTTGATTGAGGGAAGCGGCCCCAAGACTGAGGTTGACCTATATTTTCTTGGCGAGAGAAACCTTATCCTGGTTGAATCCAAGCGCAAGAGCGGCTTTGGCCGCTGCTCGCGCTTCACCAGAAGCCGCTGCCCGGAGATGCATCTCTCGCTTGGAGATGCCCAGTCGCCTTGCCGGTATTGGGAGGTCGAAGAATCTCGCTTCGTAAACCATCTAACCATGGATCCCCATCCGATTCCAGATTCGGAATCGCCAGCCTGCAATCGTCACTATCAACTGGCGCGCACACTTATCATCGGGCGTGAACTTGCGGGTCTTTTAGGGCGTGAGTTTCGTCTCTGGGTCTTCACGCCGCGTTTGTATTGGTCGAGACTTGAAAAGAATTGGCTTGATTTCACAGAGCGTGTACAAGATGATTCTCTCTGGCGTCGACTGCGCGTGATCGCCTGGGAAGATATCCAGGAAATGGCGCGCAGGTGAGGCGAACGTTGTTTCTCCATCCGTCCAAGCTGGGATTTTGCTATCTAAAACCTGCATGAACCCAAAGCGGTGATCCTCGATGGAAGCCCCCGGTGTTTTTCCAGTTGATTCGGAAGACCCTTTACAGGACTTATATTTTGATGGAATCAAATGATGACGCATCAGGCTGTGCGCGGATGGTTTTTCGTTGGTGCTTATGTGATAAAGCGGAACGCAAACGCAGTCAAGATAACAAAGATTGAACTCGAGACCAATTGGCGTAGGCCGATGGTGGAGGGTTTTAGACCAATGGCCGGCCTGAGTATTCCCTCCAGCGAGTCGGCAAGCATCAGCCCGAATGCGGCGACGATCAACCAGGGAATAAGGGCTTGTGAGGCCAGAAGAGAGGCAAATGCAAGGTTAAAGAGGTGGTATGCGATCGTGCGCCTACCCGTCTGCAAGCGAGCGAAAATTGGAGGTGGGGTTTCCAGCTGCCGCTGCTCCAGACGCAGGTAA
>SDBU01001006.1_pt1 | contig 41342 bp, 58 predicted proteins | sample 2277071 | NCBI WGS metagenome assembly SDBU01 (sample SAMN10397929, study PRJNA504765) | marine sediment metagenome | isolation source: marine sediment core GS08_GC12, 126 cmbsf | place: Arctic Ocean: Gakkel Ridge, Loki's castle | collected 2008 | reverse complement strand
ATCACACTCTGCCTCCCAACACATCTGACAACCACCATCCAAAAGCTTTCCATTAACACAAACAGGCCAATTATCTTGATTTTCGGTTGAGCATTTTGGGCACTTTATTTCTCTCATATCGTGTCCTTAATTGTCTCAGGGATTTTGCCTGTACCACAAAAACAAGCAACCGGTAAGCCTAAGCGCGCATCGACTCTTGTCCCCTTACACTCAGGACAGTCAATCATCTTGCCCGTTGGAAGGGAGAGGATTTTGTCTACATAATATTTTTCTCCTACTGGTTGCTTTATTCCTCTGTCAGCCTCAACAGCATTTAACTGTGCCTCAACAATTATCCCTGCAATCTCCATTGCCTTGTCTTTCATTTAATTGCCTCTCTTCTTTTTATGACACGTTCCTTATCAAGATTATTAAAAGCCCAAGCCATTCTTTCGCTCGGCGGCAGGTCCATGTAAAAGTCTAAAACGCCTTTCATCTTCATAGCGCAACGTGTAGCATATCCCCGCTCTCTGGGAGCCGCCCTGTCCCATGGTGTCCCATTGGCCGGGCTGTTAATTTGCCCGAATTTCATGAACCGACTGAAATGGTCCGCTGGGCGCGAACAGCCTTTTATGCATTCCAGGAAGTCACCGGTGATTTCATTTGATATATTAAATAGGTGCTCTATTGTCTCGCTGGCAGTTTTTGTTTGTGTGCCTAGCATGATCTCCCTAACGCCTTCTCTTAGTCCGCCGCTGTCGGTGTCTGCGGGGACAACTTCCATGTATACGTTGCGGCCAAGGCAGCCGGCGATCCTGGGGAGGTCCTCTTCGGAGTGCAGCTCGATCTCTCTACGCCAGAAGTTGTGAGGATCCTCGGGAGTGTCGAGTTTGTAGATTATTACTTTCATTTTAGCCTCCTATATTGGTCCGGCGATTTGTTTTCCGTTGTGTTGGACGTAGATTTTATTGCTTAGCTGTATTTTTAATATTGTAATTTTATTGATATCAAGCAGGGCCTTCATGTCCTTTAGTGCGTCTAGTCTGAAACTTAATATGCCGGCATCTGTTGACTCGGCTGTCTTTTCGCATATCTCTCTAAGCTTTAAAAAGAAGGCCTGCTCTTTCTTGGTTAAGAGCGGAAGTATGATTTTTGTCAGTGAATCGTCTATTTCTTTGGCGCGAACCGCTGTCATTTTTTTGATAGTATCTCCGCGGCGCTTAATTCCGCCGGCAATCATGCCTTCATGTGTGAGTGTGAATCGTGGGTCTTTTATTGGTGTAAATTTAATAGGGGTCCGGGGTTTTGCGAACACGTAAGTGTAACCGTCTTCAACTATGAAATCGAGCTTATCCATTGACGCATTTGGGAACCGTATTTTAATTTCCTCTAAAGCATTCTTCGCAAGCATGTCTGTGGCTGGATCTTTGATTATATCGCTAATAACCATCAAGTAATCAGTCCTATCCATTATCCTGTCCCTTCCTTTTTATTGTTCTCAAATTCACCCATGGCTTGGGCCACGTCTTTGTCGTCGAGGTGGACATAACGCATGGTTGTTTTAATGTCCTGATGGCCGAGGATCTTGCGCAGCGCCTCCCACTTGCCGGTCCTCCGGATAAAACGGGTAGCAAAGGTCCTCCGGAGATCGTGGAAGTGGAGATCCTCGAGGCCCAGCTTTTGGGGCCCGCACATTTTATTAAATGCTGTTTTGTTGTCTATGAATGGTTTGCAGGCGCTACGATTATAGAATACGTATGGGGTGATCAGGACTTGGGCCCCCTTGCGGGCGAGCAGCTCAGCAGTAAGCCGCTGGGTCAGCGGTATATTAGTGGGCTTACCCCCTTTAATGCCGACGACCTTGCGTATGTAGCCGGCCGTAAAATCTACCTCTGGCCATGTTAATGACATGCACCCCTCTTTCCGGAGTCCCGTCTCGAGAGAAATAAGGCATTGGAGCCGGAGGTCTTTATTGGGATATCCTATTATGGATATCTCCTCATCGTCCGTGAGGATCCTGTCGCGCCGGTTGTTCTCGTCCATGGGTTTGATGTGCTTGACTATCTTGCGATAATTATTATTCATCTCGAGAAGGTCATGGAGCTCTGCGAAATTGAGCAGGCACTTAAGCGTGACGATCTCTTTATTAATAGTGGAGGGGGTTAGGCCCTTGGCTTGCCGGGCGCAAATCATGAGCTTAACCTGGTCATACGTGACCAGGTCAAGGGAAGTGCTCTGGAAGAAAGGTTTAAGTATATTGAGGCTGTTGTTGTACATGCGGACCGTGTCGGGACTGAGAGGTCCCTTGCCCCGGGAGCCCTGTTTATAATGTATGGCCTTGAACTTCTTAACGGCAACACCCCACGGGGTCCGCGGCGCCGGATCGAAGAAACGACGCTCTTGAAGGCTGATCTTGATTTTAGAGAGCTTGTCCTTGGCTGTGCGTTTTTTAAGCCCGCCAACTTCAACCTTTTTCTGCTTCTGGACCTGATAGCTGATATACCAGTTGTCAAGATAATACATGCGGGTGCCGCACACAGGGCATTTTTTATTGACCTTCCCGGGCTTGGGCTCGGTGTGTTTATATCTACACTCGGGGCATTTCTCAATTTTAAATACGGCCATTAATAAGCCTCCGGTTTAAGTATCTTTTTTGCTAAACAATAAATACACTCTTCGCAGTCGGGGAAGGTTTCAGGACCCTCGAATCCTACTGCTTTGGGGCAGTGATGATGATCGATTAATTCTTGCAATACCTCTTTTAAGACTGATGGGGCGTTGGCTCCAGTAATTGCTGCTTGTAAGTCATAGCGCCTCATTTGTGCCTCCGGGGGATGGATTTATATCTTTCGGGCCATTAATTTGTTTGCCATCTGGAGTCATGTTTTGTTTGTCCATTGATAATGTCCCATCATCGAAGGCATTTTCTGTGTGTAAAGTAAATCCAGGGTTATCCCCGAGGTTTCCTGCATAATCGTTGGGGTGACAGTGCCCGTGTGTATCCAGCCATTCAAGAATTGCATTGCCCGTAGGGTATAGGCCTGGTCCAGGGTAATATTTTAGCAGCATTTTCCAACAGCCACAACTACATTTTATAAAAACTCTATCGTTTGCCATTGTTGCCTCCGGGGTTGTTGGGCGGACAGAAAAACACATCTAATAGTTTTTCGAAATCCTCCTGGTTCAATTCTTTGGCTTGGCGCATTCCCCTTAATCTGAGAATCTCATCGTTAATTTTGTTGAGATCTTTGCGGTAAATCCACGTGCCCGCTTTGCGTATGAGAATATCCCTACAACCTAATAGCTGCTCTCTTGAGTGTAAATAAACAATCTCTAACCTTTGGTCTGCTTTTTTAACCCGCAACGGGAGACGTGCGCCGCATAGACGCTCCGCTTCTTGTGGATTGCCGGTAAACATAAAGAGTTTCATTTCTTTTTCCTCCGGGATCGGTAGTTTAAAAAATGATGAAGTTCGATTTTCATAGGATGCCGCTTACCACGTTTTTTCCTTTTTGAATTAGCTATCATTATATAACACTTTTCGATAATCGTGTCAATGTATTTTTTTCTTGACAAACATTTTTAAATGCTATATGCTTTTTTCAATGGTAAGCAATATGATTCAGATAGACAGTTCTTCAGAAAAAAACCAGAATAATAATTCGGGGCGGCAGCCTACCTTTGCTCCCACTGTAAAGCCAGGTCATGTTGCTTACCACGACGCCGCCCCAAAAAAATACCATCAAGCGTCCCAGGGCGGGGAGATAACCACGATGTTGGACCGCAGCTCGTGGCGGTCGCTCAGGGCCACTATAATCTTGGGTACAACTCCCGCCCGTGGCCGGCAGAGAACGGAGAGAGGCCGGGGGCTGGTCCTCCCGGTCCTCGCCCTGAGGCGCTTGGTTTCTATAATGATATGTGTTTAAAATCGATCGACTTTTATTATCCCCCGATGCCGGGGGGCAGGCTGATCCGAGCGATGCTCTCGGGACTCCGGAAGGTAGCGGAGCTGTTCGAGGATGAGCCGACGTTCGAGGACCTCCCCGTCTCGAGAAAAACAAGAGTTTCGATGATGAAGGAGATGAACAGACGATCAAGAGAATAGGTTGTGTCGTGGCGTATCTCTGTTTTGCCCCTCTGTTTTGTTACGTGATCTATATGTCGTTGATGGAACTGGCCAGATAATGCCAAAGCGATTGAGCGCACCTGAGAAAAAAGCGGTGGTAAAGGTCTATAAAAAATATGCCCCGCATATCTCGAAAAAGGCGTTTGCCTCAAATCGAAATATCGGAGTACAAACTTTAAACCGGTGGATAAGGGAATATGCCAGAGGACTCCTGGACTAATAAAGTAAAGGTCGGTAAATACACTTTCTCGCCCGGAGTTGAGAAGGGGAAGGTTTGGATCCAGTGCGACGATGGCGAAGGCGGTGATTTTTCAGAAGAGAAATTAGAGAAACTGCTCGATACGTTTTATACGAAGGAATTTTAAGTAGGACAATGTAAATCTTAAAAGATGGAGGTGGTCACATGGCAGACAATGAAAACATACCGACGGAAGGAAAAGGAATAGGAAAAGGTGAAACAAACATTGAGATATGCTGCGGGTCGCTCAGGGGAGAAATTAGGGACATTGGGGTTGAGGTAAAGGATTTAATGGCCGATTCTTTTTTTGACGCCCCGGGAGAGATGTTCCCCGGTCAGCACGGAGAGATGAAAGCAAATACAATGCTCGCATTCCGGCACCTTGAAGATGCGAGGATGCGCCTCGGGAAGGTCATGCAGCAGATCCAGGGCGGAGTGTCTATCTTTGACAGGCCAGGCGGAGGAAAGCCGGGGGCCGAGCCGGGCAAATAACGAAATAAATATCGAGGTCCCCGGCTCTGATTTAAAAGGTTATTTCCTGCCTAAGCTGAGAGCCCAACCTTTTAATTTCAGCCATGTCCCCTAACATTGCCGGGGGTCTCGATTATAAAAAAGGGAGCGCGTCAATTGACAGTAGGCGGGCTTACGCTCGCTAAACAATAAAAGGAGGTAGGAATATGAAAAAGTTAGCTTTAACCGTAATTGTGATGGTAGTAATGGTAACGAGTCTGTTTATGTATTTGTCCAGTGCGCAGGGGGGTACGATAGTAGATGGCATAAGTTTCACCGAGGCAACAACCAATGCTGACAAAACTCCATTGGAAGACCTTTGTTGTTCTTTCTTTTATTACTCGATATCCGGAGGACCGTATGTGTCTGTTATCCCAGAGGGCTACACTGCTTCTGGCATCCCTGCTACTTCTTTAAATGGTGGGGGAGATATCTCGGGTATAGATATCGCTATTCCCGTACCGGAGGGGCAGACCGTCTCTGTGTCGTTTGTAGTAACACATAAAGATACGTTAGGAAATGAAGGTAATTACAGCGACCCGTTAATTGAACAGGTTACTGGTATTAATATAGCACCGTCCAAGCCATTATCATTGCTGCGGAAAATTGTAACACAATAACGAAAGCCGACAGGGGAGGGAATAACGTGTTAAACGGAACGAATGATTTGTGGTTTGGGAAAGATAAGCTGTTTCATCTTGTGGGCAGCATGGTGTTAGTAGTGATCGTGTATCTCTTATATGGGGCGGTCGCTTCTGACACAGGCCATCTGGCCCGGGATTCGTATATCCTGACTTTGGGCCTGGGGATACTCAAGGAATTTATGTTCGATGATTTTGTCAGCATCAAGGATATTGTGGTTGACGCCATCGGCGCCAGTGTTATCTTTTTGATATGACCATAACAACGAAAGCGAGGGGGATATAATGTTAGATAGGCGCAGCCTACATAATGACTTCACCGAAGTTGTTGTGCAGCTGATGTATCGTCAGCAGGTCGAGGATGGCACAGGCACAGCAAACATGTCGGCAACGGGTATTCTCGCAATAGAAAAGGCGGCCCAGGTTGAGTACTGCCACAACCCTATTTTCCGCGCAGGGGCAGATCGAATAGTGGCGATGTTGATGGAGTGCGTTATTGCTAACGAGGCCGGCCGGTCAATCAGAGATAAATCCTACCAGAAAGAAAAGCGCATGGATCTGCTTGCTCGGTTAAATGATCTCTGCGTGCTCGGGATGTCGATTACCAGAGTTGCGCCAACCGAGTTCTTTATTCAGAGTTGCCGGGTTTGTGGCTGCACCGATGCGAATTGCTCGGGCTGTATTGAGAAGACCGGGGAGCCGTGCCACTGGATCGAAAAGGATCTGTGCAGCGCATGTATAGGAAAGGAGGGCCCATGACCTAAGAGCGGTACAGACGGGATTGAAGCGGGGCCTTTCGGCCCCGTTTTTATTGCTTCTTTGTTTTCTTTTTTGGCACATCAAACAGAACACTTTTGCATTTAGGGCACTGTCTGACTATCTCGTTTTTGGGTGTCCAAACGTGCTTGCATCGTAGACATGTTATAATCGGCAACTCAACTTTTTTCATTGTTCCCCCTTTGATTTATTCATCAGACATTATTTGTCTAAATTCAGATCTTAATTCAAAAAACAGATTATCAATATTTCCGTTTTCTACTGCTGCCCATAATTTACTGTATGCTGATAATATTTCTTCTTTCTCCATTGTTCTCTCCTTTTTATCTTATTTTATTTCTTTGCCTGTTTTGCTTGATATTTCACATTACCTATTAAATCCTGTGCGTCCTTTTTGATATACCCTATTTTTTCAATAAGATAATCAGGATGTTGTACTTTTAAGGTTTCAACAAATTTATCTTTCATAATCTCAGTACTTAATTTTGACATCTTACGCCTAATTTCTTCTATTGCTTTTATGATGTTCATAATCTTCCTTTCCCGGCTTTCTGGCCTTTAAAGTTATTCCTTCTCTCTCCGGTGCGGCTTCTCGTAATGCCAGGCAGCCATAAAGAGCCCGGTCATTAACGCGATCACGGCCAAAGTCAAAAGCAATTCACTCGGCCAGGTGCTCATGTCATAGAGTTTCATTTTTCCTCTTTTTGAAGTTTCCTATAATCTTTAGAAAGTTTCACATGGATTTCAAGAAGCGTGGCGGTTTCTTTTGAGTAATCTTCATAACTCATTAAAAGATTTTCCCGCGCTTTAACAATCGCGTTGTTAGCGGCTTTTAATTCCCTCATCTGTTTAGTCATTCTCCCCCCTGTACTGTTAGGAACTCTTTAAACTCCCTGAACCATCCGATTGTTTTCCCAAGGCAAATTATTTCACCTTGCGGCATTACCAAAACTTCCAGATTACATATTGTCATTCCTTTCGGTTGTTCTTCCATCGTTTCTACTCCTTCCCAAGTTATAGGTTTAACAACTTAAAGGAATACCCGAATAATCGGATACCCTTTAAAGTGTTAAGCGGTTGCGGCTTTCTCTATAAAGTGTTCATCGTTTTTGCTCTTTATGTCCTCAACAATGCCGTCTTTGTCTACAAGGTATGGGTGTTTGTACGCTTCTTTTCTTTCTTGCTCTACCTGTTTATCTGATAGCCATTTTACTTTTTCATGGTATTGGCCATCATTGCTTTTTGTACAATCTGACATCATACGTTCCATTTTTTCAGTATTGACATCATAAACAAAAAGCCCGTTGTCCCCTGGCGTATACTGTTCCAGGTCCTTCTTGTTTTGCGGTGCGCCTTCTATCCCGAGCGATAGCGTGCCGCCCATAAAGTTCCCGATCAACTGAACGAGGCGCGCGGTGCCATAACTTATATCCATTCTCGCGCCGTACTCTTTGAGAGTATCAATAAAAGCATAGATACTTTCTGGACCGCCATTCCAATGAAGATATATGGCAGAACCATATTCTTTCTTGTCTTTTAATACTATGTACGATCTGTTTCCCATATTTACCGCCTTTCTGGTCCCCTGGACCTGTTAAATAACTTCTTCGGTTTCTACAATATAATCTTGCGATTCCGTAACGGTGGTCGGTGATATTAAATCTTGATATTTGGCCTCTGCTTCTTCTTTTGTTTCAGCTTCAATAATCTCGGTCTGATAAAATATTGTTTCTCTGCCCTCAACTTTAAACTTTTTCATATTGCCTCCGTCTCCGGTTCTGTGAACCGATTTAATTGTTATAAAGGTCTACTGTTAATTTCTTCACTTCTTTATTAAGTCCCTGATAATATTCAAGCTCGCTTGGTTCTATATCGCAATCTTTCATGTTGTCCAGATCGAGGACGTGAGCCGATATAGTTTGATCGTCTGACATGATGCTCTGAACCATTCCACCCTCTACTGTAATTATAATTTTACTCATCGTTCCTTCCTTTCCGGTTCTGTGAACCGATAAAAGTTATCAGTGTTTTTAAGACATCATGTAGCAGAACCAGTACGCATAAGCAAAAAGACAAACTAAACTTATAAGCGTTATTTGTTCATCAAACCTACAATCTTTGGTATATCTTCTATGGATAACGGCTGCGCTATGATTTATAAATCTTTCCCCACAATGTGGGCATCTATATTTTTTCATTGCCCGCCCCTTTCCGGGTCCGCTCGGAACCGTTTAATTGTTATCTATTGATTCACCGCAACCCATACAATGATCATAAATCTTTGAGTCGAAAATGTGACCGCCTCTTTGTTTTGATTCTCTTCGGATTACTTTGTATTGAGAATCGCAAAAGATACAGTTATGTAAAGCTGTGTACTCTGTGGTATGATGCTGTACCCCATCTTTAATTGTTGTAACTGTGTTGCTCATCGTTGGTAATCCCTTCCTCGAGCTGTAACGCCCGTCAATACTGCGCTTGTTGTTGTTTTGTTTGTTCATCTTACTTTAAAGTATACTCGTAAGTATACTTTAAAGATAGTTGATTGTTTTTATCGTCCCATAAGGTTTACTTATAGTGAAAAATTTGTCTTGACTCTGCCCTTATCATTATATTAATGTGAACTGTCCCGCTTCAATCCCCGGACAAACATCTCTTAGGTCTCTTCTTATGTTTAAATCAATCAAATACGTGAGGGGGGTAATATGACAACAATCAAAACTGACCACAGGACGGTCGAAGAGGCTGTGTTAGATGTAATTATCAATGCATTGCGGTCTGGGACGACCTCTGTCAAGATTTGGGACGTTGAGACGGCGCACGCCAATTATCGGATGTCAGGCCGGGCACGCATCCGTGGGTTGAAACAAAAAGGGCTAATCCGTTACCGCCACGATCGCTCAGATAATACTTATGTGGTAGAGACCCCACTCAGGCACCTTATTGCGACCCGGGACGAGATAAAGGATAAGCGAAGAGGTCAAGGTGAGGCCAGCCAGCCCGTAAAGCCCGTGGAGAGCGAGAGGCCGGTGACGTTGTTTGATGAAGGGGATGGCGTTGACCACAATGACCAAGGTTGAGGCGACAGATGTTTGGAAGCGTCCACCCGTAACGAGAGCACCATTGCAAGCCAACAACAAAAAGCAAAACACAACACCTAAAACGAAAGAACGAGGCGACAGATGGCAGTCAATCCTGACCATATTAATGCAGCATTCGAGGCAGGTGCAGCAATACTCCTGTCCTTGAATGTATGGCAGCTGTATCATGATAAAAAGGTTTCCGGGGTCAAAGTGTCGCCGACAGTGTTTTTGACGGTCTGGGGAGGTTGGAACCTTTATTACTATCCATCTTTGGGGCAGGACTGGAGTTTTTTTGCCGGGATAGCGGTCGTGACGGTCAATGCCGTCTGGGTTTCGTTGGCAATCTTTTTTAATCGCAAAAACAGAGGGGGGTCTGCGCACGTGTATGCGCTGGATGAGAGGTCAAAGCACATGAGGGACTACCTCGATCTAATTGAGATGAGCCAGCGACCTCCGTTCCCGATACAGACCCGGTCAATCAAGGCCTCGAAGGGTCGCGCACATATAGATGATGATGGTTGACCGGCCGGCCGGCGGACGGATCCGGCTTAGGCCTAGGCTATCAATGAGGTTCATAAATGCGAGCAGGGGGGCTGTGACGGCCTCGATTTCGAGGGTCGGCGGTCAGTTGGGCAGTCGGACAGCACAAATAAAGGAGGCGTTCAAGGTAAACAATCAAGGGGTTAGGAGACACAGACCATCTGATAAATAATCAGATGGCCGGTGTTTTGGAGTGCGTGTGCTGGTGGTTGGTTGGGCTGGGTGTTTGGCTGGTCGGGTCGCATTATGTCTCAAGCAGAGGCCGGACATCGAGGGACTCCCCCCCACTCCCGCCCTGCGAACATTGAGTCCCGGTGGGCCGCGAGATGGGCCCTCGGGATGAGAATTTTTTTCTGTATATAGGAGGAGTTGAAAAATGACATATAGACGATTCAACGTGAACTTTTGGACGGACCCGGTGATCGAACAGCAGCGAGACCCACTGCAGAAGCTCTTAACTATATACCTGGAAAAGAACCGGCACCTTCTCCCCTCTGGTATATATTTCATTACTCCATATAGAATAAGCGGTGAGACGGGGATCCCTGAGGCCAAGGTTGTTGAGTTGTTGCCCACTTTGTCGCCTCGAATTTTATACGATCCTGATATTGACCTTGTGTTCGCCAGAAATTTTCTGAAAGACAATTTTCAAAGCAAAAGCTTCCTTACTTGTGTGATCAACTCTTTGAAAGATATTCCAGACCATCCTTTCTTAAGAGAATTTATAGAGGAATATAGGACACTTATGACAGTGTGTGGACAGTGTGTAGACACACTGATACCCCTCTCTGTTACTGATACTGATTCTGTATCTGTTAAGGATAGGGGGGTGGGGAAAGGGGAGGGGGTTGTATCCCCGGCCAAAACGACCGAGCCTGTAAAAGAGAAGCATTTTGACTTTGTTTGGTTGACGGCGGATGAATATAGAAAATTAATTGAGCAATTGGGTGGAAATGAGTCGTCTCGATTAATTCTTGACTTAAATTACTATGCTCACAAACTTGGTGAGGAAAAATTTAATAAAAAATATGAGTCGCATTATCTTACAATCTTGAGCTGGCACAGAAAGGGAAAAAATGGACAAACAAAACCTTCGGAAAGCAAACGATCAACTATTGGAGCGGAGAAAAAAAGCAAAACAGGAACGGGAAAGTACTCTAAGGTTGGTAAAGAGCTGCCTTCGGGAGGGTAAGCTCGACGAGGCCGCGGTTATTGCTGAGGACCTGCGGGGATCGTCGATGTGGGTCGACGTTATGGCCGCGTTTGAGGCTTCTGGCGCCGGGCAGCATTGTGGTGTTTGTAAGGCCGCGCTGGACGTGTTTGTTAATCCTGTGAGCCTTGCCGTGTACGTTGCTTGTTTCGCTTGCCGTGAGAAGAAAATAAAGGAGGAGAGAGATGCAGCGGTCAAGGCGGTCGCCGTGCGGCTTCGTGCGGGCGTCCAGCATTACATGGCCATACGTGGGGTGCCACCACTTTTTCTTGATGCGGTCAAAGAGGACTTCCCTCAGGATTGGCATTTGATCATTGATAGCGGGGAGGGGTTGTTTGTTTCTGCTCCCAGGGGTGTCGGTAAAACGCATCTTGCGGCGGCAATTGTGCGCCAAGCGATACTCAATCTGTCGCCTCGGCGGTTGCGTGCAGAGGGGATGCGCGCTGAACTTTTCCCCCTCTTTGTGGACAGCCTAGAGCTACTTCTTGAGTTGAGGGATAGCTTTGGAAACGACCAGATCACAGAAAGGTCGATCATTGACAGGTACAGCGGGGCCCCGCTGCTTGTGCTCGACGACCTTGGCGCTGAGAAATCCTCAGAGTGGTCCATACAGACTCTCTATACGATTATTGACCGGCGGTACCGGAACAAATTACCGACGATTATCACATCTAATCTTAATCTCGACCAGGTCGCCGCGCGGCTCGACGACCGGATCGCGTCCCGGATTGCGGGCATGTGTGAAGTGCGGTCCATGATCGGCGAGGACAGGAGGGTCAAATGAGCACTTATTGGATCTTCTCGCCAATGCCCTCCGGCTGGCCGTCACCGGAGAGAATGTTAATCACTTTTAATGAAAATTCTTTGCGCTGGATGTCTGATTATGCGCTGTTGACGTTTTTTGATAACCCGATAATTTTGGTGATGAATTAGGGAAAGATAATTGATGGAGCATTTTAATAAATTAACACCGGCAGAGGCAGAAAGACTCGCGCACCTTGTTGAAGAACTTGGGGAGGCCACTCAAGCAATAGGGAAAATACTTAGTCATGGATATGAATCGAAACACCCTGACGGTGGCCCTACCAATAGAGAACAACTTGAAACTGAAATTGGTCATATTCATGCACATGTCAATATGTTGCTAAACGCTGGTGATATTAAAGCTGAACCCGTAAACCACGCAATTAGAATTAAACATAACAAGGTGAAAAAATATTTACATCATCAGGAGGCGGAGTGATGATTAAATGTGGGAAGTTGGGGTGTCCTTTTGAGGCGGAGGAAGGGGAGGAGTACTGCTCTCTGTGTTCGAGAGAAAAAAAGTTCCTTAAAGTTGAAAAAAATGTAACAGAAAAAGGAGGAGGAAACGACATGGCAAAAACGGCATGGCAAAAACGGCATGTAAGACGGAAGGCTGCGACAGGGCAGTTCAAAAAGAAGGGATTTGTTATAAGTGCTACAAAGCAAAACACGGGGTAGCACCATATGGTGCGAAGGCCAGCAAAAAGAAAACAAATCCAAAAAAGAAAAAGGCTGCCAGTCGAAACGGTGTAAGGCACACATTGCTTACTGTTAAGGGTGAGGGGATAACCGCCGGCATGATCTCCGGGGAGAGCGGCTTAATTTATTTAATTAAAGAAAAATATCTTAAAGCTATAAACGATGCGAAGCGGCACTATGTAACGCTTAAAAATATTGAAGACATCCGTGGAGTTGACCTCGAGATCCCCGAGCTTCCCCGGGTCGACCTGGGGGCGGGCAGTGATTGACCGGATCCGCTCTCTTATAAAGCAGCGGGTTGTACGCGACATAGAGGTGTTGCCCGAGCAGCTGCTCGATCAGGACCTTGATCTTGATTTGCTGGACCTTATTGATATCAGAGATGGTCTTGATGAAGAGCTCGGGATCGATATCCCCGATTCTAGTATAGACCGGTGGTTGACTATTCAGGATGTGATAGATACCGCGGAAGGATTAAGTGAGTAAGTACTATCCCACCAAAAAAGTGCTTCAGGGGATCCCCGGGGACTCGGAACCTATGCCGTTCCGTGTCCCGTGTGACCTATTGCAATGTATTTGCAATCGGGATTATGTGTGCGGGGGCGGGTTGGTAGTGGCCGAAGACCTGGTCTGTAGACTATATAAACGCTTGGCTATAAGCAAGCATGATTATCGAACAGATAATTTCTTATTGGACGGAGTACGATATTTCTTGTAATGTAAATTCCTATGGAGAGAGACGAAGCGAAAGAATACGTGAGGCCTGAAATCACACTCGTAAAGAACATGGTGTTTATGTATGCTGGAATAAAATTATTACAAATATGCCATGGGTGTCGGCAATGCTCGTCTTGCCATGGATGTAGGTAGAAAGAGATGAAAAGCTGATGGGCGGACAAGGAAGTGGTCGGTTGCCGGGCACAAAAGGCGTAGACATCATCATGAGCGACGACGAGTTTAGGGAGGGTGTCGCTGCGAGCGCCAAAGCGCAGTTTGCAGTTATCCAGCAGAAATTAATAGACATCATAACGGGCGTAGCCAAAGACGAAATATTTGATCATACAGGGAAAATCATTCGTAAGCGCAGAGCGTCTCTTGAAACTATTGTTAAAGCGATTAAAGGCTGGAAAGAATTAACCCTCGATAAAACCATCTCGGACAGGAAGGACGCCCCGACCGATCCAAACCAAGCCGGCCTGTTTGAACTTTTAGATCATCTTCAAAGTTTGGAAGATCGCATACTCGAGGAGAAAAAAGCTTTACAGGTGGCAAGGCAAGAGGGTATCGACAGCGGGGATATAAAAGAAATAGCGGGTGCCCCTAATGGGTGAAGAGAAGAGTACGGTTTTAGACACGGACGTCCGCGTCGCCGCGGTGCTTGCGCGATATGCCAACGACAGGGTCGGGTTTGTAAGGTATATCATAGGGGTCGAGCCTAAACCTTGGCAGGCTGAAGCTTTAAAGGCGCTTGACACCGAAGACCACGTGGTTATTAAGTCCGGAGTCAATACCGGCAAGACCGCGCTTTTAGCGTGGCTCATTCTCCACTATTCATATACAAGAGCTCTCTGTAAACAGATATGCACATCTCCTTCTAAAGACCAACTCCATAATGCTCTCTGGGCCGAGCTCAACATGTGGTGGATGCAGTTACCCCCGTTATTTCGGGACATGAAAGTCTGGTCCAAGACCATGTTTAAGGATAAAAAACATGACAACTGGTTTGCTGTTGCCCGCACAGCGACCAAGGATAACCCCCAAGCCCTCGCCGGGATCCATGCGAGATTTGTGCACAGGTATGTGGACGAGGCGGGAGCGGTGTGGGACCCTGTTTTCGAGGTCCTCGATGGGGACACCGGAGTTATGGAAACCAAGGAGATCTTAACGTCTCAAGCGCTAAGCCTTTCCGGTCAATTTTACGATGCTTTTCATAAAAACGCGGGCGATTACAGACGTTTCACGTGGAACTGTCTTGATATGCTGCAGAGTAACGGCGGCCTTGTGCCAGACAGGCTTGTTGAGCGTATCCGCAAGAAGTACGGGGAAGACTCTAATATGTGGAAAGTTAGGGTGCTCGGAGATTTCCCCACCCGCGACGGCGATTCATTTATCCCGTTCGATTGGGTCTATAACTCGATTAACAGAATCATCCCGGACCAGAAGGGTGCTCCTATAGTGTTCGGCGCCGATATCGCCCGGTATGGTCACAATGCCACGGTTATCGCCATCAAACAGGGTAATGAATTTCTGCCATATCATGTTCTAAGAAACAAGAGCATTCCGGAGGTTGCCAGATATATCGCTAAGCTTGCTAATAAATTAAAACCGAAGATGATTTTTGTGGACGTTATCGGGCTTGGCGGTGGGGTATATGACATTCTCGAGGAAACAGGATATCCAGTCACGGCTGTTAACGTGGCAGAGTCCCCCGCCCTGGACGGCAAGAAATACCGCAGGCTCCGTGACGAGTTATGGGGTGAGTTCCGGGACCTTGTTGAGACTACTAAAATTAAACTCTGGGACAATGAGGAGAAGGACCTCCTTGGCCAGCTTACCACGCCTAAATACAGGGTCACTCATGGCGGCATGATCATTGTTGAATCTAAAGACGATATGCGCAAGAGAAGGGTTGACTCTCCGGACATCGGGGACGCAACTATTATGACCGGGGCGCAGCCGCTCTCGGCTTACGAGGAAGAGGTCGACGAGTTTCTTGAAAGTTTTTATGGAAGACAGGAGGAGTTTGAGGTTGTCGACGCTGAGGCGGGGTATTAATGAAAACATATATGGTTCCATGTGGAACAAAGACTTTAACTTAATGTAATACGGGGAGGATGAGATGAAAAAGAAGATATTTATCGGATTGATTGTGCTATTGACGTTGATTGTAGGTATCGCGTTTGCGGGGGTGCAGATAGGGGATAAGAGATATCATTTTATAACTCTGACAAGCGAGGGGTTGACCATTAGAGACACTTTTGGTGATGTTGTATTTACTTTTGGCGACGATGGCCTCGATATAGCGGGAACACTCACGGTTGACGGGGTTGTAGCTCTTGGCACGGTTCTTCCGGTAGCAAGCGGCGGGACGGGAGCGACAACTTTGGCAGATGGCGGTATCCTTCTCGGGTCCGGCACCTCAGCTATAACAGCCTTGGGCGCAGCTACTAACGGGCAGATCCCCGTGGGGGACGGTACGACGGATCCTGTATTGGCAACTATTACAGGCACTGCGGATGAAGTTGTTGTGACCAATGGCGCCGGCAGTATTACGCTGAGCGCCGGCGCAGGGCTTTCATCCCTGGGCGGACTTACTGAAACGAACGGCGGACTGCCTTACGGCACCGCTGACAATGCTTACGCGTGGTTGGCGGCCGGTGCTGAGGGGGCCCTGCTTATGGGCAATGGCGCCGGGGCCCCGAGTTTTCTTGCGGCCGGTACCGCGGGATATTATTTGATAGGTGCTGGCGCGGCTGATCCTGTATGGACTACCCAGCCAACACTTACATCGCTTGAGGGAATCACAATAACCAATGGTGGGATATTGTATGGCACAGCGGCCGACACTCTTGCTAATCTTGCCGCAGGCGCAGAGGGCACGCTCCTGATGGGTAACGGCGCAGGAGCTCCAAGTTTTCTGGCGGCTGGAGCGGCTTACCAGGTGTTAAGGGGTGCTGGTGCGGCTGACCCCACGTGGGCTGATATTCCGATAATTACAGGCGGCGTCGGGACGGGCGTTACCTCTACAACTGGAGTCTTTAAAAGTGCAATGTTTAAGTCGGTGATATCATACACGCAGTTTGACTCTGCCGGCACAACTCATGATTTTACCATAGGAGCGGTGCCGGACAAATCAATTATTCATGCGGTTGTAGTAGACCAGTCAACAGCGTTTGTGTGTGCTGCAGTTTGCACGACGGCGACACTAAGCGCAACACTGGGGACTTCCGCTGGAGATACAAGTTACCTTGAGTCATGGGATATGGATACCGGCATTTTAGTGTGGGGCGATGCCGATGCGGAAGTCGGAGATAAGCTTGATGTTGCCGGCAATACCAATAGTGGATATATCCAATGGGCCTCAAGCGATATTATCTTGCGAGCTACCTCTGGCACGGGTAACTGGGGCGATGGTGCTGGAGCGACCAATTTAAATGCGGGCGCTCTTACGTTTTACGTTTTCTATTCGATAATGGACTTACCGTAAAGGGGGATCATGAAAAAGATACTTTTAATTATAATCGCTGCTTTGGTGGTAGGGAGCCCGGCCATGCTTTTTGCGGCCTCTTGCACGCAAGGAACATTAGTTCTGACCCGCCCTGAGGTGGTGGCGGAAGAGAGTTGGATCACAATCATAAAGGGTGTCTGGACCTCAGATGCCGATGGAGAGGTGGACGGCACGACCGGCTGCCAGATCACAATCAATGGCTATGTCATGCAGGTTGTTACGGACCCGAGCGCGACCGCCCCGACTACCCTTTACGATATTGTCCTCCTGGACGAGTTCGGGGTCGACGTCATGGGCGGCTCACTGGCCAATAGGAGCGCAACGGCAACCGAACAGGCTGTCACACTAATCGGAGGTGTGGCAATGCCCCGGTTCGTTAATGGCATTGTAGCGCTCGAGGTAGATAACGCCGGCGCAGCCAAGATCGGGGATTTTTATATTTATATCTATCGGGAGAAGAATAGATGAGAAGATATTGGCTTGTTTTAGCGATATTCTTATTCGCTATTCCTGCGTTTGCAGGGCCCCCGGGTGCCGGGGGTTTTAAAGATGTTGGTGTTCTGAACTCGTCAGGCGTTCCTGTTAATCCTGCTACGGCTGAGGGCTTGACAGCCATTGAGGATAATCAGACTGATGGCACTCAGAAAACTCAAAATGTTGATTCATCTGGCAATGAAGTAGTAATGCCAATAACTGCTTTTGGGGAATTGTTGGTTGGGGAATTACATCCTCAATTTCAAGGCAGTTTTGAATATACAGTTGATAACACAGATTTAAATACCAACACCGTTACAAACGGAGGCACGGTTACTCAAGCTAACGCTATGGCCGTTATGGGGACATCTACTACTACGGCAAGCACGGCATTATTCCAGAGTAAACAACACGCTAAATATAGGGCTGGACTTGGTGGCTTAAGCAGATTCACTTCGTTATTTCCTTCTCCTATCGCTGGGACAGAACAATACATTGGATTGATGGATGCCACGGGTAGTTCGCAAGCATTTTTAAATGGATATGGTATCGGATATAACGGTACAACCTTTGGTTTTCAACGGTGGTCGAATGATACTTTAACTACCATTACACAGGCTAATTGGGATGATCCCCTGGACGGTTCTGGGCCAAGCGGTATGGATATAACGCTTACCAATATTAATGTATGGGAAATAAGATTTCAGTATTTAGGCGCCGGGAAAATCTTGGTATGTGTTGAAAACGATAGCACTGGAAATTTCATAGTAGCACATACTGTTCTTTATGCTAATAATTTTACTGAGCCGTCTGTTTATAATCCAAATTTTCATCATACCATGTGGGTTGATAATGGAGGCACTACAGATAACATGGTGATGAAATCTGCTTCCTATGCTTATTTTGTTGAGGGGCGCACTTCTCTCATAGAGTTACATCAACCGGAAAACGGCACAGGTTTGAAAGAAAAAACTACCGTTACTAATGAAGTGGCGGTCTTTACAATACGAAACAAAACTACTTATGCAAGTAAAACTAATTTTATAGACGTTATAATGAATAGTGTCGGAGCGAGTATAGAAGCAAGTTCTGCAAACAATTTGGGGGCAGTACGAATAGTGAAGAACGCCACGCTCGGCGGTACTCCTTCGTATGCTGATATAAACACAACCGATTCAGTTATTGAAATAGATGTGGCGGGAACAACCGTAACGGGCGGAAAAGTCTTAGGCATTATTCAATTAGCAGGAAAAAATGATAAAGACAGAATCCCGTTATTGGCTGATAAAATCATATTAAATCCAGGCGAAACCTTAACGATGGCTGGAAGCAGTGCCAACAGTGCAACTATTGATGCTAATGCGACTTGGAAGGAGCTATTTTAAAGGAGAACCGATGAAAGAACTTTTTTTGATATTAGGGATTTTATTTTTGGCCTCTAATGTGTCTGCAGGTCCCCCCTCTGCTGGACCTTGTGTTGTAGATTGTGCACTTAAAGGTACAACTACTGCGGAGAATTTGGTGGTTGATGGTGGTTTAACCGTAACAGGGGCTTCTATTATAAAAGCAGACGGCGACGCTGGTGGCAATACTTTACTGATAGAAACGACTTTTGATGATACCAGTGGTCAAGAAGGACTCGGTAAAAACGCTCGATTCAGGGTAAACTGGTACGGCTATGGAGATATGCCGAAATTCACAAGTCTTGCTAATACTCTTTTCTTTGCCCCTGTCAGTGGAAAGACATACACATCGACAACCGAAATACTGGGAGTAACTACGAGATTCACAGATGGGGTCCCTCTTTTGGGAGGAACTGGAACTATTATCTTGCCTAAATATGCTGGCTTCTTATCCGGCATGGGCGGTTCGGCAGAGAATACTTTTAATATGACTGATGGCTTCTTTCATTATTATGCCGAGGGTGTTACCTTGACGGGGGCACAGGCAAAGGAGGTAGGTTTTTGGATTGAAAATTTGACTGCGGGAACAACTAATTACGGTGGAGTTTTTGATGGCGACAATTTACCTGCGTGTTTCGGGGCAGATCAAGATGGTTGTCTTGAATGGAGTACGTTGCCAACGGCGGATAAGATGTATTTAAATAATAGACTGATAGTTGGGAAAGGAGCTGATGTTGCAAGCGCAAATGCAGATTTCAACGTTCTTGGTATTGCTTCAGCAACTATTCTTCTTCGTGATTCTACAAATGATGCGACATTTACATTTACGGTTAGTGGTACTGAAGCTTCTTTTACTACAACGACTGACATTTTTATGTTTGACAAAACATTACTACAAAGCTCTGCCGAAATAACTTGTTCAAGCGATATTTGTACTGATGTGGCTACTGCGTATTCAGTTCATATTACAACGGAAAATGCTGGCGGAGTAGATGTATTATCTATTGCAAACGGCACACAAGGACAGAATAAATTAATCATCATGGAAGTTGATGGTACAGATAATTTAGAGATTACGCCTGTCGCTTATGCCAATGGAACTAAGATAACCTGTACTGCGGCAGGTGGGTCGGCATTGTTACATTATAATGATACGGTGGGGTGGATACTTGTTTCCGTTGATGGGACAATATGTACTGACGATTAAAGAGAGAATGGGGCAATAAATGAAAACTAAACGAATAAAATTAGAGGAGGAAGTAAGATGAAAAATTTGACAATGATGGTTGTATTTTTAGCGTTCACAGCAAGTCAGGCATTTGCTTATGATATTGTCATAACAATACCTGATAATAAACTCGATGAAGTTGTTGCCCTCTATATTGAGAGCAATCCTAATATGAGTTGCTCTAAAGTGGATCAGCCCGGCGACTGTATCGAAAAACGTACAGACCTTGAACACATGGAGTATTCAATCAAGAAGGATTTTAAAGGCTCTATAAAGCACGGCAAACGTATGCTACAAAAAAGAACACCAGCACAGAGCATTGATGGTCTTGGGATCGAATAAAACGGGATTTTAATATGCCAAACAAACTATTAGATAATTGAAAAGGTAAGGCATGATAGAAAACGGTGACTTAGCAATCATAGAGCGCAGAGTTCATAAGATAATTGATGTTAGAGCTTTTGATATCCCTAACTATTTGGGCGGTGGAGTTGATTAATGCTTAAAACTTACATATCCACAGGCTTTAGGATCGATGATGGGAGAACACATGTCCTTGCCCTGCAGGGCTGCCCCAAATGCGGCGGATCCGGCGCGAGCGCTCATGAAAATCACGGCCGGAATCAAACAGGCATGTTCCAACGTAACGCTCCTTGCCATTGTGGCAGCGGGATTAAATATAAGAAGTGCTGCGGGTTAAGGCCGCGCGACATGTCTGACTGTGTGCCCTTGGGGTGCAGCTGCATAATAACAACCGAGCTCAACATCGGATCCGTGAGAATTTGAAAATGAAAAAGATCAATAGAAGACAGTTCATAAAGGGTTTAATCGCAGTCGCATCGGCGGTAACTATTACACCATCGGCTGTGTTTGCGGATGAAAATAAAAATATCAGTTTATTGACAGGTGAAATAGGGCGAATAGATGGAGTTAAATTTTACGGAGAACCCATTGCGAAAATGATCCAAGATGTGCAGAGAGAAAGAAACCAGTACGAAGAACGCTGGCGAAAGAATATTAAATTTATCGAGGGAGGTGAATATGTCATTAAGGACTTTGAAGCAGCTGAAAAAAATGTACCCTGAATTAATGGAAGAGCATAGGAAAGAAGTGGAGAGGCTCGCTGAGGGTATCTATGTCGCACCAATAGATCTGGCGGAGTTGAAGCTTGCGTTCCCTACACTTATAGAAGAACATAAAGAAGAGATCTTGTTAGGTGAGGGAGTTGATCTCGCTGAAAAGATATTTGGTATGCACGACGAACATAAGGACCTGCCGGCAGGTGAAAATGTCGCGGCGGAGCCGGCCTCCGAGAACATAGAAGAGAAAACCGCAGAGGAACTTAAACAGAAAACGGCTGAGAATAAAGACGATAATCAGCAGTAACTAAAATTACCGGGTCCGGATGAGCTCGACGGAGCGACTCTGGTTCAAAGAATAAAAAAGACGGCCAACATGGAAGGCCATGCTTCCTGTGTAGCCGTCTTTTTTGTTGCCCGGCTGGGCGTAAATATTATGGGAGATAAACCCACACAGATAACGACATTCGAAGAGTTCGGGATCACCACCTTCACGAAGGAACTTTTTGAGGCATTTAAGACCTCCAGGAAGCCCTTTGAAGAAGAGTGGGAGGAGAGCTTATACAACTATCTTGGCCAGTATCAATCTAATAAGAACTGGCGCAAGCAAACCGAGGGCAAGTCCGGTAAGAGCCGTGTATTTGTAAAGCTCACTGCGCTTAAATGCAATACAGCGCAGGCTAAACTTGTCGACGTGCTCTTTCCTTCGGGCGGGGACGTTCCCTTTAAGCTCGACGCTGAATCATACCGGGACCTTTATGATCAGCTCAGGTTTGAACCTGCTGACGTTGAGAAGGCTATCGAGACCGCGAAGCGCAAGATCGGGGACCACTTTCGTTTTATAGATCTGCCGGAGGTCATGACCGGCGGGATCCTCGATATGGCGATATTTGGCACGGGCATCCTAAAGGGGCCGATCGCGGAGACAAGGAGAGTGCCGAGGCCCCGGGTCCGCATGTTTGGCGGAGTGCCCATTAATGCCCTACACGAAAATATCCCTCCCGTTGAAATGACGGACGCTGAAGAGACGCTGCCGGTAATAGACCACATCCCTATATGGGAATATTACTGCGATGCTAACGCAAAGACCAGCCGGGAAAGCATTGCGGAGATGCAGTTCCAGAGGATACTGCCGGCGCGCTTCTTGGGGTTGGCCAGCCAACCAGGCTATATCGCTGAAAATGTCAGGGAAGCGGCGCGTAGAGCATCCGAATACAATGAAAATGATTTTACGTGGATGATGCTTGGTGATAATTATACCGGCACGCAGAGCGTAAAAGACAGGAAGGTTCCAACTCTTGAATCAGAGGGGTTATATCCAGTTAAATATCTCCGTGAGGTAGCTAGGCGCTACCCTGGCCTTAAAATTGACATCCCGGATGGGTTGGGCGATGAGGAAAGCATTGAGGCTATAGTGGTTATCGCCGCGGATGGGATCCTTGTAAGGGCGCAGGTCAACTATGCCGGCCGGAGCTTTTATGTTGCCCCTTATAAAAAGCGTCCCCATACGATCTACGGCACCGGCGTGGCCTCATCGATGAGAGACTCTCAGATGATGGTAAATTCTGCCACCCGCCTAATGATAGACAATAAAGCCCTTGCAGGGTTGTCTATGTTTGGTATCAATAGCTCGCGTATTGATTGGAAGAGGACCAAGGGCACCTCTGTATACCCCGGGAAGGTCTGGTGGTTGAGGGGGAATTTCAGTCCCAAGGAGGCTTTTGACACTGTTGACATTAGAGATATAACGGGCCAGCTGATCAAATTCATAGAGGTCTTTATGAACTTTGCCGACCTGGAGAGCGGGATCCCTAAATTATCTCATGGCGAGCAAGGCAAGGGGGAGTTTCTAAACAAGACAGCTCGGGGGATGTCTATGATATTGGCCAACGCCAACATAGGGCTGAAGCCGGTACTCAAAAATATCGATGATTACTGGATAGAGCCGGTCACCGAAGCTTTTGTCAATTGGTTTAGAGTTATGGGCGAGCCGGCGCTCCAGCTGCCCTTTAAGGTAAAAGCTAACGGCGCAGATTCTCTGATGGCCAAAGAAATCAAGATCTCAAATATTATGGATACGCTAAACCTGACCAAGTCACCACAGGACGCAATCCTTACGGACAGGCCCAAGATGTTTAATGCCTTGGCAAGGCTCATGGAGACAGACGAGTTTATGAGGGACCAGAAGACGCAGGACAATATCCTACAGATTCTCACTAACATGCAAAACCAGCAAACAGACCTGAGGTCGAGGATCCAGATCGATAAGCTCTATAAATTCCTAGCAAGGAGCGAGCAAAAGCAGGTGTTGGCGGAGCTCAAAATAGAGCCTGACCCGGATTACGATCCAAAATTAGCAGAATTACAACACGAGCTACTCCTAAAAGCGGCCGAACAAGGGGGATCTAGCGGTGAGTCATGACGGAAAAATAGCATTCATGGACGCGCTGGACCTTGGGCCGAATTTTAAAATATTCATGGCGCGCGTGTTGGAGCTATATGTGGAAGCGGATAAGATTTTTCACGAAACCCTGGACACGGAAGAGATGTTGAGAAAACAGGGGACTACTGAAGCGCTTAAAGAGGTGCTCGAGCTTCCACAGACCATAAGGACCGAGCAGGAAGTCGCGGAGCATGATGAGCGTGAAGACAGAGATGAATGAACGGATTGATCCGGATTACCCGGTATTGCCGGGCCTGGACGATTTTTTAAAGTCAAGCCCTCAACAGGATTACTTGACAGGGAGGTTTTAACATGGTCGATGTAAAAGAAGGAAAGGTTTTAACTGAAGAGGAGATCGTAAAGCAGGACAAGCAGGACGAGAAGGATTACGATAATGCCTTTGCTGCAGCTGAAGGTGACAAGCCCGCTGAAGGTGACAAGCCCGCTGAAGGTGACAAGCCCGCTAAAGGTGACAAGCCCGCTGAAGGTGACAAGCCCGCTAAAGGTGACAAGCCCGCTGAAGGTGACAAGCCCGCTGAAGGTGACAAGCCTTCCCACGGTGATTTAGGGGCTACTACAAAGGCACTGTCTGATACCAAGACCAAGTTGGAAGAGACGGCCCTGCAACTTAAAAAAGCCAATAAGGTTATCGCGGATCACGAGACCGGCAATGCCACGAAGGCGGAGGCGGACGAGGCTAAAAAGGCGGTCAGTGAAGCTGTGGACGCGGTTGACGGAAACCTTAAGAAGGTTTACGACGATTACCCGGAGCTCGAGGGTGTTTTGAGCCCCATGTTCACATTACTGAAGAGCCAAGCTGCAGCCCTTGAAAAAGTCCAGGGCGTTACCGATAAGACTGCAGTGGAGATCGAGCGGGACGAATCGCGGCAGGAGTTTGAGAAGACCGTGCTTCCCGAGATCGTAAAGGCCGGGCATGGAGACGCAAAGGCGGTACTTAATGATCCGGGGTATTACACATGGGCCAGTACTGCGGCAAGCGTTACGATGAGCAGGAAGGCGCTCGGAAGTGAAAAACCTGAGGATATTGCGGAGGCCATTACGGAGTATAAAAAGTTTCTTACAACTCCGGAGGCCGCAGACTTTAAAGTGCAAATAGAAAAAGACAGGGAAAATTTAAAGGCCAGCTCCAGTGGTCTCAGAGGCGGAACAGGAGGGGCTCCAGCCGGCGTAAAAGAGAAGGACGACCCGAATGATTACGACAAAGCATGGGACAGTTCCAAGGACTGAGAGATAAGGGAGTGATGGCTAGAGAGGACAGACAATGGTTTTAAGTGATATTTCTCCAAGAACACAGGCTTACGCCGATAAGCGGCTCCTGAAAAGAAGTGTCCCGAATAACATACTCGGGCAGTTCGGCCAGGTGAGGCCAGTCCCGCGGGGCAGCACAAAAACGATAAAGTTCAGGAGGTATGAGTCTCTTGACCCCGCGACCACACCGCTCACTGAGGGCGTAACCCCGACGGGCAAGACCCGCACGAAGACCGACTACGTTGCAACTCTGCAGCAGTTCGGTGACTTCGTAATGACCACAGATGTTATCAGGGACGTTCATGAGGATCCAATCTTGATGGACAACTCCGAGGCGCTCGGAGAGCAGGCCGGCCAGACGATCGATATCCTGAGAGCTGGTATATTGGTGGCCGGCACAAACGTCATTTACGCAAACGGGGCCGCGAGAAGCTCGGTAAACACTCCGATATCCGATTCGGATGTTGAGAATGTCAAGAGGACCCTGGGACGGCAGGAGGGTAAGAAGTTCCGTGAGGTTGTAACGGCCGGGCCAAACATAGGGTCGCTTCCCGTGCCGGCCGCGTTTATAGGTGGCTGTCACGTCGACTGTGAGAGAGACCTTACAAGGCTGACCGACTGGATCCCTGTACACAAGTACGCGTCTCAAATGGGGCTACTGCAGGGTGAGATTGGCTCGACCGGTGCTGTTCGCTGGGTCGTTGACAATAACTTGTCACCTACGATTCTCGGTACAGCCTGGACCGATGCAGGCGGGTCGATCAATGGCATGGTCTCCACAACCGGCGCGCAAGCGGACGTCTATCCAATGTTGATATTCGCTAAGGACGCTTACGGTGTGTGTGGTCTCGGAGGTAAGGGATCCGTGCAGACTTACGTTGCAAACCCGAAAGCTACGGAAAGCGACCCTCTCGCACAGAGGGGCACGCAGGGCTGGAAGGGCTGGAACGCAACGGTCATTCTCAATGATAACTGGATGGTTAGGCTTGAAGTGGCCTGCACAACCCTGTAAAAAATAACTGAGGGGCGGCGGTAACGCCGCTCGCTCTAGGAAGGAGATAATTGTAATGAACAAGAATAACATAAGGACCGGGACAGTTGAAGGCACAGGGGCGGCGATAAATGTCCCTGTGGGTTTTGAGCCGAGAGTTGTGCGGATCAATAACATTGACGGCGACTGTTTTGGATACTGGCATGAGAACATGGCAGTGACCGCGCTTTTATCGGCCGGGTATTTGCACAAAACTGTTGATTCCGGGAGCGGCACCACTGACGTCTCGCTTGTAACCTCGAACGGGATATCGATATATTCCGGCGCGAAGCCCGGAGCAGCATTGACCGGCACAGCCTATGTAATGACAAAAGGCAGTCTGGCCGTATCCGCTACAAATTCACTGTTTGCTTCCGAGCTTTCGGAAGGTGACGTGATCACGATCACGGATGGCACGAACACCCAGCAGATAACGGTCGGCGAGATATCCTCCAATACGGCGTTGATAGCCAAAGAGGAAGCCGCAAACACAATGAGCGCTGGCACGGCCCTGCGCAATACCGGCAGGGAAGCAGGTTTCACGATCGGGACCGATTCGGACCTTAATGTGTCCGGGCAGACGCTTGTTTACGAAGCAATAAGGTAAGCCGCATAGCGGTTAGTTAAATACATAATCCCCTCCTCCGGAGGGGGGAGGGGATTTATTTAGAGGAGGAAACATGGCACCAACAGAGGAATCAAAGAGCATGGACGCAAAAGACGCAATCACAGAGATCAATGAAATGAGTGATTTTGATACAATAAAGGCTTTTGTCGATGGAGACACAAGGAAGACCGTAAACGATGCGGCCACGGCGAGGTTAAATCAATTAATGTCCCCTGTAAACAAAAAGCTTTCACTCAACGATACCCGGGACGAGCTACATAAACAGAAGCATTACAAGATCACTATTGCTTCAGGTGAAAGACCGGAAACCAAGGCCGATGTCACTGTTAGTTGTAACGGCTTCAATTACAGGATCCAGCGCGACAGAGAAGTGATAGTGCCTGAATCAATTATCGGAATACTTAAGGACGCCAAGGTGAAGCAGTACGACCAGGTAAGGAGGAGCGACGGACAGGACGGATACCGGTTGGTAGAAAGAGAAGGGCTGAGGTTCCCGTATACTCTGATCGGTGAGGCAGAGAGGCCTGCGCCCGCAGGGGCGAGGACGTAAATGCCATACCCTATAACATTCTACGGGCTTGAAGGCCAAACCGGCCTTTACGCCTGTATAAAACGGAAAGAGGACGGCAAAGTCTACGACGAGAGTAATGACGCTTGGATCGACCCTTATTCCGTGCCGCTTCCAAACGGAGACTTCGCCGACTGGACGGCAACAGACCCCAATAACTGGACTGTGCTGGAAACAGGAACTTCGTCGGTCGAGGAGTCTGGAGCAGGCACGGGCAACTGTCGATTGGTAGGGGCTACCGGGGTTGCCGCTATAACGTCACAAAACACCCCAATAGTGGCCGGACTAAAGTACCGCATGACTGTTGTGGTTGATGAAGTTGTCCTTCTCGGGTCCGGGCTTCAGGTTGACACCCCGGATGGATCTCTAGCTGGAATATTTGACGCCGGGACGTACCCCCGCGAGTGGACGGCGGTGACTGGCGGACAGATAGGTTTATGGAGTAGTCAGAACATGAACATAGTTATCGCAAGTGTCACGCTGACACAAGTTGATAACCCGTTCGCTGGTGTTTGCAGGCTCTCACTCACCGAGGACGGTACTGAGGCCGGGAAATACACGATCACGGACGCGTCATTCAATCCACGCCTTGGCGGTAAGTATGTTACTTATGTATTTGATAGCGCTGACGACCTGGTCTTTTTCACGGAAAATACATACTCGGCCACTCAGCCAAAAAACGCCCTCCAGATCGTACAGGCAATACAGCAAGAACAAAGGCTCCCGCAGTCCGTGGACCTTACAAGGGTGCATGATAAGTTAATGCTCGCGTTTGTTAATAAGGTGCTCCGGACGCTGGGGAAGACCCCGGAACGCTGGGACGCGCTTAAGATCTCCGGGGGGTTCGTGACTATTATTGGGCAGACCGTATATACAATAGACCCGATCAATGCGGTTAGTATGGACTCTATCACACATGTGCAGATAGGCACAAATGAGCCTATTGATCCGCTCGTGACCGAAGAGGCGTTTAGAGAATACAAGAGAACAAACAAGACCCCGAGCCGTCCTCTTGCAAGGAGATTGTATGGCAGGGTCGGCAGGGCGATAATGATAGAGCTGGTACCTCCTCCTGATGTGGTCTATCAGGTGGACTTTGAGGGTTATCAAAAGATTCTCCCGCTGGTTAATACCACAGACGTCCCGTTATTAAATTCTGATACTATCATTAACGGCGGGGTGATGCTGGCAAAAGATGAAGCAGGTAGGAAGGCCCTGATAGAGGCCGAGATATTCGCCAACGATGTTGGTGCCGATACAGGCAATGAAGGCGAGGAGAATATAGGAGACCTGGACCCGATATGAGCACGAAGATAATCCCAACGATGGTACTTAGTGATTTTACCGGCGGGGAAGCATCTAAATTTCCTTTGCTCGGGATGCCCCCGAAATTTTCGCTCAAGATGCAGAACTGTCACCTTTCGCCGCGTGGGGCCCCCGCAAAGATCAATGGTGACAGAAAAGTCAATAACGTCGCGGAGACCGGTATAATATTCAAGAATGGCTTTAAGTTCGTCAAGACGGATGGGACCGTGTATTATCTTGTGGCCGGAGGGGGTAAGATCTTCCGCATGGATCCGTCCGCTAACACCCTGACTGTGATCCACTCTGGCCTTAATGCCACGGCCAAGGTGCGGTTTTCGACAATAAACGATATATGTATCATGACTAATGGTGTCGACGTTCCATTGAAAACCGCGGACGCCGCGACAGTGTCGGTCCTGGGGGGAACCCCTCCGGCAACATCATTTAAAACTATTGTGCATGGCGGGCACGTTTGGCATATTGAGAGAAATAACAGACTGCTGGCAACAGCCTCCGATCTAAATAGCCCCGAGGTGTATGCTGGGGGCACGGCCGGCGTGCTTGACTTTAAGTTTATTCTTAAAACGGGAGACGAGTTGCTCGACGTTGCGACATTTATTGATTTGATAGTTTTTTATTTCCGCAATCATATTGTTATCTATTCAGGAACAAACCCGTCTGGAGCCGGCACAGATCAGATGGTGAAAGTACAGCTTATTAGGGAGCTGGGAGTTATAGGGACCGATCTTATAATGGATCTGGGGACACAACAGATGTTTCTGGCCGGCAGTGGATTTAAGACACTCAAGCAGGTTGTTACTACCGGGAAAATGAACCGAGACAATGTGTCTGAATTTATAGATCCGGAGTTGGTGTCTGAGATCGCAAGCGCGACTTCATTTGCGACGGCGCACTTTGAACAGAGAAGCTGGATTATGGTGTTTATCGATGAGAAGATAAGAATATATGATTATCTTCATAAGGCATGGGGTAGGTACTATAAGCCCGGCATTCAGGGGCTTTTCGGTACGGATGATGGAGAGGTCTATATTTGCGGTACGGAACATATTTACAGATACGGACTCCCGAATGATTGGGGTATTAACCTCGAGATAGACGGCAGCGGCGGGAACGATATGGAAATGCTATGGGAGGGGGCGTGGATAAGAGGCACAAAAAGAGGAGATAAAATCTACCCGAAAGATATGGAGATCTCCACCCGCCCGGGGGCAATCGTTACTTTGACCTGTGATGTTTATTATGACCTAAAGCCTGCCCACATTGACGATCAGATAGAATTTGATACGGATTACAATGTCGACCTGATGGATACTGCTCGTGCCGATGTTTGGGATGGGGCGTGCTCGGTCGGTGGTCATTCCGCAATGGATAAGTGCGAGGCAGCGGGAGGAGTCTGGACGCCGTCCTCTGATCCGTTCTTGATGGACCATGGAGAGTTTGAAAAACAACTAGTGCCTATGTTCGGAGGCGGAGAAGTGTTTAAGATGAGGTGGCGCAACTCATCAAAATTAGGGCCGATCGAAATTAATGAAAAAAGGATAAATGCGGAGGTAGCAACATGAATTATACACGGCCGAATGGAGATAATAGATTTGCAACGCTTAGCGGGTCTGTCCAAGGCGTCCCCTCGAGCGAGATGGACAAGGAGTGGTCGAATCTGAAGGACGAGGTTAATAAGGGGCTCCCGAAAGACGGCTCGGAGGTCATGACCGGGGCTTTGAGGCATGGCGGGATATCTAAACAGCTCAAAGGTAACGACATAGCCCCTGCGGCCACAGTCTTGACTCCCGGCACGGACGGAAACTACTTCGACGTTACAGGGACTAACCCTATGAGCACGATAGCCACGGTGGCCATTGGGACGGTTATATCTCTGCACTTTGACGACATTATTACTCTTACCCATTCCGCAAATTTAGTTCTCCAAAATGCGGTCAATATAACAACCGTTGCCGGAGACGAGCTCACGTTTATAGAGTTTGACACGGGTAAATGGCGTTTAGTCGGGTCGGCAGGGTCGTTGTTACCGGCAACACCATTAACAACTCAGGGAGATATTCTCATTAGGGACGGGGGCGGTCCGGTAAGGCTGGCGGCTGGAACGAGTGGTCAAGTTTTGCGGACAAAGGGAACGGGGGTAAATCCATTATGGGCTACAATCCCATGTGCAGGATTTACTAATATAGGTGCTAATTATGATGCTTTAATAGTTGACGCTAAAACAAATGCGACAGTGGATATAGACGCTTTTAACGGTGTTGTTTATTCGACACCGGGACGTATTGGCGTACCAACTGGTGCAATAAATCTAACATTGAACATATCAGGCACAGGAGCAGACGGGAGAGATGTCACAGAAAATAGTGGTAACGAGAAAGCAAGTAGCTGGTATTACTTATGGGTGATTATGAAAGAGGACGGCTCATTGGCTTCTTTTGCTACATTAGCAGCAACATATCCTTCAGCATTACCAGCCACGTATGTGTATGCTTCTCTTGTTGGTGTAATATACAATGACTCTGGTTCACTTTTCGTAGATATCTATCAAGAAGGAACAAGGGTAGAGTATGTTCTGAACGAGGTAATGCTAAATGGCAGTTTCGCCGTTTCAACATGGACGTCGCTATCAGTCACCTCTTTCTTCCCCCCTAACGCTAAAAGGATTCATGTCCTTGGGGCAGCCAATGGCCGTTGGTTGGGTATTAGTCCGAGGTCGGATGGCCATGCCGGAGCTTACTCTAACATCAATATTCCAACGGCAACTGATTTCGGGATAATCAGTGCGGCCATGAGCTCTATTGCAAATTTGGACATACGATACGCAAGTTCGATTTATTACTACTCCGCGGCCGCTGATGCAGAGCTAGATGCCTTAGGTTGGGAATATTAAATGACATCTGACCTAATCATAAGGCTGGCAACGGTGGACGACCTGGAAAAGCTTACGGATATGGACGATACGGCGGCATGAAAGTTGAAAACATAGGAAATATAAATATGGAAAATGTAATTCCTTTATTAAAGCGGTGCTACGATGAAATGGAATACGTTGGGAGTGGTTATGGTTTCGACCCTGAAACGATCAAGAAGGCAATTCTCGGCAATATCCAAGGCGGAGGCATTAACATAATGGTTGTTGACAAGGGCGATATCGTTGGTATCGCAGTTGTTTTTTTTCTTCCATCTTTTTTAAATGCCTCAGATATTTTAGCGATAGAGGCGGCATGGCATTCGGATCCGAAATTGAATCAAACACCCAGAGTGAGAATAATGTTATTGCTTTTAAGGGAAATGGAAGAGCGCGTCAGGGAGCATAAAGTAAGGACCCTTCATTTAGCAACGTCTGTTTTATATCCGGCAATCGCGAATAAATTGAGAAAAAATGATTATAAGTTGATGGAATATAGATGGGTTAAGGAGGTTTATAATGGGCATTGAGCTAATTGCAATTGCGGCGGTAGTTGCATCAGGGACGGGACTTTATATGGCAATGAAAGGCCCCCCGAATATTCCGCCGCCGCCCGCGCCGGCAAATGCGTATCAGTATAACGACGACGGCTCAGTAACGGTACAAAGATGGGACGAGGAAAAGAACGCCTATATCACAGAACGTGACCCGGAGCCTGAAGCTGGCACCTCGGATTGGGATGCCTGGAAGGTGAGGGAAGATAAGAAGGCCGCAGAAACCGAACTACGAGGCCGGATCGAAAAACAAAACCTTGAGTTTCTCGATGCCCCGCCTGCAGAGCGGGTGGCGATGTATGAGACGTACCAAAAAACCTTCTCCGACGCAATGCATAAGGAGGTTGATCAACTGTATGCAGATCGCTATCAGGAGCTTTTAACTGATCTTGAAGTTAAAGGACAGACAGGCTCCACTATTCACAAAGATGTGCTCAGGGATCTAAACGAAATAAAGCAGAGCGCTGATATTGATATTGTGCAACAGTCTATTTTCGCTCGGGAGTCTCTTGAGCAGGCTGATAAGCAGTCAGCTCTTACTGTGCTCGACTATCTTGATCGCGGGAGTAGCACTGAGCAGGCTGAGAGGGTTGGTGAGTTTAATCTGGCCCAGAGGAATGCGGAGGCCGGGACCGCTGCGACCGCCGGGAGATATGCCGCCCAGATAAGCCCCGCGCTCTTGAACTGGCAAAACCAACAAAAAACCGGGAGGACGCTTTTAGACACAGCCGGGGGGCTTGCTTATCTCTATGGTTTCAAGAACCCGGGCGGTGGGGGGACACTCTCTCCGGGCGGTGGGGGGGGTAAGACTGCTGGAAATTATCTGCTAAACGTCAGGGGCGGCAAGTACAATCTTGCTACTACGAGATAAAATGGGGGGAAAATAAATGGCAAGATTCCAAGGTTTAGGAACAACAAATCCATATCAACAGAATGTCAACGTGCTATCAAATGTAGCGGAAGGATCGGGGTTTGCAAAACCACTGGTGATGAAAGCCCTTGGTGAGCAGTCCCGTAAAGCGCAGGATGCTAGCGTACAGATGTCAGGTGAGCAGGCGGCCCTTAGAACATGGGAGATTGCGGCACAAATGGCTGAGCGAGATCCTATCGCGGCGAATAACTTACTTGCAAAAGAAGCGGAGCGGAATCCGGCACTTGCTGAGATCGCCGGGGCTTTTAAGTTCTCCGGTACCGGAAAGAAGCCTTGGCAGATGCTTACTAACCAGAAAACGGGAGAAGTGTTCTGGTTTAATTTCGACAAGTGGATGAGTGATGGGGCCCCGGAGGATGCTACGCCTTACAAGAAAACAATATCCGGAGGAGATAAAAAGAAGACCGCTCCAAAGACCCGGACGCGTGACATAGGAGACAATAAAAAGATCACCGAAGAATGGCGAGACAATGATTGGGTGCAGGTGGGAGATCCCGTTACAAGATATAAGTCGGACTCACAAGCCGGGGGTATCGCCAAGGTCGGACACATCAACCAGGTCAGGCAGTCAATAGTGCAGCACTTCCTTGACAGGCTCCCGCAGATTGAGGACCAGGAGCTCAAAGAAGCTATGGATGAGATTCTTGCGGCGGACCCTCTTACGGGCAATGTGAACTTCACAAGGTTTCTTAATGCACTTGATAAGGATGTCCGGGTAGAGGTTCAGTCCGTACTTGCTAAAGCGGAGAGGTTCGCGGCTGAGATTTCCCCTGAGAATGCAGCACAGAAAGCAATTAAGGAGATCGGGGAAGAGAAGTTTAAGGCAATCATTACAAGGATCAAACCGACCGGTGGGACTAGTAAATTAAGCGACAAGCCGAAAGGCGGTCGTAAACCCCTTGATTTTTATTTTTATAATAAGAGGTAGAATGTGCCCGGCATTAGAGCTGCTATTGCGGATGGATATGATATTGACGAGATCAGTGAATATCTTGGTTATGACCTGAAAGGGGCCCGCAGCGGTGGATACTCTGACGACGAGATAATCGATTTTCTTGTCTCGAGTGAACCGGAGGCACCAGCTGAATCTGATGTGGCCATTCCTGAATCGATTGACTCTGTAGTTGGAACGACACCGCTACCTGAAGGGATCCTCGAAGATGATATCCAGGAGGTAATGTCTGAGACGGGGCTCCAGCGCGACGAGGCCATTGATATGATTACCAGACCTGCGGAGGAAATCCCTGTCTCTCGACCTCCGGAGATGGGGACTCCGCAATTTACCGAAAAGCTCCGGCAGTTGCAGGCGCACATTGGCCGGCAGCGGACCGATCAGTCAACACTCGGGCTGCCGGCACGGTCGTTGTCTCACCCTGACGCTATCACGAAGAAGCCCCTGGTGCCCCAGAAAATTGATATAGCGGGACGGGCAAAAGAATTTGCCGAAGGGGTGGGTAGAGAAGCGTATAGTCAGGCGGAAGCGGTCTCGGCGATAGCAAGCGGACTTTTAACCTTTATTCCTTCAATGTCTGCCGGATTCGGTGAGCTTGTTAAAGGATTTATGGCTAAAGGCACTATTGACGCCGATGATTTTAAAGCTGCTGTGAAAACTCAACACATGATTAGCGGTGCAATCGGGCAACCAACCACGGAGAGGGGGAGAGAATACGCTGAATTTATAGCTATGCCCTTTACTGAATGGAATAAAGGTTGGAGATCACTAGCTCCTGAAGGTCAAGAAGACATGTACGGTTTCGTTGGAGACGCTGTATTGCTTGGTCCTGGCATGGTCTTGAAATTAAAAGGCTCTGATGTTAAGTTTTCAACTGCAAAATCAAAGGCTGTTTATGGAATTTACAGGGATAAGATTAAAACACAAATAAAACTTAAAAGAAAATTAACTCCTAAAGATTATACGAAAATATATGATGATTTAAGAGCAGAGGGGCATACTGCGGGCGAGATAGTCAGGATGTCTAAAGAGTTAAAACAAGAAGCCGTAAATAGAGATATTGCTGCCTCCGCCAAAGAAACGGCATTCCAAAAAGCAAAAGATACGGCATTCCAAAAAGCAAAAGATACGGCATTCCAAAAAGAAAAAAGGGTCGAACCTATTAAAGGAGCGGCAAAACCGGAAATACCCAAAAAAGCCCCTGAGAAGCCCTCTGTGCCAAAAGTGAAGGACCTCCCCCCACAGACCGTAATCGGGGATTCGACGCTACAGGCTATAGCTGACGCACTGGCTAAGGGTGATAAATCGGTGATCCCTGATATTGCCGCAGGAGTAGAGAAATACGGCAAAGATACCATGGACCACCATGTCCGCAATATGGCGGTGAAATCGATATTTGAGAGAACTCAGGCCGAAAAGATAGATTATGACGCCGCAATTGCCGATTTCAACAAGATAAGGGCCGATGTCGATAAGGCTCTGTCTGGCGAGAAACCAGTAAAAGAAGTGGTGAAACCTGTCAAGAGCGACACCCATGTATTAACAAGGGCATGGGAGCCAACGCCCGAAGAATATAAATCCTATTCACCTGAACTTCAAAAGGTGCTCGATGAAGCCCCAAAGGATGTTATTAGGCAAGTGTCCGGGGCTGATCCGGAAGCTGGGAAACCCTTTACGATGGAAATGTACCGGGCCACGGGAAGAATTGATAAGGCATCTATTTATGCTGAAGGGGTTGAGGGTGCAATATTGGGAGATGGTAAATACTACGGTATTTCAGAGGATGCGGTAAAGAGGTTCGGGCCTGATGTGGTCAAGGAGAAAATTACATTAAAGAACCCGGCGATTATTACAAGTAACGTTGACCTTCAAAAGTGGGCAAAAGGCAAAAACATTCCTCGCACCAATAAGGAAACATTGGCTTACATGAAAGATATCCGGACCGCCATGGAGAAAGCAGGGCACGATGGAGTCATAATAAATGTTTCCCCGGAAGCAGACATGAACGCCAAAGGGGAGAGCACGAAGATTGTCAGGGAGAAGTTTGACAATACTCAGGTTATATCCTTTGAAAAGGTAAAAGAAAAGCCCGCTGCGAAAGCGAAGATCGTTAAGGCCGCCAAGGGGCCCGCTAAGTTCGACGCGGAAAAACACACTCTGACGCAGTGGATCCGGATAAAAGGCGGAGTTGATTATAACAAAGAATTTATGAAGGGTGAGTTGGACCGTATGGAGGGCGCAGGCCTGGGGATCATTAATAAACAGGGCGAGGGGCACACTCTTAACCGGCTGGTAGAGCTGGCAAAAGAGGACGGGTTTCTGCAGCAGGATGAAAGTATCAATAAGCTTCTCGATAGAATGAGCGCCGACATAGCCGGAGAGAAAATCTATTCTATATTTAAAGAGGATTATTTCCCGTCGACCGCCGGACTTGCCGATGTCGGCGGGTATGCCCCGGCCGCTCCGTCCGTTATTGAAATGCCAGAGATCGTGGAATTTGCAAAGGATCTAGCGCAGGGCAAGTATCCAGCAATTAAAAAAACGCTCAGGGCCGCGGGCGGACAGGCGCTCGGACAGTTTAGGCCAAGAGGAAAGGGGAAGATATCCCTGAGGGCCGATATCTTCAAGGACCCCGAGCAGGCCGCCAAGACCCTCGCGCATGAGATCGGCCACTTTGTTGACTTCCTTCCGGAAGAAACATTGTCCCGGGGGAATATTCTCGGCCGGATCGCAAGCCTGAAGAAACACCTACAGAGCATGATCGCCGAGGCCCCGGACTCGACGGGGGAGCTGTTTGCTCCCAAGGAGCGTGCGCGCCTAAGAACACAGGCAACGACCGAGGCCCTAAAGCTGCGCGGGGCTCCGCACTCGAAGATGAAGGATAAGTTTTTCAGGGCATCGATCGCGCCGGATATCAGCAGGATATATAAAAAGAAGCTGGCTGAAGAAGCAGTTTTCCGGGGACTCATCACAAAAGAAGAGATCACCGCGGAGCTCAAGAAGCTCACCCAGGTATGGAAGCCGTTTGACGAGAGCAAGGTGCCCGCCTCATTTAAAAAATACCGCTATTCGAGCCCTGAGCTGTATGCAGACGCATTCAGCGTGTTGATCAATTCACCTCAGTTACTTAAAAGGACGGCTCCCAAGTTCTATAAAGCCTTATTTTCATATATGGAGCGCAAGCCCGAGGTCAAGGCTGTATATGATGAGATACAGGCCCGGGTCACTGACAAGAAAGCGGTCTTCGAAAAACGGGCCGAGAATATCAGGGCCATGTTTGAGCGCGGGGAAAAGGCCTTCCGTGACAAAACAGAGGGCAGGGAGCGGCACTTTGTCGAAAGATTAAAAGAGGAGCTGGTGGACGTGAACGCTGCTATTATCGGCAAAGTTAAACAGGCCAAAAAAGCAGGGAAAGAGATCAGCCCCGAGGACAATCCTATTTTTTGGCTGGAAGAGGCCGCATATAAAAACTCTCAGATTAAAGAATTTCTTAGAAGTAACTCTGAAATAATTAAAACTGTCAAGGCGGCCGGGCTGACAATGGGGGACCTTGATGAGATGTTTTTTCTTAACAGGGTTATACATGACAGGAATAAGATAGCCAACCCTCTTGGGTTTACGGCATCAACTGCAGCTGAGCAGCTCGAGGTTTTAAAAGCAAAAATTGGGGAAGATAATTATGAGTTATTGGAGGATATGACAAAGGCGTTCAGAGAGTTTGTGGAAGAGGATATAATTCCCTTTTTGGAAGAATCTGAGATGCTTAGCCCTGAACTTATAACCACGATAAAGAACAATATTCATTACACGACATTCCGGCTTGTTGATTTTATAGAAGATAAAATCGGCCGCGGATCGGGTGTCGGGGCCCACATTTTCAAGCAGTATGGAACGCTGAGCGAGATCGCATCGCCATTTACAGCCACAATTATGAAATATATAGTTCTAGTCCGGGCGGCAAATGTGAAAATATCTGCAAAGAAAACAGTTGATTTCCTTGAGGACTCCTACCCCAAGGAGATCTCGAAGGCCGATACTGAATGGAACGGCAAGGCGCAGGTACCGGTCGATCCCAAGGACCCTGAGCAGGGCATGATCCGGTTCCTGCAGGACGGGAAGGTTGAGGCATATTACGTTGATAAATATATTGCAGATTCGTTTAACCGTAATCCCTCGGAGTCCGCCCTTGTAGCTGAAGTGCTCCGGACAACCAATATCGTCTGGAGGGAGCTGTTCGTAAACCGCAACCCGGGGTTTTGGCTGTTTAATATGATGAGGGATTTTGAGAGGGCCGCGATCAATCTGCCGGGAGGCACCTTTATAAATTTCCTCCCCGAGTATGTCAAGGGGATCAAGCCGGCATTTAAAGAGGCCTTTAATATCCCGGCCGATATTACATCTGAAATGAACAAAAAGAAGATGTTGATCAGTATGGAGTCGCGCTGGGGGCTCGTTAGCGAAGACGCTGCGATCGAGCGGATGCTCGTAAGTTACGGCCTGAAGCAATCGAAGTGGGATAACCTGGTCACAAAGAAATTCGGTAAGATCTGGGAGAATTGGGGGAACATTGGCCAAGGAATTGAACGGATCCCGAAGATAGCAGGATACCGCTGGCTCAAAAAACACACAAATCTGACGGAGAAAGAGATTGGCCACGTTGTAAGAACGCAGGTCGGGTCCCCGGACTTTCTGCGGAAAGGGAAAGCATATAATATATACAACAATCTATTTCTATTTTCAAATGCGATCAAGGAGGGTTGGCGGGGCGATATCGAGGCCGCAAAGGATCGGCCGTCAGAGTATGCGTGGAAGAGGGCCAAGTATAATTTTATCCCTAAGATCGTTATGTACGGCGCCGCACTCGGGCTCCTCGGCGCATGGATGCGGGAGTCCATGGATAATATCTCTGAATTTGACAAGAGCAACTATATCACGATCCCGCTGGGAGAGCTGGAGAACGGCAAGACCGTGTATCTCAGGGTCCCCCAGGATGAGACCGGCCGGTTCCTGGGCGGGATACTGTGGAAAGCCCTGGACTCGGGCAGGCCCGAGGACATTGCTAACATATTTGACTACATGGCGGGGCAGGCCCCCACTCTTACGCCGACGGTCGGTCTTGTATGGGACACGATCCAATATTTTAGCGGCAAAAACCCTTATGATTGGTTCCGGGGGGAGAAGGTGATCCCGGAAAGAGAGTTTGAGGCTGGAGGGGTGAGGGCTCATAAGGAATTTTTAAAACACCAGGCTAAGCAGGCCGGCGCCGGCATTATCTATAAGTTTCCCTATGACGATCTCGAGAAGAACAAAACTCTACTCGAGAAGATCCTCGACGCGCCCATCCTGAGCAATATTATAGGCCGGTTTTTAAAGGTATCAGACACCGGCCGCCGGCAGCGGTTCAAAGAAGTGAAAGAGGATGTCAGGAAAGAGGCCGCAAAAAAACAGCTGGACCTCCGGGACAGGATCGTTGAGCATGTGAACGAGCACAAGGGAAAGGCCCGGGCCGGCGAGATCGTGAAATTCTATCACAAGCTGAAAAAAGAGGGACTAATTGAAAAGGACCTCTTTGTTGAGGGTAGAAAAGCCGTGGAGAAGGCCGAGACATCTATAGGACAGTTCCGGTCAAAGTATAGCAGGTATGCCTCGAGGACCGCGGACGATGCGAGGATAGATGCCGTGATCTTTGCCCGTTCGAACGATGAAAAGGTGGCGCTGTTGCTCGAGTACTGGAAAGATCTAAGTAGGAGTCAATATAGAAAAGTTGAGGTCCAGCTGCGCAAAGAAGGGCACCTGTCCGACACGGCAGTACTGCGAGCGAGGGTTGAACGTAAAAAGTTAAAAGCTGAGGAGGAATGATGTCAGAGACAAACAATGTATGGCCAATGGTGGTTACTGCAGCCGGGTCTTTTGTGATGGGGATAGCTTTGCTCTTTAAAGTGAAGGGGGCATCTGATGTCAAGATGAAAAATGTAGAAAAAGATATAGAAGAACAAAAGGAACGTATCGATAATCGTGTGCATGTGAATGACTTTGAATCACACAAAAAGCTGGTAAGAACTACATTTACAGATTATCAGAAGTTGATGGACGTGAAGTTTGATTATATAAAAGAGGCGCTTGGTCGCATTGAAGGGACGGAATGATTGTCAAGGCTGGCTGTTCATTTGTAACTAAAAAAGACGCGTGTATCAGGTGCGTTAAGAACGCTCAGGGCTGTGCTCTGCAGTTTTTTTTAAAGATGCACAGTGCTGATATGGATATAACAATTAAAGAATGTAAGGAGGCGAAAAAGTGAACGTTAGACTGATAATTTTAATTTTGGCCATGAGCGTCATGGCCGGGTGTGCCACGATGGATAATTTGTTCGGAGAAAAGACAACTACTACGTTTACTTTCCCGGATGGTACTGTAGGTTCAATCGAGTCCAGGAACGATGAGTATGCTGAGGCTTCGAGAGGAGAGGGGAAAGATAAAATAACGATGAAGTCTGATCGCAAGGCCATGCCGGGAGTTATTCAGTCTCTGGCAACTGCAATTAGTGCCGGGGCGGTGAATAGTATCGTGGGAAATAATGACAGCGATGATTAGGCAGCCATCAAAGCGAGAAGAGTTCACGCTGCATTATGCCGAGTTGATATTTTATATCAACGATACGCTCGGGTATCGCGTAACACAGGGAGAGGCGTACAGGACTAAAGAACAGCAGGAGATCCACCGGAAGGCCGGTCGGTCTAAGGTGAAAACCTCTCAGCATCAAAAACGGCTCGCTGATGATATTTTTATATGGGACAATGAGAACCCGAACAAGCCGGCCCCTGATAATATCTGGATAGCAGCTGGTAAGTGGTGGGAACGTCGGAACCGCAAGAACCGGTGGGGCGGGAGATACGGATTAACAAAAGCCGAAAAGGCTGAAAATAAAAAGATCGGCTGGGACCGATGGCACTTTGAGAGGAGGAGTTAATTATGAAGGTATCATGGGACAGTGTAAAACAGGCTTTAATGCCGATTGCGGGAATCGCGGCCAATGCGATCGTCCCGGGGTCGGGGGGATTTGTGAGCGGAATGTTATCGAATGTTCTCGGTGTAGAGAATACTCCGGAGGGGATCATGGCCGGGCTTGCAACGGCTTCACCCGAGCAGATAGCGGCAATCAAGAAGATGGAACTTGAAAATAAAAAGGATCTTGCCGAGATTGCTGCACAAATTGATATAGCACATTTGAAAGACAGGCAGGGTGCAAGAGACAGGGAGGTTGCTATAGCAGGGGCTACAGGTGGGAAAGATACCAACCTGTATTTCCTCGCATGGTGCAATGTATTCGGGTTTTTCGGCGTGTTAATTGCCGTCATTGTTGTGGATATGCCGGAAGGGGATGTTGCCAAGACAGCAATCGCTATGCTCCTCGGGGCGCTTATCGCTTCATATAAGGACGTTACCGGGTATTTCTTCGGATCCTCGAAGGGCAGCGCGGACAAAAACAAGCTGATAGCGGCGAAATCAAACGAATAAAGCGGTCAGACTGGCGGTCAGACAGCTTGAATGGCTTACAGAAAGCACCCTGTAAGCCATTGTTTTGTTAGGCATGAATTCTACCCTCGATTTCCCCCTTTTGCTTACTCTTAATTTCTTAAAGGTTCGCAACAGCATCCCACCATGCTTCATCACACTCTGCCTCCCAACACATCTGACAACCACCATCCAAAAGCTTTCC
>SDBU01001005.1_pt1 | contig 41343 bp, 43 predicted proteins | sample 2277071 | NCBI WGS metagenome assembly SDBU01 (sample SAMN10397929, study PRJNA504765) | marine sediment metagenome | isolation source: marine sediment core GS08_GC12, 126 cmbsf | place: Arctic Ocean: Gakkel Ridge, Loki's castle | collected 2008 | reverse complement strand
GGGGGGGGGGGGGGTGGTGGGCTTGCGGTGAAAAACAAGCTAAGTGACCCTAAAACAGCCACTTATATATGCACACCCCCAGATATTCCGTTCTTTGGAGAATCTATCGAGCGGCTAATAAGAAGAATGGAATTGCCCTCAGTCCCCTTTGAAACCCTTCTGAAAGTGGCCTAAGTGATACTAAGTCAGCCGCTTATATATACCCAGATTCCGAGCAGAGCTGCCGCCTCGATCGAGCTGGCTCCAAATATCGACCCAAAAGCTGGACCGATACCTGGGGGGCACGCCACCAGAGCAAGAGCCGAGAAGAACATATCGGCTCTTGATCTCTGTCTAATTCATCAACCTGATGCCCAGGAGAACGCTGGTTGATCGCTCAGTTTGTGAACCCTCATGCTCCTGCCAAACAGGGAACTGAACAAGTCCCTCCAGGACGAAGGATCCCCGTGTCAACTTCAGCCCCGGCGCCACCAGGAAATGCGACTCGCCGGTATTGCTGACTGTTACGCCGTCGTCGTCGTCGTCGGCAAACAGTTTTCGGTATGAGGACTCCAGAACAGGAGCAATTGCGATATCAGCGTTCTTACCTATGCTGAATTGGCGTGCCACAGCCGCCTCAACCGCGACTTCATCTCCGGGATCAACATTCGTACCGCGGGCCAGAGCCACCCCGTTCCAGGCATAGGTCAGGTTGAGGTCCATTCTCCAAGAGTGTACACGTCCTGACATTAGCATCCCTGAACGAAGGTCGTAGCTGTCGGAGGTAAAGCCGTCCTCTCCCGTCGGAAGTTCGATCCCCAAAGTTGGAGCGATTCCGAGCGTGTAGGTAGAGGTGTTAACTCTCGCAAGCCGGTATTTACCCAGGATGAACAGATCGCCAAGTCCCGAACTTGTGGCTGATTTACTCATCATTGTCATTTCCCGACGCATGTATAACTGTCGGACCATGATCATGGCATCTGACCGCAGGCCATAGGCAACCATAACCGGAAACATGTATGCTTCCATTTGCATCGATGGAGCCGCCGGATTGTTGTCCCGTTGGAGGATTCGCACTTGCGAGCGAAGAATCCATCGATTGGCCGCAGGGGTCAAGCCAGCATCGATACTGATGCCTCCGGCCGACACGGTTGAATGGTGATACAGTTGACCTCCAAGCACCAATACCATTATGGCCCAAAACCGAGTTACTCTATTCCGTTTTTTCATCTTCACTTCACCCGCTTTCCAGGCGTGAAATTAGCTTGCTTCACGGCATCAAATATCATCTGATCGGTCACCTGGACCGAGCGTGACACGAGAACTGTCAGCTGTTGCTTTTCCCAATTGGCCTCGGAAGAAATCACACCGTTCAATCGGTTGACGAGGTTTTCCACGCCACCATGGCAACCAGGGCAATCCATCCCGAATATCTGGTACACTCTAATCTCGCCACCTTCACCGGCCAGTTCTTCTATGCTCTTCCGGCTTGAGCCACACCCAATGGCGGCACTGAAAACGAGAATAGTGATGACCCCGATCATTAGGGGTGTAAGAAATCTACTCACGGTACACCCTTTCTTCTGTCAAAGTGTTACGACCACTACCTCCCGGTAGGATCGGCTGTATGGATAAGAGACAGATTCGGGTACTGCTCAACAGCGCAGAACTGTTGTCGCGAGTTCCGAGAGAGAGCGGACCGGGCAATGGCCGCGAGTTAATTGAAATGCTGGCGTTCTGACGTCACGACTATGCTGCCCCAGCAGGCCGGCTTTGATTCTAAAGGGGGACTGATCGGAGTTCGACTTGTCTAATTCTACTCTCCCCAACCCAGCCGACCGATATGGCAGATTGAGATCGACATCAATGCAATAAGAGCAATCTCTTCGGCTGTCGGCTTCGCAGAACGCCTCGTGCGAATTCGCTCCCCCACAGGGTTGCCCGTCATGGGTGCAGTGTGACGGGCAGGCTGCCCCCAACTCGGCGTCTCCGTAGTGGCCGGTGCACCTACAATCCGCCAGTGCGGATGACATCAAGCTGGCGAGCAACAGGACAACGGCTGACCAATATGGAGTTTTGCCAGTTAGGAACTTCATTACGCTAAAACAGGACCAGAACAACAGGGTTTGTCAATTCACATACGCTACACCGCGAGCGCAGCAAACCTACTCCGCTTAAACCACTGGATAGTTCAAGTTGTTCCCAAATATCAAGCACTAAACCACCTCGCTGTTTCCCTATCGGCCAGGTTTCAATCGACTCCACCGCGGTTATCACCAGTGGTGGGAACTTCCCACCCGGTCTGCCGGACATTCAGTATAGTGAGGGTGAGATTATCCGTTCTCTTTTGTGGTAAGCACAAGTTAGAAGGTATCTTGGGTGTTGTCTGGGAGACTTCCATTTAATAAATGGCGGGGGAGCGCTTTTCTCCAAATTGGAGGCCGAAATCCCGTTAATCAGGGTATTTGTACCGGCCGCCTGAGCACCGAAATCCTCAGGGCTGTCTCCGCTCGTCCCCTTTGAGATCCTTCTGAAAGCCCCTTAACTGCTAATAATCCAGCCACTTATATATACACACCCCGGATATACTCCGAGCTAATCTCTGGACCTGGTGACTCAATTCGTTCAGAGTCGCAATCTACTCAAGTTGTAAAAACAATAGCACCTATAGCTTGTTTATCGAGGCCACTCAACATACAGAGGAGCACTCTCGTTCAGAGATAGTTCGAGTCCAGCAACCCTCTCATTCAATTGTCGGGCTTCGTCCATGTCCACAGCTCTGCCTCACGTTGCCGGCTATAGGCTCCATCACATGAAGGTAGCGGGATCGCGGCCGGATCGCGACCTTTACTAAGTAAATGACGCCGGACACTGTCCAGATAACGTCTGCAACTTTTCGATTGCGGTTGCGCCGCAACGGTTCTACATTACAGATCATGGCTACCTCTGTCAATGACGATAGAATCACCAAGCTGCTCCTGAGATTGAGCGAGGCCGCGAGGGCTGATAGGCGGTCTACTTGGAAGTACATCGACTACAGCGAGAATCGGTCGAAGGTGTCTCTCGAGCGCCACGTGGTCGTTTTCGGTAGGCGCGGCTCCGGCAAGACGTCGCTGCTGAACGAGGTCGGAAAAAAGGGCGAGCAGGCGAGCGAAGTCATTTGGATCGATGCTGACCAGTACAAGAAGCTGACCTTCCCGGATACGTTAATAGAGATATTCCGTCAGAGTATCTTGGAGTTCAGTCGGGTAATCCGCAGACGGTTTCCATACTACAACCCGCTGACGATACGAGGATGGTGGTCTCGGTGGTCGACGTTGAAAAGGCTCAAGCTGTTTCAAAAGACGTTCTCGGAGCTTCTTGAGGGATTCGACTCCGCGGACGTAACCAGGGAGCGGGAGAACCAGTCGTCCGGTTCCAGATCGGCGGGCGTGGCCGTGGAAGCCGCCTCTGTCCAGTACTCCAAGAAGACCGTCGCCAGATTGACTGAGACGTCGAGAGGCGCGACCCTCAAGATACAGTCGATTGACAGGAAGTTCCAAGACTTCCGCAACGCTATAGTCGACGGCTTGAAGCTCATATCAGTCCCGGTCTTCTTCGTCATGGACGACTTCTACCACCTGAGGATCGGAGACCAGGCCAGCGTCCTGGACTACCTCGCGAGTTTGTTCAAGAACACGCGGTGCTACATCAAGTTCGCCACCATCAGCCACAGGACGTGCCTTTTCAAGAGCGGGTCCACCATCGACGGTCTCCAGCTGGGCCACGACGTGCACGACGTGAACCTGGATCGGTCGTTCAAGAACTTCGATGCTGTGGACAGGTTTCTCAACGACTTTTGGATAAGCCTCTGCAAGACGGTTGGGATAGAGCAGGAGTTCTTTTCGATCTTCGGCGGGGGCTCCTGGCGGCAGCTCACACTGGCGAGCGGCGGAGTGCCGAGGGATTTTATGAACACGTTCGTCAAGGCGGTGTATATCGGACGATCCAAGGACAAGGATAAGCTCAGCGTGGCCCTGGTGAACGAGGGCGCCAACCTGTACTGCCGAGAGACGAAATACGAAGACTTGCGGAACGACTCGCTGGACGAGACCTCCGTACTTGAGGCTCTGCTGAAGGACCTCGTTAACTTCTGCGTCGAGGTTAAGAAGAGGAACCTGTTTCTCGTATCGACGAAGGACCTTGAGGACCACGACGATCTGGACGAGGCCATGAAGCAGCTGTGTGATTTCCGGTTTCTCCACGAGGTCCACGAGAACACGAGTTCTGCGTCCTGGCCGCGCGAGCGATTCCGTGCCTACCTGCTGGACGTCGGTGTGTACGCTTACCCGGCGCGGCGTGGAGAAAACAAGGTCGTCGAGGTCCCGATATGGGAGAGTGATGTCCAACGAAGATCTGATGTCCTGCGAACCTCTCCGATCTATGCCCTGAAGGATAATTACGAGCCGGTGACCTCAGTCGATGAACTCTTCGCTACTCGGGATGACTCTGCCTTCGATACCCCTGAGCCGAAGACGAGCCAATCCCGCGATTGCGATGGCGACACGCCTTCGCAGGGCGACTTTTTCGGCGGTTGAGTTGATCCAGTATGCACGCCGCCAACCTGCCGGAGCCGGAAGTAATCGCCAGAGAGATCCAAGAGAACCTTGAAGCTGCTCTGGAGCAGTTTTCCAGCATCACCCAGGAGCTTGAAAAAGGGCAGTAAGTCATTCTTGACATAGTGCCCTTTTGTACACTATCATTTACAAGAATGGGAAATACAGTTGTACAAGTGCAGGTGAACGCATGAGGGCAGGGCGCAAGTCAAAGTGGGCGTCGCACGTTGAGCCGCGGCTGGACACGATCCGCACCTGGCGCAAGGTGGGCTTTCTTGAGAAAGAGATTTGTGAACGCCTTGGGATCGGAGTTAGTAATTTTGCGCGTTACAAGCTGCAATATAGAGAATTACGGGAAGCTCTAAAAGCAGGAAAAGACGATGCCGACGCAGCCGTTGCGAATGCCCTCTTCAAGCGTGCTATCGGGTATGAGTATGAGGTAACGGAGACCGTCGCAGTCAGGGACTCTGTAGGGAAAGTGACCGGCAAAGTCCAATTGCGCAAAACCAAGAAGCAAATGACGCCCAATGTCTTAGCGCAGATATTCTACCTCAAGAACCGGTGCTCGAAGGACTGGCACGATCGCCGGCAGTTAGAGCATGGCGGCCCCGATGGACAGCCACTGCGCCCCCCGGTCATTCATGCTTACATTCCCGACAACGGGCGCAAACGTGATGCCGCCGTTATAGCGGAGAACATCAAGAATGGACGCGATGGTCGCAACGGACGGAGGTGATCCGTGCGCATCATGTGGCGACGATTCAGGAATATCGGCGGGCAGGGGTTGAAGGCGTTATTGTGGACGTGGAATGGCTGACGGGCGGTAATCCATGTGGTATTTGCGCAGATTTTGCCAGTAAGGGAGTATACACCCTTGACGAGATTGAGGGCTTAATCCCCGTACATCCAAACTGCACGTGTAGCACCAGGCCTATTCCGAGAGTGAAGATGGTGAGCTAATGCCTTGGCCGGATAATCAAGCGGAGATAATAAGTGATTGACATAGAAAAAAAAGTGAGCAATATATCGTATATCTGAGGAAGATGATGCGTGAGGAGTTTAGTGGCACCGTGACCGTTCATTTGTTCGAAGAAGGAATACGGAGCTTAACGAAAGAAAGCGAGCCAATGATCAAACTGAATGTTAAGGAGACAGTGAAAATAAAGTAATGACCGTAAGCACATAGTTGTAACGGACATTCGTTTTATGCGACGCCGATTTTCTGTCCGCCTGTGGCGGATGGTAGGTCGGCGTTTTTTGTTGGATGCTGAAAAATGAACAAGGAGAGACACGATTCCTTATCCGAATGAGCATAGTTGAAGACTGACTTCGCCCGGGCAGTATGTCCGGTTCAGAAGAGGCACAAGACAGTCTGGCCACCAGACTGTCTCGGCTAATTGGACACGGGTCAACCTTGAACGGAGGCTCTGAGCAATGGCATTTGAGCGCGGTAGTCGAAACCCAAGCAAGTGTGAATCGGGGGTCATCCCGTAAGGTTTGCGAATTGGCAAAGCTGGACGCTGACATAATCGACCGCACCAGAACCCTCTGGGGCAGAAAAACGGGTAGAATTCTGAGTCAAGAAGAGGCCAGGGAGATTCTGACCAACGTTACTCGTTTCTTTCAACTACTGGGGGAATGGGACAAGAAGCAATGTGAGGACAAGGATTGTGATAAGACAGACCAACATGGAAAGAAGATCGCTTGAAATCATGCGCCAGTGCCCACGATTTGAACGCTATTCCGTGCCGCTCTGTCCGCTTGACGCGCATCAGGACAGTCGAGCCAAGCTGCGGGGTGAGCCAACCTGTACTCTGCCCAAGTCTGTTCGGCATCGCATCGGCGGAGAGGCTGGATTGCCACTTGAAGGTCTAACCAGAAGGGAGTGGGCGGCCCGGCAGCGCTGTCGAGGATTGTCTGAAAACCAGAGACAGGCTCAGATAGCCAAATTACGGCCATTTCGACGAGTTGTTCACGTATCTCTGAGCCAAATGACCTCTGTGAGTGATAGGAGATGCTCGGCGAGTGCCCTCGGGCACCCCACAGGCCGGAAAGTGGCCACTGGCAGGAGAGGGAGTGGACGTGAGTAACAGGGCCAAGAAAGTCGTTAAGCAGACTATCGTATCGCTGCCACATGATTTGGACGCAGAATCTCAGGTGCTGGGCGCGGCTCTCAAGTCAAACAGCACTCTCGAGCAGGTAATCGAGATACTGCCGCAGGTCAACGCTTTCTATTCAGGCAAACATCGACGAATCTACGAGGCCGTTTTCCAACTGCATGAGCGCAACGGACCCGTCGACATGACGACAGTGGCCAACCAGGTAGGCGATGAGCATCTGGGCGAAATTGGCGGGCGCACCTACCTTGTCGAATTGTTAGAGGCAGTTGGCTCCACGGCACACGCTGCAACCCATGCCAGAATCGTCGCGGATAAGGCCAGGCTACGAGCGATCATCACCGCCGGGCGGGAAATCGTTGACGAAGCCAGCCGGGATGGCGCTGAATCGTCAGGGATAATAGAAAGATGGGATCAATCTCTCCTCGAGTTATCCAATCCAAGCCATCGCAGTGAAGTGATGTCGCTGGCTGACCTCTCCGACAGCTTCGCTGGTCCCGTTCTGGATGGCGAACCAGCTTATCATCGAGACGAGTACCTGCTAACCCGAGTGAATGACCTGAACCACCACATCGTCGGGTTCTTTCGGGGGGACCTGACTATCATCTGCGCCCCGCCATCGGGTGGGAAGACATCGTTTCTGGTCGACGTCGGCCTGTACAATGCAGCCATCTCGGGCAAGAGCGTCCTCTATATTGCCATCGATGAGACACTAAGGAGTATGGTGCAGCGGCTGTACTGCGCCAGCACCGGCATTCCCCGGTGGCGATTCGCTGACAATCAGTGGACCCCCGACGAATACGAAGCCATTGAAGCGACCAAGAACACACTGTTAGAGATTGGTGACAGATTCTACATAACTGACGATCTAAACGGCCTTGGGGACATCCGCGCTCGGGCTCGAAGGCATAATCGCCAGCGTGGTCTCGATCTGATCCTGATCGACTACCTGCAGCAAGTGGAGCCTCCAACGGGCAAACGGTTCGAGAACAGGAACCTGGAGATGACTGAAATCGTCCGGCGACTGAAGGAACTGGCCAAGGAACTCAATGTGGCCGTTGTGGCGGCATCCCAGTACAGCCGCAAGTACGAAGCAGACGCCCAGCGAATCAAGGCCGGTCACCTTCCCCGCCCTCAGTTGAGTTGGTTGCGTGACAGTGGCAGCATAGAGCAGGAAGCCAATCTCGTCATTGGTATGTTCGTACCCGGGTTCATCCTGAAAGCGGCGCTGGGACCCGAACATGAGAGAACACGCAAGGAGCTGGAGAAAAACCGAGCCGGGGTGTTCGACGCGGAGTTGGTCATCATGAAGAACAAGATGGGCGAAACCGGCACCGTGTCCTGCAAGTTCAGCGGTCCCCGGATGCAATTCTACTCGGAGTCTCGCCTTCCAGAGCCAGTACCAGACGGAAACGACCTTGAACGGGAGATTACATCACCTTGAAGGAGTTGTGGTATCCGGTCGGAAAGGAGCTTATGCGAGGAGAATTATCGCCATTCAGAGAGAACCGGTCGTTGACCAAGCTGGAAGCAATGCTGGACCTGATGGATATGGCTAACGGCTGCGGAGACAAACCAATCGAGGTCACGCATAGGCAACTGGGTGAGCGGTGGCGATGGAACTATCGTACTGCTGGCAGATTCCTTGAGAGACTGGAAAAAACCGGCAGAATCCAGCGGCACAAAAGTGACCCAGGGTGCGCCTGTACGGGAACACGCCTAACTATAGTACAGCCATCAGGATACAGCGCCGGGAAGGGTGCTCGGTGTCCCACAGCTGACCCACCGGTGTCCCACCCACATTATAGTATAGATAGAGAGATAGAAGAGTACGCAGATTCTTCAGAATCCGCTTCGGTGACTTCGACTACGAACGTCAACGGCAATCCCCGACTCGGGCGCAGCGGCGGCGTTGATGGTATCGTTCCGCCGGGGGAACTGAGCCGGCTGCGTCAACGCTCCGGACAAACCGAGATCGAGGAGGGGGAATGAATCCCATCAATCTGAGCCAGCTGCTGGGTGATCGTTATCGCATCCTGCTCGATGAAGCCGCCAAGGCCGAGATACTCCGTGCTGCCCGCCAAAAGATCAAGAATCACTGTCTAAACGCCACTCCAAGCGCCACTGAGGGCGTTTCTCGGGCCAGTGAGTGTCAGGAGACCAAGATGGCGGCTGAGAGCATCGAGAGGCTGAATCCAGCACCGGGGCGAGTAGATTCACCTGCTGGTTATCCAGGAGAGAAGGCCTAACCAAACAAGCCATGAACAAACTCCTGACCACACAAGAAGTAGCTGACTGTCTGGGTGTCCAGCCAGGTACGATCTACAAGTGGGTACATGAGGGGTTCATTCCTCACGTGAAGGTAGGCCGATCCGTACGGTTTATGGAACATGAGGTTTCTGGGTGGCTTCAGAAGCGATCATCCCAAGGTCGTATCAACCGGAGGCCGATAATCGGAGTAGGCAAGTGATTGAATTAGCCGTTGGCTTACGAGAAGGGCAGTTTATTGACAGCACTCGCTAAATGATCGGACGCCAGATGAGCATAGGTCATTGTTGTCTGAATGTCGGCGTGTCCCATAAGCTTCATTACGGTTGGCAGGTCTACGCCGTTCATAACCAAGTGACTTGCAAAAGTGTGACGTAGTGTGTGAAGTTTCGTCAGGCTCTCAATGCCTGCCATATCAGCGATCTTTATCAGTTCTCGACGTAAGCGATTGTGCGAGTATTCAGAGCCTTTTGCTGAGAATACATACTCAGTGTCTACGGCATCGAGATTCTGCTTTCTGAGATTTGAAAGTACAGCCAGGAGACCATCGCCTATGGGTATTTCACGCTCGCCTGTTTTTGGTTGCCAATCAGGCTTGCGCCTGATTTGAATCTTCCGTTTGCTGAAGTCAACATCAGCCCACTGCAGATTCTCCAATTCAGCTTTGCGCATACCAGTATTAAGGAAGGTAAAAAAGACAGGGTAGAGGTTGCTGGGACTGGCACTCAGGAGGAGCTTACATTCCTCAACACTTAGAAACCGCAAAGGTTTCTTATCATCTTCCTTGAGTGACCTGACTTGTCTGAGTGGATTATTCTTAAGATACCCCCAACTTACAGCCAGGTTGAGTATTCTCTTGACTCCGTCAACCTCAAGATTAATTGTACGCGCCCTCGCTCCCTTGCGTGTATGTTCTTTGACATCGGTCTCAGATTTCACCTCGTGGCCGTTTGGATTCACCCATGCGTTTCGCCGGTAAGATTTGTAACCCTCTATCACCTCGGGTGTAAGCTGTGATACAAACATGACATCCGGATGTTTGTCCTGCAGGAACACGCACAGGTGATCGAAAACTGTCTTGTAGCGTTCTGTGGTGCTGGTGCGATGATTAGTGCTGCTGAAATCAAGGAAACGTTCGATCAGCTTTTCGATCGAGATGTCGTGTTGGGTAAAGCCAAACTCATCACGGGCGATCTTCACCTCAGCGTCCCGCAAGGCGAGTTCAGCAACCCTCTTTGACTTCCCCACCCGCTTGCGGATTCGTTTTCCTTTGGCTCGAACGTCTATATACCAGATGTCACAGCGTTTGTATATTCTTCCCATTTCGATGCTCCAGTAAGGCACATATTGGGCACAAGTGTTTTTCACTATAAGATCGGATACACTTAATGGGTTGTCAAGTAAAATGTTAGGGGATTGCTAAAAAACCTGGTGGAGGATATTTGTTCCGGCACCAGCCTGGCGCCGTTCCTGCTGGGTTATTCCTATGGCGCCACCACCACCTGGTCGGCGTTCAAATTCGACATCGTTATGCGTCAGGTGAAGTCGGTACAGGCGGAAGTTGCCGATTTCCTGGAGTGGATCGGCAATATCGATCTGGCCCTGGGCGGACTTGACGCCCGCTGCCGGTTTGTGTTTGACAATACTTTCGCCTACCAGGCAACCGAGAAAGTCCAGGTAGAGTCTCACCGCGTGGATAACATCCTCAGACTTTTCCAGGCCGGCCTGATCGATGAAGCTACCGCTCGTGAAAAAGCGGGAGGATTGATATAACCGGTGACGGTCAGACTGTCGACTGGCGGCGGGGGTTTGACGATCCGGGTTATTTTGCTCAGGCCGTTTTGGGGATCAACCTTCACGACGGTCAGAGACAATGGCTGGCCAACTCCTGCCGCCGGGAGAACCTTCTGGCCACCGGCAATCGTTGGGGGAAGTCGTTTGTAGCCGCGGTCAAAGTGGTGCATCACGCCCTGTACCGTCCCCGGCTTCTGAAGTACGATACCAGTGGACGGTATCGTATCGTTACGGCATCCATAACCCAGGAACAAGCCCGGATCGTGTTTGACCAGGTGGTGCGACTGGTGCGGCAGTCACCACTGGTGGCGCCGCTGGTGAGCAACCTGATCCGCAGCCCGTATCCGCGGCTTCAGTTCGGCAACAGCGCTACGGTCGAGGCGCGTTCAACCCAGAACCGGGGTGAATACCTGCTGGGCCAGGATTACGATCTGTTTATATTCGACGAAGTCGCCTTCGAGACGGCTCCGGAGTACGTGGTCGAGGAAATTATACAGATGCGTCTGGCCGACCGGGAAGGCCGACTGGACCTGGTTTCCACCCCCAACGGTCGCAACTGGTTCTACCGCCGGGCACGCGAAATCATGGACGGCAAACGGGACGGCTATTTCCAGACGGGCGACAGCCGTGAGAACGAGCACATCTCGCGCGACTTCCTGCAGGACCGGCTGAAGTATTTCACCGAGCGGCGCGTGCAGCAGAATATTATGGGCCAGTTTGTCGATTCCGGCGGGGAGATTCTCAAGGGGGCTTATATCGATGCGGCCCTGTCGCGGTATCGTGATGCGGCTTCGTTATTCGAGAACATAAAAGGCACATCGTGCCCGGCGTGCCCGATGTGCCTGACGGGATGGGACCTGGCGCGTAAGCGAACGGCTACGGTGGGGATAACGGTAGAAGTTGTCGATGGTCTGGCGAGAGTTGTGGAGTTGGAACGTTTCCGGATGTTTGACTGGAATGTCATAATCGAAAAGATCAAACAACGCCAGCTTAACTACCCGGGACAACTGATGGTTGACGCCACCGGTCTGGGGGACGTGGTGGTCGAGCAGTTACGAGAATTCAATCCGACGCCGGTAATTTTCACTCCGACTACAAAAGCGGAACTACTGACCAATGTCGAGTTGATGCACGCGCGGGGGAAGATCGCCTACCAGCGCTGGGAACTGCCCGACGGACCGGGGAAGGTATGGTCGTTGGAGGACGAACTGCGCCAGGCGCGCTGGGACGACAACAATCGGTGTGACGCCCTGATGGCTTTAGCCTTGGCCCTGTGGCCGTTGCGCAAGAGAAGCGAGGTTTCACCCGGCCCACGGGTGGGGGTGGTGTGAGGGGGGGATTTTCACCCTCTGTAGACATCCGGCAGCTGGCCGATAATCTATAGTACATACTCATAACCCTGGCTGCGTGAGCAGCCCTGAAGAGAGAACAGATGCCGGTAAGCAAAGTAGTCAAAGAAGCGGTTCTTGAGGAACTGCAAAAGGGTGAACCGTTGATGGACGTGGAAGCCGTTCGCGGTGAACTGCTGGGCTGGTTGGAGCAGATACCGTTTCCGGCCTACCCTCAAGCAGATTCCTGGCAGGACTGCATTGACGTCCTGGCTGCCGATCCGTCTGACGAGAAACTTGACTCGGGGATCAGAATACGCCTGACACTGCCTCTGTACACCCATGAGAACCGGTACCTGCTGGCGATCATGGAGTCGCTGGTACCGTCCAGCCGGGAGGTCTATTTTGTCAGTCTGCACGTTAACTGGAAGGCTGATGAGTGGCGGATGCAGAAGGCACTGGAGGAAGTCTACACCGGTCGGTTTGACGATGCCCTGCGTGCCGGTCACACTTTATGGGCACAGACGTTTCGCGCCGGTGAACTCGGTGAGGCTCTCAACCATTGTGCGGTTGCAATCATGGCGCAGGAACTAAGAGGTGAGCCGTGCCCGCAGGAATCGGGTGAGCCGGTGAAGCGGCTCCAGCCGGTCGTGCTAAGTTTTCCCAGTCAGACGGACGAGTAACCGGTTGATAACTATACCGCTGGCTTGTCTGGGGGCGACTGACCAACAAGTTAGTTTCGTCGAGTTTTGCCACCGACAAAGTCGGAGTGAACCAACGACGTCAGCGTGCACAACGAAGTCGGGGGTGTGACCTAACGACCATTTTTCTTGCGCCGTCACGAATCCTTTCGTGACAGCTACATTTGGAGCGATCAGGAAAGGATTCCTGACCGCGCGTAAAAACGTGTGTGCTGTAATGGGGTCGATTTTCGGTCAGGTCACACCTCACCCGGAGGCGAGCAAAACCTGACCGAACGGTGATCACCCGGGGTGATCGCTGCCGATGACTCTGCCTTCTGATCCAGCCATTATCTAAACAGTCTTTGCGATTCATTGGAAAAAGCGCTATATACTGACGTAGTTCGGATGGTTGACGTTTTCTGACCGTCCGGGTTAGTCACGTCAATGACAGAAGAGTATGAAATGGCTTTTACTGTGGAGGTTAAGGTGAAACGTTTTGCTTTTGTCATGTTAATTGTGATTGCTGTTCTTCTGGTTACCTGTGCGGTGGCGGGTGACTACAGTATGAAATCGTTCAAGGCTGCATACAAGGCACTTGAAGAGGATGCCCCGATTGTCAATTTGTGCCGGGATTACATGGAACATGCGGAAGATATCGACGTGGTGCGCGAGGCGCAGAACAAATGGCGACAGGTTGACTCTGACGGAGCACTGGCCTACTGTCGGGAGAAAAGCCAATCGCATCCGGAGGCAGCCAGACACAAGTATTTGCTGGGACGGGTGACCGAAGACCCGGTGGAGCAGATACGGCTGGGACGTCAGGCTATCAAGCTCGAACCCCAGTGGTCGTACGGTTATCGTTTGCTTCTAGCCACGTACGTCAACGATCTGCTGGAGGCTGACGAAGAGGGTGAAAACCAACAGCAATTGCAGGCAATGCTTGAAGATGACGGACCGTTGTTTGAAGCTCTGGTCAAACTGGAGCCGGAACAGGACTACGCGCTGAAGTTACAGTTCAGCTACCTGATGCATCAGGGTCGGTGGGATAAGGCCCTTCGGACACTGGAAGCGGGCGAGAAGGCCGAGGGAAGCTGGCCGTCCGGAATCGATCGTGGCAATCTCCAGGCACAGATGGGGCAATACGAGGAAGCTTTGAAATCGATCGAGAAGGAGATCGATTATCGGATTGCCGAACGCGGCTGGACGGAAGAAGACCGGGACGAATACATCGCCGATTACTCTCAGCGGGCACTTATCGACGCTGAGGCTTATCAGGCGGCGCTGGACTATCTGTCATCAACGGGGAGCGGCGATTCCGACGGCGCAGTCACCTATGACATGGCCTGTCTCTACGCATTAATGAAACATAATGACAAGGCTTTTGAGTATCTGGCTATGGCCGGGGAAAAGGGATATAGCCGGGTCGGTCATACCCGGGAGGATTCGGATTTGTCGGAATTGCGGCAGGATCCACGCTGGGCCGACGTCATTGGTACTTTCCAGTCTAACTGGGATAAAGGGCGTCCGCAAAGGAAAGAAGCGGCTCTGGCAGACAAGCTGGATAAGGAAGCTCCCGATTGGTCATTGACCGATACTGCCGGCAACACAGTGAACCTGGCCGATCTGCGCGGCCAGGTGGTAGTGCTGGATTTCTGGGCTCGCTGGTGCAGTTGGTGTATCAAAGCGATGCCGATGATAGACGATTTCACGGAGAACCGGGCCGGCGAAGACGTACGGGTGTTTTCGGTGAACGTCTGGGAGAAAGGGAAGGCCATGTCGAAGGAATTCATGGTCGAGAACGGCTACGACATGACGCTGCTCTATGGTACTGATGATCTGGCTACTGCCTATGGTATCAACGGCATCCCATATCTGTGTGTCATTGACAAGAACGGGAACATACGCTACGAGGAAAGCGGTTACAGCGACGGACTCCTGGAGAACCTGATCTGGTGGACGGAGGACTTGCAGGAGTAGTGCCGAACCAGCGGTGGCACCTAGGTGGTGAAGGTTAGGTTACAACCGGCCGGTGGCTCATTGCTTGCAGGTTGTCCCGTAAGTGTGTTTCACAAGGCAACGAATTTCGTCACCCTGAGCGGAGTCGAAGGGCGACGACGATGTCCCAGGGGACTTAGCCATGCTTCGACTCCGCTCAGCATGATCACTCTGGTGTCAGGAACGGCACTTATGGATCTTTTGAGACAGCCTCCTTGCGGTGAGTTTCTATTCCATCTTATACGTTGGTTGTAAGAGGAACCGTAAATGCACCTCAAGAGGTGCGCCACCCAGCCTTGTCAGGCTGTGGTCGGGTTTCGCAGTCGCCAGGTGGCATCGCCACTCTTGTGGGAACGCCGACCTACGGGAACTCGATCAAATACACTTTTGACGCGCACTCTCAGAGATGACGATTGGGGTATATTACGATTTGAATCCCACCCGACGCCTTTGGCTCTGGGTGGGGTACAGTAGTTGGATGACGGACTCAGCTTCACGCCCCAACGGAGAATATTCGTGGTGGGTGTACGTCCTCGTGCGCACACTCCCCGCGGCAGACGAGGACGTCCGCCGCGCACGATATAAACAGGGCAAGTTTTCCGTGATGATTGACCCTGGCCGACGTTTATGGGCTCGTTGAAAAAGTCCCATTCTCGTCATTGCGAGCGACAGCGTGGCAATCTCGCATGCTGAATAGAGGTAGCTACGTCGCTTCGCTCCTCGCTATGACGGTTGTTATGTTTTTCAACAGACCCTTATGGGTCGGTTGTTGTGATCTCCGTGTACGTGGGTATCTTAGTCAGTCAGACTAAAACAGGAAACGTCTCCTGAGGGGAGGTATCTCAGAAGACGTTCAGGGGGTAGAGAGGGTTGGGAGGATGCTATCTTTTTCTGCGTCGTATCAAATGCAGAGCTCCCAGGCCGGAGATAAGTAACAACAGGGTAGCCGGTTCCGGGACTTCCGGAGGTGGGGTGGATTCTGACCCATCGGTGCCGGCCGGAGTCTGCTGAACACTGGTGGCGCCTTCATTGTCACTTGAGGGTACGCCGATTCCGTAAACGTTGTCAAAAGTGACCGTCAGAATCAGAACAAAAATGATGATTCCCAGTAGCCACTTCAACCAGTGTGATTCTTCTCTTTCGTAAACTGTCATAGCTATCCTCTTTCTGATATCTGTTTACAGTATTCTGCTGTCATACAGATCAGCAACAGATATGCCCGCCGGCATTTTTATTGGCGCTTCCGTGCAGATAACTCATTGGGACACTGCCGGTTGAGTTGGGGTATCTGTTGAATCGGGGGGGGCGGCAGGAAGGTCGAAGTTCGCAGACTATTGCACAAAATAGAGACAGGATTGTCGGTGAATGCTTGTCCCGGCCTGACAATAAACAGTGCTAACGGAGGTAGTATGAACACCAGTCTGGGCAGCGTTACGGCACGCCTGGTGCAACCATCGGCAGAGGATCTTTCTTCCGATCTGATCGACTTGATAAACCGGAACGTGCATCCGCCGACGCCGGTCAGTGAGTCCGATGTCTATGTTGCAGCCATGTATGTGGTTTCTGACGAAGTCAATAGTTTCGGGGGAAAGTTTCCGGTAGAGGAGCACGGTCGGTTGGTTCAATTGTTGATTGATTCGCCGGTGCTGGCCGGTCACCGCAAGGATCACCTGCCGATCGGCCGGAATTTCCACGCCGTCACCGAGGAACGGAACGGACGAAGCTGGGTGAAAAGTTATTTCTACTGGCTCAAAGATACCGAGGGAGCCCGCGCACTCAGCAAGAATATCGACGGCGGGGTGTACAAGGAATGCTCTATCGGTTTTACCTTCCGTTTTCCGGAGTGTTCAGAGTGCGGGGAGGATATTCGTACCTGTCCCCATGAGCCGTTGCAGAGTGCGGTGGCAACCGGTGCCAACCAGGACGATGGCCGACAAACGATTTATTTCAATTATCGCCAGATCGAACGGGTGCTGGAGACCTCGCTGGTCTACCGGGGAGCCGTGTCGGATACTTCGGTGTCGCGGCAACTAGTTGCAGATACCCGCCGGAAGCCCGGCGCCGGTATCGAGGCAGTCACTGATATTAACCAGCTGTCGGAATTGGTCGCCGACCAGGAGTATCTGCTGGTTCCCTTCTATGAGGCATTGCCGGTAATGGTCACGCTTGAAGCCGGCGTTTTGCACCTGGAACGTGTTGACGGCGGGCTGCTTCCGGAATCGGTAGGAGGACGTTTTGGCGTATCCCATCTGCCGCCGATGTGCCGTGAATACGCCCACCTGGTTGCTTATCGGGGTCGCGAGCGATGTACGCTGGATCAGTTGGAGCGGCATCTGGACGGCCGAGGGGGGCCGGTCACGCGTCTTGAGTTGAAACTGTTTCCTCCCGTCGGTCTGGCGGTTTCAGTCGCGGTTGAAGCCGGACGGCCCGACCGTATTCGCGCCATGCGGTATCGGATAGCAGAAAAAGCCGGTATCGATCAATCGGCGCAGGCTATTATGACGCGCGATGGAGTGCGGCTGTGGCCGCTGAAAAATCGTCTGTGGATGTCGGCCGGGTATCGCTATCGACCACACCCGGTATCAGGCGGCGGTACCTACACGCTGGTCGAACCGGATGACGATGGTCAACGGTTGTTGATTCTGCACGATGATGACCTGTCTGAAGTATTTGCTATCAGGCAATTCAATGTCGGTCGTTTGCAAAAAGGGGGACGGTTTGTTGCGGACCGGCTGGCTCCTGATACGGCGGCGGTGAAGTTACCGGGTCGGCAACCGATCAGTGGCCGGTTGCTGTCAATCAAAAGAGATCAGGAGGGTATGACGCTGAATCTGACGGGATCGATCAGTGGCCGGTACGTGTTACGACCGATTCAACTTGACGCCCGGCGGCGGTATCTGTTCTACCGCTTGATCAGTTGATGTCGACCAGGCTGAGAGTGCGAGTGGGTCCGCCTTGAAGTTGCAGGTGCAGTCTGATCAGGCCCACCGTCGGAGAGTAATACTCGTTGATGCGGATGTCCGGAATGGTGTCGGCCAGGCCGGTAAACAGGTCGACTTCGAAGTGCCAGGTGTTATACGATCCGGCCGGCACAATCAGGCGCACCGTGTCAATCAGCTGTTTCCGGAAGTAGAAACCAAAATAGCTGTTGTACACCAGCTGGGTGGAACTTGAGGTGTCGGTCTCAAAGGCGGGGGTGTACCCCTCCCAGCTCAGCCCGAATGTCAACGAGCGGGACATTATCACCGGCGGTGAAGGGAAGTAGATTAGTGAATCGCGAGAGTTCACCGTGCGCCAGTAACCGTTCTGGATAACCAACTCTGCGGTCAACTTCAGGTTGATGGTGGGGGTATCGGCAACGGTGATGACCCAGTCGCTGCCGCTGCCGTTGATCCTGATCACCTGTGACGACTGAGTGACGGTCACCTGGTAGGGATCTATGGAGACAACGGTGTCTGTTTGCAGGTAGCTCAGCGTGCGGTTGTTTATCAAGCCCAGCAAGTCGGCGCCGTCAAGACCGCGGGATGATGATGGTGATGCCTCATCTTCGCCGCAGGCGACCAGAAGACAGGTCCAACCCATGACGGCAATTATAATGGCGTACTTGCGCATTGTTCCTCCTGGGTTCCATTTAAGAAGAGCGTAACGATCTGGCAACAAAAACATTAAGGGGCCGGGCATGTTGAATCACAGAGGTGAGGGCAGCTTACAATTAAGCAGTCAGTTCATAAACGTCGTGACGGTAGTTCTGGGCATTGCCGCCGCCTACTTTCTGACGATCCAGTCACTTCGTATCGAACTGGAAGCGAAGGCTGAGAGCGCGGTGGTGGAGGTTCTGGACAAAAAACTTGCCGGTTTTGAGGTGATCTTGAAAGAAGGGGTGGTCAGTAGAGAGCAGTTCTTTCAGTTCTCAAAGGATGTGGAAGCACGACTAACCAGGATAGAATACTATGTCAAAGAGCAGCCGAGGAAAGATGTTTCAAAACCATAGTGAGCAAAGCGCTTATTTGCGGGAGCTGGTCGAGTTGCTGGGGGACGACAAGATGTTCCTGATCGACTTCGATCAACTGAGACGGTGTTTATCTGAGAATGCCGTTGTTGTTGACGCCGCCCAGGCGGCCTTGCAGGAGAATCAACTATGGCGTCAGGACTGCGTTGCCCGCATCGGGGGCATGGTCAAAGCGGTGGCGGCCGTAAACCGTCATCCGCGAGAGTGGCAGAATGCCCTGACCTATCTGGAAAGCCTGCCGGTTTTGACGGCGGACGAACTGATTGAACAGTATCGCAAGACAGCCGCCCGTTTCCGTGACGCCTTTCCGACCAGTTTCGCACCGGTATCGGGCTCGCGTCACAATTCAGCCGGAGCCGTGGCCGTCAGCGACTACAAATAGACTCAGAGGGATATTTATCCCGACCAGGTGGGACCTTGTCCCGGTCACATTATTTCTCGATGAGGCAGATTGGACTATCTGCCGTTATTGAAACTTGGAAACTCGCATTGTAAAGGGAATGCCATGACGGTAAGAGAACAGAATCTTGAAGCGGTGGCGCCGGTACTGGCCACGTTCAAGATCAAACAGACCAGCAGCGTCGACGACCTCAAGGACGCCGACATCGGCGGGCCGGTAACATTAACAGGTAACAACGAAGTGGGGCCGATCGGAGCCGGCGATCAGTTACTGGGCAAACTGGTGGCCCTGACGCTGAGCGACAACGATGACGGCCGGCGTCTGGCGACGATTCAGGTCGGGGGCATCTGTCGCCTGACCATATCAACCACCTATCCGGTGGTCGGCAACCGGGTCGTGGGGGGGACCTCCGGGACCGTAAAACAAGCGCCGACGGTGTCTTCCGATCCAGCCGGGGGCAATGTCGCCCGTGGTTCGGTGCTGGATGTTAACGGTACCACCGACTGTGTGATTCTGCTCAATTAGAAAGGGACGGCAATGGATTTCAATCAATTTCTGCAATCGACAGCCGGTGCCGGACTTCAGCACGCACTGGACAGCAAAGAGACGGCCACCGGACCGGTAGATCTGAGCCGGTCGGCAGCTATCGATATCACCAAAGATCTCTATACGGAGGCGGAGGCGCGGGGGCTGACACTTTCAGAGATGCTGGAACTGGAGGAGTTTGACCCGACTCCGGCGGGTTGTCCGCTGGATGCCTTCGAACGCCAGTTGGCTCTGGCGGGTGTCCGGCTGGGCGGCAAGACGCCGACCACGGTGGAACAGTTCTTCCAACAGGCGCCGACGCTGATGCCGGAGTTTATGCTGCGCGAAATCAAGCGCGGGCAGGCGATGCGTCCGGAACTGGGCCGACTGGTGGCCAACACCGCAACCATAGCCAGCAACAACTACACGCCCATTTTCATCGATACTTCCGATGACAGCAAGTTTTCGCTGCGTCCGATCGGTGAGGGGGCGGACATTCCGCAACTGCTGGTTACGGAGCAAACACATGCGGTCAAGGTGGCCGACTACGGTCTGGCCCTGAAGACCAGCTACAAGGCGCTGCGTTACCGGACGACGTCACAGTTTCGGGTGCTGCTGTGGTACATCGGTTTCAAGATTCAGACCGACAAGATCGGGCTGCTGGTGGACACCATCATCAATGGCGACGGCAACAGTAACGCCGCCACCGTCATCAACACCGCCGGCAGCGGCACGCTGACCTACGACGACTTGATCAGCCTCTGGGCGCAGTTCAGTCCTTTCGAAATGAACACCGTCATCTGCCACGTCAACCAGATGAAGACGATCCTGACGCTGGATGAGTTCAAGGATCCCATGGCCGGCTACCGGTTCCAGCAAACGGGTGACCTGTTCAGTCCGCTGGGGGCGACGCTGGTGCGTTCGGACGAGGTCGACAGCGACCTGGTGCTGGGTCTGGACAAACGGTTCGGCATCGAGGAAGTCGTTACGCAGCCGTTGATGGTGGAGTATGACAAGATCATCGAGCAACGATTCGAAGAGGCGGTTATCTCCGAGTCAGTCACCTACGCCAAGGTAATCAAGGAGGCGTCGATCGTTCTCGACACGGTGTGGACGTAATTCCAATGGGGGCCCGGTCCGACCGGGCTCCTGTCGTATCACAGAGGAGCCATGCAAAAGGAAGTAACTCAGACAACCGGCAGTTACCCGCTGGGCCTGGCGCCCGGGCGCAAGCTGCTGCAAGTGTCCTCCGGCCAGTATGCCGGACGCCTGGTGACTATCTTACAGACGGCCGCCGGTGATATTAAATACAGCTATGCCGACCGGCCGTACAATTCCTGGTCGTCGCTGACGACGATTGCAACCGACGCGGCCGATCAGCTGTGCGATTGTGTCATGGATGGTGACGGCCACATCCACGTGGTTTATTCGGAGAGTTCCACCGGGTACCTGGTGACGCGGAAGCTGGTATTCTCGGGCGGCAGTTGGAACGTCGGTTCCAAGGTGACCGTCTATAATGGGAACACGTCGCGGTATCCGTCGCTGGACATTGAAAGTGGCGGCAAACTCTGGGTGAGCTGGACGCGCACCGGTGGTATCCAATACGTCCACGTCAAGTCTTCGACCGATGCGGGGGCGACCTGGGGCAGCGGACCATCCGATGCCGGTGTTGTATTGACCAGCGGGGCATCGTCGGCCTATTCCAAAGTACTGGTCGGCCCCGGTGATATCTTTGTCGTTTACGCCAACGGCGGCATCAATTTATCGGTCCGTTCGCGGCCGATCTCGGGTGGGAGCTGGACCAGCGAGACCAACATCGCCACCGGTACTTCGTTCGATCACCACTTTGACGCCGCCTTTTCAGCGGCCGGTTCGCTGGGTGTGACCTACGACCACGGTCAGTTGAAGTATCGTGAGTACGACGGTTCCAACTGGGGGGCGGTGATTACCCTGGACGGCGACGGTGGTGATTATCCGCAGGTGCTGTTCAATGACAACGTGCCGGCGGTGGTGTACCTGGCGTCGCTGGCGTCGGATCAAGTTATGATCAAATACACCACGCGCAGCACCGGCAGTTTTTCAACGCCGACGGTTCTGGACCCACGGGCGCAGCCGTTTGATTCCGTGACACTGTATGACGCATCCGCCGCCGTCTACGACGATCTGACCGCTGCCGCCGCCAGCGGCACCACCGCCGATGTCTACCATTCAAGCTCCAGCGTCCTGGTCGGTGACGGCGGGGACGTTATCTACCTGGGTATGGATCGGAAATTTCGTTACGTCAAGTTCCTGCTCTCCACGGCCGGCAGCGGCGGCACGGTCGTCTACAGTTACTGGGACGGATCCCACTGGCAGGTGTTCACACCTTCCGGGGGTAATTTTGCCCTGGACGGTACCGACCGTGACCTGCTGTTGTGGGTTGACTATGACGGCATGCCCGATGACTGGCAGAAGCACCTGGTCAACGGTCTGAGCCGGTTCTGGGTAAAAATAGAGGTAGCATCCTCGTACACGACCGGCCCCGTGGGCAGTCAGATAACCGCCGCGTCCGACCTGCAGGCGTTCATCGTCAGGAGGTAAATCATGTCATACACTAACGTTGAACTGGTCAGCCATCATCTGGCCACAGCCCTGCCCTCGCAGGAGAAGGTAGTCGACCAGCCGCTGGTGATTCAAAACGACTACGTGATGTTTTTCAGCGGGCCGGTCGAGCAGTCCTCGGTGATAGTCAAATCGGTGCAGAGCACTGTTCCCAGTCGGGTGACCATCACACTCAGCAGCGGCAAAAACTCAGTGGCTTCGTCGCCGTTGGTGGCGGGATCGGTAGTGGTGGCGTCGGACAGTTCCCTGGGGACGGTCTACACCGAGAATGTCGACTACGTTGTGGACGATGCCGGAGGGAACTTGTATATCAAAGATGGCGGCGATCTGTCCCAGGGACAGACCGTGACCGTCTGGTTCGTGGCTTACACGGTGTATGCCGACGGCAGCGACTATCAGCTTGACGCTGACCGCGGTTGTATCAAACGACTTTCCGGGGGAAGTATCGCCGCCGGTGAGACGGTTCATCTTGACTACACACCGATCTACAAGAATTTCCGGGAGGAATTGCTGACCGGGGCGGTGCTTCAGGCTAACGGCATGATAGAACGAGAGATCGACCCGGACGGTCAGTTCGGAGCCGATCCGGTTTTGCAGGCCAGCGCTACCTACCAGGCTTTGGAGATAGTGTGTCGGGCTTCGGCGGCGGGTGAATTGGCCCGCCAGCAGGGGCATGATCGTACGGCCACGGTATGGTTGGAACTGGCCGAGGCTTACAGCCGACGCTCGGAGAAACTACTGCGGTCGTTCCGGCCGCCCCACGAGGGTCCCGCGGCGCCGGTGCACGGCTAAAGGGAGGATTGATGACAGCAGGATTAGAAAAGGTAACCGCGAGGCGGGCCTGGTTCGTGCCCGGGTTTGTCGTCTGGGGACTGCCCGTCTGGGACGAGATTGATTTTCTGGTGTCGGAGAAAGTCGGCACGCAGGAGACGGTGCTGTACGCAACCGGCGATATTGGCGGCAACGCGCAGCAGGTTTCGTTTGGCGACCTGACCGACCACCGGGGAAACCGGCTACCGGGGACGATCGCATCGCCGCGGGTAATTGTCAGGCAGCGTGGTCACGATACCGCATTTATCATGGCTGAGGAGTCGCCCGTTGATTTCAAGATTGCTCGCGATCCCGAGTCCACCGGACCGGTGATGGTCGACCTGCTCATCGTTGAAATGGGTGACTGAGATGCCTCGCTCACAGCACAGTTCCGGAAAGTTGCCCGATAACCTGGCGATACTGGACGATCTGATCGGGAAATACTACGAGGAACTACTACAAGCCGTTGAGAAACATGCCAAACTGGGAGACTTTATCAAGATGATCGAATTGAGACGCAAACTGGCGCCCGGTGATACCGAACAGAAGCAATTCTGGCGCATGCTGGAAAAAATCAGGCGGGAGGTTCTGAAACAGGAAGCTGCCGGGTCACCGCCACCTAAAAAGCGGATGGACGGAACCGCCAAAGCGGGAACAAAGAAGTGATGTCGTCAATACCAGTCAGGCTGATGGTGTGGCTCCTGTTGTGGACGGCAACGGCCGGTTTATCCCGAGCCGGCGTGGATACACTGAAAGGGACGGAGGAGATCGAAGACGGCATTATCTATTCCTGGGCTGACTGCAACGCCGAGTGGGGTGGTGAAGACTGCCGGCGCTATAACTCCGGCGCCATCACGAACCTGCAAGTGGGCATAAACGGTGCCGCTAAGGAGCGGCGGGCGCTGGTGAAACTGCCCGGCTGGGATCGGGTAGTGCCGGATTCCTCCACGCTGTTGCTGTACTACAAGGGTGGAGCCGATACGATGGAGCGCACTATCTTTCTGTACCCGGTGACGACTCAGTTTTTTGAAGGCAGCGAGTTCGACAACAACCTGGGTAACTATCCCGATGAAGACAGTGGCGTCACCTGGTATCACGCCTACCTCGACGAAGGTGACGGCGATTCCGTCAACTGGACCAACCCGGGCGGAGACTACATTACCGCCGTGGCCTGCACCGTTACAGTCTCCGACACCCATTATTATGAGATAGGTGATTTCAACAGAATACTTAACTACTGGGACACCTCCGGCAACGATTATGGCTTCATCCTCATCAACGAAAACGCCTTTCCGGCCAACAGCAGCATCAAGACCTTCGGCACCACCGAGGGTGACACGGTCAGGGATCCCATAGTGCTGCTGTTCTACCCGAGTGAAATGACAGGGCGACGGCGGCAGATAGTTATGGAACATCTCCGGAGTGATTGACGAAACGAATGTGGTCGTCTGATGGTGAGGGTATGTATCCGGCGAGACTGGTAACACCACCACCTGACAGCGATCAGGGAGGAAAAGACAGGCGTATGAACAAGTCCAAGACAGTTATCATCGGGTTGACGGTAATGCTGTCAGTGCTGTTGACGGTATCGACACCAACGGCCTCAATCGTCAACAACTCGACGTCGTCACCTACAGCCGAAGACTCGTTGTCGTTCATTTTCTACTCACTGGACAGTATGGGAAACGCAACGACGGCCGACTCGGTGTACATCCTGGTAACCGGCCCCAATGGAGACGTGGTCTACAAGGATTCACTCACGCCGTCAGACAGTCGGGTAACCGTCACCACCATCAGAGGCAAACAGTTCTATTCTTTTGCCGACCAGGTGGCCAACCTGGACGGCAGCGGCAGCCCCGGCAGCTACGCCATCAGTCTGCTGGCGAAAAAGAACAGCGGTGATCTGCTGACGCCCAACACCTACGTCTTCCAGATTATCAGTACGGAGCTTTCCGATCAACTGGCGTTGATCGGCGATTCAGTTTACGTGAAGGGCGGGGCGGTCGATTCCAACCGGACGGAGCAGGGAGGTTCAGGTGACTCGACGTCGCTGGCCCGGTGGGTGTGGAACACGCCACAGACAAATCACACGGTCAGCGGCACCTTCGGCAAGTATCTCGACAGTGAGATTTCGGGGTTGAGCGCCGGCTCGGGGGCCTACTCGTACACGATCGTGGCTTTTGATTCTTCGGTCAGTCAGGTAGTGCCGCAGACAAGTGTGGCCGTCCGAAACGTCGCTCAGACCTCGCTGCTGGCCTCCGGTGCCACCGGCAGCGACGGAGCGGTGTCGTTCAATCTTGACACCGACAGCTTCGTCGTGGTGGCGACGGCGCCCGGCTACACCTTTGCCGCTTATGACACGATTGTAGTCAGCGGTTCCGGCAGCGACACCGTCTACGGTGACCAGTTTGATCCGGGTGTGCCATCGTCGCCGGGGTTGTGTCGGGTGTACGGATACCTCTATGACATCAACGGCGTTCCGGAAACCGGCGCCTCGGTAACGGCTCACCTTCCCTCAGGAGTGGTGCGATTCTCAGGGGGTATCGTGTCGCCGTTTGCGGTGGCAACCACCAGTGATACTACCGGCTATTTCTACCTCGACCTGATACCGTCGGATTCCTTGATACCTTCCGGAACCAAATACGAACTGAGCATCAGCCGCACTGACGGGACAGTTTTAAGGCAACGTCTGGTGGTGCCCGATACCACGGCCTGGCCGTTGAGTTGGTAGCCGGTTGAACCACCAATAATAGGGTGTTGAAAAACACAGAATGTATGTCAAAAAGTTTACTGCCATGTTTTCTCCGTCATTCCTGCGCAAGCAGAACCTACAAGTGGGTTTTATTGATAGCACGTTATTGGATAAAGGCGGCTTGCCGTTACTGGATCCCCGCCTTCGCGGGGATGACGATTGTGTTGTCAATTGAGGATGATAGAACACTTTTTCAACACCCCCGCTAAAATAACTCTACAAACAAGCAGGAGGAACCAATGGACAATTTCGTAACGGAACCGATCTCGTGGGCCGGTATTCTCGGATCGACGGCATTGTTGTTTGCCGGTTATGTCACCAAAAGATACGTGCTGCCCTTCCTGAAAGTCGGGAAGCGCCAGAAGTACGCCCAGTTCATTGCCGCTATCGCCGATGAAGTCACCGACGATCTGGTAAGGAAGTATCCGGGCAAGAAATGGCTGGAATATCTCGACGAGGCGATTGACCAACTGATAGCGATTTGTGAAGTGCCACCCCAGGTGGCCCGGCGAGCGGTCAATGCCGCCGTGGCTCGCAAGTAACATATCTTCGGTAGAAAAGGGGGCGGCGCCAAGTTACGATTCCGGCTATGCCGGGAGCCGGACCTGGCGCATCGTTTGGGTCTCATAGCTCCGTTATAAGTCTACTTGAGCAATTGTTTGAGTTCCAGCGCCGGTTCGTAGTTGGGGTCCGCCTGCAGACAGTTGTCAAGGTAGACGCGGACAGTATCCGAGGGAGAACCGCCCTGGTGGTGAGCAAAGGCTATCAGATAGTAGGCCTGGTACAGTTCGGGATCAATTTTGAGGACGCGGTTCATCAGGGCGAGACCTTCACTGTAACGCTGTCGCTGCATGAGTGACAGCCCCCAGTTAAAAAGGTCGCTGCCGGTCGGGTCGTGGTGTTTTCTGCCGGCGACAAAAAGATTATCGCTAATAGTGAACTGATGATACCGGGAGAAGAAAGCAGCAGCCCTGTAGTAGACCCGTCCCACAAGTGGCGCTGAACTCACGGCATTCAGGAAAGCGGCGCCGGCGGAGTCGATCTGACCCACATCTTCATACGCATCAGCCATGTTCATGTAATACTGCCCCAGTTCGTCCGGTGTCGACGTCAGTGTGTCCCACCGGACGATGGCGTTTTGGAACAGAACCAGCGCCGAATCGTTATCACCCCGATCACGAACTATCAGGCCGAGGTTGTTATAAGGGCGGCCGTATTCCGGTTTGATGCGGATAGCGCGATGATAATTGTTTTCCGCCTTGTCGATTTTGCCCAGTCGATATTGGATGAAGCCTAAATTGTTAATCAACGAAGGCGAGTATGGGTAGAGGGCGTCGGCGGCCAGGTACTCTTTCTCGGCGGCAGCGTAATCCTCAAGACGTTCGAACTTAATGCCGTTGTTGAAGTGGATCTGGAACGGGTTGGAGGAGCCGATATCGAAGTAGGTACGGTTGGTGGCCAGCGCCGCGGCATGGATGATAACCAGTGCAATGATGACCTGACGCACCTGGCGTTGTTTGCGAGCAGTCCGGAGTTTCACCAGCCCGGCGGCGGCCAGCACAATCAGAAACGGCAGCAACGGCAAACGGTGGCGGGCCGTTACCAGGAACAGTGTTATGGTTGGTGCGTAAGCGAGAAGGAAGATATACAGCGGCCAGAGTTTTTTCAGATCACGACGGCACAGGTAGATTCCCACCAGCGACAACGGCAGCAGCATTCCGAACGGGAAGTAGACCAGCATATCCCACAACAGCGCTGAAAAAAGATATGACTTGCCGCGCTGGTAGTAGATGTCGGTGTTGTCGCTGTTTTCAAAACCGCTCAAGAGATAAACTGATTTCCGAAAAACAAGAGACACGAAGTGTCCCGGGTGATCGATGATGAAATCCACCGCCTTGCCTGTCCAGAAAGCCGACTGCTCGGCATCGGAAAGCGGCTGCCCGGCTTCCTTTTCAGCGATCTGTTTGGTGATGGGGATGAACTGGCTCCAGGTGATCGACTGGTTGAGGTCGATCTCCGGCATGGCCATCCACAGGCCGTTGGCGTATTCGTTGTTGCCGATGTAGAAATTGACGCCACCCTGGGATGATATCAGGATGAAGTCACCGGTGACGATTTTGTTGCGCACGGTAACCGGGGCAATGGCTACCATTACTCCCACCAGCAGTAGCAGAGGAGTCAGGACTCTTTTACTACGGACAAGAGGTTGCCGATGTCTGAAAAAAAGCCACAGCATTAGAAACGGTATCACCACCAGCACGTTGGGTCGGGCGAGGGCGGCCAGACCGAAGATCAGACCGGTGACCAGCCACGTTTTTAGTGAGGGTGAATCGGCATAGGCGACCAGGCGATACATCCCCCAGACAATCAAGAACAGAAACAGCACCGGGATGAGATACATCGTTTCGTAGAAAACCAGTGTGCCGTAGAAGGCATAGATGAATCCCGAAATGATAGCCACCCGTCGGTCAAACAACCGGTCAGCCAGCCGGTACAGGAAAATAGCGGTGCCGCCGCAGAGCAGCAGTTGCAGCAGCTTGGACCAGAAGATGGAGCTGTCGGTGATCCAGGTCAGAAAGGCCAGGAAGTACGGATAAAGCGGAGCGCGGAAGTAAGCGCCTTCACCCCAGAAAGATTTGTTCAGAATTTCGTGCGCCCACTCCCAATGCCAGAGTTCGTCGACCATCGGTACCGAGAAACCGGGTTTGGTGCTCAACTCGATCAGGTAAACCAACCGCACCAGCAGGGCGGCGGCGGCCACTATCAGCGGCCATTTATGTTTGATGAGGAAGTCTTTCATGTTAGACGGCGGCATCATCTTCCGGGCCAGGGTGTCAAAATCTTCTTGTGTCGCTTACAAAGCAGCTTCACCGGCAGTCTTTCAACAAGGTCATTGGTCTTCTCATCATAAATTGACAGTACAAACTCCAACACGAAATCACCCTTGTAGGACAGTGGAACACCCAGCGGGGCAATATAGAAACACTTGCTCATTGCTATCTGGTAGGTACTCCGGTCAAGGCTCGTAATCTTCACTGAGCCGCACGGTTTCTCGAAGTGCGCAACGACTGAGTCTATCGATAGCGTAGTGCTCGGTGCGCCATCTCTACCGCTTTGGCAAACTTCCACTAACCAGTACTCCTTGGAACTGTCCCTGGTGAAGTTCTGGTATTGGCGAAAATACGAGTCACCCGCGGAGAAGGCGGTATCGCTGGTCTGATTGGCATAGTCCTTATCCGGATGCTGCATCGAACAGGACCGGAAGGTAAGCCGACCCTGTGATACCCTCGTTTCTCCGACCGGTTCCGGCCAGTAGTAATGGTAGACTGAACAGCCAGTAGCAGACCAGATCATGCAGCCGCAGACCAGCAACAGAATAAACCGCCAACACCTACGACTATCCATTATGACTCGTTCCTTTGGTACATATTTGGCAGGTCTCTATGAGACCTGACCTACTCCACAGTTAGTCTGGATACCAGTCTAAATACAATAACAACTTAACCAATATATAGAAAAGCCCACATAGAACAGCATTAAAGAGAACCCCTACGTAGATTCCGCCCACAACTTCAGGGTTGTATATCTTTTTCCTAACACCCAGACGATAGCCAAACCAGAAGACGAATATCGATACTACCAAAAACGCAAACACTATGATGAACCGCATCTTCTCTCCTGAACATTACTAAGCCACATCATTTGGAGACGGGCGCATTTACTCCAGCAAAGAATTCCCCGACGAAGGGTGACTCCAACAGGACAGCGTCATGGTTCGATTCCGCTCACCATGACATACAGGGCGGACGTTTCTTATTCTCACTAACCTCGGCAGGTCTCTGCGAGACCTGCCCTACCTGTCTATTGTCGAAACCGCAGGGGTTTCGAACTACGAATCTGCTACACTCCCTTCGGGGTGCTGACGGCGCGGCGCCAGAGTATCAGGGCGGCACCCGCAAACATCGCCAGCGATACCCAGGGTCCCCAGCTACCTGAGAGAGTATTCATCATGCCCTCGTGGGCGTCATAGAAATTGGCATATCTCGGCCATAACATCATAAACGCGACCGACACGCCGACGAAAGCATCGCCGGCTACAAGCCCGGAGGCAAACAGTATCCCCTGTTCTTTCTTAGCCTTATACTCATCTTTCTTCGATAGTTTCTTGATCAGCAAAGCCACGATGCCGCCGATCATTATCGGCGACGAGAGCGACAGCGGCAGGTAAAGACCGATTGCAAACGGCAGCGACGATATGCCCAGCAGTTCCACCGCCAGGGCGATCATGGAGCCGACCAAGATGGGTGCCCAGGGGATGTTCTGATTCATCACCCCCTGCACTACCGTCGCCATGACGTTGGCCTGTGGCGCCAGCAGTGGTGTACGGCCAGTGGCGCCTTCGACGAAGCCGAAGACATCGTTGAGCAGAAAGATAAATGCACCCATGACCAGTGCCGGGAAGAGCAGGCCGATAAACTCCGTCAACTGCTGTTTGATCGGTGTCGCCCCCAGCAGGTAACCGGTCTTCAGGTCCTGGGCGATGTCGCCCGACATGCAAACGGCGATACAGACGATAGCGCCGACCGACATGGCAGTCACCATCCCTTCCACGCCCGAAATCCCAAAATAAAGCAGCACCAGGCAGGTCACCAGCAATGTCGCGATGGTCATGCCGGAGACAGGCGACGACGATGAGCCGACGATACCGACAATCCGGGCGGCGACCACAACGAAGAAGAATCCGAACATAACAGCCAGGGCCACGCCCAGAAAGTGCAGTTCGGTTCCCGGCAACAACCAGATGGCGATAACGATTAACATGACTCCCAGCAGGACCCACTTCATCGGCAGGTCGCGGTCGGTGCGGATAGGTTCGCCGCCGTCCCGGCGTCCGAGCAACTGTTTGAAACCCTGGCTGAACGATGAGATAACGACCGGGAACGATTTGGCCAGCGAAACGAAGCCACCCAGTGCCACCGCCCCGACGCCGAGATACTTGATGTAGGAATTTCGCAATTGCGCCGGATTCATGTCGCTGAGCGGCATCGTGCCCGGTTCGATAATGACGCCGGGAATCTGGCTGCCGATGAAAGCCAAAAGCGGTCCGATACCCAGATACCCGAGTACGGCGCCGCCCATCATCAGCGCCGCGATACGGGGTCCGATGATATAACCGACCCCCAGCAGAATGGGTGAGGCATCGATACCGACCGTGCCGCCTTTCATAACCCCCGTGAGAGCGTAGTTGACCGACTCCGACCATCCTTTGAGCATGTTCATCAACAACTTGTATCCGGCACCCAGAGCGATCCCGGAAAAGACGAGGTTCGCTTTGCTGCCACCTTCGTCGCCGGCCACAATCACCTCGGCGCAGGCGGTGCCTTCCGGGAAAGTCAGTTTACCGTGTTCGCGATCGACCAGGTATTTGCGCAGGGGGATCATCAGCAATATGCCCAGCGAGCCGCCCAGTATCGCCAGCCAGAAAATCTGCCCCTTGGTGATGTCGTGGTAGTAACCGGCCGCGGCCAGTTCCTGGTTGGCCGACCAGATGAAGAAAGCCGGGATGGTGAAAATTATGCCGGCCGCCAATGACTCACCGGCCGAGCCCACTGTCTGCACGATGTTGTTTTCCAGGATCGAAACATTCTTGAAGAACGTGCGCAGGACGGCCATCGAAATAACCGCTGCCGGGATTGACGCCGACACCGTCATGCCGAACTTCAGGCCGATATAGGCGTTGGCCACTCCAAACAGGCAGGAGATAATAATGCCCAGGATGATAGCCCGCCAGGTAACCTCGGAAACGATGCGGTCGGCTGGAATGGCAGGTACGAATTTTTCGTTGGATGCGTTCGGGTTAGTCACTCGACCTCCAATGCTGATGATGTACTACATTAAGTATGTAAGAATCAGGTCAGAGTGTAACGGTGTCAAGTATTTACTCAAAGTGAGATGTGAATGCGATTGGGCACGACAATTGCGTTGTTATCGTGTGTAATGCCGTCAGCACAGTGATATTAGGCCCTGATTCCGATTGCCCGGGCCGGTGCTGGAATGCGAAGTCGGTTAACGACAATGCGGTATGGCTATATTATCGGATGCGAGTGCGCGATAGCATCACATCCGCCGGCGCATATTCTGCGAAGGGTTAATGACTGCGATGTCGCATAGATAGTAGGAAAAGATTTCTCTGGCATTACAGTTGTTTTTCTATAATTTCCTGGAACATGCGGGACCTGTAGAGTGTAACAACTATTGGAAAGGAGATAGGACAGACAGGATATTCCTGCTGTTTGTGAAGGGTTGGGCGCCGGGAGGCGCCACATTAGGGCGATAATATTGACTTGACAAACGGCTGAGATTTGCTTATCTATGTAATGGCGATCCACCGTAGCTTTTCGAGCATTGTTCACATTAAAGAGTAACTGATTCCGGTATGGCTATTAGTACTATGGATGACGTAATGGCTGCACGGAGCAATGGAATGATGGTATCCGTGTCGGCCGGAACAAGAACAAACTTTGCTCCGAGGAGGTGAACCTTGAGTAAACGCTTATTCACTTTGACGGTCGTTATCGCCGTATTGTTGGTGCCGTCGTTGGTCCTTGCCGGATCATTGCACAAGTTTGCAGTCAGCAAGGCGGTCGCCCATAACAACACCGTGGTGGTTCCGCTGGTGGTTACCAACGAAGCCAACCTGGCGGCGATAGACATACCGCTGAAGTTCTCCGAGGGTGTCACCCTGCGTGAGGTCGTATTTGAGAACACACGCGTTTCGTACTTTGATTTGAAGATAGCTAATATCAACAACAAGGAACGGACGGTGGTGATCGGGCTGTTGCCGCAGATGTCGGCAACATCCAAGCCGGATCTGGAGGTTGGAACCGGTGTGGTTGCCAACCTGGTGTTCGAGGTGGACGACCCAGCGGTGAACGAAATCAAGCTGGAGGTGGTCGAGTTGAAGAACCCGACCCATCGCTTGACGTATGTGTATCACGACTTCGATAAGAATGGCGTGCCGCACATCCGGCAGGAAAGGCTGGAGTTCGAACCGGTAACCCTGGGATTCAGTGGCGTGTCGGCCGAAGGGGGACTGGAAGTCCCCAAGGTATACGCGCTTAATCAGAACTATCCGAACCCGTTTAACCCGACTACGGAAATCTCGTTTGACCTGCCGGTAGCTTCGCATGTCGAACTGACAATCTTCAACATCCTGGGTCAGCATGTTGAAACTCTGATCAATGAAGATATGGAAGCCGGACCACGATCAAAAACGTGGGATGCTACTCCGTATTCCAGCGGCGTGTACTTCTATCGTATCCTGGCTAACGATTTCACGGATACGAAGAAGATGGTAATGCTGAAGTAGGGAGTATCCGGGTAGTCCATTCCGGAAAAGCGTTCGATACTATTTTGCCTTTGAGCCCTTTCCTTAAACGGAAAGGGCTTCTTTTATGCTTCCAGCATAGATTCTGCGCCGGTACTGACACAGAATCTGCGTTTTTTGATGGATGTCGCTGATGTTGACGAACCCGGTTTTCCCGGTAAGCTGTTAATAGTTAAGCGTCTGGCCGGTGGGGCTGCATCTGGGCACGATGTTTGTTACTACATGAGGCTGTTGGGAAAACAGAACAACCCAGACAGCCCCGCAGCTTGTGGATCTATTTGGGGCAGGTGAGACAGTTTTTGGTGGCGGTTAGACTGTGTCATCGATGGTTTCCCAACGGGTGAGGAGAAAGAGGTCTCAACTTCTGGTTGAGACCTTCTTTTTTTATGGACAAAAACGATGGCCGCCAACATCGTCGACGATCCTGTCAGTCGAATAGCGCATCAGTTTCTTTTGAGGATACCGGGGTTTCAGGGCATATTGATAAAATCATTAAATCCTTCAGCGGGCGGTCAACGGGTGGAATTCGTCTTTGCCGGCCGGTGCGACGGTGATCTGTCGGGTGGAGCCTTTTTCCGTGATGGTAACGCTCACCTGTGGCTCGTTCCGAGCCGCTGAGTAACGGGCGGTGATGCGGGCGGCGGTGGCGATATTTTCAGCACTGGCATTGCCTGAGAGCAGAGTGATCGGAGAGCCGACGTCGACGGCCTCCAGTTGTACGTGATGAGGCTGTCGGAAGGCCAGCAGGCGCTGGTTGTCTTCTTCGTGACGCCCGACGATTATCTTGGTTTCGTCGTCGAGACGAAAATGGCGACCGGCCTGCAACAGGTTGAGATCGTCAAAGGTAACATGGTCGGTGTGCGCCAGCAGATCGCGCAGACGAACTGAGTAGGCGGCATCGGTCAGCAGGCAACCGGAGGCGGGATGGGGGTAGTCCTCAAGTCCCAGTTGTTCGGCCAGTTCCATCTGGCGCCGCCGGCTGCGACCGCTGATAGCCTCCAGTTGCTCGCGGTCGACCAACCCATTCACCTCCGGTTCCGTTGGCGGCATGAGCAGGGCCGAGAGTGGCCGCAGCAGCTTGCCTTTCACACCGGCCTGGTTTTGCACCAAATTCAGCTTGTCGCGAGTTTGCGACATCGGCCGCTGCCCCAGGACCTCGCCGGTGATGAGAAAGTCAGCGTTAATCAGCTCCATCAGTTCGCGGGCTTCACGCAACATCAGGATGCGGCAATCGACACAGGGGTTCATATGCTTGCCCCAGCCGAATTTGGGGTTGATGACAATATCCACGAATTTCCGGCCCAGATGCATCAGCTTGACGTTAAAACCGAGTTTCTCGGCCGCAGGATAAGGATTGGAGCCGCATGAGGAGTGGTCGCTCAGGTCACAGCCGAAATGGGTCATGAACGTTATGGCCGTCACCTCGATGTTCTGCTGCAGGATCAGGGCGATAGCCAGCGCCGAATCGAGTCCCCCGGAGAAAAGTGCGACGGCATGTCCGCGCCGGGGGGTATTGTTGGTTGTTTTTGACATCATCCAACAATATACATATTTTACATACGGTTGGAAATCAGCAAAGCTGTGGCCGATACGAGCCATGGCGCCGGCGATAGTGTTTGACGGAAAGGACTACCGATTCTCAGCGCCCTTAACAACTGGCTGAAACATTTTGCCTTCGAAGCCCAGCGGCTGTTTTTCTTCTCGCTGCGAATGGTGGGGGCTTTTTTCGGCCGACCGTTTTATGTCACCGAGACGCTCGAACAGATGTACCTGGTCGGTGTGGGGTCGCTCTATCTGGTCGTTCTGACCGGTGTTTTTGCCGGTCAGGGGTTTGCCCTGGCCTTCTCGATGGAATTGGCCGATTTCGGCGCCAAGGACTACCTGGGGCGTATCATGTCGATAGCCATCGTGCGGGAACTGGGGCCGGTGCTGACGGGGCTGATGGTGGCGGCTCGGATGGCGGCCGGGATTACCGCTGAGATCGGGGCAATGAAATCATCCAATCAGATCGATGCCATGGTTGCTTTCGGTATCGATCCCATGAAAAAGATTGCCCTGCCCCGACTGCTGGCGCTGATCATCATGGTACCGGTGCTGACGATCATTTGCGATTCTATCGCCTTAATCGGTGCCTGGGTGGTGGCCAAGTACATTGCTCACGTGAGCACGACCATGTTCTGGTCGGCCGTGAAAATGAAACTGGTTTTCGGCAATATATTCATCGGACTGCTCAAGCCGGTGGTATTTTCATTCATTATCGCTTTCATCTCCTGCTACAAAGGGTTCACGTCACACGGCGGCACCAAGGGTGTGGGACGGGCGACGACCGACTCGGTGGTGATGGCGTCGATAACGATCCTGATCGTCAATTTCTTTATTACCAAGGTCATGTTTTCGTTCCTGAAGGGCTACCTGTGATAGAACTGAAAAACGTCGATTTTGCATACGAGGACAAGGACGTCCTGCACGATGTGTCGTTCCGCGTGGAGGCATCGGAAGCGGTGGCTATCATGGGACCTTCCGGTTCCGGCAAATCGACTATCCTGCGGTTGATCCTCGGGCTGGAGAGCCCTCAGAGGGGTCAGGTGATAATCGACGGACAGGACATCAGTGCGGTCAGGGAGAAAACGCGGCGGGATATTCGCAAGAAAATCGGGATGGTGTTTCAGGACGGGGCTTTGTTCGACTCGTTATCGGTCGGCGAAAACGTCGGCTACTACCTGCTGGAGAACACGCACCTTAGTTTTACCGAGATAACCCGGCAGGCCGAGCAGATGCTGGGATTCGTGGGACTGGACGCCGAGGAGATAGTGGACAAGCTCCCCGAGCAGCTTTCGGGAGGAATGCGCCGTCGAGTGGCGATCGGCCGGGCGCTGCTGTCGACGGAACCTCGTATCATGCTCTACGATGAGCCGACCACCGGGCTGGACCCGCAGGCCATCCATAACGTGCTCAACCTTATCCGTAAACTGCACAGTGAAAGGCCGATTATCACCCTGGTAGTGACGCACCAGATTGCTGACGCGGTTAATATGGCCGAACGGTTCATTGTTATTAGCGCCGGTGAAATAGTATTTGACGGCGACCTGGATCGGTTGCGTGATTGCACCGACGAACGGGTTCAGGCATTTCTGGATCCGTTCCGCCAGTCGTTTGCGGCCGTGTCCCGACGGAAGTTCGTCGGTGAGAGCGGACACTGAAATATGCTGAACCGAATCGAGTTACTGAAAACGGGTGGTTGTCGGCGACGACTACCGCCAACTAAACTACTTGCCGAACGTCGCCACGAACATAACTTGTGGCCATACGGTACCGGCAAAGATAGCCAGGTGGAGCAGGAGATATGAAACGAACCGTAGGTGTCGGCTGGGGTAGTCTCAAGACTGGAATCGTTCTGAGCCTGGCCGTGGTGGCGCTGCTGTGGGCATCGCTGACCGGCGGCGGGACATCGATCTTTGAGTCGAAAATGCAGTTTGTGTGCTATTTCAGAAATGTCAACGGTTTGCTGTCCGGCTCGCCGGTGTGGATGTCGGGCGTTGAGATCGGCAACGTCCGTTCGGTCAGCTTTGTGAATCTCGACTCGCTCCGCCAGGTCAAAGTGGTGTGCCGGGTGAAGAAATCAGTGTGGCCCATGCTTACCGAGGACACTGAAGCGATGCTGGGGACTATCGGTCTGGTGGGGGACAAATATATTGAAGTCATCTCCGGCACCAGGGGAAAGCCGGTGATAGCGGAGATGTCGGTAGTTCGTACCCGCGACGCCGGCAACGCCGCGACGATGTTCAAAGCCGGTGAGGAGGCAATCGGCGAGGCCCGCTCGGTAGTGAACAATCTGGATCAATTGCTGGGGCGTATGAACCGGGGTGAAGGGACACTGGGCCAACTGGCCACCGATGATCAACTCTATCACCAGTTGACAACGCTGACGGCGCGATTGACCGAGTTGACCGTCCAGTTGCTCCAGAACCAGGAGCGGATCGTCTCCTCGCTGGAGAAAACCGCCAACACGGTGGGTGAGCTTTCGGAGCAGGTCTCCGGCAACACCGGCACTATCGGCAAGTTAGTCAACGACCCGCAACTGTATGACAACCTGGCCAGCACCTCGGCGCGCCTGGACAGTATTTTGTACAAGCTCAACACGGCCGAAGGCAGTCTGGGCCTGTTGGTCAGTGATACCGCCCTTTACGTCGAAGTCACCAATCTCATGGCGCGTATCAGCAACCTGGTGGCTGATATTGAAAAGAACCCCCGCAAGTATTTCAAGTTTTCGGTGTTTTAGGGGAGTGAAAAGTCTCAACCCCAAACAAGTTGGTGGTTGCCACCCGCCCATCGTAGTGGGCGGCAGATGTCCACATCTGCCCCACCTGTGTTTTTATTAGTCCCACAGCTTCAGTAGGGAAGGTCTCGCAGAGACCTGCCCGGTGCTGACCGCCCCCCCGAAATCCCTTGCCAAATGGTCGATAAGCGTATATTTTGACGATAGGATTGTCACAGTCTGATAGTAACGCTCAGTTGGCAACAGGGTCGATGACAGCATTAAAAAGACACTCGACAGCAATCAATGTAATCCACAATACCAAATCATCAGAAGGAGTAACACCATGACTCGAATGGTAACACTCACAGCAACACTCATCATCGCGGCGCTGGCGCTGGCCTCGCTGGCCACCGCCGAAGTGCCGCAGACGGTCAACTACCAGGGCAGGCTGACCGACGGCAGCGGTCCGGTCACAGCTACTGTAGCCATGACATTCACGATCTACGACGCCGTAACCAGCGGCAACTCCAAATGGACCGAAACCCATCCGTCGGTATCTGTTACTGACGGCCTGTTCAATGTCGTTCTGGGCGCGGGGACTCCGGCCATGCCGGTTGAAGATACGGTGTTTTCGGGGGCTGACCGCTGGCTGGAGATCACCGTCGGTGGGGAGATAATCACACCCCGCACCAAAATGGCGTCCAATCCGTATGCCTTCCAGAGCAACTGGACGCTGGTTGGTGATGTGTTATACACCAGCGGTGAGTGGGGAATTGCAAGAGCGGGGAATGCTCTCCTGGGCATTGGAGGTGCAGACGATGGCCACGTCAACTTGGGCGTGGCTTGTACAACTGGTACAACTGGGCTAATCTACAGATGGTCTACAGTTAGTGGCGGTTATCGTAATAGAGCCAATGGTGAAATGTCGACAGTTAGCGGTGGCGGCAATAGCAGGGCGTCCGAGTTATATTCTACGGTTGGCGGTGGCTTCAACAATCATGCCTCTCAGCAATCTTCTACAGTTGTTGGCGGTGAGACTAACCTGGCCAGCGGGGCCGGTTCCACAGTTGGCGGTGGTTCAAATAACACAGCCAGCGGTGGACTTTCGATAGTTAGCGGTGGCGGAGGTAATGATGCCACCGAGGCAGTCTCTACAGTCAGCGGCGGTGAGTTTAACACAGCCAGTGGGGAATACGCAACTGTTCCGGGTGGGAGTTATAATGAAGCCTCCGGTCGCTTCTCTTTCGCCGCCGGGCGGAGGGCGAAGGCCGTTCACAATGGCTCTTTCGTCTGGGCAGACACCACCAATGCCGATTTTTCTTCTTCATATACTAATCAGTTCAAAGTCCGTGCCGGGAATGGTGCCTATTTTGATGTTACAAACCCTGATTTGTACTATGGCCTGTATGTGTATAGTAGTGATTGGGAATGGGCCGGGCGCTTGGCCAACTTCTGGGTGGAAGACTCCGTGGGAAGAAACACTGACATGCTTCAGATCAAAGTAGCGTCTAATTCGCATGATGACATGCAGTTTATTGAATGTGAAAGAGGTGATGACTTTAAGTTCAGAGTCTGGGGCAACGGCGACGTTACCGCCGACGGAACCTTCACGCCGGGTGGAGCCGACTTCGCCGAACTGGTGGCCGTTGCTTCTGGATATGCTTCGGTCGAAGCCGGAGATGTGTTGGTCATCAATCCTAACCGTCCTGAGACCATCGTCAGGTCATCGGAATCTCGCTCGACACTGGTAGCGGGGATATACAGCACTCAGCCGGGTGTGTTGGCTTCCAGTCATGAGTGGGACAAGGTTGCTGCCGACCTTGGGTTGTCTTCAAACGCCGGCGACGATGGAGAGGCTGAAGCTGAATCCTACCGGGTATCGAAGTTGGCCGCCATGCTTGATGAAGTTCCGCTGGCCGTTGTTGGGATAGTGCCCTGCAAAGTCTCGGCAGAGAATGGATTGATTCAGCCTGGTGATTTACTGGTTACATCGGACACGCCAGGACACGCCATGCGGGACGACAGCCCGAAAACCGGGACTGTACTTGGCAAGGCGCTGGGTTCTCTTTCTTCCGGCACCGGAGTTATTCAAGTACTGGTTACACTGCAGTAAGAGGATTTGGGGTGTGAACCAGCAACTCATAGAACGGGAGATTAAACGATGAATCGAATAGCGATTTGTATTATGGCTGTGCTGGCCATGTTTATGGTCCTGCCAGGCGCATTGTACGCCGACGATAAGGCGGGTGAGGAAATCAACTGGCAGGTAATATCATCGGGCGGCACTAAAGGCAGTTCGGCAACTTATGGACTTGAAGGGACCGTAGGTCAGGTAGTCGTGGGCGAGGGCAGTTCCGCTACGTACGGCCTGAGCCACGGCTTCTGGCAGGAGTTTGCAATTATTCCGAACGAGTGTATCATTCGTGGTGATGTCGACCACACCGGTGCTATCGATGTCGGTGATCTGACATACCTTGTCGCCTATCTGTTCCAGGGTGGCCCGCCCCCGCCATTTTTGGATGAAGGCGACGTGGACGGCACCGGTAGCATTGATGTCGGTGATCTGACATACCTGGTGGCGTATTTGTTCCAAGGCGGCCCGGCACCACCACCGTGTTAGAATTTACTTGATGTACGATAAGGCGGGGTTTCCTGGCCCTGCCTTTTTTTGTCGAAACCACAGGGGTTTCGACCTACAAGATCTGACGAAGATTGATTCCCGGACTTTCGCAGGAATGACTTTGGATTTTATTTCACTTGCGCTTGTCGAGGCGTGCGATGATGACGTCGCGGGCTTTCTGCAGCGCCCGACCGCGATGAGAAACGAGGTTCTTCTCATCGAGCGTCATTTCACTGAAACGCTTACCGGCCGGTGGATAGAAAAAAACCGGGTCGTAGCCGAAACCTTCGTAACCAACGATGTCTTCGCTGATGTATCCTGCCGCTGATCCGGCAACTGTGTCAGTTGTGCCGTCGGCCCAATCGATGGCAATTACACAGCGGAAACGGGCGGTTCTCTTTTTCTGCGGCACACTCCGAAGTTCATCAATGAGCTTGCGATTGTTGTCGGCGTAAGTAACATCGGGTCCGGCGTAACGAGATGAGTAGACGCCCGGGGCGCCACCCAGGGCGTCCACTTCCAGGCCGGAGTCATCGGCCAGGGACGGCAGGCCGCAAAACTCGGCGATGGCCCGGGCTTTACGCAGGGCGTTTTCTTCAAGAGTGGCGCCGGTTTCCTCGACATCGGGGAACTCCAGGTAATCATCGCGGGTGAGAACCGTCACCGGCAGATCGTCCAGAAGACGTTTGATCTCACGAATCTTGTCAGTGTTGTTGGTGGCCAGCACAATCTGCATCACATCACTCCTCAAGGGGCAACCGCTTAAATGCGACTGCCTGATAACATCGGACGATAAAGAAACACCAGTCGCCATCCGGCGCAAAACAAAATCTGCTCGATCCCGGGTCGCACATAAGGAATGTGAGTGATCTAATCGGTGTTTTTCTGTGTTTCACGCGCGGTCAGGAATCCTTTCCTGATCGCACCATCTGAGCCGTCAGGAAAGGATTCCTGACGGCGCAAGAAATGACCGTTGTTTCCTACCAATGGGTAAAAGAGTGAAAGAAAAACGTTTACCCAAATCCCGTGAACTTAACCACGTTAGCAAACATGAAGTTCTTACGGACCGTTAGTTATTGGTGCACTGATTGTTGCAGGTCATCGACAGAACCGGTGCGGCACAAAAAAAATCTTGACTTTGGTGGGTAAAATGTGATACTTGAAGCAATATTTGGGTGAAAATGGTAGAACATGGAGGATTTCGTGTCCGGCTTCTATGGCC
>SDBU01001004.1_pt1 | contig 41349 bp, 65 predicted proteins | sample 2277071 | NCBI WGS metagenome assembly SDBU01 (sample SAMN10397929, study PRJNA504765) | marine sediment metagenome | isolation source: marine sediment core GS08_GC12, 126 cmbsf | place: Arctic Ocean: Gakkel Ridge, Loki's castle | collected 2008 | reverse complement strand
CCCGTCCTCGGACCGCCGCCGCCGAATAGTTACGCTTCAACGCAGTCTCGTAATCCACTAGCGACGTAACTCCAGCAATCTCCGCCAGCAATCCACCGCCAGCCGACAATCGTAACGGAATCGAGAGTTGAGATTGAGTTTCATTAGCTATACTCCATTGATTGGGCATTTTTCGATCGATTGCCAAAATGGCAGCCAAACCCATCGTCGCGCTTAGTCTCTTTTTTCCAGTCGAAGAGTTCCTTGAGTGGAATTCTCTTGGGGATTAGATTAAAGCGCACGAAACTATGGTCTTGATTATTGGGAACGGGGATTGGGATGGTAGGGAGTGACTATAAGGTCCACATAGGTACTACTCTAAAGAGTACCTATGGTGGACCCTTTAGTCCCTTTCCCTCCCGAGCGGTCCATACCCTTTAGCTAGACCCTTCAGACCCTTTGGACCCTATACTGGTAAATGGGGGATGGGGTTATAGTAGTTTGTAGCGGAGAAAAGTGATTCCATTGCGATGCTTACCTTCAGTGATTTCAAGGAGTGATTCGGATTGGAGGAGGTGAAGACCACGTTCGGTTCTGGTTAGACCGAAACCAGCAAGGGGGCGGAGCGACTTTGCGGTTTCCCAGTCGTTGGAGTTTTTCAGGGCTTCGAAGACACGTTCGCGGCATTCGGCGTCACGTTTTTCGTCCCTGGCGGCATTTCGGACGGCTGATTTTTCGGCTCGGGCCCGTTCGGTTTCGGCTCGGAGGTCGGAAATTGAGGAGACTTCGACGGACCAATAACGGTGGTAGAGGGGATCGTCGAAGGTGCCTTCCTCGATTTCAAGGCCCCAGAGTCCGGCATGGCCCGCTGAGCCGCCGGCACGCATGTAGAGGGAATGGTGGCCGTCGTGGGCGTATGGGGTACGGCGTTGCAGTAGGAGCCACTGGCGGACAAATTCTGCGACACCTGACTGGGAGAGTTCTTCGAGTGCTGCGGGGTCGGCATCATCGGCTTGGGTGTTTTTTCGGAAGTGGTGCAGGAGGATTGGGGTGCAGCCGGTTTTTCGGGCGATTTCAGCGATTGGCTGGAGAGCTTGGCCCATGGCGAAGAGGTCGCCCGGGCGAGTTGAGGATTGGGGACTGAGTAGGGCCAAATAGAGGGGATCGACCACAATCACCTTCAGGCCCCTTTTTTCGATGATGTGAATCAGTCGGCCGATGTGATCCGGTCGAGAAAGTTGCGGGACGTCGAATGACCAATAGACCGAACAGTTGGCCAAATCGATCCCCTTGGCTTTGGCGATCCGGCGGGCTGTGTTCTGGATTGTGGCATCGCCCGATTCGCCCGACCAGAAGCCGACGGCAACTTGGTCACAATCGAAATGGCCGAGAAACGGGGTGCCTGATCCGAGGGAGAGCACCAAGTCGATGGCGATGGTGGTTTTGAGGGCCTTGGTTCGGCCGCCGATGACGCCCGGCTGCCCGGCCACCAGAATGCGGGGGATCAGGAAATGCTGTCGGAAGTCGGCCTTGTCCAAATCGGCGGATGTGAGCAGTTCGGCGAATCGGGCCGACTCGGATTTGCCGACGGCCGCAGAGTCCAGGTCGGCGATGATGCCATGGGGTAGAGCGTCGACGTCATAGGTATCGTCCCAGGCGTCCTGAATGCCTTTGGAGAGCCGCAAGATGATTCGGCGACGGATTGCTGTTTGTTTGACCAGGCGGGCGTAGAAGGCAGCGTGGTGGATGTAGGGGACTGTCTGGGAACATTCTGCCAGGAAGGCGGCTCCACCGATGGATTCCCAATCATCGGCCCCTTTGAGGAAATCCTTCAGGAGCACGGCATCGACGGGACCGGTGCCAGGCAGATTCGATAGGTGCTCGAACAGCTTGCCGCCGGCGGTGGTGTAGAAATCTTGGCGCTCGAGGTCGAGGCCGTCCAGGACGTTGTGGTCGAGGATGATTGAGCCGAGGACCGCCTTCTCGGCGTCGAGGTCTTGGGGCGGCACTTGCTCGAAAAGCTCTTGGGTGACCTTCATACTGCTGCGGCGTTGTCGTGGCATCCGAGCCTCATTTCATCCAGTGGCCAATTTCCTGGTCGAGTCGGCGGGCGGCTATCTCGCAATACTTCTCTTCGATCTCCACCATGATGCAACGGCGGCCCAAGTCCTTGCACGCTCGGCCAGTTGTGCCGCTGCCGGCAAAGGGGTCGAGGATGGTTTCGTCCGGCCGCGATGCACGTTCTACGAGCCATTTGATGACGGCAAGGGGCTTAGGACACGGGTGCCCGTTTTTTTCAGATCGACGTATCTGGGTAAAGGTAATAGGCTTCAGGTGTTTTCCCGCAAACGGGTCATCCCCATAAAACAACACTGGCTGCCAGGTTGCTCGCCCCCATGGTGACACCCCTGTAGCAGCCGGTTGCAAGATGGCCCCTATGTCTCGCGGTTTTGGATACTCAAACGCATTTGAGGCACCTGGTGTTATCACTCCCCGTCCATCAGCAAGTTGTAGTGATTGGACAAAGGCTGGAGCATACACAGTACGTACATCTTCAACGGTATCTGCCCAAGTATTGGAGGCCGCCCGACCTCGCTTTCCTAGTGTGCCTTTCCCCTTGTCAATTCCATACGGCGGGTCAGTCAGCACCAGATCCACGCTCCCCGGCTCCAGCAACGGCAGGATGTCGCGTGCATCGCCGTGGTACAGCGTGATCCCATCCGCACATTCGCACGGCTGACACGCACAGCGGTAGCAGTTTGGCAAACGCTGCTCGATCTCTTCCCGTTGCAGTCTCAGTAATTCCCAGACCTCATCCCGAAATAACCCTTCTGGGCACTCGATAGATTGCCGGGTCAAACATTCAAGTCTTGTTTCCATTACCTACCTCGCTTTCCTTCTCGGAACAACACCATGGGTCGCCGAACTCCGCCTCGCTTTCCACCTCGGCCTTGGCGGCTACTGCGGACTGCACATCATCGCTGTCGACGTGCGTGTTGTCACCGTCTCGTAACTCGCAATGGGTGTAGATCCAAGACAGTTCTGCTTGCAGCCGCTCAAGCTCCCTGTCCCGTTTACATAAACCACAGTCACACTTATCCCCTTCACTCAACATTCGGCAGCCACCACTTGCCGCCCGTAGACGATCTTGCAGCCGCTCGATCTCGGCTACAATCACCTTTCGACTCTCTCGCTGCTGCTGGTTCAGTGGGTTGAAGTTTTCTAGGGCTACGTCAATTTTCATTTGTCACCTCGCTAATTGATACTCTTCTGGATATTCATCAATGTATTTTAACTGTTTCCGCAGCCGCTCGATCTCAGCGTGTTCCTCGGCAGCCTTCCGTGTGCAAGGCCACCAAGAATCCTCATACGCATGAGCCCACAAGCCAGGCTGGCCGGAGATGTCAACCTGCACTCCGTCTCGGTCCAGGACGCTTGGCTCGTCGCCCGCGTCACACCACTTGCAATGGAACTCACTCATATCACTCACCTCCCGGGGTTTCTCGCCGTCTCTCGGGCCCGAACATCGGCGGCTCAGCTCGGTCGCACAGCCGCCCGTGGACCAGGTCACACCGGCGAGTAGCCTCGAAATTGTCGGCCCCATGTGCCCTCGCAACTAAGCCGCAGGCGTAGACTGCACGGGCTCGGCAGTGTGTCGTTTTCCAGATGAGCTGCTTGGACATGCAAATGCACCCACCTCGCTTTCCTTCACGGTCTAAGAAACGAGTAGCGGTAAATTCATAAGCTTCTTCCGAGCAACTACAGATGGTCCGCTCTTTCTTAGGGTCACCGCCCTGACGAGCGCCGCAGACTCGACAAACCCACGACTTCCTCCGAAATATCTTAGTTCTGATTAGCACCATCACTCACCTCGCTTTCCTTCGCGGCCTCGGCGGCTTCACATTCTTCGCGGTCCTTGACTGCACTTACTAATGCTTCGGCCATTTCTATTGTTAGTGGATGTTTGTTTAGGCCGCTTGCTACCATCCACGATTGTGCCTTGGCGACGATCTCCCGCAGCCGCTCATTCTCACCCTTGAGCCGCTCGATTTGGTCTTGACACTGCTCATTCCAAACAGCCATGAAGTCCAATATAGTCGCTCCGTCTGGATTTCGATTGCGAGCCGTGTTCCGAATCTCGTCCATAAACCGCAATACCTCATTGCGTTTCTCCCGCAGCCACTTGATCTCGGCTACTACTTTTTCGCAATCCCTTGCAAACTCGTCCTCTGTCGTACCTGCACCACACACAATGCTTTTCTGAAGCACAGCATCTACGAGATTCATGCCTTTGTAGGCTAGTCCTTGCCAGTGTACGCGGCGTGTTTTCTCCTCCCGCAGCCGCTTGATCTCGGCAATAATCACCGGCTTCGCCTCTCGCTGCTGCTGATTCAACGGAACGAAGTTCTCTAGTGCTACGTCAATTTTCATTTGTCACCTCGCTTTCCACCGCGGCCTCGATAACTACAACTTGAGCCGTGCCAATATGCGTATAGTTGTACCGACGGAGAACTTCCAACATCTCGGATTCCGTATGCTCCTACTTTCCACTCTCGTCTGTTATCACAAGCAGTGGCTGACTCCCACTTCCTGTTCCGGCTCTAGCAAACATGAGCTGCCCATCAACATGCCCAAGCATCAGGATCATCACCTCGAAACAAGGGAAATTTAACTGCCGCCACACTTGCCCATTGCAAAACTCTTGACTACACATCACTCACCTCGCTTTCCTTCACGGCAGCCATCACCTCGCACGCCGCCTCGAAAATCGCACAGGTCCAGGCGACGGAGGGCGGGCCATTGACCTTCGCACTGAGGGCAGGATTGTACTGTTCGCTAGGGCAAATGTACTGCACACAAGTTGATTCATGCCCCATGGAGATAACTGCGTGCCACCCCCTCGGCTCCTTTGCCAGCCAGTCCAGCAACTCCAGGGCGTTGGCGGGGTTGGTATCGTAAGCGGGTAAACGAGCATCATCTGGGCCCTTGTGGCTGATCTTCTCGGTAGTTATCTCATAACCACCACCGTCTGAAAGAAACCGGTGATTCGGCGGGACAATTATCACCCAGTTTCCACGGTGTATCCGCTTCCACCCCACCCACTTCGCCAACGCGGCACAGCGGTCTCGGTCTGATTCAGGCATCGTCGGTCCCTTTCTGCTCGGCAGCACTGCACAAAAAAACGGCGACCAGCCGAAGTGAATTCCGCACTGGCCGCCGCCGCATCACCCGTCTCAGGAACGCCATCGCCGCCAAGTAGCAACCGACAATATGCCCATCAACAGTATTGTCCAAGTCGTGGGCTCGGGAACCACCTCATTTGACAACGACACCCTCGCATACTGCACGTCACTCAGTTCGGGCCTGCCTTCGTTATCGCCGAAGTAGAACAGATACCTGCCGACGTCGATGTTGTTTTGCTGGGCAGGCGTCAGTTCAGCAGCTATTACGCCATCGTAGGCAAAAATCATGTTGTTTGACCAGCCGTCCATTGTCAGCACAAGGTCATGGAACTGGCCGTCAGGTGCAGAGTTCGGAATCAACGTGTCGCCCTGCCCGCCGACGTAGTAGTAAGCACCATTCGCATCCCAGGTAAACGCGGTGGACTTGCCACGCAACCCGTCGAAAATCGTGACTCGCTGTGTGGCCATGGCCCCTTCGTTCCATTTGGCCCGAACGTGCAGAGTCCACTCGCCCTCGAAATTCTCCGCCCCAAGTTCTGTGGGTGCCCAGCGGCCGTAGCCCATCGTGGCAATCCGCCAACTCGGCTCGGTGGTCTCGTCGGGTTCGCCTGCAATGCCAGACATAACGTACCAGCCCTCGTCGGCGGGATTGGTCGAGCCGATGTGCTCAATGATTTCCGCCGATGCCGTAATGGGCACCCAGAGCAAGAGCAACAACATCCAAACGTATTTCACAATACACCTCCATGAAAAAGAGAAAAAGTTATCCGCTACGTTGCGGATGTTTCTGAGTTTACTACAGCAGCCATTCCGTCCATTGGCTTTCCGGCTTTTCTCCACAATTGCACCGCTTCAACCAGTGCTTTGTAGGGCGTATTGGCATCAGCCCAAAAGTTTCCGGTCGCATTGACATGGGCACGCCAAACAAACTCGCCACGCCGACTAATACAAGGATAACATCCTTGTCGAGCTAGTAGTGCGAGTGTCTCACTCATATTCATTGCCACACCTTCATGAAAAAAGGAAAGGGTTGTCCGCTACGGTGCGGATGGTTCTGATTGGTTATGGGCAAAAATGATAAAGACAGTAAGTCTTTTCGGGCTCGGGCATTTCCTCAATTTGCAGTTCAATCCAGCAATAAGTACACAACGGGAATTTCTGACGGCTAAGTCGTTCCTGGTTGCCACACTTGCTGCACTGGTAACATGGCGTAAGCCACCTTTCAATTGCCTTCCAGATGTTCATTGCCACACCACTCTTTTCTCAGTCAACGTCATCATCCAACGTTTCAATCAACATTTCGCAATGGTCGATGATGTCCTGTAGGTTGTCTCGCGTTTCAGACTGTGGAACGGAAGTATCCTGAAACATCCCATCAACTACTCGCTTCACTCTTTCGGTAGAATTGCTCATTGCCAATTGACTCCTTTCTCAGTCAACTTGAACCGCCGACACCGAATGTGATTATGCTTCTCTTGTCTGGTCTTCAACTGCCCGAAGTTTGGCAGCAACCCAAGCGTATGCCACCGCATCTTGTTTCAGCATTTTGTACATAGCTGGAATTGTATTCGGCAACTTCTTCATTTGTTTCACGAGTTGTTTGTTCGTGTTGGCTTCCTGGTCAAGATAGAAAGCGAACTTGTCGCGTTCCTGCTGAGTCAAAATCACCAGATCACTCCCTTTGCAGTCAACTTGAACCGCCGACACCGAATATCCGAATTCGTGCCCTCGGTGTAATAGATGATGAGCACGCTCCCATCCTTGCACGTCACGAAACACGGGTAGGCCCCACCGCACGAATCGACTTGGATGGGGCCGTGCCAGGTCTTGCACTCGTCGAAGCTGTAGTGCATTGCCGTGGCGGGGACGCGGTGGGCGAGAAGGATGGCACTGGTGGGTGTCGCATCGAGCAGCCGATTCTGATGCGATGGGTTTTTCGGCTTCCCATTTCCTCTTTCCAGTGCCACCCTATGTAACTCAGGACAGTGCAAGACGAATCCAATATCCTTTGCCACCGTCCAATTCTTTCCGTCGATGCTGGTGCTGTAGTGGCCGTTGCAGTTGGCACCACGCATGACGGCGTAGAAGCGAGAATTGGGCGGGCCGGGCACCCCACCCGACCGCCCTGACACGGCTAGTGGGTTTCCGACTTGAGCCGGCGGTGCCGCTATTCCGTGTGCCTCAATCCCAGTCGCTTTCGCGCTGTCGCCCAATTCTCGCAGTTCAATCGTATCCGTCTCCGCATCCAAATGCTTCCCCCCATTCGGAATCGCAAACACCTGCCAGGTCACTCCATTATCAGCCGACCGAATCACATACGGCTGGTCGATGTGGTAGCTGCCGAGCATCAACAGGCCGTTGCCGAAGTCGCGGATGGGGCTGCTGGTGCCAGCGTCGTGCTGGAGCTTGCGAATGTTGTGAGCGGCTAGTCGGCCTAGTGTACCGACATTCGCCCGTCTACCTTTGGCAGATGGCTTGAACTGACCTCCCATTTTTTGGCCATCACCGCCCACAACCTCCGCAACATACACACCATCCCCCGCCAGCTTCGGCACGGTGATGAGTCGAAAATAAGTGAGCATCAGCCGTCCATCCTTGAGCAGACTGATGCTCGGGTCACGGTCGTCCATGGGCGTGTCCAAGAGTATCTGGGGTTCACTCCATGTGTCCCCCTCATCCTTTGAAATGGTGTAAGCGATTGCCCCGCCGCCCTTGCGTTGATTCGTGGTGGTGACGTGGCTGAGGCCGTTATAGTAGACGCAGATGATTCGGCCATCACTCATTCGACAAGCCCCAGGGAATGCACAGTAGGTGCCCGCGGGGCCGTGGTTGGCGACGACTGTGAAGTCGGCACCGACACTGATTTCCGCCCAGATAAACAGGACTGCGAAAATAACGAATAGAATAATTGACACTAGCCAAACGAGTTTCGTATTCATGATCATCATTCCTTCGCCTCCAATTTGTGTAGTTCAGGCACCAGGGCCTCCACTTGAAAGGCCCACATCAACGTGAGATTCAATGCGTTTGCCATCCGAATAAGATACCACGCTTCACATTCTGGCAGATGGTAAATCGCTGGCTTGTTTCGCAGGGATACGAGTAGGACGAAAATCATTGTGGTTCTGCCTCCACATCTAGCACAATTGCATCGAACACTTCCCGAAGCAAATCATCGTCCTGGATGTAGAATCGGGTATCACCAAATACCACGTCGCGGCCACACCCCTTGACGAGTCGAGCCAACTCATTCCATGCGTCGATGTTCTCTTGGTCCTTCGTGGCCAGAACCTTTTGTGCCTCTGCCAACTCCTGTTCGCAACTCAGGTAGTGACGCACGCCATCCCGCAGCTTGTCGTTCTGATTCATGGCACCTTGCTTTCGTTGATTGTTGTCTCGGCCGCCAACTCATCCACCGAATCAGCAATGCTCCAAAGGATGGTAGCCAATTCCGAAGCGTCTTCTACGCGAATCAATATGCACGCGGTTTCCTCTTCCTCTGCAAGCTGCACCATGTTCCATAGGTGCTGAGCTGCTTTTCGGATGGGTGCTGTGATGCTCATTTGATTTCGCCTTCACGTTTCAGGGCCTGGTATCGTCGCTTTGCATGAGCAAGTGCCCAGCCTGCTTGTGCGGCAGATGGACCCAAGTCATTGCAATTGAACCCCTCGATTTTGAACAAGTCCCAAGCACTTTCTATTTCCATGATTTCAGGATGCTCAGGTATCAACTGAAAGATTCTGTCTTCCAATGCGTTGGCAACTGTTTCGTAAGCTTCACCCAAACTCATTTGATTTCGCCTCCGTTCCTTGTGGCCTAGTCAGTTTGCCAAATGTGCCTTGACTAAATTGAAAAACAATGGTTTTCTTTTTATCAACAACACTTGTTTGGATACTCAAGCCCATCGTTTTGGCCATGTTGTAAAGATTGCATCGCATTCTCTCGCAAGTCGTTTCGTAATCGACCCCTTCTTGGATCTTCCAGATGGAGCCATCCGTCCACTTCTTCCAGGGAAACTTTTCTGCAAGTCTTCCCGTGAATCTGAATTGTTTTAGGCGAGTTGCCATGTTTACTGCATTTCCTTTCCATTTCTTGTGGCCCGCTCCACCAACACCTCCAACTCAGTCTGCCGATTCACGAACTCAACATGCCCATCGGCCAGCAGAAAGTTGACGCCGCCGGGATGTCTGCTGCTGAAGAAGATGTCATTGAACAGGCATTTCTGGTCGGGCCTGGCGTGGTTGTACTTCCGAAACTCCGGGTCAGTGTCCAGCGGCCACGTCATGTTCTTGCAAGAGAAAACGCAGTAGTGGTTGTCCTTGCCGTAAATGTCCGTCTTGTACGCTCCGGCCGTCCACACCCTCAGCCAGTTGACTTGCTCTCCAACAAGAAAGGTCGCACCGAGACCGTCGGGAATATCCTGGATTCGCACACCGGACAACGGATACAGAACACCGTCGGTTTTGAAGTCACCGCAATGTGCATCTTCAAGGTCTCGCCCGTGAAATCCACCTGCGACACCACAATAGTTTGCCGTTCTCCATCGGAAAATTTTTTGCATGTGGGGGTCGAACGGCTGCTGTCCATCGCTTGGGCATTCGTAGTGAGGGATTCGAGTCGCCGAAAGCCGGTTATCCAGTCCGTCGCAAATCGAAGCATCGAAATTAAACGCATTGTGCCGCCCCCTGTCTTCGAGGAATGGAAGTATGTAGACTCGCCAGCCTTCTCGTGTCCCCGTGGGTGTGCCGTAGGGTCCGCCGGTAGCATGGAGTAACCCCACGGCTGCACCACACGGGAACGACTCATGAGCTTCGTGGTAGCTGTGCATCGCCAGTCCAATTTGCTTCAAGTTGTTGCCGCACCGCATCACTCGGGCCGATTCACGGGCGGCCTGGACGGCGGGAATCAGCAAGGCAATCAGCACGCCGATGATGGCCACGACTACCAAGAGTTCGATGAGAGTAAATGCTCGTCTCACTCTTCTTCCCCCCTTGGCATTATCAACCCCTGCAAATCGCCGCATACGAATTGAATTACATCGTTCGGTTTGCCGCGTGGATTGAAAAACACGTTCCCCAACACGGCAATTCGGAGCCAGTAAACGCCAGCGATTTTCCTGCTGCTCACAACTTGCGGTGGTATTCGATAGCCTCCGTTTTCTGTGACTTCGCCCTCGCACTCTGGCCATAATTTCGTACAGGCTGTAACCCTGAATTCTCGGAACTTTTCGTTTGCTTTAGGAACCTTCTCGGTCGATGTCTTTTCGGTGATTGCTGGAACCCTCACACAGATTGGGCCATCGGCTGCGTACACCCATTTGCCGATTCGGAATGGTTTGCGTATTCCTGGATAGCAACAATCATCGGGGTCCGACCGACAGAATAGAGTGAGATTGATTGTCATGGCCGTCTCGTTGGTTCGATTAGGGTGAAGGCACGTTTCATTCTGCCGCCTTGGATTTCAGTTGCTCAACATACTCCAAAAGTGCGACGTATACGTGCGGTTCAAGATAGATAATGTTGGTTGGCCCTTCTCCATTGTTCGTTGTCAATTCTACTTGGTAGCCATCAAAGTCCACATACACACTGTCACCAAGATATCGTGCTGACATCATTCCCTCGTTTGTTCAATTAGGGTGAAGGCACGTTTCATCATGTTTCCATTTCCCGAAGTTCCACCTCCAAATGGTCTTGGATGGCTTGTGGGTTGTCTCTTATCGAAGCCCAATGTGTTGGCCCACCGCCAGCCTCGCAAGTACAAGACATGGCAATCTTGCCTTTTCCTTTGCAACATCTTGCCTCAAATGCTTCCTTGGTTTCCGTCGTTGGATCAAATGCCATCATTCCCTCCCCGCCCACGCGGCCAGTTGTTCTTTGAGGAGTTCTTCGATAGCAGCTTGCGACAAGAGTTCCCAATCATCTTGCAGCTTTGCGTAACGAATCCGGTCCACAAGAAAGACAGCACTACGTCTAATGCAATCTTCGACTTTCATGTTTTCCTCCCCGCTCACGCGGCTCTGAGTCCCAATGAATTAGCCGATGGCCGCCAGCCTTGGTTTGTCCGCTGGAAACAACGGCTGCTGCTTTGCTTCCATCGCCGTCGCCGCGAATGTCTCCACGTCCTTTTTGTAGCAGCCGAACTTGGCCACCACTTCGTTGAACTCCTCAACATCATGCTTCCGCATCCGAAAGCAAGTTCGCTTTTTGTCGTCTTGTTTCGCTTCGCCATCGGTGTCCTTGGCAATCTCCAAGTGGCACAACTCGTGATAAATCACAGCCTCTTGCTGTTCGTCGTTCAGGATGCTGCCATTGAACGCTTCGTGATTCAGCAGCATCACGGCGTCGTAGGCATCCTTCGGTAAGTCCCGCTGGAATTCCGACGCCTTGGACATTGCCCCCAATTGGAGCTTGCCGTCGGTGTCCGCCCGCCAGCCGAACCGCCAGGCGATGGCAATCCTCGCTTCGTTCAAATCCTTGCGGTGGGCTTCGATGAGTTCTTCCATGATGCGATATGGGGCACGAACTTTCCCCGCGTGCATTCGTGGCAGGAAATGCACGTTGACCTTCTTGCGTTTCTTCTCAGCCGTTCTGTCTTTTTTGCGACGGGCCATGGCTTAGACCTCCGGTTAGGTTGCGCTTTCGTCCGAAGTCAACGTGGCAATCTTCGCTTCAAGTTCTTTCAGTTTCTCTTTTGCCTCGTTGCGTTCGCGGAAATACTGACTGCTTTCTTCTCTCAGCTTGCCAATATCCATTTCGGCAGCCGCCTCCTCGTCGATGAGTTGGGTATCCATGATAAACTCTGGAGTGGTGATCCCACGCGCATCCCGCTTGATGGCATACATTGTTGGCTTGCTGAAGTCTTCCTGCTTTTCTTCTACGGGCACTGCACCCGCAAGGGCGCGCAGGATAGCGTCCGTGTTGGTGTCCTCGGGCAACAGAAATTTTTGGTACCCAATATCAATTACAAGTCGCATGATTCAATCCTTTCGGTTTAGAGCAATGGCCAACAATCAGATTTTGTTCTCGTCCAGCTTGTGTTCGCCACACCAATCCGTTACGAACACCACGGGCCAACCAGCCATCGTTGGAGCACGGCGACGACAACGGCCAAGCTTGTTTTCCGTTCCCGCTGGAGCTTCCGTCTTATTCTTGAAGACGAAAGACATGCAGGTTTCGCAACGCATGTTGCTTGCCCGATGTTTCCAATTGTCGAATCCACTCCATGGGTCTTCGTTTGTTTCTGAAGCTCCACGGGGCATTTTGTGTTCTCCACTAGACATTGTGTTTTCTCCCGAAAAAGGAAATTGATAGTTGCACCGCCAGCCCCATCGGACTGGCCAACAAAAAAGTGATGCCCGAAAAGTAGGTGACGTAAACCACCACGGCCAAACAGGCAAAGCAGCCAATCCAAACGGCCACCACTTTCGCCCGCGGCAGAAACAGTGCCGTCAACACCAGTCCGCCGAGTGGCGTGACCAACAGGTTGACGACCTTGTAGCAGAGTTCGATGAGGTTGCCTTGAACGTGGCCGATGACTTGGGAGAGAATGAAAACGATGATGCCGAGAACGACGGTGGCAGAGACGGCAAGTCGATTGTCCGCTGCAAAGTAGGACAGGCGGTACATCTGCCTTGCAGGAGTGAATCCGGAATCATCGTCAGTGCCGCCGCACTTTTGCCAATCCACTGCCACCGTCGAAACGCACGCATTCAGCCCCGAGGAAATACTCGACATTGCCGCCGCTAGAAGTGCAGCAACCACCAGCCCACTGATACCCACGGGCAGCCCCGACGCGACAAGGCGGGGCAGAACCTTATCAGCGTCGGGGACTGCACCATGGGCGGCCAAAAGTGACAGGCCCACCAGAGCCAGAAGGCCCGTCAACAACACATCGAACCCGAAGCCCAGCAGCAGCACTCGTCGACTCGCCCGAATGTTCGGCACCGACAGGAACCGCTGCACGTTCATCTGATCGCCCGTTTTTACACAGACACCCAAGCAAAATGCTCCGAGCATTGCAGGAAAAACGCCGGCCCGCTCCCAAGGACTGGCTAAGCTGGGAGCGGGCCACGACGTCGGCCATTCCGTTGGCCACGACACACCTCCGAACAGGCAGACAATAGCGATGGCCCCACCAAACATGATTGCCGCCTGGATGCAATCCGTCAGGACCACCGCCTTGAAGCCGCCCAATGAATAGGCCACCGTGACGCCAATCAAAACCACGGCGACAAGCCACGGTCCGACTGCTACGATTGGTGCCACAATGACCGCAGACGCAATGTGAACTATCATGGCCATCCAGGCGATTCGCATGAGGAGGAATAGAGTCGAGGCGAGGCGGGCGGTGGGTTGGCCGAAGTGAACTTGAACCATTTGATAGGCCGAAACAACAGTAGGAACACCAACCCACCTGAAAAAGGAAGTAGGTTCGCCATAAGCCTGAATTTGTGGAATCACCTTCCACCCCACGAACCAAAGCCCCAGTGGTGCAGCCAACAACCCACTCCAAATCATCGGCCCGTGCTGAATCAACTCGCCTGGAATCGCCGTGTAGCTGATGATGCTGAACCACGAAACGAACAGCGACAACGCCACGGGCAGACTCCGCATCCGCCGGCCGCCCAGCAGGAAATCATCCATCGTGCGATTCCGTCGGCGGTACTGCCAACCTATCGACAGAACGAAGGCGAAGTACAAGCCGATGATGGAATAATCAATCGGAGTCATGGCCAGTTCACCATCCAAATCAATCCCATGAACTTGCACATCCGAGTATGTTCCATACACACGAACTCAGGATACACCTTGCCTTGCATATCCACTTCGTACCACGGTGGACCAACCTGCAATTCCTGCCGCTTGCGACACCGCGGGCACTTGACGAACACGCGCCTCTCTGCTCCCTCTCCCTCGAATTCAGCGTGCAGCTTGTAGTAGTTCATTTCTGCGATTCAAGGAATTTGTCAAAGTTCGTCGTGATTTGGTCGCACCGCTTTTCGGTGATGCCGTCAAGGCCCTGCATCGAACCATTGGCCTCGATATAGTCTGCGATTTGCCCAACGGTCACGATGCCATGACGTTTCTTCAGAATTGCGTCGATGCTTTGCGACAATCTCAGCATTGCAATCGGGGCGTTTCTCCAACTCGCCGCAGTTTTCACCGCCGGTGGCTCGGTTGTCTCGGTTGCTGCCGGCAGAAAGAAATCAGGATGTTCTGCCATCGCCCGCCCCAACTCCAAGCAGGCATTGTCGATGCCACGCCGGGCTTCATTCAGTGTCTTCTTGGCCTGCTTTTCCCGTTCCCGCAGCCGACGAATCTTTTCCCGAGTCTCCGTCACTTTGTCCGCAGGCGTCGGACCCGACGATGGCTGTGGCTCCGGAGTCTCTGAGTCCGACGTTGTGGCTGTTGAATCCTGAGTCGGCTCCGGTGCCGTGGCTTCTGGTTCCTTGACTGGGTCTGCCTCTGCCTCCGGTTCCGTATCATCCGGAGCCTCATCTTCCATATCATCCCAGACCGCTTGCCCAGCATCCGGGGTCGGGGCCGTCGCCTTGTCGTCAGTCGTCGCGTCCAGTGAAATTCCCATTCGTTTGCTCCTTTAGAAAAAGTTTCCGCCACGACACACAACTCGCCATGGCCGTTTTATAGTCAAAGCCCTTGCCGTAACACGTACCCGGTTCCAACGCCAGCGATGCCGACGCGATGCTCGTGCCCTTGTACAACACCAGTCCGCTGAGTATCGCCATCACGACGTACTCCCAGTACTCAGGAAGTTGAATCTTTTCGGTTCTTCTCATTCCAAAATTTTTCCAAGAGACGAAAGGTGAACTGCTCTGCTGCCCGCCGGCCCGGTAGAGTAAACCATGGGATACCATATCGAATCCACCATGCCATCGCGGTTCGGACAACGCACTTCGGTTTCAGTCGTGTGTACTCTGGTGGGGCTTGAATGATGGTGCTCCACTCCGCTTCGATGACGACGCACGCCTTTTGCATCGTGGCCATCCGCTCGTGCTCCCGCTCGAATCGGTCACGGCCCTGGCCGCAACTGTTGAACAGGTCGCTGAGTGATTTGCGTTCGATGCAGATTTCATGTTCATGGCCCTCGATTGAATAGTCACCGCTCTTCAATGCACCCCATTGCCACTCGACTTGTAGTGGCCGAAATTGTTGGGCTGCGCCCGCCTTCAAGTTCCGAAATTCATACGGCCGTTGCTCTCGACTATCTCGGACAATAATGAAGGGGCATTGAATAAACATTACATCACAAAACACGACATAACAGGACAAGGCATGTCATCGCACGGCAGAGCATCACAACACAAGGCAACGAATGTTTGGATGATAGCTGCATCACATTACATTACAGTGCAAGACATCACACCACACTACAAAACAGCACAGCACAAAACACTGCATCACACCACAAGAGAGCACATCACAGTACAGCAAGCTCTGATTGAATAATGGCGGCATCACATTACAGTACATGACAATGCACCACACCACACCACAAAACAGCACATCACAGCACAACACAGCACATGACAATGCATTACAACACAAGAACTGGTTCCATCAATTCCTTCAGTTCCTTCACCTTCCCCGCAACCTCTTCATCTTTTGTGTCCACCACCCCCGCCTTGAAAATCGCAATCGCCGAATCGAGCACCTGAACCACCGTTCGGTTCGACAACGAATGCTGAGCCCGCAAGGCATCAATCGCCCTGTCTGTGTTGGCCGCGGCCTGCAACGGAGATTTCAGGAAGCCGAAGTGCTTGCCGTTGACCTTCCGATTCGATCTGCCCACAGGCATATCCTTCGCTTCCTTGATTGTGAGCCTTTGGGCACGCTTCATAACCATCTTCTCCAGCGTAGTCACTTGCATCTTGAGCAAGCTGGCAATCTGTTTCTTGCTCATGCCTTCGGCTTCTAGCCGCTGGGCAACCCATGCCTTGTCGCCGTTGTCCAGCCGCCGGCCGTTGGGAATGTTCAACTCGACTGATCGGACCAACCACTTGCTCTTGGGAATCTGTTCTACCTCGGCATAGATGGTTTCTAAGCCAAGAGCAATGAACGCCTTCATGCGGTGCAGGCCATCAATCAACAGGAAGAAACCATTCGGCAATGTCACCACCACGATCGGCGGGAAGGCATCCTTGTTTGTCTTCGAGTCGGCAAGAGTCGGGTCGGCTTCCAATGCTTCCTTGTACTGAAGCACCGTCATCCAATCCTCCTTGCCGTTGACCCGCGGGTAGTACTGCGGATCGTATTTGATTTTGGAAAGGTTGACTGAACGCATCGGACTCTCCTTTGGATTGGAAGGGAAAACATTACATCACATTACAGCACAACACACCACAAGACACGACACGACAGTACAACACAAGACACGACAGAAGATTGATTGAATAATGCCTGCATCACATTACAGCACAACACATCGCACTACATCACATCGCAGCACAAAACACCACAGCACAATACAAGACCTCTTATGTCTTCTTCTCCACCTCAAACTCCATCACCCGATACTTTCCATTCGGCCCCCTCAGCCCCGGCCGGTTCGCACCGATGCCCACGTTCCTTCCAGAATGAACTAGCATCGGACGAAGCATCCCCGCGTCGTATTGCTCATCGTCAACAATCAAGGTGAACTCCGCTTCCCACGGGAAAACCAACGGCCGCCCGATCTGAACCATTGCCCCGGTCTTCGGCGGAATACGAACCCAATCCACTTGAACCACATAGTCAGCCTTCCCCAACGAAATCCGCTCTTGCTCGAAGGCGACTGTCGGTCCCACCAGGAAAGACATATTGCTTTTCTTGTTGAGTGGATTCTTGAAAGCCATTGCAGCCTGGCAGAGAGAGCGGTAGATCATGTCCTTGGGAATGCAAAGTATACGTACCTTTCGCTCTTTCGCATTCGTCGGGGGCTTCACGTAGGAACCATCCTTTAGCATCCAGTGGGCCCGAAACGGTGCCTCTTCGTCGGGCGGCATGTAGGGCTTTTTTGTCCCACTGCCTGCGCCACTTTCTGCTTGTTGTCGCATCAACTCTTTGCCACCAAACAAAATGCCAGGCGGAAGCCCCTGGATCTTGACACGAACCCTGGTCAACACCAACTCGGAAGCAGCGATAGACATAGCGACTCTCCTTTAGGTTGAAAAAACATTACATCACAACTCAAGACACAACATCACACCGCAGAACATAGCACCGCATTTCATTACAGCACACAGCAGCACAAAACAGGGCAAGGCATGACATGACAAAACAAATGCATTTCTCACGCCTCAAAAACAACCACCGTAACCACCGCCATTCTCTGCTCGGGAATCGAATTGCCGAGCTTGCGGCCGTGCCGGTTGGCGAAGCAGACAATCAATCCTTCGTGCGTCCGGGCCCTCTGGTTAGTCTCAATTGCCAGGTACTTTTGGGGCACATCTTGCAGACGACAAGTGTGAAGGCAGACAACGAGACCTGTTGTATCCTCTGTACCGTGTTGCTGAAGAATAATCTGTTGCCCAGGCCAAAGGTTTCCGCAAACATCAGGCCCGAATTGAACAGTCGCATTGAATCCTTGCTGAAGTACATTGTCTTCAACGTCTACAATGAACATAAAATCGCCCTCCTAAATATCGTCCCAAGATTGTTCGGTATCCGCCGTTCCTCCCACCTCTTCCCCCTGTCTAAAGGGTGCAGTTTCGGCAGCAGCCGAATCATCCTTTGCGTCGGTTTCGCCCCTCGGCACATCAACCACTTCAGGATTGTCAAGCGAGTACGCCCGCTGGTAGTTGACCCACGGCCGCCCAGTCTTGGGGTCCGTCTTGTTCGATTCCTCGAAATGCACAATGCACGTTCTGCCAATCGCATCCTCATACTCGACCGTCTTCTTTTCGTCCAAGCGTTTGAGCTTGAAAACCACTGCCAACTGCTGTGCCTGCACCATCGACTTCTCGCACTTCCAGTTTGGATTTGCGTTGTCCTCATCTCGACTGAAATCCAAAAACGCCTTGCGGGTTTTGCCTTCCTGTCCGGGCGTCGTGCCATTCAAGGCCCGGAAGTTCAGCACAATCAGTTCACGCTCCTCGAATCGATCATCGACTTCGATCAACTCGGCATGGTAATAGCCCCCCAGCAGCAAGTCGCCGCCCGTGTACGTGGCATCGTCTTCGTTCTCGAAGTCCGTTGCGTCAAGGTCCATTGGCATTCGATTTTCCCTCCAGGTAATGTTGAATTTGGCTGGCTTCCCGATTCGTGTGAATCATCCAAGCGGGGTAGCCGAGAATCCTAATGCTTCCATATTCGATAGATTCCACGCCGTAGTGTTGAATCAAGGACCGCAACGGCAACGGCCAATCGTCTAGTACGGAATCTCGTCTGCCGGCGGCTGGGTAGGGTTTGCGGCCTTCTCCTTTTCCTGCAACTTCCTCCCCATGGCGAGTTGCAAATCGGCCGCCTGGTCAATCGTCAGTTCATTTGTCTGCTTGACGTGACGCTTCTCCAACACTTTCAAGAAACCTTCGCGTGACATTCCTAGTTGCTTTGCCAGGTTCTTGATCCGATCACGTTGGACAGCGGTGGCCGGGTCACTGCCACTCACATCTGGCGGTAGCTGCAACGGGGCCAATGCATCGGCCATCAACTCTTGCGATGAAGTAGGAGCCGACGCCGACGAGGCCGCACCGGGGGGAGAGGACTTAGTCGCCGACGCCGGCTCGGGGGGTAGTTTCGCGGAACGGTCCGAATCATCCACATCAACAAACGGAATCGCCAACCCGAAAAAGCACGCATACTTGAACGCGGCGGACATTGCTTTGTTCGTGGCCTTGTCGCTGCCGAAATCCAGCCCTTCGCCCGCGGCCGTGCTCGTGATGTTGGAACCATCCTCTGCCCAGAAGCTCACTCGCATCAACAAGGTGGCCCGATACATCATGCCCGCCTTGCCTGGTACATTCCGCACGATGGTTTCGGTTTTGTACTCGGTCACCTCGATTGATATAGTCACATCGTGCTTTACTACTACAGGATGGAGGACATTCAACAGGTCATCGACCGACCGAAAGCTGTATCCCTGAGCCTTGTTCCGATTCGCTTTTGGGATTGCCCCTACGTCTCGAATGACCTGGGGCATCAGTTTGTAGATTGCTGGTGCGTCACTCATTTTCTGGTTTCCCTTCTCCTGGCTGAAATTGTTGTAATGCACCCTGTTCATTCAATGGCAAATCCCAATCAGTTGGCAAATCTGAAAAGCAACAATAACCATGCCCATCAAATCGCATGAGAGTCCTCTTCCTGTTGTATGCTCGATTGGCAATAACCACATGCACTGCCCCCGAGCCAACTTCTTCGAGATACAATTCGCAGATTTGTTCAGGTGCTTTGTCGTGCATACGAAACCTCATTCAATCGCCTCCACTTCAATCGTGATTTTGACGGTTGCTGTTTTGCCGGGTGGGCAGATTGTGCCCTTCAGTGCTCGGGCCACGCTGTCTGCACACAAACTAGTGACACTACCTCGCCCAGATGAGTTGCCGAGAAAGTACAATGCTCCGCCACGGTCAGTGCGTCGCATCGTTGCCTTGGCCGACAGCGTTTTCAGCACCTTCGTTTTCTTCGTCGCCTCCTTCTTCGCCATCAGGATTCCCCTTCGATGAGACAACCGAGTTTTGCGGCACAACCCCGCGTGATTTCCAAGTCGTTTATCAGATACGCTTTGGCCTTGGCCCGATCCTCTGCCCACAGCCGGGCGAAGTCGGCACCGGACACTCCCTCAAGTTTGCTGCCAACGCCAAGAGCTTTGGCCATATCATTCAACGAAACGTACTCGCCGTGGACGCCCAGCCGCCAATGCTCCGCCAAGTCAATGAAGACAGCATTCCAATAACGGCCGTCGCGGACAATCTGAAATGGAAACGACAGGCCGAGAATCCAAGAGCGGTGAATGATGAATGGCAAGTCGAATCCGAAGATGTTGAATCCAAGCATCCGATTGCCGCGGTCCACCTGTTCCTGGAAAACCTCCCAGAACTTCAGCAGAATGGCCGGCTCATCACCGCCCGAAATGCCCTTGAGTCCACCCTTCGGCCCCAGGTAACCGCAGGCCAACACCTTGCCTGTCAGTGCTTTCAAGGCTGCCTTGCTCTTGAACTTCTGCCAGTAGTCGAGCCGAGCCTGCTCAACCTTGCCCACCATCGCCTTCACATCGGCCGCATGTTTCTCCCGGGCCGCTTCGATTTTGGCAGCGATTTTGTCCTCGGCCTTGACATTGCCAGTCTTCACCGCGTCGGGGTCGAACTCAGCCTCGATAATGTCCGAGCCCTTGACGCTCATCGAATCGAACGGCGGTGCAATCCGTTCCAACTCGCCATCGGGCAGTGGGCCGGATTCAATATCGAAGACAATTGTTTCAGCCATTGGGATGGTCTCCTTCCTCATCAAAGAACGTTTGAATCCTCGCCCCACATTTCGGACACGACTCGCCGCGACGGTCCACATTGTCCTCGATGGTCCAATCGCATTCGGTGCAGACGTGCTCCAGGCAGGCCATCAATCACCTTTGTCCTCATCTGCAATCTCAGTCCGCAGAATCAGAACATCTTTCGGAGCTTCGATGCCGATTCGCACCCGGCTATCCCCCGTGATTTGAACCACTGTCACAATGACATTTGGGCCGATGCGAATTGACTCCCCGGTCTTCCGTGTCAAGACAAGCATGATTCGCCTCCATTCGTATCATTTTGAAAACAGCACGGCGGGCCGGAATCGAACCGACCGACGGTTTTGCATTAGTTTTTGAGGTCTACAGTTTCGGACCCGACTTTACCGACAAGTCTTGAGCGCAATGCTCTGCGTAGACGCGACACGCCGCCGCCGTGCTGTAGTTCACATATCGGCTGTGATGTCTTCGATGTCCTCGCGGACGGCATCCACGTCGAGTTCATCACAAACTCCATAGGTTCCATCTCGAACCCTTTGCTCCATCCCCTTGAGCCTCTCACTAACAGTCTTCTGCATTCCCTCCACGATGTACTCTCCTTTCGTTGTGTTGATTGAAAACGCACGGCGGACGGCCGCCTGGGGCTCAGCGGGAAAGCTCACAAACCAACAATCCCGCGTACCGCCGCCGTGTTGTCGCGGGGTGCCACCTCGCTTGCAAAGGTTCCGGCAGGACTCGAACCTGCACTTCGTCCCAAAGCCTGTCACAAACCGGGCGTCGAATCGTTTCCGGGATCAGGCACGCTACGCATTCTCGGGTTAGCGTCTACCAATTCCGCCACGGAACCACAGATATGGCCTTGGGGCCACCTCCTAAGACCCCTTGCAACGCTTCGTCGTTTCTCCCGCCATTGGCTACACGGCCAGGAACCGCGGTACGGCCGTTGCAAGTTGCGGGGGCAGGATTTGAACCTGCGACCTCCAGGTTATGAGCCTGGCGAGCTATCCGAACTGCTCCACCCCACAATAGAAAAAGCGCAGCCCGAGCCGGAATCATGCCGGTGAACATGGGGCTGGGCTGTGTAGAAAGATTCAGAGTCAGCCGACGATCTTGAACTTCGGCCCCGACGGCTCCGGACGTGGCAGGACGTCGCAGGCTTGCCGTTCTTGGGTGATCGTCGGGTCTTCGTAGTACCGGCTCATATCGGACGAATGCCCGAGTTGACGGCCGGCGTCGATGCCGCCGAGCTTTGAGTAGCTGTAGGTCGTGCGGCGAATCTTCTGGAAGAGGTCGTAGCGAGTTGTCGGTAAATCGGCGACCTTGAGGATTTTGCGAAAGTGCAATCGCATAATCCGCTGAGTATGTGGCCACGGAAACAGCAGTTCCCGCTTGGGCAGCCAAATCTGGCGAATGGCTTCGACACAATCTGGATGCACCCGAAAGACTTGCCCGTTCAATTGCTTCTGCGTTTCCCCCATCACTCGGATGGTGCCCATTTCTAAATCGACATTGTGTCGAAGGATTTGTATCGCCGCTCCGATTCGCAATCCAGTCCAGTAGAGCACCTGGATTTTGGCGAACCAATACTGGCGAGCAGGAATTCCACTGTATTCCCCTTGGACAAGATTTGCGGCCTCCAAGAGACTGCTGATTTGCGTGGCTCGAAACGCTTGTGGCACCTCTTTCGGCACTTTCAACAATCGGATTTCGGGCTCGTGTTTCAGTAAACGCCGACGAAATGCAAACCGGGACAGAGCCAGTAACTTTCGCATGTAGGAATTGGCCCCGTCTGGTTTGCGACTTTGAGCCAACCACGCCAAAAAAGCTGCCAAACGATCTTGCGTCAAATCTCTGACCCGAGGCGGGCGACCAAGAAATGCCTCGAATTGTGCAAGAGCCGCTGTGTAAACACCAATTGTAGTTGTCGCCGCGTCGGGGTGACGACAAATACGATAGGTGTCGTAAAGCTGGATCAAAACGGTGCGAGAATTCATCGGTGTCATGCAATAAAAATATACCACACTTGCGGGATTCAATACCGCTATCCGTGTGATACGTACCCCGAATCCGTTGCATCTTTCCGTTTGCCTCCCCCAATCGACAAAATCCGTATGATTGCCTCCAGCAATGCTGAACGGTATTCTTTCCTAGGCGGAAGGACAACTCGAAAAGTGCCCTGATCCGCCATTTAGGGAAGAATAGTCTTTCAACCACAAGATGTAGTGGTTGATTGTGGGAAACCACAAAGCGAATCGGCGGTTGGCAGACGGAATCCGAGCGGCAACGGCTCGGAATGTCGGTTGCAATCGACAAGGGGATAATTGAAGCCGCGGCGTAAATCAGATAGCCCTTCCCACATCGCCCGCTTGACCCGCTGCCAGAAATCAGGACCGGCACAATCCCGTGGGCCTTCCCAGAAGTGGCCGAAGCCAGGGCCCCATTCGTTGCCGAAGAGGTGAATCGGCTGGCCGGGATTCAAAATGGCTGCCAAGTTCACTAGGTTGGTAAACGTGCTGCCGTAGTGGTAAATGGTATCTCCGAGTTTGCGGCCCGGCTGCTGCCATCGAATCCACGGGGCACCACGGCGGTAGAACTGCACGGGCATCCCCCAGTTGCGAGCTGCCTGTTGAGCAGCGGGAGCGTGGCTCTCCATGGCACAGAGGACGTGCTGTAGACGTTGCTGCAAGAGGCCGTCTTGGGCCAAGACCGATAGTTCCAAGGCGAACTGAGTGACCATGCTTTCGGAATCGTTGTCGCCCCATGCCCACACCGTCGGCCGAAACCCGGCAGCTTCCCAATGGGACAAAAACGAGTTGCAGGCGAACACCCACGGGGCTCGATCAAGGTGCTGCCGTTCGGCCTCGGTCAGAGTGTTGAGGCTGAAGCTGCTGCCAATAACATAGGACGGTTCACTCAATCTCCACTCCCGCCACGTCCGCGGCCGTCAGTTTCTCGCCCCGCTCGGCCCGTTCCCACAACGGCCGGAATCTCTCTCGCCATCCCATCATGTACTTGGAGACCCATGGTTTTCTTGGCCCCGTAAAATGGAGAATGCGGCAATCGTTTCGCTCAGCCAGATAGATTGCTCGCAAGTCTGTGTATTCAGCAAAACCGATTTGCAAATTGTAGCGTGGCGAAATCAGACAGGATTCGATTCCGTTTTCTTCCAGGTACACCATCATGGCCGACTGGTCGCACTTGTCGAAAAACCGCTCGGAGTCAGAACGGGCGACCTGTTCGATTTGCTGCATGGCGTCGGGTTTAATGACGGGCGGCCGGGCTATCCACAAACCGCCATTGTGCCGCCGACGGGGATTTTCGGCCGATTCGACACCCACCCCGACGAATGGTTTGGACTGTGTGAACAACTCGGCAACCGAACCGGTGCAAACCATATCGGTATCGAGCACCACGATTTGGTCGTACTCAACACACTCCAGGGCTTCCAATTTGGCGTAGCAATTTAGGATTCGCGGCTCGAAAGCAGGCCAGCCGTGGTAGCGGTTCAGGGCGAAGGGACGTTGCTTGAAATCCTCGCCGTCCAATTCGTCAATCCATTCGTTGGTCTGCACAATCACATCCCCGAACAGTTCGCGGGGGTTGTGCTGCAAGAGGCTTCGCCAGAACACCTTGAAAGCCGGCAGAAATCCAAGGGTAACTTGGAACCAAGTGGCTGTTTTCATCAAGTCGATTCCTGTGCGTTCAGCAACGTGAGTGCCCACGTCACATCTCCCAAACTGTCAATCTCCACGATTTGGTCTTGGCGGTAGTGTAGAAATTTAGTGTTCGCTCTGTCAATAGCCGTCCGGTCCTTGATGAGGGCCTGCAAATAATCCCAGCCGAAAAGACTCCCTCCACCATGGCCCCGGTCGGGAACAATCGCGGCAATCGAGCACGTCCCAGTGGTTCTGAATATCTCCACCAGTTTCGGAAACAATCCCGCCGGCCGAATCGGCACGTTGGGATAGGCCAATAATACGGCATCGTATACGCCTCTGGGAATGTGCCGGCAAGCGAAGTCCATGACGTCGTACAGATCACCGTGCCTGGCGACGTGGGCCGGCTCCACCATGCAGTGGCAGCCATGCAACCGGGCCAGATTGCAGGTCTTGGGGTCGTCACTCACCACGACAACCACCTCGACGTCAACGCATTCGAGGACGGCTTCGATGGCCCGCACCAGGTTCGGCTTGGCGTCGGGCCCCAGCCGCATGAGGTTCTTGCCCGGCACTCGGGTCGAGTTCGCACGGGCGGGGATGATGGCAAGGATTCTCATCACTTGAACCGTTCAACACAGACTAAGTTGCGTGAAGTGTAGTCGGTTCCAGTTGTGCCGAATGCACTGCCGGCACCTGCTGAATTGGCAATGCGAATAAATTCATTGGCGTTACCATACTGCCGCCAATGAACAGGAAGTGCCCCTGTTGTGAGATTCCAAAATTTGACCGTTCCAACTTTGTCATCAAGATAATCACCAAATGGAACAGCATGTAAAGTTGGTGCCCAATAGCCACTATGACCCGGTGCCCACCATCTGAATTCATCCCCATCAAAAATGGCCGGGTCTGCCCAACTGCCGTTGCGAGGCAAGTAAACAACAACAGTAACCTCTGGAAGATTTCCACTACCATCATATTCACCGAAGTCATCATCTTTGGGATGAGCATTAACATGAGTTGTAGAAACATCATTCCAGTCTTCAATTGCCACGCAAAGTCCAGTGGCGACTCGTTCTTGCATCACATAAACTGCCCCACTATTCCAGCCGCTAGGAACTGGGTCTAATTCCTGGATTATGCGATAGCCGGGAATGCCGGGCCACAAGGCAAAAGAATTTGGTATCAAGCCCCAGTTGCGTCCATCTGAAGGGGTAGTTCCGCAAGTAGCCGAATACTGAGCCAAACATGGACCGTTTGCAGGCGACAAGCAACGTCCATACCCATCGTCTAGCACTTCAACAGGCCCATTCACAAACTGTGGAACCTTTCCGGGGAAAATACTTGCACGAACCCCCACGATAATCAATTCTCCATTCAATAATTCCAGCGGGGATTGTGATTGATGGAAAACACCATAAGCAGGAATGGTGTACCCTGAATCATTCTTGAACGGAAGCCAAAGACGATCGAGTAGAGGTTGTTCGCCGTACATGCTATTTCCCCAGCTTGGCCTGGCGTTCGATTCGACGCTGCTGAGCTTTCAACGTCACCAACTCCTGGGGCGTCCTGCCCTGCAATTCGATTCGCCGCCGTTCCTTGTAGGGAATCGTGCGGTGCAAAATCTCAGTGTTCCTTGCCGCCATCGTCGTGGCGCCCATAGGCCCGACATTGAACACCACCTGCTGAATCGCTCCGTCAAGCTCGATGGCTCGAAGGCCCGCGTAAACCAACGACTGCGGAGTGGTCTGGTTATACTCCGCCTCGATGCCGTCCAGGTAGTAACTGGACTCGTCTTTCACAGCCTGCAAGTTGTCCATCATGCGAATCACGCCATAGTTGGCGTTGTACTGTGGATAGAGATTCAACACGATTTCATCATGCCGAACAATTCGAGTAGGCGTATTGAAACCTCCGCCAATTTCTCGATGCCCTAAATACCGTCGCCAAGCCAAGGTGTTCTTGCGGCGGACAGTACAAGCAACCCGCAATCGCAACGTGGCGGCAACGTAGATGTGTGGCACCGTTCCGCTGCTGTTGGCATAAATCGGTTGCGAGAACTTCACCAATCCTTTTGCAGCATCCACAGAAAACGAACGCGGATATTCATCGTCCGGATCATCGGGATTGATGGTGCTTGCTACGTTCGCGTCGGTTCCGAGTTTCCATTCAAACCAAATGCCCTTGATGATTGCCGGCCGACTGCGTTTTCTGCCGTCCTCAGTAACCGTTTGAACCTGCACCGACTCGAATTCCAATCGGTCTAGGCTGTCCACTGTTTCGTATCCTGGCACCACTGCCGGCACTACCACACGATACCATCGGTAGACAGTTTTTTGGGCCAGCCGATGGGCCCGTTCACCTTTTTCAGTCAGCACGTTGTCAAAGAAGGGCGGAATCTCCGATGCCCAACCGGCTGCTGGCTTGTAACTCAAATTGGCGATGGGCTTGATTTTTCTGTCGGTGTCTTCGCCCACAGCCTCCAGAAGAAAATCAGCCTGGTGTCGAGTGGGTCCAGTGACCACTGCAATCACATCCGGCCGTTCAGGCAGGTCGATGGTCAGGGAGTTTTCCAAGACACCTTCAAGCGACAACGTGGCCCCAACACCCACCTGGCAGATTCGTACCCGGTTGTCGAGCCCCAGAACTATCCGACACCCAAGGTCATCGCAGAGTTGGGCCAACGCCTCCATGGGGTTGTCGTAATCCCACTGCACCTCGGGCTTGGCATCGTTCGGTAGGCCCGCCAGATTGTAGCCGCCTTCCTTTATCGCCTCGAAACACAAGACCGCCAATTCATGGGGCGTCTTTTCTGTCCCCACCTTGATACTCCCATCCTCTTCCCGCAGATTGTAGAAGCCGGAAATGAAACCGAACTTCCACTTCCACCGCCGGTCGAAAATCGACAACCGCCACACTTCGCCTTGGGAATTCCGCTGAAGGCTGTTGTAGTCGATTTTGCAGTCAGGAAAGGCAACGGTGCCACCGTCGAAATGGAATGCCAGCGTTCCGCCTTCGCCGATAAAGTTCAGTTGCGGGGCAATCGTCAGAGTGGCAACCGACGGACTGGGGCCGTGGCCGATACTGATAGTAGCATCGACGATAGAGTTGACGCCAGGGAATGAGGCCGTGCCTTGAAGCATTAGTCAATCGCAGAGAATTCGATGGTCATATTGGCCGGCTTTTCAACGAATGCTTTCTGAACTGTCGTGCGTTCCAAATCAATCTTGTTGGTTTCGGTCAACACACCGTTGGGGTCACGATACTTAGCCGTCCCGAAAAGGTTGACGTTGGAAATCGTCTTCGCATCCATCGAACGGCTGTGGTCGAAATCGCCGTTGTCGGTCACGTTCAATGTGGTGATGGTTCCGGTGCCGTAAGAATAGAGCTTGCCATCCATGGTCAGGGTCGTGATGGTTGCCGCCCCGCGAACCGTCGCCTCGCAATCCTTCTCTTGCGTAAACGTGGTCACGTTGTCCTCGAATTCAATCTTGCCGCCCGACTGAGTGATGTTGGCAAACGTGAGGCCGTCACCACAGACAACCGAACTATCGCCCAGGCGGTTGTCCACATAGGAAATCTTGCAACCGGCCGTCACATCGGCCACCTCACCACCAAAGAACGCCAGGCCCACATCGCCCCGCAGAACCGTCAGGGAAGTGTCATTGTTGCCGCCCGTAATCAGAACACTTGGAATGCCAGTCTCTTCACGAGTGCCCTTGTTGAACACGGTGACTGCCGGAGCACTCGACTGGCCGACTTCCAACATGATGCGTCCGCTGCCATTGCCTTCACCTTCGCCGATGTTCACAGTCGTCGGGGCAAAAGCCAGATACCTTGAACGATACTCCACGTACTTGTCTTCGTCGGCCGTGCCACCATCGACGTTCACCCGTGGCAATCCAATTCGCCCAGTGAAGTTCTGCTTGATGGTAATGCTGGTCGGCTCGATTGCAGCCAAGACTCCCAAGTCATACAGGCAATCCACGTCGGAGTTCTCGAAAATCACAGCATCGTTGTTCACCGGTGCGACACCAGTTGACCAGTTGTCGGCTGTGTTCGCCGAGTAGGGCCCGCCGCCTTCCGTCGAGACGACAAAATCACCGAACGTGCCATCACCGGCCGTGACCTCACTGTTCGTTGCCGTGAACGGTTTGCCTGCCTCATCGGACGTTCCCTGAATGTGGGTGTTCGAGTAGTTCGCCCAAGTGACTTCCTCGAATTCGGGAATCGTCGATGCGTTCAACAGAATGGCAAGATTCGTCAGAATATCGGCACGAGTGTTGGCCTCATTCGTCAACGTGAACAGAACATTCTTGCCGTTGATGGTCATCGTGGCCGTATCGGCATTTGCCCACGTTCCCCCCGCAGTAATCGCCGCCCGCTGCACCTGAGCCACGGCCTCAGCGTGTCCAAGCCAAATTGCATTGCCCATCGTCTATCCTCCTCAGTTGATTGATTTCTCGGCCGGCAAACCAGCGAGTCCTGTGGGTGCCTCGAAAACGTAGGACCATGTGGTAACCCGCCGGCCGGAATTGTCAGCCGGAACCTCGAATTGAATATCCCGCATATCTTGATGCTCTTGGGTTGGCCATCGCGGCGACAGGGCTGGGGAATACTTGTCCCGCATGACTGCCCGTCCCCGCTGGTAGGCCCACTGCGTCGACGTCTGGCTGAACATCTGCTGCTGGGGCGGCCCGTTGATTGGCACCAGATAGCCCCACAAAGGCCCCCCAGTGCCCTGGAAACTGATTGTCTCAGTCCACGACACCAGGGAGGCCCCGCCGCTGGGAGCGTGCTCAGCCTCAACAGCGAGCGTGTACGTGCGAAACGTGGAGTATTCGGCCCCGCGGCCATCCGGAAAGCTCGGCGGCTGCACCACCCGGACACCTGAACGGGTGGCAGACGACTTGATGAAATGGCTGGTCAGATTGTCCGCATCGTCGTAAAACCCTATATCCTTGCCGTTTACATCGTAAGCCGCCTTGAGGGCGTCGATCACCACGGTCATGGCCGCCTGGTTCGCCGCGGCCGTCCCCTGATCGTCGATTTGCAGCCTGCCCTCGACGTCCCACCGCTCCCGAATGGCGTACACCTGCCCGTTGTCGCTGGAGAGGGATTCGGACATAATCCCCCGGAGGGTGCATTCGCCGGCGTCGTGTTGGTAATTTCCGTACTTCAGGTACATTGACAATTGCTGGGGGTGTGGGTAGAATCAAGGTGGTTTCAAGCCGTGGGGGATTCTAAAACAGGGGGACGAATTGTGGCTCAATTTTTAAGCTTTGAGCAATATGGGGTAGAAATCTGGTTGAACACCGATCATATACGATCGGTCGAAAAACCCCTGAAGTCTGCTGTTGGGAAAATCTGTTGCATAGATAGTCGCGTCTATGAAATTCCGGAAGAAGTCTACCATGAATTCGTTAAGTGGATGTCGCGGCATCGACCGGAGAATCTGAGCTAAATTCCCGGGACATTTTGGCCTCCAGCCGATAGATCCGCCGTTCCAATTCTGCAATCTTGGATTCGCGTTTACGTTTTTTTCCAGGGCGCCCGGAAAGGTCAAGTATAGTTCCGGGCGGAAAGAGCGGGTGGTATCTAGTCTTCATTGAACTTCTCCTCAAAAACAGGGGAATGAAAGGGGGTGAGTCATGCGGTACTTGTCTCTTCTTCTCTTGGCAGTCTTGCTTTATCCACCCAAGGCACTTTGTGCTGAACTTCGCAACTGGACGGACATCACCGGCAAGTTCCAAACAAAGGCAAGGTATCTAGGATTCAAGAACGGCATAGTGCGACTAGAAAAAGTTGGCGGCGGTGTTGCTGCAATTCCCATTGCAAAACTGTCGTTGCCGGACCGGCTGTTTGCGCGCAGCCAAGAAGCCTCAAAAGCTACAAGGTTGTATTTGATTGAAGCAGAACGCCAGAGACTCTTGGGCATGAAACTGGTGAAGAAACTTATCGGAAAAGAGCAAAAGGAAATTGAAAACTGGCGAGAACAAATCAAACTAATGAAGCGAGGCAAGAACCCATTCCCACCAAATGAATCTGGTATGGAATCCAGGTTTCCTACACGAGCACACCGAACCAAATACCTCAAGCAACTCCAGAAACAACTTAGAGAACATAAAAACGCAGATAACTTAGCAAGGAAATTGAAGCTTTTGGAAACCGCCGACCCCCCGCCTATTCCAACACTCTGGCCCTTGCGACAAGATACATTGGGAGTTGGCAAAGCAGGGATACCTATGCAAGTGTTGGAAGTCATACAGGTAATAGACAAAAACAACATGTTAGTTGCCTCTGCGGGCAGAGTACCTTCTCGCTTTGGCGGTACTGAACGAGCACCAACATTTTGGTTGACAGGAATATCTACTGCGCAAATCACCGATGGGCATATCCTTCGACGACCAAAAGTTGTCATGGTAATCACAGGGACAAAACAATATCCAACTGCTGTGGGCGGAACAAAGACTGTCTTCTTTGCAGAAGTAATTGATCTGAAATCTCAAGGCCTCGTTTCACTGCAATTACGTGATGCTGCTCTGACCGGATCGATAGACAGTATTCGCTAATCCCCTGCGTGCAGTGCTTTCTCTTGTTGACGCCAATCCACTAGTACTTGCTGAAGTGCCTGCTTAATATCTTGCAACTCTTGCTTGCGATTCTTGGCAAACACCTCTTTCGTCTGCCTAACGATTTCTCGAATGTAGGTTTCCTGATTCACAAAGTTGACTTGCACCTCAACTGATTGCCGATTCAAATCCACCTGAAGGTGTCTGGCAGCCCGCTCGTGAAACTCGGCAACTCCCTGTAGTTCTCCACCGCCAAAATCTCCGAAGCCCCATTGGTCGGCCCGCTGTGCTTTGAGGGCGCCCACTCCCCTATCGATCGACCCGATTTCGCGGAACTGCCCCAATGCTTGCTCCTCACCGACAGTGAGACGTTGCCCCGCTGCCATTTTCTGCTTGGCTCGCTGGACCCGCATACGGGCCATCGGATTCAAGTCAGCGAATCGTTCCCTTGCCCCTGTTGCTTGCTGCCGAGCACGTCTTGCGGCATCAATCTGAATGTCTCTCGCACGCTCCAATAGGCTGATTCGTTGTTGTCCACCCTGTAACTCGACACGTTGAATCTCTCGTACACGCTGAAGCTCTTCATTCCGCATAGTCTGAATGATACTCTGCTTTTGTCGCAAGAGGCTGGCAACTGTTTTTTCATAGTCAGCTTCAAGTTTGGCACCACCACGACGCCGTGCCTTCTCGGCTTCTCCTTTCTCAACAGCACCAGCACCAGTGAAATCAAAACCAAAAAGCCTTGATGTCCAAGCAACAACGGCAACTTCGGCATTCGCAATTTTGTCACTCAAACTTCCCGGTGTTGCTCCACCCCCAAACCCAAATTTCATTGCGTCGCCAAGTGTTTGCACGGCGGTAATGGTTGCCGTGATGGCAGACGCAAGAGCAGCCACACCAACCGCAATAGTTGTACCGGCTCCAGCCCCAGCAACAGCCCCAGCAGCCTTCACGCCCACAACACCAGTAGCACCTCCAGCAGCAGCCTTCCCAAAAGCGCCCCAGCCCACGGCAGCAGCACCACCTGCCCGTCCAGCTATACCAGCTACGCCACCCGCCGCTACTGCACCTCCAGCCCTCATAGCCCCACGGGCAGCAACCACACTACTGATTCCCTGAATCACCTGACTGGCTCCCCGTAGAGAGTCATAAACCATTTGAATCTTAATCAAGACCCGTAAGAGCTTTTCCAAATCCTTTTCGCCAGTGGCACCCAACATCGCCAACGATCGACCCAGAAGCATCGCCCCTGCCACCGACTGCTTGAACGCTTTGCCCAAGGCCGCCTGATTCTGACGCATGGCCCGTGCAGCCTTCTCCTGCTCGGCCGCAACCTTCTTGACTGCTTTGACCTGCTGGTCGGCCGCCTTGGTAGTCGCATCGGCAGTCGCCTTCGCTGCACTCGTAGCCTGAGTCTTGACAGCGTCCAAGACCTTCCGCATTTCGGCACCAGCCTGAGCCGCCTTCCCCTTGTCGGGCTCAAGAATCAGCCGAATGATGACTTCGCGTTCGTGTGGTGCTACCATGGCCTACCTGCCGTGACTTCAATCAGGGTTCGTCGCTGGCTTCGGTCGTATCGGTCAAACGTCTGCATGATGATGCCGAAGTTCTTACGTGTGATTGCATCGGTAACCACTCCACCAGCGGACTGATACTCGAAGTACCGTTGCAACGTGAGTCGATTCTTTCGGCTGAGAGTGTTCCGTTTACCAATCGCCGACGTAGCCGCCTTTTCGTTCTGGCACTTCGGACACGATTTGCAAGGGGTGCGGTTAGGATTAGGCCGCCGAACAAGCTCTCCACGGTATCGGTTTCGTTCCCAGGTCTTCGTGTCATAAATCCACTTCCGACAGTCTTCACAACTTGGAATATGTGGATGGGCCAGCAGGATTGCTAACCCAATGCGGAGTTTTTTTCCGCGGCTATCTCCCGCTTCACGTCGATGGGAGCCGGGCCTTCATTCGCCTCGATTTCCGATTCGAGCAAATCGGTTTTCTCTTCGCTGCTCCACTCGGGGTCAAGGTCGCTGGCATCGGTCCCGAGGATGATTGCCCAGAGGCGGTAGAACAATGCAGGCTTCAACCGCCGAGCAATATGCAGGCAAATGGGGATCTCTTCGCCATCCTTGCCCTGCAAATCCCACGCAGTTATCCGCTCACTGAAAGTCCTGGCGACAATCACATCCTGCTTTTCTTGCTCCAGTTTGTCGAAACCCGACAACAGCTTGCTCCGCTCTTCCACCAGGAACGGCCGATACTCAAACCGCAAGTCTCCATGGAGTCCAGGGATTGACTTGATAAAGCCCTTTTCGGTGTAACCGTCGTCGGGCACGAAACTGAGGGTGTGGTTTCCGTTCACGTTCGAGCAATCTCCTTTGTGGATGTGCCAGCCTTTCGGGCTGTCATGTTCAACGTCAAATCCATTGGCCCCTTGTCTTGGAAAACGGGCGATTCATCGGGCACCTGGAGCATACCGAAGGTGTAGGTCCGCGTGGAAGTGCCATCGGCCAGAACCAACGTGCCCCCTGCACCGCCAACAGCCTGGCCGAACAAACCGCTGGTGTTGCTGGACCAATCATGTACGGTTCGCAACGTCACGTTACGATCAGTTTCGGGTGCGTCGATTATTGTCTCATTCATGTTGAAACGATCTGCCACCATCGCGTTGTCAACGATCAACTCAATCTCTTTGACTTCACGGGCAGACGCCGCCAGCGTCAACACGATGTCGTCGAAATAGAACGGTGCAGCCGAGGCAGGTTCGGCGGGTCGATTACCAGTTTCCGCTTCAGTTGTGCCGATCACGTCGCAAGTCAACAGCATCAACTCGCCTTGACGGCCAGCATAACTGGCCCGCGTGATTTTGCACTCGGCGTAGGTGTAGACGTCATTGCCACGATCCACTACCAACGAAAAGCTGCCCAACACTTCATCGACAGTCCCACCAGACCCGATAATATACGTCTCCAATAGGTTGAGTTCCGTATTCGACGGGTTCATAATGATTTGGCCACTGACCGTATACGGCCCGTCAACCACATCATTGTTGGAATGCGACCGCGTGCCTCGCGTGCCGACACGTTCAAGATGCGTGCCGTGCTTTCCAACGGTACACCATCCCACAGTGTTGGTACCTGCAATGGAAAACCTGCAATTCGTTGCTCCCGTGTAAACTGTAGTCATGGCCGACTTCTCCTATGCGTTCCGATTTTCTCGGCTGGTGAATTTCAGCAAATGCCCCGAAGCCCAAAAGTTGTTCACCCAATGCTGGGGACTGACCGGCGGGAACGGGGAAACGTGGCAGGTGTAAACTGATGAAACATTGGCCAGCCGCTTGTTGTGAAACGCCTTCCGAATCTGTTGCAGCCACAGCAGGTACTTATTCATGTTCGCCGCCAGCGTCCGCTCCTGATTGTCGTCATCGACTACGTTGATACCGACTGCATGGATAATATCATCGTTGACGTTATCGCCCGCCATCGGATTCAACGGTCCCGCCTCGGGTGTGATGACGATTATCGGATACGCGAGACTGTCATTCCGTTTGACTCTTTCCAACGGCAGCTTCTTGACCACCACCGACGCACTGGCCACGTCTGCCAACCCCAGATTGCGAATCACCGTCTGCACCTGCGACAAGCACTGATAATGCACGGCGTCCGAGCCGTCCACATACGCCAGTTTCCAGTGCTTTGTGTGAAAATGTCCCATTCATACCAGCCCTTGCATCACCTGTTCAACCAAATGATCGGCCACCGTCTCCGCACACTGGTCAGCCGACTCACTGCTCACACCAAAATAGGGCCGGGCAAGTATCCCCTCTTTCCCCAACACCTCTTCGTCGCCGAACTCGTGCCGCCGGATACCTGCCCGGCTTGTGCCCGTCGGGCCCTGCTGTAATTGTCGAGTCAAGGTTTTGCCATCGGCAATCTTGCCCCGCGTATACATCGCCGCAACTTTCAAGTCGCCTTCCAAAATCAGCAGCGGGTGTTTCGGCTTGGGGTCTTTCCGCAACGGCCATGGTTCGCCGCGTGCCGTTTCGGATTCGTCGAAGTTCTGCCGAATGCCCTCTTCCAGAACCAAGTCGCACGACTCCAATGCCTCGGTATTCTCTTCGCCAAAGTTGGCGGCAATCTGCCTCATCCGCTGATTGAATTCCTCCACCATCATGCGTTTCATTTTTGCTGCCGGCACACGCAACGCCACCGCGTCCCCAAAGTCATCTTGTTCACAGACAACACCTGAAAAACGACGCTATCGCCGTCAGTGATGGTGTCGCCGGGCTCGGGCACAATCGAAGTCGTATTCGCCTGCAAGTTGAACACAACGTCATGGGCCTCAATGCCCAGAGGGCCGCCTTGCTGAACTTCCCGATGAGACAACAGGCCACGCAAGGCAGTCACCGTGGCATCGGTGGTGTCGGCCGATTGGTCGTGCAGACTGACGGTTTCAACCCCGTCGAAATCTTCCAAGTCTGAGGCAATATCGGTGGCCAATGTCATCGCTACGGCACTCCGATAGTTTCAACCTCAAACGGCCCGCCGATTGCTGAAATGAGTTCGGTGGTTGCTTTCAATTCGTCCAACAGCGAACGACGATAAGCGTTGTGGTCCACACTCTGGCCATCAATCAAATACGATGGTTTCGGGTCGGCCGTTACGCTGGCCAACTTCGTCAAAAGGTTACTCCGAATGGTGGTCAGATTGCTCAGGTCGCTCATTCGTCATTCGCTTCATAGGCCAGGATGGCCTTCCTGATCTTCCCTTCACCCACAGTTCCGATGCCAGGAATACTGGTCAGGCCCTTGTGTTCCCGGGCGTAGGCTTTGATTGCCGGCAACGTGGTCAATCCGGCTTTCTCCAGGTCGGCCACATCGTTGTCCGGAATCCCAAATGACTTCAGTTGCTCCAAAGTCACGGGCTCCATGGCCGGTGGTTCTGCCGGGGCCTCGGCTGCAATCGCCTCGGCTGCGGTTTTCGGCACCGACTGCGGAGCGGGAGGTGCAGCACCAAGCCAATCGACAGTGATTGGAAAACCGCGATGCGGTGCAGTTTCGTCCGGCACATTGCTCGTCGGCAAATCAAACCGTTCAAGGAACTGCCGAATCGCATCAGCTTCATCAACCGCTTCCTCAATAAAGCAGTTCTTCTGTATTCGTTTATGACGAATCGAGACTTCGCAACGTGCCATTACCCACTCCCTGCTGAATAGACCATGTAAAGCGGGTCAACCACCGCGGCAACTCCCCGCCAGGAAATCTTGAATTGGTAGAGGATGTCCCGCTCGAAATCTTTCTCGGAATTGGCTCCTGCCTGTTGAGGCGTGAACCCCCAATTTTCCATGTACTTGAACGCCTTTTTCGGCTGGCCAATCCACCACTTGACGGCCGAACTCGTTCGGGCATACACCATCTGATTGGTGACGACCTTCACGGGCATGATGTTCTTCATCGGGTCCGTGCCGATAGTCTGGTAAGCCGTCGTGTTGCTGGTGCCACCTCGAACCTCGGTGCTGTTCAAGATGTACATGGCTTTTGCCCGTAAGGCCGACGGAACAATCAGCGTGTCGGGCATAATCAAAATCGGCTCACCGGTGGTGAAGTCAACCATGCCGTCGAACAGCAAGTAGGCGGCCTCAAGGTCGCTCCAATCCGCCAATACATCGGTGATAGTGTTGTCCCACTGCGGCAACGTGGCCGTGTCCAGATAGGTGTTGCGGGCCGTGCCATTTCGCTTGTAGTTGTTGGCCTGCCCCGTGGCAATGTCGATGATTTCCTTTTCCTTTTGGAAGCCAGCCCATGTACCCACTTCGCGGCAACGGTCGAGAACGAGATTCGTGCGGTCGAAAAATACGGCTTCCTTCGTGACCGGCACAATCATTCCACGCTTGATGGTTTCGGGAGTTTCGATGTACTCCTGGCTTACACCAATCACCGGGTAAGGCTCAGCTTCCGAAACCCGTTCAGAATCCTCACCCATCCGTCCGATGCCAGGAATCTTTTCGCCACTGAATTGCGTTGGCTGAGTGGTGCAAAGCTCAGGCCAAATGAACTTCGGGTCCTGATACGCTTCCAGGATTGCCGTGTAAGCAATCTGGCCGGTGATGTTCGAGAAGGTGGCCGTGGTCACAGCTCCACCAGCCGCTTCCAGCAAATTCATGCCGTCATTGACACCGTGAGAACCGTGGTACAGTGACTCCACGAATTCGTGGCCGTCTTCGATGGTGTACTGAGCCAAACGCTTCAGGCTGAAATCGTTCGGTGTGAAGTACCTTTCTCTCAGTCCCTCACAAATGAACTCAACCGCCCTCGCAGGACCATCAAGCTCGATTTGCCTGCGAAGGTCTTTGTAATTGATCCGGACCATGGTTTATCCCTCCTCGGGTGTTCCGTTCGTTTCTGGGTTATCGCTTCTGGGCACAGTAAACCCAGTCGACGTCGAGATACTGGCTGTTGTTCACCGTGCCGGCCTTCACGCCGAGGCAAATGTCCATTTCTGTGGCACTGGAATGCGTGATTGTGTGGGCAACGAACTGCTTGCCACTGGTCTTCAGGCCGACTTCATTCAGCGAATAGCTGCCGTCGCTCTGGTAATCGGCCGAGAAGAAATGTACTTCCGATTGGGTGCTGGAAATCGGAAGCACCTGAATCACCAAGATGTCCCACGCGTTGTTGCCGACGGTGTGTTCCGTTTCCACGGTTGTCTGCGTGCCCGCAATAGATGATTCGCAAGACCACACTGTGTCGGAATCTGTCTTGAAGAAAAGCGCACCGCTGTAACTGGCCGCCGGCCCCGACGAATCATCCTGCAACGAGTCGGCCGCCACAGAATCCTTAAGACCGATAATCAAGCCAATCGTGCCGATGGTATTGGCATACGGCCGTACCCTCGTCGCGAACAGCAACGGCTTGTCCGTAGCGAACTTGAACACCTCCGTCGTGGTAGAGATGTAACTCTGATCGTCATCCGCCTGACTGTTGCCACCATCGCTACTCGGATTGATTTTGGCGATTCCGCCGGCACCATCCGACACAGCAACCGACCCACTGTCGGACAGAACCGATGTCCAGACGTCCGTGGTGACGAAATGATTGAAGTCGTCGAAAATCTTGAAGGTGTCATTCCCCAAGAATTCCTCAAAATCTCGCAAGAGCTTAGCCATTGCTAATTCCTCCGTTTTGTTCCAAAGCCAAAAAAATAAGGGGCCGCACGATTTCTCGCACGGCCCCCTACAGAGCCGGGAAGTGTAGGCTTCGGCTCCCGGTAGCTTACGCCGGGATGGCCCACAGGTTGCCGGCGACAAACGCCGGCCCCTTGATTGTTACGCTATCGCTGGTTCAGGTTCCTCCACCGTTTCGGCGGTCGGAATGTCTTCGTCTTCTGTCTTGGCTTTGTCAGCCAGTTCACGTTTCCAGTCTTCGTCGGTGTCCCACTGGCCCCACGCCCCACTATTCGGGTAACCGGTTTCGCCTTTGTGCTCAATCTTGACTTTGCGAGTGCCGAAGATTCGAGCTTCGGGATCAACGGCCTGCACCATGCGACTGAAATTCCAGTCTTCGGGCTGCACACCCACAAAATAGCTGCCGTCTTCGTTTCGATGAATGCAATCCTTGATCGTGAAATAACACCGCAGGTTCCCGTCTTCATCCGTTGCATCAACCCACGGCCGCCGCAAATCACACATCCAACAGCCGGTGTTTTGCAACAACAGATTGTGGTCAGGATTCAACCCGGCGGCAATCACATCCTCATTGCAAAACGTCTCAGGCAACTGCTCAACAACCTCAGCCATCGTCAATCGCCGAAGCCGCCACGGGTCTCTGCGATTGTCGATTGCAACAGATGTCAATCCCAGAGTGCTCTTGATGGGAATCACAACCGCCATGATGTCGGCTGTGTGCTCAACCATTTCCTCCCAGAGCTTATCGAGCCAGAATCGTTCCGGGGCAACGTCCGTATGCAGCATGGCAAAATGAGTCACGTTGCCACGATTTCGCTGAGCTAACGCCTGAGCCCACAAGCTATTGAATGACCGGGCCAACAGACTATTGCTGAATTTGGCTTGCGTGGCAGTCAGATTCTCGCCGTCGGTCGACTGCATGATGAACCCCGCCCACACCTCATCGTGCATATGTGTTCGGTCGTAAGCAGGGCACGCCAGGAACACCTTGGGACGCTCGGCCACCAGCCGTTGCTCTTCCTTCAGCAGTGCCGCCTTGGCTGTGCGGACTGCGGACAACTTCCGCGGTCCAGCACCCGTCAAGGTCTGCTGGATTCCACGCTGAAGGAACTCGAAACGATGGTCGCCGTTCGCTTCACTCATCGACTGGTCACCCTCTCGCAAAAGTCCTTGGCATCCTTCGACTTCTCGCCGTCGCCGTTTTTGCCTTCGGTCAAATGCGTTTGGCCGCTCTTCGGTTTCTCGACATTCACACGCCCCTTGATTTCGGTCAACTGCCGTTGCAGCCGCTTCTGGCCTTCGAGGATTTGGTCCAGCCGCTTGTCGGCCTTTCGCCTGCGACTTTCAACCGCTGGCTTTTTCTCTTCCTCTTCCTCTTCAGATTCGGATTCCCCTTCGGCTGGATTTTCCTCACCGCCCTTGCCAAGCAAGTCTTCCTTGGCAACCATGATTTCCTCGACCTTGGCTGCCGTTTCCTTGGGCCCAATCGACTCATCCTCGACAACCGCAATGGCCGCCGCATTCAACGCCACCGTGATTTGCTCCTCGACGCCGGCCTCAGCTTCAGGCTCGGCCTCGACTTCCAGCGGAAGCTCCTCATCGACAACGCCTTCGTCGACGATTTCCCGTAGGAGCTTGACGCCCGGCAACTTCCGGTCTTTGCCCTTCAGGCCCTTGATGAATTCTTGGATGGTCACGGTAGCCATGTTATGCTCCTCGCGTTCGATGGATTCAAACAGGGATCGGGTACTGGCCGGATCGCTTACGACATCCACCGATCGGACCCGAAGGATTTCCTCAACAAGAGTCTTGCCGTGTTCTCGGCGAGTCTTGCCTTCGACATTATGGGAGAGGCCGAAAAGCTCGGGGCGACGTTCAGCCGCCTCGCATATCTTCTCAGCACGCGGATCGGCCTTGAGAATGTGGAGGTCGCCAGTCAGGCCACCATCCTTGAAATGAACATCCTCCAGCCAGCCGGCACGATCGGCCACCGATCGCTCAGCGTCGGGCATATCCCGGTGGGGGTGATCGAAATTGACAACCTTACCTTCGTACAATTCCCGGGCATTTTGCACTGCCTGCTTGGTATACTGCCGGCCGTTCAGCGAAGATGGCCCAAGGATTCGCACGTCGCGGATGATGCCGTTCTCACGGTCAACCTTCGCACCGGGCGATTGAAAGACTTCGCGGAGTCGAGTCATCAAGCAGCCTCGTAAGTCAGATGACACCTGCAATTCGGATGGGCCGGTGGTCCGCCCTCAGCAATTCTTCGCCACGTCGGCGGGCCCGTCCCGTGCAATGGAGCACATATCGGGCACACCCGAGCATCCATTTCAGTGTACCAAACTGGGATGAGTTCCTTGCCCGTCTCTGCCAGCAGCATCACCAAAATCAGCGATTCGCCCACCGTAACCGCCCGCGTAACTTCGGTGGCAGCTATCATGCTGGCCCGGTCCCGGGAAAGCATTTCGGCCCTAGATTTCCCCTGCAACAGCCCCGATTCCGTGGTTTGCACCACCTCAGCCCCAAGGGCCAAGCCGTGGTTTTCGGCCCACTGCTGGGATTTTTCCTGGATTTCCGCCGGACTGGCAACAAGCCCCTGCAATTCTGCCAACTGAGCCGCTGCCTCGGCGTGGGTGGCCGCCAGCGTGGGAACGACGGCCGCGGCCAGCTCATCGGGCGAGAAATCGCCGGCCTGGAAGAGTAGGAAAATGGCGATGGCCATTTCCTTTTCACGTTGTTGGCGGGTCGGTAAGTCAGGCATCGCCGTGTACTTCAGTCAACCTTGTCGGACACGCTGCACCACTGGTGCCTGGATAATTCCCCCACAGCAATCGAGCCGCCTCATCAAGGTTTTCTCTGACCGACCCCTCCGCCTTCCCTACTGCATTCCCTGCGACTGGAAACCCTGCCTGGTCGCCACCCCCGAAAGGCGACGGCTGTTGATGTTTCTTCGCACCACGCTTGATTTCCCGCTGGAGGTCATAGCCCTCTTCAGCGGCCCGAGTCTCATCGGAAATAATTCCGTCGCTCCACAAAACCCTGAGACGATTGGTTTCGATGTTTCGGTCACGACTCTGAACAATCGGCACATCGACGTGAATGTTGACCAACGCCTGCAAGGCTTCCCAATCCACATCCAGGGAATCGAATCGTCCAGCCGCGTAGGCAATGTGCAGAGCCTTCCACAAAATGTCGGAGTAATGATGCCGATAGATGTTCTGTTGCCGCTGGCAGTATTTGACGAATGGACTTTCAGCCGCAAGCGTTGACGCATAGGCCGCATTCGAGGCATCGCCAGAAATCATGTACTCCGGCATACACCATCTGCTACCAGCAA